>Ga0335074_10006915_pt1 | contig 15752 bp, 15 predicted proteins | sample Lox_Sample_23_FD_206715 | JGI IMG/M metagenome (GOLD analysis project Ga0335074, IMG submission 206715) | Soil microbial communities from Loxahatchee National Wildlife Refuge, Florida, United States - Lox_Sample_2.3 | ecosystem: Environmental > Terrestrial > Soil > Wetlands | place: USA... | reverse complement strand
GGGAGATGCTGTGCAAGGCATCTCCGCCATGAATCGTACCGCCGCGCGCCGGTCCTAGCGGTTTCTTCTCCGGTTGGGGCTTATCCTGACGCCTATGGGGCGCTGCCCAGGGCGGAGCCCTGATCTTGCTCGCTTCACCCGATTGCCTTGCGACGCCCGCGCTTGAGGCTGACCCATACCGCCTGTATGAGGAAGCCTGTCATGGCCGGGTACCGTCCCGGCCATGACCACGAAAGGGGGGCAACGAACCGCAGTGGATCCGCACGTTCTGGTTGAAAACGTACTGAACGCGCTGGTCGCCGGCGTGACCATCGGTTGCATCTACGGCCTGATGTGCATCGGCCTCGGCCTGATCTTCGGCATCATGGAAATCGTCAATTTCGCCCAGGGCGAGTTCATGATGCTGGGCATGTTTGTCAGCCTCTATCTGGTATCGGTAACCGGGGCACTGGCGTTTTTCGGCCCCGATGCGGGACCGTTCGTCGGCGCGCTGTGTGCCGGGCCGGTCGTGTTTGCCGGCGGCGCGCTGATCTACCAGTTCGTCATCAGCCGCGTGTCCGGCATGCGCACGGCCAGCATCGCCAGCGACAGCCGGTTCGGTCAGCTTATCGTCACGCTGGGGATTTCGTTGATCTTCCAGAATGGCGGCCTTCTGGTGTTCGGTTCCACGCCACAGACGGTGCGCACGCCGCTCGCGGCCCGCGCCTTCCTGATCGACGGGTTCTATGGCGACGATGTCGTGTTCATCAACAAGGCGCGGCTGATTGCCTGTGCGATCGCGATCGTGGTGGCGATCGCGCTGTATTTGGTGATGGAATACACCCGGTTGGGAAAGGCGATGCGCGCCGCGGCGGACAATCCGACGGCCGCGACCTATATGGGCATCGACGTCAACCGCACGTACCGGCTTGCGTTCGGCATCGGCAGCGGCATCACGGCAATCGCCGGCGGGCTGATGGCCACGTATCTCTCGTTCGATCCGTTCATCGGCTTCGCCTACGTGGTGATCATGTATTCCGGCGTGGTGTTGGGCGGGATGGGCAGCGTCATGGGTGCGTTCTGGGGCGGACTGACAGTGGGCTTTGTGCAGCAATGCTCCGCGCTGGTCCTGCCGCCGCAGTTGCAGAATGCCGCGATCTTCGTCGTCTTCCTGCTGATCGTCCTGCTGCGCCCGCAAGGATTGTTCGGCCGTTCGGCGGAGCGCGCATGAGGCTCGGCGCCGGCATCCGGCTGCGCCGCGACGGCATTGCGCTGGCGGTGATTGCAGTTGCTTACGTCGCCGCGGCCAGCGTGGTGCACAACAGCTATTACCAGTTGATCATGACGCTGGTGCCAATCTGGGCAGCGTTCGGGGTGTCCTGGAACATCCTTTCCGGCTATGGCGGGCAGCTTTCGTTCGGCCACGCGTCGTTCTTCGGCGCGGGCGCTTACACGGTGACGCTGGCGCTGGTGTATTGGGGACTGACGCCGTGGATTGGCATCCCGCTGGGCATGCTGGTCGGCGCGGTTGCCGCTGTGCTGATCGGGACGCCCACCTTCCGTCTGCGCGGACATTACTTTGCGCTGGCGATGCTGGCCTATCCGCTGGCGATTTTGTACGTGCTGGAATACCTGGGCTTCCAGGAAATGTCGTTGCCGATGCACAGCGTGCATCCAGCCTTCTACATCCAGTTCAAGGACCCGCGCTTCAACACCTACCTCGCGGTTGGCTTGCTGGTGCTTGGCATGATCGCAGCCATGCTGGTGGAGAATTCGCGCTTCGGCCTGGCCCTGCTGGCCGTGCGACAGAACGAATTGGCTGCCGAGGCCGCCGGCATCGACTCCTGGCGTTGGAAAATGCGGGCGCTGATTGTCTCCGCCATCATCGCTGCCGCGGCCGGCGGGCTGTACGCGTGTGTTCTGCTGGTGGTGACGCCGGATTCCGTGTTTGGCATGTTGGTATCAGCGCAGGCGGTGGTCGTGACGTTGTTCGGCGGCCTCGCCAGCCTGTGGGGACCGATGATCGGTGCCGCCATCCTGGTGCCTCTCGCGGAATCCCTGAATGCGGAGCTGGGAAATATCCTGCCGGGCATCCAGGGCGTGGTGTATGGGGCCGCGATCATCATCATCATGCTGGCCGCGCCGGAGGGCTTGTTCTGGACCGTGCGCGACCGGTTTTTCCGCCGTGCGGTTCCGCCAGCGCCCCCTGCGCCCTCTGCGTTGCCCGCTCTGGCCCGGACTGCGGCGCTTCCCGAAGGCGAACCACTGCTGCGCGTGGACGGACTTGCAAAGACGTTTGGCGGCCTGCGCGCGGTCAGCGAGGTCAGCTTCGAGGTGAAGGCCGGCGAGATCCTTGGCATCATCGGCCCCAACGGCGCCGGCAAGACCACCCTGTTCAACCTGCTGAACGGCGTACTGCCCGCAGATGAAGGCACAGCCACGCTGGCCGGACAGCCGATGCTGGGCCGCAAGGTGCATCAGGTCTGCCGCATGGGAGTCGGCCGCACGTTCCAGGTGGTGCGCAGCTTTCCGCGCCTGCCGTTGATCGACAACGTCGTGGTGGGCGCGTACGGCGCCGGACTGCCGGATCACGACGCGCTGGAATCCGCCGCCGCGGCCTTGGCGCGCGTGGGACTGCATCGCCAGTCCAGCACGCCGGCCGGACAACTGACCAACAAGGAACTGCGGCTGATGGAGCTTGCCCGGGCGCTCGCGGGCCGGCCTCGGCTGTTGCTGCTGGATGAAACGCTGGCAGGCCTGGGACGCGATGAATGCAACGATGTGCTGGACGTGCTGGCACGGCTGCGGGATGAGGGCATGACCGTTGCTATTATAGAACACACAATGCATGCGATGTTGCGCCTGGCGGATCGGTTCATGGTGCTGGACCACGGGCGCGTGCTGGCCAGCGGTTCTCCGAGGGAGGTGGTGGAGGATCGGTCGGTGATCGAGGCGTATTTGGGGAAGAAATGGCTGGCGCGAGCGGACAGGAGTCCCTCTCCCGCCCTCGGCGGGAGAGGTTAGGTGAGGATGATGCGTGCCGACCCGATCACCCTAACCCTCTCCCGCTTCGCGGGAGAGGGGATGTGACGCATGCTTGAGGTCCGCGATCTCTCCGTCGCCTATGGCGGCCTGCGGGCGTTGACGGACGTTTCATTGCACGTCGCCGAGGGCCAGTTCGTCACCGTCGTCGGCCCGAACGGCGCCGGCAAGTCCACACTGTTCAAGACCATCAGCGGCGTGGTGGCGCCGGCGGAGGGCAGCGTCGCATTCCAGGGCCAGAACCTGCTGCGTCTGCCGGCCGCCGCGCGCGCGCATCTCGGCATCGCGCATGTGCCTGAAGGCCGCCAGGTGTTTCGCGCCCTGACGGTGCGCGAGAATCTCGAAATGGGCGCCTACACCAAGGCGGGCCGGTCGCAGTGGCATCACACACTGGACCGCATCCACACCCTGTTCCCCATCCTGCATGAACGTGCCCATCAGCTCGCCGGTACGCTGTCCGGCGGAGAGCAGCAGATGCTGGCGATTGGAAGAGGGCTGGCATCGGCGCCGAAATTGCTGATGCTGGACGAACCGTCGATGGGACTGGCGCCCGCGATTGCCGACACAATCTTCGAACGCGTTTCCCAAATCCACCGCGAGGATGGACTGACCATCCTGCTGGTCGAGCAACGCGTGGCCGAGGCACTGGAACTTTCGGATCATGGCTATGTGCTGGAAACCGGGCACATGGTGTTGGACGGGCCGTACGAGACGCTGCTGGCGGACGACAGGGTCCGCCGTTCGTATCTCGGACTGACCGATGCATAGGAATAGATAAGGGAGAACGCTCATGACGCAATCAACCATTGGACGCCGCGGCACGCTCGGGCTTGGGCTGGCGGCCGGCGCGGCGGCACTGGCTCCGCGCGCATTGCGGGCACAGGCAAAAGACGTGGAAATCGTCATGCTGGTGCCACTGTCCGGTCCATGGGCGCGTCAGGGCATCCTGGAAAAGATGGGCGCCGAGATGGCGGTGGATGACGTGAACAATGCCGGCGGAATCAGGGCGCTCGGCGGGGCGAAGCTGAAGCTGCTGGAATACGATACGCAGGACACAGCGGAGAAGGCGAAGGATGCAGCGCAGCGCATGCTGGCGCAGCACCCCGATCTGGTCGGTGGATTCGGCTGCTGGCTGTCCACCTTCACACTCGCAGCCACGGAAGTGACCGAACGCGCACACCTGCCCTGGCTGACGCTTTCCTATTCCGACCTGATCACCAGCCGCGGGTATAAATACGTGTTCCAGTCCTCGCCGACCGCGGTGCAGCAGGCCGAAGACACCGTACCGATGGTGATGGCCCTGGCGGAGAAGGCGACCGGCAAACGGCCCACGAAGGTCGCGTCGATCGGAGACAACACCGCCGCGTCCGTCAGCTTCCGCAAGCCGATCGATGCGCATGTTCTAAAAGACCAGAATCTGACCGAGGTGATCCATGAAATTTATACCCCGCCGCTGAGCGACGCGACCACGCTGGTGCAGCCTGTTCGTGCCGCGCGACCGGATTTCGTGCTGCTGACCTCCACCAACGTACCGGACGACAAGCTGCTGGTGGACGCCTTCAATGAATTCGGCATGCCGCCATCGAAGCTGCCGCTGATCGGCAATGGCGGCCACTTCGCTGTGCCCGAGCTATTGAAAAATACCAGCGCGGCCGAGATGGAAGGTGTGCTGGTGGGCCTGGCAAACTGGCCTGGCAAGGCCGTGGAGGATATCGCGCAGCGTTTCGTCAAGCGCACCGGCGAGCCATGGTTCGGCCACGATTCGATCTTCGCGTATGCGCATGTCATGATCCTGGCCGCCGCGTTGGAGAAGGCAGGCGCAGCGGACCGGAAGAAGGTCAACGACGCACTGCACGCGCTGGACATGACCACGGGTCCGGCGCTGTTGTTCCCCGGCCATCACCTGCAATACGACGCCCAGGGGCGTCGCGTTGGCGCCAAGATGGTGATGGTACAATGGCAGAACGGCGCGCCGGTCACGGTGTTCCCGCCGGATGTCGCGGTCGCGGGAGCCAAATGGAAGGTGTGATACCAGTGCGCCGGTCCGGGTCTTCAGCGGCGAGCGCGGCCTAGACCGCGCTTTGCCCCGGGTAGTCCGGGTCCGTCACGAAAGGGAACGGCCCGGGGAATTGCTCCACATAGACGGTGTGCGAGACGATTCCATCCTCCGGCGTCCAGCGATGCAATTGGAAAGCCGGCGGTTCGAATACGAAGGCGCCGGGGTCGTCCGGCCGCAGCGACATCTCCACCTGGTGGGCCACCGAGGGTGAGATCGATGCGATCGCCTGCGCCACCTTCGTGGTGATGGGGCGATGGTGGTGGCCACAGACGATCCGTTCCACCTGCGGATGCGTCGCCACCACCTCGGCGAACGCTGGGGCGTTCTGTAGTTTGATACGGTCCATATGCGCGATGCCGCAGGCGAACGGCGGATGGTGCATGGCGATCATCGTTGGCCTGCCGGGCACCTGCGCCAGCGTGCGGTCGAGCCATTGCAATTGTTCCGGCCGCAGTTCGCCATGGCCGGCGCCCGGCACCACGGTATCCAGCATCACCAGGCGGACAGGAAAATCGTCCACTGCGTATTGCACATAGAAGGGGTCGGCAGTGACGCCGGGCAGATGCTCCAGGCCTTTGCGCAGATTTTCGCGCCGGTCGTGGTTGCCCGGAATGACAAACACGGGTGCGGTCAGAAAGCGGCGAATCAGTCCGGCAAGGTGGGCGTATTCCGGCTCCAGCCCGCATTCCGTCAGGTCGCCGGTGAGCAGGATGACGTCGGGGCGCGGGGTGAAGGCGGCGACGGCACGGAATGCACGCTCGGTCAGTGCGTTGGTTTCCGAGACACGGTTCGCGGCCTGGCCGCGCGGGCGGATATGCAGGTCGGTCAATTGGGCGATCAGCATACGGGCAGGTCCTCACGATGGAACGGCAGCATCATCGCCGATTCACCGGGAACCCCGCCAGAGAAGGCGTTATGTCATCGTCTGTGCCCGGCCGCGGCAAGAGCGGTGGGGAGCGGGTCATCTATTTCTTCAGCGCCACGCCGGCTCTCATCGCATTCCTCGATATTTACGGCAAGAACGCCAAGCAGGATCTGACCTCGGCGGACAAACGCGACATTCGAGCCGCGATCGCCGAAATCCGCGAGGCTCTCCGCACAACCACTTCATGACGCGTCCCCGCGGCAACACGAAACGCCCGGAGCGGTGGATCGATGGCCAGTCCATGACCAACGCGACGCCCCTCCGGGCATTTGTGACAACCGCCGACTATTGCGGCAGCTTCAAAGCCGTCTGATCGACGTACGGCTTCAGCAACGCATCGGCCTGCTGCTGCGCCGTTTCCATCGCCTTCTCTGGCGTGGTCTTGCCGGCAAGGATCGCCTGGACACCGTCTTCCAATGCTTTGCGGACGGCGACCGTGTCATAGGTATCGAACCAGCCGCGCCCCGCGACATTGAGCTGGTCCAACGCCACCTTCGCGTCGGGGTGGTCTGCCATGTAGGTCTTCATCACAGGCAGGTCATAGGCGGCGATCCGCGGGGCGAAGTAGCCGGTGAACTGGCTCCAGTGGGCGGCGATCTCGGGGCTCACCAACCAGTTGATGAATGTCCAGGCTGCCGCCTGCCGCTCCGGCGAATTGCCGCTGGGGATCAGCAGGCTGCCGCCGCCGATCGGCGCGGCATTGACGACGCGGCGCGGCAGGAAGGCGACCTTGTAGGGTGTCTTCATGTTCTGCCGAACGAACGACAGTGACCCGGTGGACAGGATCATCATCGCCGAGCGGCCCTGGAAGAACGCCGTCGTGACGGTGTTGGCGTCGGTGACTCCGGGCGGCACCACATGCCACTGGTTCACCATGGCGTCGATCAGCTTCACCGCACCGATCGTGGTGGCGGTGTTGTAGTACACCTCACCGCCGTAATTGGTGTTGTAATAGTCGGCGCCATTGGCCATCGCCAGCGCGCTGGTGATCCAGCCGCAATAGTCATAGGTGCTGGGAAACATCATGCCCCAGCGCGTGGTCTGGTCGCCGTTATGCTTCGTGAGTTTCTTCAGGTCTTCCACCCAATCGTCCCAGGTGACCGGGGGATGATCCGGATCGAGCCCGGCGTCCTTGAACGCATCGACGCTGTAGTACAGCAACGGTGTCGAGTTCTGGAACGGTACGCCATAGACGTGCCCGGCCTCCATCGCGTTCGGCTTCAGCGCCGGCCAGAACTCCGCCATGAATTGCTCCGGCGTCTTGCCATCCTTGGCAATCAGAGAATCCAGTGGGATCGCGTTGTGGTTGATATAGTAATCGCGGATGAAGTTGGCGCTCATCAGCGCCACACCGGGCGGATGGCCGGCCTGGATCGCGGCACGGGTCTTCAGGTTGGTATCGTCATAGCTGCCTGTATAGACGGCGGTGACATGGATATCGGGGTGCGACTGGTCGAATTGCTCGACCAGCTTCTGCATCTCCACGGCAAGCTTGCCCTGCACCGGAACGGGGAAGAAGAAGTCGATGTCCGTGGCGGCATTCGCCGAGGATGCTGTGGCGAGTACAGCCCCGCTCAAAGTCATTGCGAGGAGCGCAGCGACGAAGCAATCCCGTCTTGAGTACGCACCATGACCGGGGTTGCGTTGTCGCTCCGCTCCTCGCAATGACATGGATGGGTGTGGGCGCAGTGACGACAACACCGACGTCTGTGCCGACACGGACTTCCAGAACCAACTCATGCTTGTCTCCCCTTATTTTATCCCAGAGAAGGTGAAACTGGCGACGAAGCGCCGCTGGAACGCCACGAACACCACCAGCAATGGTGCGGCGACGAAGAACGTGCCGGCGGCCATTACGCCCCAGTCGGAGCCGGCTTCCGCGCCGGACGTGAAAGAGGCCAGCCCAACCGTCAGCACCTGCGTGGATGGCGACGAGGTCGCCATCAGCGGCCACAGGAACTCGTTCCAGTGCGTGGTGACGGAGACGATGGCGAATGCGATCAGCCCAGGCCGCGCCAGCGGCAGCAACACACGAAAGATCAGCGTCAGCACCGAGGCGCCGTCGATCATCGCCGCTTCCTCGTAGTCGCGCGGGATGGTTCGGAAGGTCTGGCGCATCAGGAACGTGCCGAACGCCGAGGCAGCATACGGCGCGGCGACGCCCGCCAGCGTGTCGTACAGATGAAGGTGGATCAGCGTCGTCATGTTGGGCACGATCAGGATCGGCGGCACCAGCATGAGCTGCAGCAGGAAGGCAAAGAACAGTACGTTACGGCCGGGAAAGCGAAGGCGCGCGAAGGCATAACCGGCGAGGCTGACGGTGATGCATTGCACCACCAGCAATCCGCCACACAGCAACACTGTGTTCAGGTACCACAACGGGAAATGCCCCTCGTCCCAGGCTTCGGCGAAATTCGCCAGGCTGAATGGGCCGTGCGGGAACAAGGAGCCGATGTCGGCAGCGCCGGCGGCGTTGGGACGCAGGCTCGCCACCGCCATCCAGGCGAAGGGCGTGGCCCAGAGCAATGCCGTGGCCAGCAACACCAGCAGGATCAGCAGCCGGTCAGCTTTCATAATGCGTGCCTTGCTCGAGCGTGCGCAGCGAAAAGAAGGACAGCACGAACAGGAAGGCGACGCTGACCACCGTCGCGGCAGATGCCAGGCCGGTATCGAAGTTCTGGTGCGCCTGCTGGTAGATGTAAAACAGCACCAGGGAGGTCGCTTCGGCAGGACCGCCCTGTGTCATGACGATCACATGGTCCACCTGCGTCAATATGTTCAGCAAAGCGATTACCAGCACGAAGCCAAGCGTCGGCATCAGCAGCGGCAGCGTGATGTGCCGGAAGCGAGCCAGTGCGCGCGCGCCGTCGATCTTCGCGGCATCGAGAAAATCCTGCGGAATACCGGCCAGCCCGGCAAGAAAGAACAGCATGTAATAGCCGGTGTTTTTCCAGACCGTGATGGCGATGATGGAGCCAAGCGCCAGCGACGGATCGCCGAGCCAGTTGGTTTGCGAGATGCCAAGCTTTGCCAGGTAGTAGTCCAGCAGGCCGGCGCCCGGCAGAAAGATGAAAATGAACAGGGCAGCGGCGGCAACCAGAGGAATCAGCAGCGGCAGCGCGATGAGGGTACGCAGAATCGTGGTGACGCGTGTGGTCTCACGCAGGCCGAGCGCGAACAGCAAGGCGAGTGTCAGGCTAGGGACGATAGTGCCCGCAGCGTACAGCAAATTGTTGGTGACGGCGCGGGCGAAGTGCGGGTCCGCCAGCAGGCGGGCGTAATTGCCAAGTCCCCAATGGGCCGTGCTGTCGAAGCTGCGGATGGTCAGGGAGGAAAGCAGGACCTGTAGCACCGGCCAGTAGGTAAAGAGCAGGAGGAGCAGGGCCGAAGGGCTCAGCAGCGCGGCCGCTACGATGGCGGGGCGCGCGCGCGCGCGGCGCTGCGCGGCGACGATTGTGCGCGGAATGGCACCGATGGCGGTGGTGGTACTGCTCATGGGGGGCACGGCTTTGTTCCGGGCGGTGATAGGCGGGGGGTGGTGACGGGCGTGTGACAGCAACATTGCTATCAGATGACAGTATTACAGAGGAGACCCGGTACCCGGCCATCCTCCCCCGTTCGCTCTCATGGCCGTTCAGTTGGCGGTGGAAAGCATGCGCCCGAGTGCTGGCCCCGTCATTCGATGAACCGGGCGAAAGGTTCGCTGCCCTCCCCACGCCTGCCACAACCGTCTACCAATGCGCCATGTCTTCCTGGACCGAACTCGCGCATGCTCTCACAGCATCCGGCGACATGCTCGTTTTGCGCGAGCGTGCCGGCTGCATCGAGCTTCGCTGCAACGGCTGGGACCTGATGTCCAACCGCGCGCATCATTCAGAAGAAGTCCTGGCCGCCCTCGCCTGTGCGCGGCTCGCGTCCCATGTCCCCGCCATCCTGATCGGTGGCCTTGGTTTCGGATACACACTGCGCGCCGTGCTGGACCGCGCACCGCGTTCCGCCCGCATTACCGTCGCCGAATTGATCCCCGAGATCATTGCCTGGAACCGCGGCCCTCTCGCCGGCCTCGCCGGGCATCCGCTCGAGGATTCGCGCGTCACGGTCGCCTGCACCGACGTCGCCGCATTGCTCTACACCGCCGCCCCTTCCCAATTCCACGCGATCCTGCTCGATACCGATAACGGCCCTGATGCGGTCATGCTGCCGGATAACGCCGGGCTGTACGCCGCTGAAGGACTCGCCCGCATTCGGCGTGCACTGCGCCCTGATGGCGTGCTGGCCGTCTGGTCAGCGGACCGTTCCCCTACCTTCGCAGCCGCGTTGCACGCTGCCGGTTTTCACCATCAAACACACGATATTCCTGCCCGCGGCGGCGCCGATGACCCGCTCCACACCATCTATCTGACGTGGCCGGCATCCACGCCCGCGACGCGTTCCGCCTTATGCGTATCGCGGGCGTAATTCTCGCCGGTGGCCAGGCCCGGCGCCTCGGCGGCGGCGACAAGCCACTGCTCTCAATCGGCGGATCAACGATGCTGGCACGCATCATTGCGGCGCTACGTGGCGAAACCGCCGTGATCGCCATCAACGCCAACGGCGACCCCGCGCGATTTGCCACGTTCAACCTGCCTGTGCTGCCGGATGGGTCTTTCGCCGGCCAAGGTCCGCTCGCCGGCGTACTGGCAGGGCTGGACTGGGCAGCGACGGTGGGTGCCGACGTCCTGCTGACTGTCCCCGGCGACACACCCTTCATTCCCCACGGCCTGGCCGGCGCCTTGACCCCTGCCCCCGCCTGCGCTGCCAGCAATGGCCGGGTCCACCATCTGGTGGCGCTGTGGCCTGTCCCGTGCCGCGACCACCTTCGCCACATGCTTTCGGTCCCCGGCTCTCGCGCCGCCGTCCGCTTCACAGAGCAAATCGGCATGCGCGTGGTTGATTTCCCGGCGGGAAAGTGGGACCCGTTCCTGAACGTCAACACCGCGGAAGACCTGACGACAGCACGCTCACTGGCGCGGCCGCGAGGGAAGGATATGGCATGACAAAGACTGTCGCGATCGGCGGCCTTGGCGCGATCGGCTTGCCGCTGGCCCGCGCGCTGGATGATGGCGTGGACGGCCTGACGCTGATCGCGGTCGCAGCCCGCAACCATGAAAAGGCCAACGCGAACCTCGCGCGCTTTCGCCACAAGCCCCGCATCGTGGCGCTTGAAGCGCTGGCCGAGGCCGATATCGTTGTGGAAGCCGCCCCTGCAGCGATGTTCGAAGCCATCGCCTATGCTGCGATCGAGGAAGGGCGTGTGTTTGTGCCCGCCTCTGTCGGCGCATTGCTGTCTCGTATGCACCTGGTGAACCGCGCCAAAGCGACGGGCGCTCGCATTGTGGTGCCGACCGGGGCATTGCTCGGGCTGGACGCGGTGCGCGCCGCCGCCGAGGGGCCGGTGGAGAGCGTCACCATCATCACCCGCAAGCCGCCCGCCGGCCTGGAGGGCGCGCCCTACCTGATCCGCCATGACATCGACGTGACCGGGTTGGCTGCCCCTCTGATGGTGTTCGAAGGCAACGCCTTCGACGCCGCCGCCGGCTTCCCCGCCAACGTGAACGTGGCCGCGGCGCTGGCATTGGCCGGCATCGGCCCGACGCGAACGCGGGTACAGATCTGGGCCGACCCTGGCGTCACCCGCAACACGCACACGATCAAGGTGGAAGCGGAGGCCGCGCGCTTCACCATGACCATCGAGAACGTCCCCAGCGAAGACAATCCGCGCACCGGCAAATTGACTGCGCTTTCGGTGCTGAGCTGCCTGCGTGGCCTGGTATCCACGTTGAAGGTCGGCAGCTGAACCGTCGGCCCTACCCCCGGGCTGGAAAGAACCGATTCTCCGGCCGCGGCAGGCCCAGGTTCTCACGCAGCGTGGTGCCTTCGTATTCCCGGCGGAATATACCGCGCCGTTGCAGCTCCGGTACCACGCGATCGACGAAATCATCCAGCCCGCCGGGCAGATAGGGGAACATGATGTTGAACCCATCGCAGGCGCTCGTTTCCAGCCATTCCTGCATCTGGTCCGCGATCATGGCCGGCGTGCCAAGGATGGCCGGCCCGCTATAGCCGCCCAGCCGCTGGGCAAGCTGCCGCACTGTCAGGTTTTCCCGCCGTGCCAGATTGACGGCGCGTTCGCGGCCGCTCTTGCTGGCATTGGATTCGGGAATATCGGGCAGCGGCCCATCCGGATCGAAACGCGACGCATCGGTGCCAAGCGCGATCGACAGCGAAGCGATCGCGCTGTCGTAGTGCACCAGGCTGTCGAGCATGGCGCGCTTCTCCTGTGCTTCGGCCAGCGAGTCGCCGACGACGACGAAGGCACCGGGCAGGATCTTCAGATGATCCGGGTCACGGCCGAGACGTGCCATGCGCCCTTTCACATCGGCATAGAACTCGCGAGCACCGTCGATGCTGCCAGTCCCGGCGAAGATTGCCTCGGCGGTTTCCGCGGCAAGCTGGCGGCCGTCATCGGAGGCACCGGCCTGCACGATGACCGGCCAGCCCTGGACGGGACGCGCAATGTTCAGCGGGCCGCGCACCTTGTAGTACTGGCCCTGGTGATCCAGCACATGCATGCGGTCGGGATCGAGATAGATGCCGGCATCGGTGTCGCGGATGAACGCATCTTCCGCCCAACTATCCCACAGACCGGTCACTACGTCGTAGAACTCACGGGCGCGGCGATAGCGTTCTGCATGCTCCATGTGCTCTTCCAGGCCGAAGTTCAGCGCCGCGTCCGGATTGGATGTCGTGACGATGTTCCAGCCGGCGCGGCCGTTGCTGATATGATCGAGCGACGCGAAACGGCGGGCGACATGATACGGCAGGTCGAACGTCGTGGAGCCGGTGGCGATCAGGCCGATATGGTCGGTCACCATTGCCAGCGCCGAGAGCAAGGTGAAGGGCTCGAAGGATGTGACGGTGTGGGAACGCTTGAGTGCGTTCATCGGCATGTTCAGCACGGCCAGATGGTCGGCCATGAAGAAGGCGTCGAACCTGCCGCGTTCCAGCGTACGGATGAAGCGCTTTAAGTGGTTCAGGTTGAAGTTGGCGTCCGGGTAAGCTCCGGGATAGCGCCAGGCGGCGGTGTGGATCGTGGTGGGGCGCATGAAGGCGCCGAGGCGGAGCTGACGCGGCATGGCGTATTGCCCGGTGCTGGGGATGGGAAACTCACTCCGGCCCGGCGATACGCCATTCCGAGTTGCTCGGCAAACGCTTGCTCGGAGAACCGTTTCGCACGCACCAGTCCGCGGCGGGCGAGTTCCGTGCGCAAGTCTGCATCGCCGGCAAGTTCACGGATACCCGCGGCGATTGCCGACACGTCCAGCGGGTCCACCATAACGGCTGCATCCCCGCATACCTCGGGCAAGGAACCGCCGTACGACGTCAGGACCGGCGTGCCCGCATGCATAGCCTCCAGCACCGGAATGCCGAAACCTTCGTAAACCGAGGGAAATGCGAAGAATCTGGCACATTTCATCAGGGCAGCGATGTGCCGGCGTGGCAGGTAGCCCACGTATCGGACTTGCCGAGGTACACGCGCCACAAGCTCCTGCACATCATCGTACAGCCAGCCCAACGGTCCGGCAAGCACCAATCTCATGTTGGTGCCGGCAACGCTGAAGGCTTCAATCAGCCGCAGCAGGTTTTTCTTTGGTTCGATGGCCCCGCAGAAAAACACGTATGAGCCAGGCGACACGCCATACACGCTCGAAACCAGGCGTTCAGCGTCCTCACGAGCCATAAAAGGCATCGGCGGCGCCGGCTGGTAAGCGACGCTGACGCGCTCTTCGGGGACACCGAGAACGGAGATGATGTCCTCTCGCGAACGCTCTGACATGGTCAGGATATGGTCGGCCGCTTTGACAATCTTGTCGTGCAAGATCGCGGATCGGCCGGCGATATCAAGCGTGTACTGCGGAAACTTCAATGGGATCAGGTCGTGGATCGTGTAGATGTTCGGGCACTTGGGAACCCGGACTGACGCCGGCACGGTCCAGTGCATGACGTCAAAATGACGCTCGACAGCGATCTCGCTGAAACGCTGGGACAATGCGAAGACGGTACGAGAGTGCGTCAGGAAGTTGTTGGCATTGAAGACCGCGTGATGGTCCGGCAAGGGACGCGTCAGTGCGGCTACTTCCAGTCCCTCCAACGGCACCGGAATGGCTCGCAATTTTCGGCGGAAACCGGCGCGCGTCTCCAACAGTCGCGACAGCCGGCCTTGTCCTCTCACCAGCGTCGCGAACACCTGATCTGCCAGTGCGATCGGCGGCGCGCCCGAAATAGGCTTGGCACGGCCGCTCAGCAGCAGGCCGACTTCGATGCCCATGCCGACTAACGCTGACGAAAGACAGCGCGTGAACGACGCAATCCCCGTCTGGTCAGGGGCGAGCAACAGCGAACCATCGACCAGAACCGATGGCTGATTGGCGGCCCCTGTCAAGCGCGCTCCTGCTGTCCGGAGTTCGGGACCGTCAGCGAACGACCAAGATGAAGGACGGTGGCGACATCGGAAACTGCGTCGGGCAAGAGACGCCAGCAATCCAGCACGATGCGGCGACGTCCTCCTTCGGCGAACGCGGCCGGTGCGATGTCGGCGAAGGCACGGGCCGGCGTGGCGATGACCACGACATCCGCCGCCGCGATCGCAGCCTCGGCAGGCGTGACGGCGACCACGGTGTCCCCTAACACCGCACCTGCGGCATCCATTGCCCAGGGATCGGTGACGATCACTTCAAATCCTGCAGCCACGAGCCGACGCGCGATCATCACGCCCTGGCTTTCCTCCACCACCGGCGTCTCCGGCTTGTAGGCAAGCCCAAGCACGGCGACAGCGGCACCCGGATGTGCGACACGGGATACCAGGCGAACCACGCGATCAACCTGCCGGTGGTTCACCACGTCTGTTGCGACAGCGATATCGGCTGCTGCGCCAAGCTGGCGCGCCATAGCGGCGAATGCGACGTTATCCCTGGGAAAGCATGGACCGCCATAGCCGAGCGCGCCCTTCAGGTACTTGCCGCCGATCCGGCTGTCCTTGCCAAGCGCCGCCGTCACGGCATCGACATCGGCGCCCGGCAGGTTTTCGCAGATCTCCGCCAGCATATTGGCGTAGCTGATCTTGGTGGTGACAAACGTATTGACGGCAATCTTGGTCAGCTCCGCGTTAACCCAGCTCATCCGCTGCACCGGCACGTCCCACCCGACGGTCTGGCGGTACACCGCCTCCAGCAGATCACCCGCGCGCGGGTCGGACTGGCCGATCAGCAGCATATCCGGGTGCAGCAGGTCGCGCACGACACTGCCCAACGCGATAAATTCAGGATTGTAAGTAAGCCCAACATCCCGGCCCACCAAGCGACCGCTTTCCTGCTCGAGAGCAGTACGAATTTCGCCACCGGTCGATCCGGGCATCACTGTGCTGGTGATGTTGACGACGTGGTACTGATCCCGCCGGCGCAATGCAGCACCGATGCGGCGGACCGCATCAATGACGTAACGGTTGGTGAAAGTCCCATCGGGCCCAGTCGGCGTCGGCACAATGACGAAGGAGATCTCGGTCGCGGCAATCGCTTCGGCAAAATTGGTCGTGGCTCGCAGACGCGGGCCGGCCGACTCGATTCTCTGCTGAAGCCCCGGCTCCTGCACTGGCGCGCGCCCTGCATTGATCGCTTCGACTGCAGCCGGATTCTGATCTACGCCGATAAC
>Ga0335074_10006914_pt1 | contig 15752 bp, 12 predicted proteins | sample Lox_Sample_23_FD_206715 | JGI IMG/M metagenome (GOLD analysis project Ga0335074, IMG submission 206715) | Soil microbial communities from Loxahatchee National Wildlife Refuge, Florida, United States - Lox_Sample_2.3 | ecosystem: Environmental > Terrestrial > Soil > Wetlands | place: USA... | reverse complement strand
AGGGTCTCGAGCGCGTCGGCCACGTCGTCCTCCGGCGCGCCAAGCAGGGCGGCAGCCGCGGGCAGGCCGATCGACGTCCCTTCCCAGAGACCGAGCAGCCGGAACACCTGCGCGGCGTCGACGCCGCCGCTGGCCGTACCGAGGCTGTCGTAGCTGACCTGGAAGCTGGCCCGGACGGCGAGGTCGCCCGCTTTGAGCTCGTCGAGCCTCCGGTGCTGGTTTCTCAGCCGGGCGGCGAGCGTGCCGATCCGCCACTGCTGCCGCGCCGCGAGCCGGGCGGCGCAGATCCTGATGGCCAGTGGCAGCCCGGCGCAGGCGACGAGCACCTCCGCCGTGGCGTCCGGCTCGGCGGCGGCTCGTTCTTCGCCGACGATCCGGGCGAACAGCGTGAGCGCCTCGGTGTCCTCGAGCACGTTCAGGTCCACGAACCGCGTGCTTGCCAGGTCTGACGTCCTGTTCCTGGTCGTGACGAGGACCGCGCATGACGAGGTGCCCGGCAGCAGCGGCCGCACCTGGGCGGCGTCCTTGGCATTGTCGAGCAGGATGAGCACGCGGCGCCCGGTGAGGGTCGTCCGGTACAGCGCCGCCCGCTCGTCATCCCTGGCCGGCACCTTGTCCCCGTCGATGCCGAGATCGCGCAGGAACCTGGCGAGCACTTCTCCCGGGCTGGCGGCCTGCGGGCTGGCCCCGAGCAGGTCCACGTAAAGCTGGCCGTCCGGGAACTGCGAGCTGACCTGGTGCGCGGCATGCACGGCGAGCGTGGTCTTGCCGAGCCCGGCGGCGCCGTTGACGACCGCGATACGGACCGCGCCCGGGCCGCTCGTCGCGTTGACCGCGAGCAGCAGGGCGCACAGGTGCGCGACGTGCGTCTCACGGCCGGTGAAGTCCCCGATGTCGGCCGGCAGCTGCGCGGGCCGGACCTTCGAACCCGCGGGCTCGGCAACTGCGGTACCGGCCTGCTGGGTGGCCGCCGATGACAGCTCCGCGAAGGTTCCGATCGCGATGGCGCCGGAAAGATCGCCGGCCGACTGCTCGTCGCCTGCCGGGCCGGGGACGTCGGCCACGTCATCCGGCTGTGCGCCTGGCACGGCACCGACGGCGGCCCGGGCGTCGGCATCCGCGCCATCCGCGTCGTGCTGCCTGCCGTGGTCATCGGGTCGCGCCGGCGGCGGGCCCGCAGGCGACGCCGCCGCGGACGCCGCGTCGGCCGCGAGCAGTTCCCGGTGGAACCGCTGCAGCTCCGCGCCGGGGTCCACGCCGAGCTCCGCCGCGATGACCTCCTGCGCCTGCGCGAATACCGCGAGCGCCTCGGCCCGGCGCCCCGCGAACTCAAGAGCGCGCATCAGGAGCAGCCAGAGCCGCTCGCGCATCGGGTGCTCGGCCACCAGGCCGCGCAGTTCCGGTACCACCTGCGCCGCCCGGCCGCAGGCGAGGTCCGCCTCGATGCGCATCTCGGTCGCGGAGAGCCGCAGTTCCGCCGCGCGATCGGTCTGCGTGGTGAGCAGAGCGGACGGCGGGACATCGGCGAGCAGCCGCCCGTGCCACAGCCCGAGCGCCCCCGCGAGCAGCGCGGCGGCGTTCTTCGCGTCGCCCGCGGCCAGCGCGCTCCTGCCGTCGGCGACCTGCGATTCGAACTCCTGGAGGTCCAGGTCGCCGGGCGAAAGGCGCAGCAGGTACCCGGGTGCCCGGTAGACGAGCACCCGGCCCTCGGCGTCACCGATGACCTTGCGCAGCCGGTGCACGTAGATGCTGACCAGATTGTTCGCTGTGCTCGGCGGATTGTCGCCCCACAGTTCGTCGATCAGCGAGTCGGTCGGGACGAGCTGGCCGGGCCGGACAAGCAGGCAGGCAAGCAGCGACCGCCATTTGGCGGCACCGATCGCGGTCCATCCCTCAGGGGAAAGCACCTCAAGCGGGCCGAGGATGCGAAACCGCATCAGGTCAGCCTGTCCGCACGCACGCCTCTTCTCCGCTCCCTCCGGACAAGCGTAAGACCCTACTTAATCACGACTCAACCTCACCATAAATCGGACAAGACATGATTTGCCTCAATCGCCATGTGTGCGACACGGAGGGTAGCGGGCGTTCGAGTCGGGCGGTGGCGGATGCGGCGCGGGTTAACGCGGGAGCGCTGGAGGTGCCCTCCGGATTAAGCCGCCGGCGACATCCGTCGCGAATCGGGGCAACACGGCTAAAGCGCGGCTTAATCGCCCGCTGCCAGTCTTTTCCCGGCGACACAAGGCAGCGGGGGCCGCGGGGCTCGTGTCCCGCACCGTATTGGACGGTCAGCAGGGGCACCGTCCAGTACGGGGCGGGACACGGCCACCGCGACGAGATGTCACCAGCGGAGCAGGCGCCCGGGACCCAGGGGTGGCGGTCCCGGACGCCGTGGATTGCCCCGTCCCGCCGGTCCGGGGAATGGCGGGACGGGGCCGGATCGTGCGGCCAGGTCCCGCGAGCACGCTGAATTGCACCGTTTCGCGGAGTGCCGTCGACGGGGTCTGCGGGTCACCGGCAAACGCCGCTGCCCGGCCACGGGAATTCAGCGAGGTCCGGGTTAGCTCTGGCCGTCGAACAGGCTGGTCACCGATCCGTCGCTGAAGACCTCATTGATGGCCCGGGCGAGAAGCGGCGCGATGGACAGCACGGTCAACTTGTCGAAGCGCTTTTCGTGCGGCACCGGCAGCGTGTTGGTGATGACCACCTCGCTGATCCGCGAGTTCTTCAGGATGTCGATGGCGGGACCGGACAGCACGCCGTGCGTGGCGGCGACGATCACCCGCTCCGCGCCCTGCTCGAACAGCGCGTCCGCGGCCTTGACGATCGTCCCGCCGGTGTCGATCATGTCGTCCACCAGGATGCAGGTGCGTCCCTGGACGTGACCGACCACCTCGAAGACCTTGACCTGGTTGGCCACGTCGGGATCGCGCCGCTTGTGAATGATGGCGAGCGGCGTGCCAAGCCTGTCGGTCCAGCGCTCGCAGACCCTGACGCGCCCCGCGTCCGGTGCGACCACGGTCACGTTCCGCACGTTCAGCTTGGTCTCCAGGTATCCCGCCAGGATCGGCAGCGCGAACAGGTGGTCGACCGGCCCGTCGAAGAAGCCCTGGATCTGTGCCGTGTGCAGGTCAACCGCCATGAGCCGGTCGGCGCCCGCGGTGGCGAACAGGTCGGCCACCAGGCGGGCCGAGATCGGCTCCCGGCCGCGGCTCTTCTTGTCCTGCCTGGCGTAGCCGAAGAACGGCATGACCACGGTGATCCGTTTGGCCGACGCCCGCTTGAGCGCGTCGACCATGATCAGGTGCTCCATGATCCACTGGTTGATCGGAGCGGTGTGGCTCTGCACCACGAATGCGTCGCTGCCGCGGACCGACTCGAGGAACCTGACCATGATCTCGCCGTTGGCGAAGTCGTAGAGCTTCGCGGGGCCCGGCTCGATCCCCAGGCAGTCCGCGACCTCGGCGGCAAGCTCGGGATAGGCCCGCCCGCCGAACAACATCATCTTCTTCTGGCTCGGCGCCGTCATGCCGCTCACCGAAAACTGCTCTCCCTTGGGCGTACTACAACCGAACAAATTACTGAGATCTATCGGAACGGGCGCGCTCCGCCGCCTCCGCTGACCGCGTCTCCGCGCGATTGCGCAGTACCCATCCGTCTGAGTTGTGCTGGCGTCCCCTGGCTACCCCCAGGTCCCCTGCGGGCACGTCCTCGCCGATCGCCGATCCGGCGGCCGTGTAGGCACCGTCGCCGATCGTGACCGGCGCCACCAGGACCGTGTTGCTGCCGACGAAGGCGTTCTCGCCGACCTCGGTATGGTGCTTGTTCACCCCGTCGTAGTTGGCGAAGATCGTCCCCGCCCCGATGTTCGAGCCGGCGCCGATGGTCGCGTCGCCCACGTAGCTGAGGTGCGGGACCTTCGCGCCGACGCCGACCTGTGCCTTCTTGAACTCGACGTAACTGCCGATGTGCGCGTCCGCGGCGATGCTCGTGCCCGGCCTGAGGTACGCGAACGGCCCGACGGTGACCCGCGGGCCGATCTGCGACTGCCGGCAGACCGCGTGCAGCAGCACGGCGTCCTCGCCGACCGTCGTGTCCTCGAGCAGGCAGCCCGGTCCGACCTTGGCACCGGCCCCGATCACGGTCGCGCCCGCAAGCTGGGTCTGCGGGCCGATCTCGGCGTCCTGCCCGATCGTGACGGTGACATCGATCCAGGTGGACGCGGGGTCGGTGACCGTGACCCCGGCGAGCATCAAGTCGCGCAGGATCCGGTCGTTCAGCGCCCGGCGCGTCTGCGCCAGCTGGACCCGGTCGTTGACACCCCGGATCTCCTCCGGGTCGGCGGCGAGCACGGTGCCCACCGGGTGCCCGTCACCGCGGAGGATCTCCACCACGTCGGTGAGGTACTCCTCGTGCTGGCTGTTGTCGGTCGTCACCCGCTTGATGGCGTCGGCGAGCAGCGCGCCGTCGAACGCGTAGCACCCGGAATTGAACTCGTCGATCGCCCGCTCCGACTCGCTAGCGTCGCGCTCCTCGACGATGCGCAGGAAAGCTCCCGCGCCGTCCCGCACGATCCGCCCGAAGCCGGGGAATTCACCCCGGGCGGTAAGCACGGTGACAGCGTTGCCCGCCTGGACGTGCCTGCTGGCCAGTTCGCCGAGCGTGGACGCGCGCAGCAGCGGCATGTCGGCGTAGGTAACGATCACCGTGCCCGACATGGCGCCGAGGGATTCGATGACCATCCGCACTGCGTGACCGGTGCCGAGCTGCTGTTCCTGGACGACGACGGCGGCCTGCGGCGCCTCCGCGACGGCGGCCGCGCCCACCTGCTCCCTGCCGTGCCCCGTCACGACGACCAGCCGCCGCGGCGCGAGTTCGCCCGCTGCTGCGAGCGCGTGCCCGAGCAGGGACCGCCCGCCAAGCGTGTGCAGGACCTTGGGGATGCGGGACTTCATCCGGGTGCCCTCGCCGGCGGCGAGGATCACAACTGCGGCCGGGGAAGTATCGCTCACGGGTAACCGCATCTCCTCGGGTAGCGAGCCGACTGTTGTCTCCCGGGGGAATCCCCCGTACCGCCAGGTGCCGCCTAGAGCTCAGGCAGACATCCCTCCGTGCCCCAATCTCACCGCCGAAGTCACAGAAAAGTCTGTTAACCCGGTCCTCATCCGCAGGATACCTGGCTGTCGCCAGCAGTGCTCGGCCACGGGGGCCTTCATCGAAACAGTTGACGGGAGTGAGAAGTGAACCGCGAGGCGGCGCCCGCAGGACCCGCATTCAACACCGCGTTCTCGCCGCGCTGAACGTGCCTTGGGGCGGGACGCCACCCGCTGGCTCAGCATCCTAACCGGATATGCCCGGCTTGTCCGCCGTCCCCGACGTGTCCTCGGCCACGTCGGGGATCACGAGTTCGCTCGGCTCGAACACGCCCTCGGCCGACACCGCGGCGAGTTCCGACCCGAGCGACTCAGTCGCTGCCGCCTGGCGCTTGGCGCGGCCGGTGAACGCAGATGCGATGGCGCCAATCACGCAGGCCGCGATCGCGAACCCGAACGCGATGCCGATCCCGTCGTGGAACGGACCGGTGATCAGGGTCGGGAAGAACTGCCTCCCGATCAGGTACCCGGCGTGGGAGGCCGGCAGGTGCGACACCAGCGGGCCGAGCAGCTGCTGGATCGGGTTGTAGCCGAGGAACGCCGCGAACAGCACGCCGATCGGCGGCAGGTGCGAGATGGGCCCGGCCGCCGAAGCCGGGACGCCCTGCGCGGTCAGCCCGCTGAACATGGCCGACGGCAGTTTGCTGGACAGACCCGCCACCATCAGCGAGAAGAAGATGCCGATCGACAGCACGGACGCGGAGTTCATGAACGTGGCGATCATCCCGCCCGCGGCCCCGCGCGAGTTCGCCGGCACGGAGTTCATCATCTCGGCTCGGTTCGGCGAGGTGAACAGGCCGGTACCGAAACCGTTGATGCCCACAAGGAGCGCAAACTGCCAGTACCTGAAGTCCACCGGCAGGAATGCGAGGATCAGGAACGTCACCGCCGCCACCAGTGCCCCGCCGATGGTGAATGCCTTGGCCCCGAACCTGTCGGACAGAATGCCGGACAGCGGCGCGGACAGCAGGAAGCCGATCGTCAGCGGTATCAGATAGATGCCCGCCCACAGCGGTGTCTGGCTGAAGCTGTAGCCGTGCAGCGGCAGCCAGATCCCCTGCAGCCAGATGATCAGCATGAACTGCATGCCGCCGCGGCTCAGCGCCATCGCGAGGTTGGCGATGTTGCCGGCCGCGAACGGCCGGATCCTGAACAGCGACATGCGGAACAGCGGTTCCGCGACCTTCGTCTCCACCCACACGAAAACGACGAGCAGGACCACCCCGCCGATCATCGCAATGAGCACCCACGGGCTGGTCCAGCCCATGGGGTGACCGCCGTAGGGCATCAGGCCGTAGGTGATTCCGACGAGCACCGCGATCAGGCCGCCGCCGAACAGGATGTTGCCCCACCAGTCCATCCGCGCATGCTTGCGCACGCCGATGTCGTGCAGCATGAAATACGCCCAGATGGTGCCGAATAGTCCAACCGGTGCCGAGACGAGGAAGATCAGGTGCCAGTTCTCCGGGCCGAGCACGCCGCCGAGGATCAGGCCGATGAACGACCCGGCGATGGCCGCGATCGAGTTCAGGCCAAGCGCCGTGCCGCGCCGGTTGGCCGGGAACGCGTCGGTGAGGATCGCCGTCGAGTTGGCGAACAGGAAGGCGCCGCCGATGCCCTGCACGATGCGCCAGATGATCAGCCACAGCGCGGCGGCGGTGCCGTGCATCCAGGTAACGGTCAGCGCGATCGACCCGATGGTGAATACCGCGAAGCCCATGTTGTACATGCGGACGCGGCCGAACATGTCGCCAAGACGTCCGAACGAGACCACGAGCACCGCGGACACCACCATGAAGCCCATAAACATCCACAGCAGGTAGCTGGTGTTGCCGGGGCTCAGCGGGTTCAGCCCGATGCCGCGGAAGACGTCGGGCAGCGCGATCAGCACGATCGACTGATTGATCGTCGCCATGAGCACGCCGAGCGTGGTGTTGGACAGCGCGATCCACTTGTAGTTCGGCCCGAGCACACGGGCCGGCTTCTCAGCAGCACCGACCGCTTCTGAGGTACCCGTCATGGGCGGAAATGCCCCCCACCTAGTCCGGAAACTTGAAACACGAAGTCGAGGAGAAGATCAGAACTTGCTTGACCTCAACAAACTAACCATAACTCACCGGAGCCCGCCTCCGCATACCGGCGTGCCCATCACCGCCGGCCGTGCCGGGCAAAGAGTAGTCATCGATCGCATATTTGAATATCGCAGGCAGCAAGTGTATCGCGCGCCTTAAATTACCTCGATGTAACATTTACATTGCTCTAAGTAGCGCACATCGCTACCAAAGGGGTGATATAACCCTGGCACTCGCATAAGCCTGATATACCCCTCCTCCCCCTCGAGAGGACCAGGCATGGCCCTATTTCAGCCCGCCCGTGGGACTGCCGGTGGAACCGAGGTGACGCAGTCCGCTCGCAGCAGAGCCAGCGGCTACGAGGCCGTTCGGGCTAGCCGCGACTTCTGGACGATCCATCGCCGCCTCGGGTCTTTCGTCGTGCCGGCTTGCGTGCTGCTTCTCGGCTGGTACTTCCTCTTCGTGATCATCGCCGTATTCGCGCCCGGCTTCATGCGCATCAGCGTGTTCGGCGACGTCAATATCGGGCTGTGCTTCGGAGCGCTGCAGTTCGTGTCGACGTTCGCAATCGCCCTCGGCTACCGGCGCTGGGCGCACCGCAGGCTCGATCCGCTGACCGACCGACTGCGGCAGCGCCTCGAAGGAGGACGCTATTGAGGCCCCTCGCCGCCGCGGAAACCGTCGGCACCCCGGCGCTCAACTTTGTCATATTCGCGTTCTTCGTCCTGGTAACCCTGGTCATCGCGGTCAGCGCGGCCGGGAAGAACAAGTCGACCACCGACTACTACGCCGGCGGCCGCGACTTTACCGGCTGGCAGAACGGCATCGCGATCGGCGGCGACTACCTGTCGGCCGCGTCGTTCCTCGGCATCGCCGGCATTATCGCGCTGTCCGGCTACGACGGCTTCCTGTACTCCATCGGCTTCCTTGTGGGCTGGCTGCTCGTGCTCCTGCTGGTCTCGGAACCGCTCAGGAACACCGGCCGGTACACGATGGCCGACGTCATCGACCTGCGCCTGCGGGCCGTCCCCGTGCGCGCCGCCGCGGCGATCTCCACCCTGACCGTCAGCTTCTTCTACCTGCTGGCCCAGATGGCCGGGGCCGGCGCCCTGGTCAGCCTGCTACTCGGGGTGAGCAGCACGGCGGGCCAGGATATCGTCCTCGCTGTCGTGGGCCTGCTGATGATCTTCTACGTGATGGTCGGCGGGATGCGGGGGACCACCTGGGTCCAGATCGTCAAGGCGAGCATCCTCGCGGCCGGCGCCGCGGTGACCACCCTCTGGGTGCTGTCCAAGTCCGGGTTCAGCCTGTCCGTCCTGCTGCACCACGCCGCGGCGGCGAGCCCGGCAGGCAGCGCGGTACTCGGCCCGGGCCTGGAATACGGGGTGAACATCACCTCCAAGTTCGACTTCATCTCGCTCGCGCTCTCGCTCGTGCTCGGCACGGCAGGCCTGCCGCACGTGCTGATGCGGCTGTACACGGTGCCGAATGCCCGGGAGGCGCGGCGCAGCGTCGTCTGGACGATCTGGCTCGTCGGCCTGTTCTACCTGTGCACGCTGGTACTTGGCTACGGCGCCATGTGGCTGGTGGGAGGCAAGCAGATCCTGGCCGCACCCGGCGGCGGAGACTCCGCCGTGCCCCTGCTCGCCTACCACCTGGGCGGGACGATACTGCTCGGCATCGTGGCGGCGGTCGCCTTCGCCACCATCCTCGCCGTGGTGGCAGGCCTGACCATCACCGCGAGCGCCTGCTTCGCCCACGACGTGTACGCGGGCGTGATCCGCAGGGGGGACACCGATCCCAGCGATGAGGTCCGGGTAGCGCGGATTACCGCGGTGGTCATCGGGATCGTGGCCGTGGTCGGCGGAATCGCCGCGAAGGGCATCGACGTCGCCTTCCTGGTAAGCCTGGCCTTCGCGGTGGCCGCGTCGGCGAACCTGCCGTCGATCCTGTACTCGCTGTTCTGGCCGCGATTCACGCAGCGGGGTGCGCTCTGGAGCATTTACGGCGGCCTGATCAGCTCGGTCGGGCTGATCGTCTTCTCCCCGATCGTGTCCGGGCAGGCCACCACGGTGGGCGCCATCGGCGCCTCGCTGATCACCAACCCGCACATCAACTTCGCGTTCTTCCCGCTGAACAACCCGGGACTCGTATCCATCCCGCTGGCGTTCTTCCTCGGCTGGCTCGGCACGGTGACCGACCCGCACCCCGCCGACGCGGTACGGTTCGCCCGGATGCAGGTGCGAGCACTGACCGGAGTGGGCGCGGAGCGAGGCGGTCGGTCCTGAAGGACGGTTCCGCGAGGCACAGATCCCGTGACGGGGACGTAGGGAGGGGAGGCCGACATGGCGAGCGACTTGGGTCACGACCCGCCGCCGGCCGCGCCGCGGCAGCAGGGCCTCGACCCGGGAACGCTGTGGGCCATCCGCCAGTCGGCCTCCATGCTGGCCCGTGACCGGGATGCGTTCGTCAGGCAGCTGCATTACGACGTCACCGGGCTGATCCCGGAATCGCTCCTGCCTCCTGGCTTCGACACCTGGGACTTCTGCGACCGGATGGCGCAGGCACTGATGTGGGTGGCGCTCACCGATCAGTCGCCGCAGGTGGTGGCGGACGCGCTACAGCAACTGGGTGCGCAGAACTGGGTCGCCGGCTTCCCGGGCGCGCAGTACGCGAGCGTCGCGCACGCGCTCATTCAGTCGGTGCACTACCTCAGCGCCAATATCTGGTCCACGTCGACGGGATCGGCGTGGATCAGCTTCTTCATGTGGATCCAGCCCCACCTGCTCGACGGCGCAGAGCACGCCGCCGCCCAGCAGGCCGCGGAGGAGCAGGCCGCCGCCCGGGAGGCCGAGGCGCGGCGTGCCGCCGCCGAGTTTGAAGCCGCCCGTGTCGCGGCCCTTTCCCGTGGCCACACCCAGGTGGTCAGCAACGTCAACATCGAGAGGGTGGCAAGCCTCCTCGATGACGACGACGAGGACGATAACGGCGGCCTCGGCCAGATCATGCTCGGCATGACCCGCAACCCCCTTCGCGACCCGCCCCGCCGCCAGCAGTGAGCCATCGCGCAGGAAGCGAACGAGAGCTGCTCATCGCGGGCGCCATCGCCTATTGGCGCGAGGGCACAAAGTCCAAACCGTATCGCCGTGGCGCTGACAGAGCGGTGTTCATGAACAGCGATCCAGGCCTCATTCACTTCTTTCTCCGCTTTCTGGGCATTGCTGGTGTTCAACGAACCGACCTGATCTTCAGAGTCCACATTCACGACAGTGCTGACGCCGAAGCGGCTCAGCGGTTCCGGCAGGAGGTGACCGGGGCTCCCGGAGACCAGTTCGGCAAGCCAGCGCTGAAGCACCACAACCCCAAGACCAGCCGCGGAAACGTCGGTGACGCGTACCACGGCTGCCTCAGGCTCGAAGCCCGCAGGAGCGGGGAGCTCTACCGGAAGATTGAGGGCTGGGCCTCAGGCGCCATGGCCGCGTGATGAGCCACGCGGACTCCCGGCATCGAACCCGCTCTGTGCTCCCGGAGGAGGATTTGAACCTCCATTGACGGAACCAAAATCCGCTGTCCGGCCTGATTAGACGATCCGGGACGGTACGAGCCCCAGTGTATAGGTAACTCGCGTTCCGACGCGGTTTTCAAGCGGACACCCCGGCATCACCAGGTGTTCGGGCGTGCGGCCTGGGTAGTGGGTCTCGGCCCGGGCTTTACCTGGGCATATCCAAGAATTCATCTGAGGCCCTTGCGCAACCTACGGTTTCGTAGGCTACGGTTACGTAAGCGTACAAGGCCACCGCCTGCGGGCGCCTCACCTCAGGGGAGAACATGGCACGGACTCCGGCCGCACCCGACACGAGCGGCACGACCCTCGTCAAGAGCGACGACACGGCGCTGTCGCTCGATCCGAGCGCCGCGCCACTGCTCCGCAAGGCGGTGCCGGACATCGACGAGGCGCCGATGACCAGGGCGCAGCAGGTCCTGGTGGGGATATTCGTCTTCGTCCCGATGCTGGCACTGATCGCCGCCATCCCGTTCGCCTGGGGCTGGGGCCTGAACTGGCACGATATCGTCATCGGCGCCGTCTTTTACTGGGTATCAGGGCTCGGCGTGACCGTCGGGTACCACCGCTACTTCACCCACAGCTCGTTCAAGGCCAGGACCGGCCTGCGGGTCGCGCTTGCGATCGCGGGCAGCCTCGCCCTGGAGGGTCCGGTCATTACCTGGGTGGCCGACCACCGGCGGCACCACAAGTACAGCGACAAGGAGGGCGACCCGCACTCGCCGTGGCGCTACGGTGACGACGCGAAGGCGCTCACCAAGGGCCTGCTGTGGGCGCACGTCATGTGGCTGTTCGACCCGAACCAGACCTCGCAGGAGAAGTTCGCGCCCGACCTGCAGGCCGACAAGAAGATCAGCCGGCTCGACGACTGGTTCCCGGCACTTGTCGCCTTCACGCTGCTCGCCCCGGCCGTGGCGGGCGGGTTCTGGACCTCCACCGGGATCTGGTCCTGGCACCTCGCCATCGAGGCGTTCTTCTGGGCCAGCCTGGTCCGCGTCACGCTGCTGCACCACGTGACCTGGTCGACCAACTCGATCTGCCACACCTGGGGCAACACGGACTGGCAGTCACGCGACCGGTCGGTGAACGTCTCCTGGCTGGCCATCGCGTCGTTCGGCGAGTCCTGGCACAACCTGCACCACGCCGACCCGACCTGCGCACGGCACGGCGCCCTGAAGGGCCAGATCGACCAGTCCGCCCGGGTGATCCAGTGGTTCGAGAAGCTGGGCTGGGCCTACGACGTGCGCTGGCCGGACGAGACCCGGCTGAACGCCAAGCGCGCGGCGAACGCGACGCGCAGCCTCGGTGGAATGACGAAGCGTAACGAAAAGGCGACAAAGAGCGTAAATCAGGCTGACAGGGCGGCGGCGTAGCAGCCATGATGTTTCGGTGACCGACCAATCCCCGCGAACCGCTAAAAAACGGATGACCGGCCAGGAGCGGCGGCAGCAACTGCTTGACATAGCCAGGCGGTTGTTCGCGGAGCGGGGATTCGAGGGCACCTCCATCGAGGAGATCGCCGCCCAGGCGGGGGTTTCCAAGCCGGTGGTGTACGAGCACTTCGGCGGCAAGGAGGGCCTGTACGCCGTCGTTGTGGACCGCGAGGTCGAGCGGCTCACGTCGGTGACGATGATGCTGCTTGACAAGCCGCACACCAAGCCGAAGTTCGAGGCGGCCGCGGTCTCCCTGCTCCGCTACATAGAAGAGAACACCGACGGCTTCCGGATCCTGGTGCGCGACTCGAGCCCGGGATCCGGCGGCACCTACGGCACGCTGCTCGCCGACATCGCGGGGCAGGTGGAGTACATCATGGCCGACTTCCTGAGGTCCCGCGGCAGGAACCCGAAGCTCGCCCCGATGTACTCCCAGATGATGGTCGGCATGGTCGCGTTTACCGGCCAGTGGTGGCTTGACGCCCGCAAGCCGAAGCTCGAGGAGGTCGCCGCCAACCTCATCGACTTGGCCTGGAACGGCCTCTCCCAGCTCGACGCCCAGGCGTAGCCCGCCGCGCCGGTCAGCAGATGTTATGCCGGCGGGCGTAGCCGATGGCGGCGACCCGGTCCCTTGACCCGGTCTTGGCGAAGATCCTGCTGATGTGTGTCTTGACGGTGTGGCTGCTGAGAAACAGCCGCGCGGAGATCTCCGGGTTGGTCAGTCCCTGGGCGATGAGCGCCAGGATCTCGGCCTCGCGCTGGGTCAGCCCGTCCGGTGGCGCCGGCTGGCCGGGTACCGCTGGGCCTTCCGGCGGAGCCGCCGGGGCGGCCGAAATAGCCGCGGCGAGCAGCGAGGCCTGTACCCGGGCGTCGAGTACGGACAGGCCGCCCGCGGCCGCCCGCAGCGCGCTCGCGATGTCGCCGCGGTCGGCGTCCTTGGTGAGGTAGCTGCGCGCGCCGGCCCGCAGGGCGTCGATTACCGACTCGTCGTCGGCGTAGGTGGTCAGGATGACGACGGCCACGCCCGGGTGCTCCGCCGCGAGCCTGCGGGTCGCCGCGATGCCGTCGAGGACCGGCATGTGCAGGTCGAGCAGGATCGCGTCCGGATGGTGCTCGGCCACCAGCGCCAGCGCCTGCTCCCCGTCCGCGGCCGCGCCGACGACGTCGATGGCGGGCAGCCCGCCGAGGAGCAGCACCAGGCCCTCGCGCACGCTGGCCTGATCGTCCGCGATAACGATGCGCAGTGGCGCACCCACAGTGCTCATGGCACTATTTTTTCTCAGTTTGAGACTGAAAGTGGCACTTGTGCCGTCACGATCCAGCGGGTGTCCTGCCGGCCCGCGTCAAGGGTCCCGCCAAGCAGCCGCACCCGTTCCCGCATCCCGGTCAGACCGTAGCCGGCGTTGACGGTGCTGAGTTCCGCCGCACGGGGAGCGGTGGCGTCGACCTCGTTCCGCACAGTGAGCCGCACCTCCGCGGCGGCAAAGTCCAGGCGGACGGTCACGGGCTTGCCCGCGCCGTGCTTGGCCACGTTGACCAGGGCCTCCTGCGCGACCCTGAGCAGGGCGACAGTCGCGTCGGCGGGCACCGGCCGCGGCGTGCCTTCGGTCTCGAGGCTGACCGCGACGTGGTAGCGCTCACCGTAGGTGCTCGTGACCTTGGCGAGTTCTGCTGCCAGCGGCAGCGTGTCTGAGCGCAGGGCGTGCACCGCCCTGCGGGTCTCCGTCAGCCCCTCGCCTGCCATCCGCTGTGCGGCGCTGAGCAGCTCGACGGCCCGGTCGATGTCACCGTAGTCGGTGAGCACCGAGCGGGCCGCCTGGATCTGGATGCCGAGCGCGCCGATGGAGTGCGCGAGCACGTCGTGAATCTCGCGGGCGATCCGGGCGCGCTCGTCGAGGAGATCTGCCCGGCGCTGCTCGGCCTCGAGCCGTTCCCGCTGTGCGAGCAGTGCCGCCGCCTGCTCCGCCTGCACACGGAAGGCACCCCGGTTGCGGCCAATCAGGAGCCCGGACGCGATTATCACCGGGAACCCGATCAAGGTCGTGTAGCTGGAGCCAAACGCCAGCCCGCTGGCATCGGCGGCCAGGATCCCCGCGGCGGTCACCGCGACGGCGGGCAGCAGGCCGGTGTCGCCGCCCGCCTGCATCGCCGCGACGAGCGCGAAGACCAGCATGGCCATGTTGCCGTCGGACGCGGAGGTGGCCGCGGCCCCCATGGTCACGGCGAGCACGCCCAGGATCACGGGGAGCGCGTGCTGACGGTGGCGTGCGGCGCGCGGTGAGTAGTCGATCAGTGCCCAGCCGATCATGCAGAGCCCGCCGACGGCGTACGCGACTGCCTGAAAGAGCACCTCGGCACGCCCGCTAGAGGGGTAGATGCCGAAGGTCACAGCGCCGACCCAGGCAAAGCCGAGGCAGCGGGCCGCAAGGTTGACCGACCGGTTCATGGCTCCAGTGTGGCGTGCCGGCGATCTACCGGAATCAGACCGCGGGCTGACGAGTGGCCTGATACTGGCGGCTGACGTGGTACCAGGTGACGCCGGAATATGTCATGCCTCATGTCACCGCATGCTCCGATTCGCGGAAGGGTGCCGGAAGCCGATGGTTGGGACATCAGCCGCTCGCGGTCGCCAAGTGACCGCGAACCTAAAAGGAGCATGAAATGACCTCCCAGCTCACCGAGGCAATGATCGTCAACGGCATCGTTCTAGTGACGGTTCTCGCCAGTGACGTGGGTCCCGCCCGCAAGATCGGCCGGATGCGGCTGCTGCGCCCGGTCATCGCCGCCGCCGTGATCGTCCCGATCTTCATGGACCACCCGGCCACCAGCGGCAGCGGGCTCGTGGTGGAGATCGCGGGCATCGCGGCCGGGATACTCGGCGGGCTGGGTGCCGCCGCCCTGATGCGGGTGTACCGCAGCCCGCAGTCCGGGAACCCGGCCAGCAGCGCCGGATGGCCGTACGCGATCTTCTGGACGATTATCGTCGCTGCCAGGGCCGCGTTCTCCTACGGTGCCGCCCACTGGTTCACCAGCTCGATCGTGTCCTGGGCCATCGCCAACCAGGTCTCTGAGGCAGCCATCACCGACGGCCTGATCTTCATGGCCATCGCGATGATCATCGTGCGGACCGCCGGGCTCGCCGCCCGCGCGTCCCGGCTCTCCAGCCCTGCCCTCACGCCCGCGGGCCAGGCCGGGATGTGAAAGGGCGGCCGGCTCAACGGCTCTGGCTCAAATGACGTGATGGTAACGGCGGGCGGGCCCGATGGTTGTGGCAACGATACGGTTATAGGCGTATCGCCGCCGCAACCATGGCCCCGGCGTCAGCGCTCCGGCCTAGCGGGGTGAGGCTGCGCTGACGCACGGTGTCCTTGGGGCCAGGGCTGTGGCGAAACCGCGCCGCGGGCCGGGCCGGCGCCACCGATCGTGATTACGCTGGGCGTTACCATCACGCGATGCGGGCCAGAGCCGGCTCAACTCCTCACCAGGGGCGTCATCCCGCGAAGGCGGGAGACGCCCCTGGTGCGATGACGACCGT
>Ga0335074_10006913_pt1 | contig 15753 bp, 17 predicted proteins | sample Lox_Sample_23_FD_206715 | JGI IMG/M metagenome (GOLD analysis project Ga0335074, IMG submission 206715) | Soil microbial communities from Loxahatchee National Wildlife Refuge, Florida, United States - Lox_Sample_2.3 | ecosystem: Environmental > Terrestrial > Soil > Wetlands | place: USA... | reverse complement strand
GTGCCGCAGACACCAGACACGAAGACCCGGAATGACGTCACTTCCCGGATCATCGCTTATGTCACCTCCGGCTGGCCCCGCCTCGGCGAGCCCGACGTCCGCTACCGCGGGAAATACTGCTACGTCGCCGTGAAACTCCCCGGCCACCGCGAGCCGACGCCCATCCTCCGCCTGCGCTGGCAAGGCGACCCCGGCAACTGGGCCACCGGCATCTACAAGGCCAGCACCGGCCAGTACACCGAGAACGAACTCCCCGCCGCCTCCGGCGGCGCCGAAGGAACCCCCGAGCAAGGCATCGACGAGACCTTCATCCTCTACGCCGGACCCCGGACCGAGCGATAATCACCGCGACCCAAAACTGCGAAACTTGAGAGATCATGAGAGTTATGCAAAACTCTCCTTGAAGAAGTAAAGACCGATAGCTGCGCGGAATGATGACTTGAAGGTCTTCAGTGGTCGCCGGTAGTCGGCGAAGAGGATCCGCCACGTTTTCAATGTGGCGACGGCCCTGTAGTACCTCCGAAACTCGGCCATCTGGCCTGACCTGGTAGTTCACGCTGCGGCTTGGTACTGGTTGACGAGTCCGCCGAGGACTGGTATCCGGCGGATATGGTCTGGCAGAGCTGGGAACGGCATGATGTCCGGGCTGTCATCGGGGGCGCGCAGGCCCATGTCGTGGCCTTGATGGCTGCGGCCGGCGTTGTAATGCTTGACGTACTCCGCCAAGACCGCGCGCAGGTGTCGTTCGCCTATGACGAGCATCCGGTCGGTGCACTCGGCGCGGACGGTGCGGACGAACCTTTCCGCGTATGCGTTCATGCGAGGTGCCTGAGGAGCGGTGAGCAGCACCTCGGTGCCCGCCGCGGTGAACACCGCGTCGAAGGCGGCAGTGAACTTGGCGTCCCGGTCCCGGATCAGACGCGAGAAACGGTGCCCGGCTTCTTCCAGGCCTGTGGTCAGGTCCCGGGCCAGCTGCGTGAGCCACGGGCCAGCCGGGTAGCGGGTCACGCCCAGCAGGTGGACCCTGCGGGTCCGGTGCTCGATCACGAATGCGGCATACAGCCGGGTCAGGGAGAACGCACAGTCCACGTGGAAGAGGTCGATAGCCAGGATGGACCGGGCATGGGCGCGGAGAAAGGTGCGCCACTGGTCATCGCGGACGGCCGGCGGCGGGATCCTCCGGCCGCGCAGGATCTTGCGGATCGTGCCTGCGCCGATCCGGTGTCCCAGGCGGCGCAGCTCGCCTTGAATGCGGACCACGCCCCAGGCCCGGTTCTCGGTGGCGAGACGGACGATGAGTTCGGCGACCTCGCTGCCGAGTGGTGGCCGTCCTGGTGCCTGCGGCTGGGTCCACTTCCTGGTCACCATCCGGTGGTGCCAGCGCAGCAGTGTGCCCGGGGTCACGATCCGGTGCAGGCACAATCCTCTGGGCAGCATCCGAGACAACGCCGCGAGCACGGCCCGGTCAGCCCATTCGAGTCGCACCTTTGGGTTCACCCGGCGCAGCACCGCGACTTCCTGGCGCAGGACCAGGATCTCGGCGTCCTTCGACGCCGTGGACCGGGCCAGCAACGCCAGCCAGGACAGCACCGTGACAGCGAACCGGTAGATCAGACGAATCTGCACGACGGCCAATCATCGCAGGTACGATCCGGTGGCGGAGTTACAGACGTACTACAGTCGCCAGCGCAACTTCGGGCCATCGCACCCTGCGCCGCCCAGGTTGGGACACGGCCCGGCTCGGCTCGGTGACGGCCCCGGTACCCGGGTCCTGATGAGGGTGCTGCTGCACCGCCGCCTCCTCGCGGCGTCGGTGACGGCAGGGATCACCACCAGCGCACAGCCCGCCGTTCCTCCCTCGCCGCCATCTCACCGCCAGCGACGACAGACTGCCAGGAACAGCGCCCGCCGAACCCCGCAGGCACCTCACCCACCACGAAGACCGCCCGGAAACGTTGGCACAAGAGGCATTCGTTCGGCATCATCTGCAGGTACCTGGACCAGGGCTGTTGGCTCGGACACGATCGGACATTCTGCTTGTCGACGGGCTTCTGAGCCGCGAGGTGCCCACTCCAAAACCATCGGCCCACGGTGCTCTGGTTTCGCGGTCTGTACGGCGACTTCGCCTCTTTCTGCTGGTGCAATGGCACGCATGCGGCCATAGGCTGAGAAGGTACTTCAGGGCGGTAGCGCAAGCTGGCCGTGCAGGACGTCATAATGAACTTGTGCGAGCAACCAAGCGGAAGCATCCCTTGCGACGCCGGATCGTGGCACCCCCCGCTGGCGTCGACCTCTCTGCGGTTGCTGACCGCACGTCCTACGTGGGCAGCGCGGAGCACAAGACGTTCCCCTCTTTTGCCGGGCCGTTCAATCCGCGTGCTGATGCGTCTAAATGTGACCCAAGTCTCACAAATCGAGACGAACTAACTCGTTGGCTCAGGGAAGCAATCAGAGTGGGCAACACCGGCGAGCTATGGGATGGCGATTTCCCCCGCTATGTTTGGTGTCGCCACGAAGGTGTGGTATATGAGGGCCGCTTGTCAAACCCTGGACTCGGGGAGTACAAAGGATACCCGCTTGAAGCAGATGAACATGTCGGGGGCCTGAAATGACATCTGAACATGATCTCAATATCAGGTGGGAGTGGGAGCCCGCAGAATCTGTACGCACGTCAGAGCATCGTGCTACCTGGGCGCGAATCGAGATAAAAGTTGGTTCCGACTCCGTCACCCTAGTGGAGGATCGCGGATCGGGCAGTTCTCGTCGCTCCATTTACTGCCCTCTATATCCTCTCGCAGAGTGGATCGCCTATAACTGGTGGTTCTTGCAAGCAGATTCACGGCCATCAAGCTTCCTCGGGCAGGATAACGTACTGCTGGCGGCGACCTCTCGATCACTACCTCCCGCTCTCCGGGAACACCACTCAATTCGGTTCAGCGGTGACGGATTCGCCTGGCCTGACCTTCTTATCATTCCTGACAACGGCGAGACGCGCCTTCTATGGGGGAGCGATCGCGCAGAGTCATCGCACTTGCCTGTCAAGTTTCTCACACGCGGAGACGTCCGGCTCCGGAGCGAGCAAGTGCAGAAGCAACTTGAACTCTTGGTCACCGAGACTCTCACCCGTCTAGCTGAGCAAGGCGTCACCGATACGGTGCTCGAGAAGGAATGGGCGGCGATTCAGCAGACTGACGCAGAGGAGGCCGAATACTGCCGTGCAGCCGCGCGCCTGGGCCTGGATCCGTACTCGGACGCGGAATCGTACGAGCAGGATATCATCCATGCAGCAGAAACGCTCAGCGGGCAAGTGTTGGATGACTTCCTCAACGCAGTCAACCCCGACCACATCAGGAAAGCGCTGGCTTGGATTTCTTCCGTCCGTTCTGCTACCGAAAACTATCGAATGCCAAATGGTCAATCCGACTCGACTACGGTCAGCATTGGAACCATCGGCGAACTGCGCAAACTAGGCCGCCGCAGTGTCGCTAGCGTGACAGGTCACCCTTGGGCCGTCGGCTACGAGCAGGCCCGGCTAATCCGTCGGCAAATAGAGCCCGACACGACGGGACGGTTTGCTGCGGATCGTTATATCTCAACCGTCGTTCGGAAGTCGCCTGATGCGAGTCTCCAGGCGCTAGGTGCCTCGACCGGTGATCCTCGCCCTTTGGTTGTAATCGGTCAGAACCGACCGGCAGTATCAAAGCGATTCACGCTGTCCAGGGCTCTATGGCATTACATCTGGGACGACTCTCCGCTGTTTGTAGTTACAAGCGCTCATACTAATCGCCAAAGCGTCGAACGCGCGTTTGCCGCAGAGTTGCTGGCACCAGCCGAGGGTATTTCTCAGCTTTTGGAGGCCCCTGCCGAGGCGGTATCGCAAGAGGAAGTCGAGCAGATCGCCCAGCGTTATGGCGTCTCGCCGATGGTAATCGAGCACCAGTTGCAGAATCAACTGATTGCCTCTGCGGCATAATGTAGGCGAGCGGTTTGCGCTCGATCACGACCAATACTGGACTACCGTTACCCGGCTTCCGCAGGATCATGTACAGGGAGCACGTCCGTGAGCACGGATCCAATGAACGATCTGTGCGCTGACAGGACATGACGTGGTTAGCCCTCAGTGCGCCGATACTCGGCAGCGCGGTCGTGTCCAGGGGTAGTCGTCGCTGACCGTGATCGACGGTGAACGAGGCGGGAGTCGCCTTCCAGGGGGTGGCCGCTGAAAACGGCTTCCTACTACGAAACGTCACGCTTTCAGGTCTCTGGTCTGGCTTGATGCGGGTTGTTGGGGTGTGCCGAGGCCGCCGCTGGCGATGGCGCGCCGGTAGCGGCGGTTGAGGAGCCCAGTCAGGTCGGTCGTGCAGGTGTGGTTGTGGATCTCTGCGGTGGTCATGATCAGGAACTTGATGCCGCGGGCCAAGGCCGATATGCCCAGGGCGTGAGCACGGCTCAGTTCCTCGGGGTCGTCGCTGATGCCGTTCGCGGCAATGAGGATCCGGCTCCGACGCTGCGGCCGACGAGGATGTTGATGAAGTAACCGATCGTCTTGCTGTCGACTGGCCGGGCCCAGTCCTTGCACTCGACCAGCAGCACGATGGGCAGCAGCGGCAGCCCCTCTGGCAGCCGCGGGTTGCCTGTAGTACGTCCGAAACTCGGCCACCGGTTCGGACCTGCGATGATGGGCCATCGTGCGAGTTCGCCTAATCTACCGGTTTGCTGTCGCGGTGCTGTCCTGGCTGGCGTTACTGGCCCGCTCGCCAGCGTCGGAAAACGCCGAATACCAGCCGCTGCTCGTGCTGCTGCTCGCCGAACTCACGGCCGTCGATGCCATCGTGACCCCGTCAAGCCAGTCAATGGTCACCGGAACTCTCAGCCAGTCCTCGCAAGGTGCCGCGACGATGGCGGCTCGCCTCGCCGGACTGGACGACTTGATCAGCTCCGGGCTTGCTCAGCTAAGGGAAACACCCTCGGCGCCGGTAGATAAGGACGCCGCGCTGCGCCTGCGGCTGCTGTGCGCCTGCTACGACGCCGAGCAGCGTGACGGTCTCGTTGACGTATCTCCAGCGGTGGCGGTGCCGACTCCGAACCCGGCGGCGATCTCCGCGAATGTATCGCCCTTGCGCAGGTACACGAGGACGAGCAAGGCCTGCTGGCCAGGGTTCAGCTTGCGCCACAGTGAACCGATCGCGGCGCGGTGCCGACGGATGATCCCGGCCACGTAATTTAAGGGTCCAGGGACGACAACGGCAGCGCGGCCCGGTAAACAACATGAGAGCCCAGGTGGCGATGAAGGTCGTTTTGGTCGAATGCCTCATCTACCAGGGGCTTCTTATATCTCAGGAGACCACGCCTCGACGTCACCAGAACGTGACAGACTCATCACAATCAGGATGAGAGGCTCACTTCTTGAGAACTATCTTCACAGTACGGCTGTAGTTGGCATGTGCCCAACGATGTGTCCGGTGCCCTCAATGTGCCCCCGATGCGCTCGGCCCGGCACACCTTCGCCGGAGGCGGACTAGAGTCTTCTACGTGGCTGAGGACGAGGGCATTGACCTTGTTCAGCGGAGCGCCGACGGTAAGTCCCTCCATTACTGCCAGGTGAAGTGGGCGCCGCGGCCTCTCTCCGAGCAGCCCGGCCCCGATGACGACATTGTCCGCTGGCTTCAGCGCGCAATGGCCCCTCAGGGCTATGAGGGCCTACGCCGCCAGGTTGAACGGTTTTTCGCCGAGAATCCCTCTGCCGATTTCCGGTTTGTCACCAATTCCAGATCTGGCGGCGTAGCGTGGTGGTCCCTCCGGGTGACAGGGGCTGTCCTCCGGGCGACGCCGAAGCTGACGACTGCTGGGGTAGCGGTGCCGCTTCCGTCGGAGCTTGTTGTGCCTGTAGACAAGGAGGCCACTCGGGCGTTCAGCCGACGGGTCGGCTACTATTTCGGGCTCGTCCTCATCGCAACGTCGGCGGCATATCTCCTGACGGTGCCACAAAAGGAAGCGGTCGCGGGCTTGATCTGGCCCGTGACGATCATCTACGGCTCGCTGTGCCTCGCGCTCGCACTCGCGGCACTCAACAAATAGTGTCAAGGTGTAGGTTCGCCGGTATCTTGCATGCCCTGCCATCCGTCAAAAGGCTTAGGGGGGTCGGCTAGGTCGAACTGGCGCCTAGCCTCTGCCTCAGAGACCTCTTTCCCGCCGTATTCCTTCGATGCGATTCGCACAGCAGCCACTTGTACGAGTTTTATACGATTATCCCTCTCGTATTTTTTCAGAGCGAATGAATAGTCCAGATAAACTACATAGCTGAAGAACCAATAGCGCAGCTCCAAATACCCAAGATGTGCCTGCGCTACTACCTCGGGAACCTGCATTACCGCGTCGAACACCGCTTTTACAGTACTGGCTCGGATTGCAGTCTGACTAGATTCCGAAGGTCGCCTTCGTTCGGCTCTGCTGACAGGTCGTGGGCCAGTCGATTTCTAAATCGATTGAGTTCCCGGAGTGCGACGCCGTCTTCTTTCGTAATGAATCCGAATGCTTGAGCCACATCTATCTTTTGCCGGAACCCCATGCGGTCTAGGTCGAGAGCGCCAGGATCGGCCATATTTGCAATGAGCGTCTGATTAATTAGGTTCTCTATCCAGAGATGACCCCGAATTAGTATTTCAAAAGGAGTCTTTGCATCTAGCGTGTGTGTGCTAAACAGCTTCTTATCCACCGGCATGAGGCGTATGGTACCGCTACATCATGGCGCCCCATAGAGACATGCCTAGCTAGGCGGCGGCGAGTTGGCGGGAAACGGATAGATTTCTGCTCCCTTGCCAAGAGGTCAGCGAAACGGACGCCAAATCCGCAGGCCAAGGACACTCTACGCTCCGTCCGGGACTTCGCCCGGAAGGAGTGGCCCCCTTCGGGGGCAGTGTGGCTGATGTCCAGACGCGTGGCGCGGGCCGGTTCTACGGTCGGCGGGTGGCCGATGATTTCGCTGAGCGGTACGGGGACCTGCTGACTGGCTCGTATGACTGCGTGGACCGGGTCGTGCTGAACGCGTACTTCTCGCTGGGCCATAACCCGGGCGGGTTCCGGTGCTGGTGGCGACGGTGGCATGGCGACTCGGACGCCGAGCTGGACGATACGCACCTGATGCGGATGGCGGGCCGGTTCGCCCGCCGGGTCAAGGCCTGGGCGGCGGCGAACGGAGTTCCGCTGATCTTCTGCACGTCCGGGGAGCGTAAGCACCTGATCGCGGAGGAGTACCTGGAGACTCACACGGTCACTGCGGGGGTGTTCCTGGTCCTGGCGGCGAAGGCGCCGGCGGGCGTGTGGAAGGTGAAACGATCCGGGAGCGGGGCGATCACCAGCCTGGAGAGGAAGACCGAGTACGTCTACCACTACAGCTTCCACATCATGGATCCGGCCTTCGGGCACATGGTGATCAAGATGTCGGGGCATCCGCCGTGGCCCGCGCAGGTGATCCTCAACGGCCATGAGTACGCCGCGATCGCCGCGCAGAACGAGGAGATCGGGTTCACCAAGGAGGGCAACTGCTTTACTGAGGTTGCGGATCCGCAGCGCCTGGCCCAGGTCGCAGATGCCTGGCCGCAGCTGGCGGCTATAGGGCGCCTGGGCCAGGTCTGCGACCGGTGGATCTATTCGGCCTGCTTGTGCTTCGGCCTGGACCTGGCCGAGCAGGAGGCCAGCGGGTTCTGTTACGGCTATTCGGTCTACCAGGCCGAGTACTCCCGGAACCTGCTGTTCAGGTCCGGCGCGCAGATGGAGGCCCTGTTTGACCGGATCCTGGACCGGACCCGGTCACGGCTGGACATCCCGGCGATCCGCACCCTGTTCGGCCGGAAGACCAGACCCCATCACAACCGCAAAGACGGCCCCCCGGCGCAGGAGATCGTGATCGAGAAACCACGGTACGGGCTCAGCTGGTTCCGGATCAGCTTCGGGCGGCTTCAGCTGAAGGCCTATACCAAGGGCGAGCACGTGCTGCGCTTCGAGGCCACGGTGCATAACGCCAAAGAACTCCGCTGCCGCCGCAGCCTGGACAACCTCCGGGAGATCATCACCTTGCTAGCCGGCATGGCCGACCGGTTCGCCACCGCCCTGGACTGCGCCGACATCGGGTTCTTGCCCGACGGCGCCCTGGATCAGCTACCGCTCCCCTCCCAGGCAGGGGCCGGCAGGATCGCCGGGGTGGACCTGAACAAGCCGCGGATCCGGGCCGCACTGTCCGCCGCTCTGGCCCTGGCGTCGGCGCCGGCTGGCTTCACCGTCGCCGAGCACGCCGCCAGGGTCCGCCAGATCACCGGGCAAGGTGACTACTCCACCAGGCAGGCCGCTTACGACCTGCGTAAACTCCGCGGCAAGCAGCTCGTCGACAAGCCCGGCGGCAAACGCCGCTACCGCGTTCCCCCAGATGCTGCCCGCACCATCACCGCCCTGCTCACGTTGCGCGACCACGTCATCGCACCGATCCTCGCCGGCATCCGCAGCCCCCGCATGGGCCGCAAACCCAGCATCTGGACCGCGGTCGACCGCGACTACGAGAACCTCCGCATCAGCATGCAAACGCTCTTCGAGCACGTCGGCATCCAGACCCAGCCAGCCGCTGCATAGACAACAATTTGTGGATCGGAGAACTGCAAGCTCCTAGGTCGTGGCGGGCTCGGGGTACGAGCCTGCGGCCCTGGTCCGGTCACCTTTCTTATTGAGCCCTGCCGGGCTTGCTGAGGTGATAGCCGAGGAGTAAATTCTAGTAGCCGAGGTTTGTGAGGGTTAGTTATCGAGTGGGATAGTTCATCAGCGAGCAGATTTGGTTCTATTGGCTATACACGCCAGTTTTTAACGGATCCCGGAGTTCGGCAAGTGATTCTTGGGGTTGGTGCTGGTTTTTAGCCTCGTATCGGAGTGGTGGCATAAACCGCAAGGGTCAGCCGCGTGGCGGTTCCGGACGGTCGGCGGCTGCCCTCCTGATTTCGCGGTGCTAGCGGTCCCGGTTGGGATGTGAGCGGAAGCGATGTTCGAGAGATTTACTGACCGGGCGCGGCTAGTTGTGGTCTTGGCGCAAGAAGAAGCCAGGATGCTGAACCACAACTACATCGGCACCGAGCACATCCTGCTGGGTCTCATCCATGAGGGTGAAGGCGTAGCGGCTAAGGCGCTGGAGTCCCTAGGGATCAGCCTGGACGCCGTCCGGCAGCAGGTTGAGGAGATCGTCGGCCAAGGGCAGCAGGCGCCGTCCGGGCACATCCCGTTCACGCCTCGGGCTAAGAAGGCGCTCGAGCTGTCGTTGCGTGAGGCGCTTCAGCTTGGCCACAACTACATCGGCACCGAGCACATCCTGCTCGGGCTGATCCGCGAGGGTGACGTGGTCGCCGCGCAGGTGCTGGTGAAGCTGGGCGCCGATCTCAACCGGGTGCGCCAGCAGGTCATCCAGTTGCTACACGGCCACCAGGCTGAGGAGCTGGTAGCTGTGGGGCGCGTGATAGTGACCGTGGAGGAAGTTGCAGTAGTTGCAGCGGTGCAGAGGGACATTCTCGATCAAATCGTTCACGATCTCAGGAATCATCGGATTGCCGCCAAAGATGCGCGGCAGATGGCAAAGGATTTCCTCGCGCTGCAGCTAGGGCCGGAGCCGTCTGACATAATTTTCGAGCTGGCAGCATTCAGTGAGAAATATCCTCGGCTTGAGCCTGTGCAGCAGCGGCATCTCGAGTTCCGCGCGCTTCTTGAGGCCATATCGGCGACACGGGCCGAGAAGGAAGCTGCCATCGATGCGCAGGATTTTGAGCGTGCGGCTCACCTACGGGATCGGGAGAAGCAGTTCCTGGAGAGGAAGGCCGAGTGGCCTCCGCTGTATCCGGATAGTCAAAGCAGCGCTGCGGCGGATGCTGGTGCCGCGCTCGCGCGCTACGCTGCGGAAAGCGAGGTCCCTATCAGCCATGACACAGATCAGGAGGGTGCCGAGCCGGGCGTGAGCGGCAAGCCGGCACCGGCTCCGGCCAGCCAGGCACCGGGCATGACGAGGACCGGGTCCCGCGTTCACGCCAGCCGGGAGCATTACGCCGACCTTGACCTGGCGATCCGCGCTGCTGGTGATGGCTCGTTTACCGCTCGCGTCCTGGATTCGCCGGCTGGTCAGAGCGCCGAGGTGAGGTTCCGGCTGCCCTGGTCGGAGCTGGAACTCGAGAACTTCCTGCTGCGGATCGCGCACCGGCCGCGTTCGGTCCGCCGGATCGACAGCCCGCAGACAGCGGCGGTGAAAGAATTCGGTTCCCGGCTGTACAAAGCCTTGTTCGATGACCGGCTCGAGGCGATCCTGCTGCGAAGCCTGAGCGAGGTAGCCGCAGCAGGTTCCGGCTTGCGCATCCGGCTCAGGCTCACCGACGCCCCGACCCTCGGGAGCCTGCCCTGGGAGTTCTTGTACGACAGCATGCGGAACCGGTTCCTGTGCCTTTCAGAGCGGACCCCGGTGGTGAGGTTCCTGGATGTGCCAGATCCCCCGCGGCCGCTGAATGTCTCCGCGGCGCTGAGGATTCTCGTTGTCATCTCCAGCCCCTCCGACCTTGTCCAGCTCGACGCCGAACAGGAGTGGGACCGGCTGACGGCCGCCCTCGCGCCTATGATCCGGGACGGTACGGTAGAAGTTCACCGCCTGGAGCGGGGCACCCTCGCGGAACTGCGCCGCGCGCTCCGCCAGCAGAACTGGAACGTGCTTCATTTTGTCGGCCATGGCGGCTTCGACGCGTCGATCGGAGACGGCGTCCTGATCTTCGAGGATGAGCTGCACCGGAGCCGGGTCATCCCGGGCCAGGATCTCGGCGTCCTGCTGCACGACCATGATCCGCTGCGGCTGGTCGTGCTGAATGCGTGCGAAGGGGCGCGCGCTGACCAGCAGGACCCTTTCTCTGGCTCTGCTCAAGGCCTGGTGCAGCAAGGCATACCAGCGGTCATCGCTATGCAGTTCGAGTTCTCCGACGACGCGGCGATAACACTGGCATCGGAAATGTACGGCGCGATCTGTGACGGCTATTCCCTGGAAGCCGCCGTGACTGCGGCCCGGAAAGCCATATTCACCGACGGCAATCAGACAGAATGGGCGACGCCAGTCCTGTACCTCCGGACCGCCAATGGAATAATCTTCAATATTCAGAATCGGTAATGAATAAATTCTAAAAAACGTGCGTCACACTGCAGGTGCAATACTGAGCGTAGTGGAAGCTGGCCGCGTCGTTCTCGCAACTCGACGTGTGCGCCATGATGCCCCCTGAACTTAGGCAGTCCCGCTGACGCGATCGTCCCTCCATCGGAATGTGCCGTAAACAGTAGTTTTCACCATCAAGAGCCAGGAGCAAGCAACGGGCATCATCTCGATTTGAGCCGGCCAGTGTCGGGAAATCACTGTGGTAACCGTCGTCTATGCTCATGCGCCAAGCCGGTCAGTGGAGTTGATGAGCCTCGGTCTCCGGCTCATCAGGCACTCGGGCGGCGGAGGGTGCGCTTGCTAGCGGCCACGAGAAAATACAGGTGTGCGGTCAGTTAACTCCAGGTTCGCGGTCATCAGAATTCCGGGCCTGTGGCCATCTGAGGTCCAGGCTGATGGCCGGTTCTCCCGCCGGGTCACGGTGTGTCGTGATGCAGGCGGTCCCTCCGGTGTGAGTGGGTTTGAGGTGGTTCGCTTTACCCCACTCGGCACGGAGGGACCTGTGACCAAGTCTGACAGGGAGATCATGGAGATTTTCGAGGCTTACGACCTCACGAGGACGGCGTGGTCGGCGGCGCAGCTGGTCGGCTGCGATCCGAAGACCGTCGCCCGGTACGTGGAGATCCGGGACGCGGGCGGGAACCCGCTGGAGAAGGCGGTGCGGCCGGAGGCGATCGACCCGTACCTGGAGAAGATCGAGGAATGGGTGGACCGCGCCAAGGGGAAGATCCGCAGCGACGTGGTGCACCGCAAGATCACGGCGATGGGCTACCGGGGATCGGAGCGGTCCACGTGCCGGACGGTCGCGGACGTGAAGGAGGCCTGGCACGCCGGCCGTCGCCGGCGCTATCGTCCCTGGATCCCTGAACCAGGGATGTGGTTTCAGCTCGACTGGGGCGACGGCCCGCTGGTGAGGGGCCGGAAGACGCTGTTGTTCTGCGCCTGGCTGGCGTGGTCGCGGTTCCGGGTCGTGATCCCGGTCTGGGACCAGCAGCTGGGCACCCTGACCTGGTGCATCGACCAGGCGCTGCGCGCCATCGGCGGGGCGCCGACCTATCTCCTGACCGGCAACGCGAAGACCGTCACGATCGAGCACGTGGCGGGGATCCCGGTCCGGCACCCGGAGATGGTCGCGCTGGGCCGGCATTACGGCTGCAAGGTGGAGACCCGCGTGCCCTACGACCCCGAGTCCAAGAGCCAGACGGCGATGGTCTCCCGCCCGGCCATATGAGGATCGCCTCGCCGTATGACACCGATGCCCGGTGGGGTGTCAAGCGTGACACCTTCTGGCTGGGCTGCACGCTGCACATCACCGGGACCTGCGACGATGCCCCGCCGTGCAGCTGCCACCCGGACGCGGCAGCCCGTCCCTCCGCAGCGGGCGGACGCGAGCATGACAAGGCCTGCGCGCAGATGGTGTTCCCGGACCTGATCACCAGCGTGGCCGCCACTGATGCCACGGTGACCGGTAACCAGATGACCGGCGTCATCCACGGCGAGCTCGCGGGCAAGGACCTGGCCCCCGGGCGGCATTACCTCGATTCCGGGTACCTCAGCGCTGCCGTGGTGGTCGCGGCGCTGGCTACCTGGGGCGTCGCGCTGATCGGGCCGCTGCTGGCGGACACGTCCGCGCAGGCCCGGGCCGGGCACGGCTACGCCCGCGCCGACTTCACCGTCGACTACGACAGCCAGGCCGTCACCTGCCCGCAGGGCAGGACCTCCTCATCCTGGACCCCGTGCACGCAAAGAGGCCAGGCCGCCGCCGTGGCCACCTTCTCTGTCAGCGACTGCGGCCCCTGCCCGGCCCGCGCCCAGTGCACCACCAGCAGCAAGAAACGACGGCAGCTCACCGTGCTGCCTCGTGACCTGGCCGAAGCCCAGGCCGCCGCCCGCGCCGCGGAGAACACCATCCCGTTCCAGGCTGATTACGCCCGCCGCGCCGGCGTCGAGGGCACCATGCACCAGGCCGCCAGCCACGGCGCCCGGCGCGCCCGGTACCGCGGCCTGCCGGAAACCCGCCTCGACCACGTCTACATGGCCTGCGCCCTCAACCTGCTCCGCCTTGAGGCATTCTGGACCGGCACCCCGCTGGACCGGCAGCGAACCAGCCACCTGGCACGCCTCGAACTCGGCCTCGCCGCATAGAACCCGAATAAACCACCAGTCTCGGGTGGCCGGGGGGACGCCGTGTGGCGTGAAAATGGCGCAGGGCTGATCCGCTGTGGCGGGCGGGGGTCCGCTGCCGCGCTGGTCGTGCGGGCGGGATGAGGGCTGTGCGGCCGGAGCATGTGCGGTGGTTTGCCAGGATGAGGTGTGGCCGTCCGCTGACGTCGTTGATCCCTGGCGGGTCTGACCCCGTCCACCAGCCTGAGCGCCGGGAGCTGCTTTGAGGGCCGTGAATTGGTGCTTCGAGCCCGCGGACCAGATTTCCGCTTGCCCGCAGCTCCTGCGGACGGCCACGACCGTTTCACGCAATCTCAGCATAGGAGTTCATGGCGGAAGAGGTAGAAGACGAGCCGCTTTTCTGCGAGCGGGTCGCCGGAATCGACATCGGCAAAGCCACGATCATGGTGACCATCCGGGTGCCCGGTGACACCCCGGGTGGCCGCCGGCAGCAGGAGACGCGGGAGTTCCGGGCCGTCCGCAAGGACCTGCTGGCGCTGGCGGACTGGCTGCGCTGCTGGCAGGTGACCAAGGCCGGGATGGAGGCAGCCAGCGATTACTGGAAGCCGGTGTACTTCCTGCTGGAGCGGGAGGGCTTCGAGTGCGTGCTGTATCACGCCTCGCAGGTCAAGGCGCTGCCCGGGCGGCCCAAGACGGACAAGCTGGACTCGGTCTGGCTGGCGGAGATCACCGGGCGGGGCTCCCTGCCGGGCAGCTTCGTGCCCCCCGAAGACATCCGGCGGCTGCGCACCCATACCCGCTACCGCAGGCACCTGGTCCAGGCCTGCGCGGCCGGGAAGGCCCGCTGCGAGAAGCTGCTCGAAGACGCGCACCTGAAGCTGTCGAGCGTGATCTCCGGCATCCACGGGTCTCCGGCCGGGAGATGCTGGCCGCGATCATCGCCGGCCAGCGCGACCCGGAGGTGCTGGCGCAGATGGCCCGGACCCGGATGCGCGGCAAGATCGCCCAGCTGGAAGAAGCCCTGGACTGCTCGTTCTTCACCGGGCAGCATGCCTTCATCCTGCAGATGATGCTCGCGAACATCGACCACCTCACCGCGCAGGTCAAGGAGCTGACCGCCAGGATCGATGAGCTGTGCGAGCCGTATGAGCGGCAGATCGCCCAGCTGGACGCGGTCCCCGGCTTCGGGGTGATCACCGCGCAGGACATCACCGGCGAGATCGGCGTGGACATGAGCGTCTTCCCCACGGCCGGGCACCTGTGCTCCTGGGCCCGGCAGGCGCCCCGGGTCCGCGAGTCCGCCGGGAAACGCAAGGGCAAGAACGCCACCGGCCAAGGCAACCCCTACCTCGGCGGCGCGCTCGGCGAGTCCGCTGTCAACGCCGGCCGCACCCAGACCTTCCTAGGCGTCAAATACCGGCGGCTGATCCGGCACATGCCCAAGAAGAAAGCCCAGGGCGCCATCAGCAGAACCCAGCTCGTCATCACCTGCGAACTGCTCTCTGACCCCGACGCCGGATACGAAGACCTCGGCACCGGCTACTACGAGCAGCGCGCGAACATCCGCCGCGAGGTCCGCAACCACGCCCGCGCCATCGAACGGCGAGGCTACAGAGTCATCCTCGAACCCATCGACCCAGGCCTCGACCCCGACATCCTGCCCGTCACCAAAGCCAGCTAACCGCCCGGACCCCCAAGCCGGCGACGCTCCGCGCCGCCGGCCGCTGCCGCCTGCCCGCCGAAGGTCCTATTTTCGGACCAGGATCAACCAGCTGCCGAAAACCATCCGGGATTACATCGACTCTGGCCAAGCCGCAGCCGGAAATCACGAGTGAGACGCAGTATGTACTGTCATGAGCCTGTGATCTCGGCCGCTCGAGAGCGTACCTTCGTATCCCAGTCGATGTGATGGTTGAGGAGCCATCCCGCGTCCGCCCGCCGTGGTCCGGGAGTAGGCGGGCTGGGGTTGTCGCCGCTGGCTCCTGACCGGACGACGCGTTCGACGCGTTCACGGCGCAGACCCTCGTAGGCGCCGAGGCCGTCACCAAGGCTCGCGTGGTCGCGCAGGCACTGCGTGAGGATAACGCCGTCTTCGATGGCCATGGAGGCGCCCTGGGCGGTGGAGGGTGACGCGGCGTGGGCCGCGTCACCGATCACCACCATCGAGTCGTTGTGCCAGATAGGAAGGGCAGTGATGTCGTAGGCGCTGGTGACGGTGACGGGCTCGTTGCTGGCGTTGATGATGTCAGCGGCCGGGCTATCGTCGTCAGCGAAGGCCTCGGCGAGTGCCTTCTGCCAGTGTCCGGCGGGGACAGCGGTGTCGGCGGGTGTAAGCTCTGGCCCCGGGATACGGGCGAACCACCAGGTGCTGCCGTCGGGTGCGGTGGTGTATCCGAAGAACGCGCGGGTGCCGTAGACCA
>Ga0335074_10006912_pt1 | contig 15753 bp, 14 predicted proteins | sample Lox_Sample_23_FD_206715 | JGI IMG/M metagenome (GOLD analysis project Ga0335074, IMG submission 206715) | Soil microbial communities from Loxahatchee National Wildlife Refuge, Florida, United States - Lox_Sample_2.3 | ecosystem: Environmental > Terrestrial > Soil > Wetlands | place: USA... | reverse complement strand
GTACCTCTACGAGAACCTGGACAAGCACGTCCCCATCGCCGCCACTCTGGACGCCGCTTCCAACCTCCGCGCCCAGGACCGCATGAAGCAACTGGCGGCCAAGCCGGAGCTCATCATCCCCGGCCATGACCCCGCCGTGATGCAGCGTTTCCCAACCGTGCACCCCGGCGTAGTCAAGATTGCCGCCGGCGATTAACCGCGGCGTATCGCCGGCTCATCCCTGCGCGCTCCCCAGAATCCGCTCGGCGGCTTTCCGTCCCAGCCGGATGCAATCCGGGATGCCGATGCCTGAATAGGCATTGCCCGCCAGGTGCAGCCCGCCGATCGCGGCCACCCGCGATTCGATCTCCGCCACCCGCGCGGGGTGCCCCACGGTGGGCTGCGCCATCGATCGCGGCCAGCGGAAAATGCGGGTGAACCGCGGCCGGGCTCCAATCCCGGCAATCTCCTGCAACTCGCGAGTGGCGGCGGCGGCCAGCGCTTCGTCGGGTTCGCCCATCGCCGCCGCAGCCTCCGCGCCGCCGATGAAACATCGCGCCACAATCTTGCCCTCCGGCGCGCGGTGGGAAAATTTGGTACCCACCCACGTGCAGGCCGCCAGCGTTCGCCGCTCCTTCTTGGGAACCAGGAAGCCGAAGCCATCCGGCAGCACCGGAAAATCGGCCGCCTCGAAACCTAGCGCCAGCGTAATCGAAGAGCTGTACGGTACCTGACCCAGCAATTCCGCCAGCCGCCCATCCACCGCCGCCAGAAGCTGCGCGGCGCTGTGCGCTTCGCATCCCAGCACCAGGCTGCCCGTCTCCAGCCAATCGCCGCCCGCGCGAATACGGAACCCCGCGCCCGCGCGCTCCACGCACTCCGCCCGCACCTGGCGGATTTCCGCATGCCCGCCAACCGCCCGCGCGGCAGCCTCCACCAGTTGGCTCAGCCCGCCTTTGAGCGTGCGGAACAGCGGCGCCGCCGGACCGTTGCGCACTGCCTTGGCCCGCTCCGCCAGCACCCCGCGCGTCAGGCTGCCGTACTGGTTGGCCAGTTGCACAAACCGCGGCAGCACGCTGGTCACACTCAATTCGCTGGGGTTGCCGCCATAGATTCCCGAAAGCAGCGGCTCGGCCAGGTAATCCACCGCCTCCGTCCCATAGTGCTCTTGAATGAAATCGGCCACCGATTCGTCGCCCGGACGCGGCTTGGGCGCGCGCAGCAGTTCCATCCCCATGCGCAGTTTGGTCCCCCAACTCACCAGGCCGGTCGCGATCAGCGGCAGAATCTTGGTGGGCACCATCATCATCAACCCGTCCGGCAGAGGAATCAGCCGCCCGCCCTTGCGCACATACGTCTTGCGCAGATGGTCGTTCGACCCGATGATCTCGCCCGCCAGCCCCAATTCGCCCGCCAGTTCCATCGCCGCGGGTTTGGCCGAGAGGAAGCTGTCCGGACCGGCCTCAATCGTGCAGCCCTCCACGTGCTCGGTCTGGATCACCCCGCCCAGCCGCGGGCGCAACTCCAGAATCGTCGAACCGGCCCCGCCCTTGGCCAGATAATAGGCCGCCGAAAGCCCCGAAATGCCGCCGCCGATAATGACTACGCGAGACATCCCTGGGCCACCTCGGCCAGCGCGGCCGTGAACGTCGCCGAATCGTTCAGCGATTCCGGCCTCCGCAGCGTGATCCCTCGCGCCGCGGCATACTCGCCAAAGAGCCTGTCGATATCGAACAGAATCTCCACGTGGTCGCACACGAAGCCGATGGGGTCCAGCACCACCTCGCGCACCCCTTCGGCGGCGTAGCGGTCCAGGCAGGATTCCACCGTGGGGCCCAGCCACCGGTCTTCCGTCATGCCCTGGCTCTGAAAGGCGAAATCGTACCCCCCGAGTCCCACGGCCGCGGCCACCGCGGCCGCCGTCGCGCGGCACTCGCCGGCATACGGGTCGCCATTGGCCAGCGCCTTCTCCGGCAGGCTGTGCGCCGTGAACAGCATCTTGCCCGCCGTCCCGCCGTCCACCAGCGGCCGCAGCCGCTCGGCAAACGCCGCAATCAGCCGCGGCTCGGCGTGAAAGCTCTTGGCCCAGCGAATCTCCGCCGCCACCCCGGCCTCTCGCCGTGCCTCTTCGGTCCGCCGGATATACAACCCAATGCTCAGCTCGGAAAATTGCGGCGCCAGGCAGATGCCGGCCATCCGCTCCACGCCCGCCTCGCACACCCGCTCCATGGTCTCGCGGATAAACGGATGCCAGTTGCGCATTCCAAAAAACACCGGAATGCCCAGCAGCTTTTCGAGCGCCTCCGCCTGCGCGCGCGTCCACGCCAGCAGTGGCGAAGATCCGCCGATGGCCGCATAGCGATGCCGCACTTCTTCCAGCACCTTGGGATTGCCGGGCCGCCCGCTGCGCACGTAGGAAAGATAGCTCTCCACATCCTCCAGGCGCTCCGGAGCTCCGTGCGCCAGCAGGAGCACTGCCTGCTTCACGGCCGAAATTCCCTGACCATTTCGACCACTGCCTTCACGTTCTCCACGGGTGTTTCGGGCAGAATTCCATGGCCCAGATTAAAGATGTGGCCCGGCCGCGTGCCCGTGCGCTTTAGCAGCTCGTGCACCTTAATGCGCAGCTCGTGCAGCGGCGCAAACAGCGCCACCGGGTCCAGGTTCCCCTGAATCGCCGAGCGGTAGCTCACGTCCATCCACGCCTGGTCGATGTTGATCCGCCAGTCCACTCCCATAACGTCGCCGCCGGCCGCGTGCAGTTCCTTGAAGAAGCCCGAGGCCCCCGTGCCAAAGTGAATCACCGGCACGCCCGTCGAGCGGATCCGCTCGATCAGCGCGCGCGAATACGGCGCCGCAAAGCGCACGTAATCGTCCGATCCCAGCGCGCCCACCCAGCTATCGAACACCTGGATGGCGCGCGCCCCGGCGGTCACCTGCAGGTGCGCAAAGGGCGCCAGGACATCCACAATCTTGCCCATCAGCCGGCGCCACAGGATCTCGTCGCTGTACATCAGCTTCTTGGTGCGGATGAAATTGCGCGACGCCCCACCTTCAATCATGTAGCTGGCCATGGTGAATGGCGCGCCCACGAAGCCGATCACCGGCACTTTCCCCGCCAGAGCGCGCACCACGTGTTGGATAGCCTCGCCCACGTAGCCCAGTTCGTCGGTGTTGGTGGTGGAGAGCGAATCCACGTCGTCGGACGTGCGCACCGGATTGTCGATCTGCGGCCCTTCGCCCGCCGCATAATGCAGCTTCAGCCCCATGGGCTCGATAGGCAGCAGCAGGTCCGCGAAAATGATGGCCGCATCCACGTCCAGCAGTTCCACCGGCTGCAAAGTGACCGTGGCCGCCAGGTCCGGCCGCTTGCAGATCTCCAGAATGCCGTGGCGGTCGCGGATCTGGCGGTACTGTTTCAGGTACCGTCCCGCCTGCCGCATGAACCACACCGGCCGCACATCGGTCGGCCGGCGCCGGCAGGCGTCGAGGAAACGGCTGGTCATTGGAGCCACGCGCATGGCTGATCCATCCTGTCTTCGCAGAAATATACGCGAAAGTCCTTGGGTTTGTGCTTCACGGCCCACTCGCGGCCGTTTACGAAATAGGGCTTGGCCCACGCCTCGCTGTCAATCGTCCGCGGCGTCACCACCGATACCGCCACCGCGCCGCGCGCTGGATAACCGGTCCGCGGGTCCATAATATGCGCCCAGATCTTGCCTTCCGCCCGGAAGAATTTCTCGTAACTGCCGGAGGTCGATAACGACATATCCTTCAGGTACACCTGATCGGCCGTCTTGCTGGTGTCCCACGGGTTCTTGATGTCGATCACCCACCCGCGCGGCTCTTCCGGCGGTGCGCCCATCCCGTAAATGCTGCTTCCCGATCCCGCCACCAGGGCGATCCGCACGCCCGCTTTCTTCAAAACCGCCACCATGCGGTCCACAGCGTATCCCTTGCCGATGCCGCCCGGGTCCAATTCCACGCCCTCGCGGTCGAACCACACCGTCTGCGCGGCAGCATCCAGGTGGACATGCTTATACCCCGTCTTGGCCAGCGCCGCCAGCACTTCCGGCCCGTGGGGCAGGTGTCCCGACCCTTTGTAAAAGCCCCACACCTTCATCAGCGGCCCCACCGAAATGTCGAAGGCCCCTTCGCTTTCGCGGCTGTACTCCTGGCAATCCGCTAGCAGCCGAAACATTTCCGGCGAAATCCGTAGCGGCTTCTCGGCCGCCAGCCGGTTGATCTGGCTCCACTCGCTTTGCGGCTTGTAATTCGAAAGCATGTCGTCGAGCCGGCGTACCTCATCGAAAGCGGCATCGGCGGCCGCCTCCATTTTGACCCGGTCGCTTCCATACAGGATCACCGAGTAAGTCGAACCCATGGCGTCGGCGCTCTTTTCCAGGCGCAGCGCCGGAGGACCCACTCCCGAGCCGGCACCCGGTCCGGAAGGCACCGAGGCGGGCCGTTCCTGCTGCGGCGTACGGCCCGGCGCCAAAGCCGCCAACAGAAACAAAACTAACACAATCTGTTTGAGTTTAGGGCCGTTTTTAGGCGCTTCCGCGAGATTTTTGAAATTACGTCTGATTTTCAGTGCGGCCACGAGATTTTTTCGCCCGTTTGAGAAGGAAATCGATGCGGCTTTCCACATCCGGGTCGCGATCCTGCTCGAAATGCAGCTCCGGTACATGGTGCAGGCTCAGCCGGGAGGCCAGCTCGCGACGCAAATAATGCCGCGCATGATCCAGCGCCGCCAGCGACTGGTGCTGGTCCCGCTCGCTGCCCCGGATCGCCACCCGGATGCTGGCATGCCGCCCATCGGCGCTCACATGTACCTCGGTGATTTCCACCGGCAGCAGCCGTGGATCGTCGCTCTCGAACCCAATGATGGCGGACAACTCCTCGCGCACCGCCTCGGAGACCCGCAGCGCCCGCCGCTCATCCACAGCGGCCCCCACGCACGCAGCCCCCCTGCCGACCCGAAAAGCCTGACGCGGAGACGCGGAGACGCGGAGCAAAACGCGTAGAAGACAATCCGATTCCCCTCGCTCTTCCCTCCGCGTCTCCAGGCCCGAGGGGCGCTCTGCGCGTCAGGTTTTTCGAGCCAGTTCTTCTCTCTCCTCTCTCCGCGCCTCCGCGTCTCCGCGTCAAGGTTCTTGCTCCTCTGTTTCGGCTGGGGATCTGCGCCAGGTGTTCCTCACGCCAGCCACTCCACGGTCGCCTCCGCCAGCTCCGGACCCAGCAGCGCGGCCGCTTCCTCTTCCACGCCCCGCAGCACCTTTTCGGCGTGCGTGTGGTCGCTCGATACGGTCACTGCCGCCACGGCCGCGCGCTGCCAGAGATCCTGGTACTCAATCTCCGCCACCGCCACGTTAAATTTGTTGCGCAGGCGCTCCTTCAGGCTCGCCACCACGTGGCGCTTCTCCTTGAGCGAGTGCGCATTCACCAGCCGCAGCTCCAGGGTCACTACGCCAATCGCCGCCATTTCCTCAGGCGAACACTTCGTTCGCCACGCGCTCGGTGACGAACGCCTCGATGATGTCTCCCTGCTTGACATCGCCGTAATTCTCCAGCGTGATGCCGCATTCCATGCCGCTCTTCACCTCGCTCACGTCGTCCTTAAAACGCCGCAGCGAGCCGATCTTGCCGGTGTAGACCACTACGTTGTCGCGCAGCAGCCGCACTTCCGAGCGGCTGACGATGGTTCCATCCAGCACCTGGCATCCGGCCACGTTCCCCACCTTGCTGATGCGGAACGTCTCGCGCACCTCGGCCTTGCCCTTGTAGACTTCCTTGAACACCGGCTCCAGCAGGCCGGTCATGGCGCGCTTGATCTCGTCCGTCAGGTTGTAAATGATGGTGTGCAGGCGGACATCCACTTTCTCCTGCTCCGCCAGCGCCGACGCGTTGCGCTCCGGCCTTACGTTGAACCCGATAATAATGGCGTTCGACGCCGACGCCAGCAGCACGTCCGATTCGTTGATGGCGCCTACGCCCGACCGGATCACGCGAATCTTGACCTTGTCGTTGGACAGCTTCTGCAGCGATTCGGTGAGCACTTCGGCCGATCCGCCCACGTCCGTCTTGATGATCAGCGGAAGCTCCTTCACCTCGCCCGCTTCCATCTGCTTGTGCAGTTGTTCCAGGGTCAGGCGGCTGGACTTGGCCAGCGCCGCTTCGCGCGCCTTCTGGTCGCGGAAATTCACAATCTGCTTGGCCTTGGCGGTGTCCGTCACCACCTGGAAATCGTCCCCCGCTTCGGGCAGCGATTCCAGGCCCAGCACCTCCACGGGCATGGACGGCTCGGCCTTGCGAATGGGCTGGCCGCGGTCGTTGAGCATGGCTCGCACTTTGCCGAATACCGCGCCGCAAATGAAGAAATCGCCCACGTTGAGCGTGCCGTTGCGCACCAGCACGGTGGCCACCGGGCCGCGTCCGCGGTCGAGCTGCGCTTCGATCACCACGCCCATCGCCGGGCGGTCCGGATTGGCCTTCAAGTCCTGCAAATCGGCCACCAGCAGAATCATCTCCAGCAGCAGGTCCAGGTTTTCATGGGTGCGGGCCGAAACCGGCACCATCACCACGTCGCCGCCCCAATCTTCCGCCAGCAGGTTACGGTCGGCAAGCTGCTGCTTGATCCGCTCGGGCTGCGCGTCGGGTTTATCGATTTTATTGATGGCCACGAGGATCGGCACGCTGGCCGCGCGCGCGTGGTCGATAGCCTCCAGAGTCTGCGGCATCACGCCATCGTCGGCCGCCACCACCAGCACTACGATATCGGTGACCTTGGCGCCGCGGGCGCGCATACGGGTGAACGCTTCGTGGCCGGGCGTGTCGATGAACACGATCTTGCGGCCCTTCATCTCCACGTAATACGCGCCGATGTGCTGGGTGATGCCGCCCGCTTCTCGGGCCGCCACATTGGCTTCGCGGATGGCGTCCAACAGCGACGTCTTACCGTGGTCCACATGGCCCATGATGGTGACCACCGGCGCGCGCTTCTGCAGGTCCTTGGTCTCCTCGGCCTCCTGAACCGCCTGCATGGCCTCCTGCTCGTAGCTGACCGTGGCCGTGGAGGCGCCGAAATCGCGCGCCACTTCGCTGGCCAGCTTGGAATCCAGGGTCTGGTTGATGGCTACGAAGATGCCGCGGTCCATTAGCTTCTTCATCACCAGATTGGCCTTCACGTCGAGCTTCTCGCAGAGTTCCTTGACCGTGATGCCTTCCGAAATGGTGATCTCGCGATTGATGGGCGGCGGCCCGGCCTCCACCTGGCGGCGCTGCGGCCGCAGAATCTTCTCTTCCTCGTGCCGTTCGCGCGGCTGGGGGCGGGCGCCGGGGCGCTTATCCCCAGGACGGCCGCGAGCCGGCTCCACCGGCGGCGGCGCCAGGCCCGGCTCCATGCGCCCACGCGAGGTGGGATGCTGCGGACGCGGTCCCGGCCGTCCCGCCGGCGCGCCAGCCGGACGCACTCCCGGCCGGGCTACCAGGGGCTGGCCCGGACGGATCGGACCGCGGTAAATCGGCTGGCCGGGCACTGGCGCGCTGGGCGGTTTCGGAATTCCCGGACGCGGCGAGGCCGGTTGCGCCGGCATGGCCGGACGCGGCGAAGAAAGCTTGGCGGCTAGATCGGGCCGCGGAGGTACTACCGGACGAGCCGCCGGCTGCCCCGCCAGGGGACGGCCTTGCGTCTGCGTTCCCGGTCCGGCTCCCGACGCTCCTCCTGAAGGTGCGAAGGAACCCGGTCCGCCCGAGCGCGCGGATTCGCGCGGCGATTCCCGCCGGAACTGCGGCTGCGGGCGCTGCGGCGAGCCGGGCACCGGCGTCCCCGGGGCCATCGCGCCCGGACGCAACGATTCCGATCCCGAACCGCCAGAGGACGGCAATGGCTGGCGCGGGCCCGAAAGTACCTGTCCCGGCCGCGGACCGGGTGACGCCGGACCGGGCTGCGGCCTCGCTACCGGCGATGCCGGGCGTCCCGGCGCAATCACCGCGGCGGGCGGATGCATGGTTCGCGAAACTGGCAAGGCCGCCGGAGGCGCAGGGGTGACGCTGGGGGGCGCTGCCGGCGGCGGAGCCACGGACGGCGGCGGGACGGCCGCTCGCGGCCCTTCCGGACGCGGAATCTCTCGCGGCGGCTCGGGCCGCACGGGCTGGCTCAATACCGGAGGGTGAATCGGCCGGCCGGCTAGCGGAGGCCGAATCGGCGCGGCCGGCACCGGCAGAGCAGGCGGCGGCGCCGCTGCGCTGGGCTGCGGGCCCGGCTTCTCGGGCGCTGCCGGCGGCTGCACTTCTTCCACAGGGGTAGCCTGTACCGCCTCGGCCGCAGGACGCTGCTCCGGCTGGGGTTTCGCGGAAACGGCCGTGCCGCCCGTCGCTCCGTTCGTGCCCGCGGGAGCTTCCTCAGGCCGGTTCAGCGTGGCCGTGGGGGTCTCAGTCTCCACCTCCGCCTGTTCTCCCGGGCCGTGGTCCGGAAATCCGTACAGGCGCCGCAGCTTGATGGCCACGTCTTCATCGATGGAGCTGGAATGCGTCTTTTTTTCCGTGACGCCCAGTTCCGGGAGCCGGTCCAGGATCTCGTGAGCCTTGACTTCCAACTCCCGGGCCAGCTCGTTAATACGAATCTTCTTCATAGAGAAAACAATCTACCTGCTACTACACACGCACCCCTAATGGCTGCGGCCATCCTGCCCGGGCCCGGAGGGCACCCCACCCTCAGCGGTGTCTTCGGACGCGCCCTCAGGGCCGCCCGCAAGGCCCTCTTCGGACTGGTTGTCAGTGGGGGAACCCGCGTCTTCCATGTTACCAAACTGTTCCGCAAGCACACTTTCCGCCTCCGCGGAAACCGCCTCGCCCTCCGGGGGAGTTACTGGATGGGCCTCGGCCGCTTCCGGTTCCACAGGCGCCGCTTCGGCCGGCTCCACTGCCGGCTCGCTTGCCGCTGCTTCGGCCGGCTCGGCCGCTTCCGGCTCCGCGGTCGCGGCTTCCGCCTCCGCGGGTGCGGCTTCGGCCGGCTCTGCCTCTACCGCCGTTTCCCCGGCTCCGCCGCCCTGGCCCTCTTCGAACTGCCCGTAGTAGGCATTCACGGATTCCTGGATCCGTTCTACCATCTGCGGTTCGATCCCCTGAATTTCCTCGATCTGCTCAGGCGTCATGCCGCCCAGCTTCTCAATCGTCCCTACGCCCGATTCCACCAGCCGCGCCACAACCGGCTCGGCCAGCCCGTAGTCGATCAGCACCGAGACCGGAGCGCCTGGCGCCACCAACGCCGCCATGGCCGATTCCACCTCCTGGCGCTTCTCTTCCTCGCTCTTGATATCGATCTTCCACCCCAGCAGCTTGGCCGCCAGGCGCACGTTCTGCCCCTTCTTCCCGATGGCCAGAGAGAGCTGCGAATCGTCCACAATCACTTCCATGTGCTTCTCGAGTGGATCGAGGATCGTGATGCGGCTGACCTTGGCGGGGCTTAGCGCATGCGTCGCAAAGACCACCGAATCGTCGGAAAACTCGATAATGTCGATCTTCTCCCCGCGCAGCTCGCGGATGATGGATTGCACCCGCATGCCCTTCATGCCCACGCAGGCGCCCACGCTATCCACATCCCGGTCGCGGCTCTGCACCGCGATCTTGGTGCGCTCGCCGGCCTCGCGCGCGCAACCTTTGATGACCACCGTGCCGTCGTAAATCTCCGGTACTTCCTGCTCAAACAGGCGCATCACCAGTTCCGGCGCCGCCCGCGACACCAGCACGCCGGGACCTTTACTGGACTTGTCCACCAGGCGGATCACGCAGCGCACGCGGTCTCCCACGCTATAACTTTCCAGCCGCGATTGCTCCTTCTTGGGCAGCTTGGCCTCGGTCTTACCCAAGTCCAGAATGTAGTCCGGCCCCTCTACGCGCTTGATGGTGCAGTTCACCAGCTCACCGGTGCGCCCCGAGTATTCGTTGAAAACCGTCTCCCGCTCGGCCTCGCGGACCTTCTGGAAAATCACCTGCTTGGCGGTTTGCGCCGAGATGCGGCCCAGCGCGTCGGTGTTCTTCTTAATGCGCACTTCCCCGCCCAGTTCGCTCTCCGGTTGGATGCGCCGCGCCTCCGCCAGGGTCATTTCGTGGACCGGATCGGCCACCGCTTCCACCACCTTCTTCACCGCGAAGAGCTGAATGGCGCCCGTCTTCGGGTCCATCTCCGCCAGGTAATCTTCGTTGCTGCGGTAGTGTTTGCGGGCGGCGATCAACATGGCGTCCTTGACGGCGTCCAGGACGATCCGCGGATCGATGCCCTTTTCCTTGCTGAGTATCTCGATGGACTGAAAAATCGTTTCCAAAGTTGTCCTCGTTCCTGACTAGTATGTTTCTGGCGGCCTGTTCTCCCGGGGGACTACCACTCGAACTTGAGGTTGGCCTTGTGGATCTGCTCGAAGGGAAAGTGCAAAGATGTTCCGGGTTCGGTCTCCAGCGCGACCTCGCCATTTTCGAAGCCCGCCAGAGTTCCCTCCCAGTAGGTTCTCCCGCCCACCGCCTGGCGCAGCGTAATCTTGGCTTTCTGTCCCCGAAACCGCACGTAGTCCTGTGGTTTCTGTAACTTGCGCTCGACGCCCGGAGAGCTCACCTCAAGCGTGTAGCGGCCCCCAGGAACGACATCCTCCACATCCAGGATGGCGCCCACCTGCTGGGAGACCAGTTCGCAATCGCCATGCGTGACCCCAGCCGGCTTGTCGATCGAAATGCGCACCAGGCGACTTCCGCCCCCGCCTTTGACTTCCACTTCGACCACTTCCATCCCTTCCGGTTCAGCCACTCGCCTAGCAATCTCTTCGATTTTGGACGTTACCGCTTCCTGCATCGTTGCAAAAGTGCGAATACCAACAAAAAAGTGGGCTTTCGCCCACTAGTTTGGCTCGACACTCAAACCTCATTGTAGCCTGTTTAGGGCGGGAAGGAAAGGCCAACTCTTGTCTCATGGGGGGACAGCTCGCTGCTGTTGGCTTCCATTTTGGCCTACGGGTTTCAGCGCACCGCCGTCTAAGGACCTGCGTGGAATACGCGGTGGCGCACAACCAATGGCACATCTGGAGGCCACCTCGGCCGTTTTCGAAGGCTCCCCGGGCCAACTATGCGGCGAGGCCCTGGGGAAAACCTTCGCCCGTGCGTCGCCGGCGGTATACCACGGGCGCGTGGTGGGGTAGCGGCGCTGCCCCAAAGGTTTACGCTATGGTAACGACATGAGTCCTATTCGCACTCACTTACGCATCCGTAACGCCGCCGGCGCGGGCATGCTGGCGATTCTGACCCTGGCGCTGGGCCCTCTTTATGGGACCGCCCAGGAGAGCAAGCCTGCCACGCCGCCAGCTGCGGCAGAGGCCAAAGATAAGGAGAAGGCCGCCACCACCGAAAAGTCTCCGCTGCCCGCCGATGCGCACGTTTCGCAGAGCATCCAACTCGACGGCAAGACGCTGAACTATACGGTGACGGTGGGAACGCTGCCGGTCACCGACAACACCAACAAGAAGATCGCCGAAGTGGTCTATACCGCCTACACCGTGGAGGGACCCGACCGCGCGGTCACCTTCGCCTTGAATGGCGGGCCGGGCGCGGCTTCTGTGTTTCTGAATTTCGGCGCCATCGGCCCCAAGCATATCGAGTTCGGCGAGCAGGGCGACAGCCCCTCCGACCCAACCAAACTGACCGATAACCCGGGCACCTGGCTGGACTTCAGCGACCTGGTATTCCTCGATCCGGTGGGCACCGGGTACAGCCGGTCGCTGGTTGCGGCGGATGAGACTAAGAAGCAGTTCTACTCGACCGACAACGACATTCATTACCTCTCGCGCATGATTTACGACTGGCTGGTGAAGAACGGGCGGCTCGCGTCGCGCAAGTACCTGGTGGGCGAAAGCTACGGCGGCTACCGCGGACCGCGCATCACTCACTACCTGCAAACGCAGCTTGGGGTGGCCATGAATGGAGTGGTGCTGGTCTCGCCGTACCTCAATCCGGCGATCAATGATAACCAGGACATCTCGCCGGTTCCATGGATGATGACCCTGCCCTCGATTACCGCGGCGCACCTGGAACGCGAGCACAAGTTGACCCCGCAAGCCATGGCGCCGGTGATCGCCTACACCCGCGGCGAGTACGCCACGGACCTGCTGAAGGGACGCTCCGATCCGGAGGCGACGCCGCGCATCGTCAAGCGCGTTACCGAGATGACCGGGCTGGAAGAACAGTTTGTACGGCGGTCGGGCGGCCGCCTGGAAACCGGCGCTTACTTGCGCGAGGTCTTCCGCGAGAGCGGCAAAATCGGGAGCATCTACGATTCCAACGTGACTTCCTTCGACCCGTTCCCGTTCGCGCCCGAGCAGCGCAGCAACGATCCGCTGCTCGAGAGCATCATCGCGCCAACCACCACGGCGATGGTGGATTTCGTGACGCGCGTGGTGGGCTGGAAGACGGACGCCCGCTACAACACCCTCAGCTACGAAGTGAATAACCAGTGGGATCATGACAGCCCCGCGCTGCGCGAAGGGGCGGTCCCCGATCTGCGGGAGGCGGTGGCGGCCGATCCGAAGCTGCGCGTCGTGATTGCGCACGGCTGGAACGACCTTTCGTGCCCCTTCATGGGCTCGGTGCTGACGGTGGACCAGATGCCGGTGATGGGCGACCCGACGCGCGTGGCGGTGCACGAGTACCCCGGCGGGCATATGTTCTACAGCCGCCCCACGAGCCAGGCCGACCTGCGCAAAGACGTGCGGGAGATGATGAGCAAGCACTGAAGGAGAGGCGCCTGCCGGCGAACGCTCCGGTCGGCTCAATCACAGTCGGACGATTCTCGATTCGACCAGCGGGAATACCGGCATCGCCTGCGCCATGATTTCAGCTCCGATGGTGCGGCGCGTTCAGGCGATCTTGGATTCCTTTTTGAGAGCCTCGTGGAGCAGCGTTGTAATGAGAGTCTGGTAGCCGACTCCGCGTTTCGCGGCCAGCTTGCGGGCCCGCCCAATATCGGTGACCGGCAACCGGACCGAAATGTTCCTCGTGGGTACGGCGCCGCGGCGGCCGTGCTTCAGCAATAGGTCCGCGATCAGGCTTTGATGCCGATCCCACCATCTCGCTTCCTCAGCCTCGGAGCGGAACTCCGGTGCATCGACCACAATGGGTTTGGCTTTGGGTTTGGGTTTGGGTTTGACCAATTTCGACTTCATAACTTTTCCCTCACTTTCCTTTTCGCCATATGCGCGGTGACGACGCGAACTCGGCCGCTGCGCATCGTGTAGACGAACTGCAACGCCCTTCCCGCGTCGGTCAGCCCCGCGCACAGCACCTGTTCCTCGCCACTGCGCTTTTGGACGGAAAGGACGACCAGCGCATCATTGGCGAATGCCTGCTCGACCTCCGCAGGCGCCGTGCCGCGCGATGTGCCCGGTGTTCGCGTCATCCAGACATTGCACGGCACACAGCAGCCGCCTATCGGGACGCTTACCCGGTGCAGCCGTCGAGCAGTGAGGCGAGCGCGTGGGTCCATCCGGACCGCAAGATGGCCCTGCGAGAGCAGACGCGCCCAAGCTCGCGATGGCCGCAAGAGCCTTCAGGAGGGGGTGCCGCTGGCTGCGGCAAATTCCTCAATGGTCGCGAACTCGGGTAGAAGTGGCCTTTCACTTCTGACGCTGGCCCGGACTTGCGCCATGTTCGCAGGGCCCATCCGCCCCCAACTCCCCTTTATTGACAGACTTTGGGGTGATGGTACAATGATTCAGAGCTCGGAGAGGCCCAATTCCTTTGGTTGCAGGGACATGCGATCTGCGCATCCTTTTCGGGACTGAATGAATCCAAGAAGGTAAATTATGGCTTTCGTGGCCCCCATCCCGCGGTTGGCGCGCACTCAGGCGGAGCCTCTGCTCGCCACCATCGGCAATACTCCGCTGATTCGCCTGGAGAAGATTCCGGAGGAGTTTCCGGGAGTCGAGATCTGCGGCAAGGCGGAATATTTCAACCCGGGCGGCTCGGTGAAAGACCGCGCGGCGCTCAACATGGTGCTGGATGGCGAGCGCTCCGGGCGGCTCAACCACAACCGCATCATTCTGGATTCGACCAGCGGCAATACTGGGATTGCCTACGCCATGATTGGGGCCAACCGCGGATACAAGGTGAAGCTGGTGCTGCCGGGGAACGCTTCGGCGGAGCGCAAACGGATTCTGAAGGCGTACGGCGCGGAGATGATTTTCAGCGACCCCGCCGAGAGTTCCGACGGCGCCATCCGGCTGTGCCGCAAGATTTACAATGAAGACCCGGACCGCTATTTCTACCCCGACCAGTACAACAATCCGGCCAACTGGAAAGCGCATTTCGAGCACACCGGTCCGGAGATCATCGAGCAGACCGGCGGCCTTCTGACCCACTTTGTGGCGGCCATGGGCACCAGCGGGACGTTCACCGGCGTAGCGCGGCGGCTGAAGCGCGACCTGCCGGAGGTGAAGTGCTACTCGGCGCAGCCCTCCAGCGGGTTCCACGGGCTGGAAGGGCTGAAGCACATGCCCACCGCCATCGTGCCGGGATTTTACGACGAGCACCTGGCCGACGGCAACCTGTGGATTGAGACCGAGGACGCCTACGCGATGGTGCGGCGGCTGGCGCGCGAAGAAGGGCTGCTGGTGGGCATTTCTTCAGGTTGCAATGTGTACGCGGCCTGTCTGCTGGCGCGCGAGATTGCCGAGCGCGGCGAAACGGCCACCATCGTGACGGTGCTGTGCGACAGCGCCGAGAAGTACCTCAGCGAACATTTCTGGGACGAGTAAATGATCCGCATCCAATCCGAGCCGTGGGCGGCCATGGTGTCGCACGCCCGCCAGACCTATCCCAACGAATGCTGCGGCGCCATGCTGGGATCGACGGAGGGTGACGAGAAGCTGGTGCGGGTGGCGATGCCGCTCGAAAACGCCTTCGCCGGCGCGCAGGCGGCGCGCTACGAACTGCGCCCCGAGGACCTGATTGCGGCCGACAAGGCCGCCCGCGAGCGCCACATGGACCTCATCGGCATTTACCACTCGCACCCCGATTGCGACGCTTATTTCTCGCAGACCGATTTGCGGAATTCCTGCCCCTGGTATTCCTTTGTTGTGCTATCCATTCAGAAGGGCGAATTCCACCATGCCAACAGTTGGCTGCCCAACATGGAACAGACCGAGGCGGCCAAAGAGGAGTTGAGCTACTAATATGGCCAAAGTTTTAATTCCAACGCCGCTGCGCCAGTTCACCGGCAAGCAGGATGCGGTGAGCGCGCCGGGCGCCACCGTGGGGGAAGTGCTGGGCACGCTGACGGCCGAATACCCCGACCTGCGCAAACAGATTTTCACGCCGGAGGGCAAGGTACGCAGCTTCGTGAATGTGTACCTGAACGACGAAGACATCCGCTACCTGGGCAAGGACGCCACGCCGGTGGCGGACGCCGACACCATTTCGCTGGTGCCGTCGATTGCGGGCGGTTCGACGGTGGCGGCGCCGCCGGAAGAAGCCACACTCTCAAAGGACGAGATTCTGCGCTACAGCCGGCACCTGATTATTCCGGAAGTGGGCATTGAGGGGCAGCAGAAGTTGAAGGCCGCCCGGGTGCTGCTGGTGGGCGCGGGCGGACTGGGCGCGCCGCTGGGGCTGTACCTGACGGCCGCCGGCGTGGGGCGTATCGGGATGGTGGATTTCGATGTGGTGGACTTCACCAACCTGCAGCGCCAGGTGATCCACGCCACCGCCGATGTGGGCCGCAAGAAGCTGGATTCGGCC
>Ga0335074_10006911_pt1 | contig 15757 bp, 11 predicted proteins | sample Lox_Sample_23_FD_206715 | JGI IMG/M metagenome (GOLD analysis project Ga0335074, IMG submission 206715) | Soil microbial communities from Loxahatchee National Wildlife Refuge, Florida, United States - Lox_Sample_2.3 | ecosystem: Environmental > Terrestrial > Soil > Wetlands | place: USA... | reverse complement strand
AGCGTGCTGAGCGAACTGACGGTATATCGTCCCGGACGTTTCGCCTGGCCGACAACGTAGACGTCAATCGACCGCAGGTTCCCCATCGAGACATTCAGATCGAAGTTCTGATAGATGCGTCCAATTTGCGATTTCAGATAGGTCTGCAGCTGGTCATAGCGTAGTCCGGCGACCATAACGTTGCCGACCTTTGGGATGTAGATGGCACCGTTACGGTCGACGCGCGCGTGCACATCGAGGTCAATCTGTCCCCAACCCCGTATCAGCAGTTCATCCCCGGGACCGATTACGTAATCGGCCGTAACGGGCACATGATCGACGGGGGCAAATGTGGTGGGCACCGCACGGAAGAGGCTCTCGCCATAGATGGGCAAGGTTTTGCCGAGCGAGAGCGCGACGAGCTTTTGAAAATCGGTAAGCGCGACCTTGGGCGGCGGGATCCTGCCCAGAGTTTGCGAGTTCCTGGAGACGTTGATACCGGTCCGCGAGGTTTTGCGCTCCGGATAAAGACTCTGACTGTCGTCGTCGTTGAGGATTCGCGGAGTGCCGGTTGGCTGGTTCTCCATTTGCCCCTGGTCCGCCGGTTGTTGCTGCTGCTCCTGGTCCTGATCCGATGGCTGCTCTGTCTGTGGTGGATACTGGCCGCCTTGTTGCTGGTCCTGCTGCTGCTGATCCTGCGGTTGTTGCTGATCGGGGCTGTTGTTGTCGATGTCCGCCGGATTCGTGTTCTTGCGTTGCTGATTCTGGTCAGACTGCTCCTGGGGTACTGCCCATGCCGACGCGGGAAAAGCCATCAGCGCCGACAACAGCAGGCAAAGAACTCGCGTGAGTCCGGCGTAGCGATGCATGAACGTTTTGTGCGACGGCCGGCCGATGCTGCACTCTGATCGGAATTTCAAAGCAGCTCTCCAAAATCGCAAATGAATGAGTCTCATGAAAGGAACCCGTAAGCGTGATCTAAGCCGCGTCTCCGTTCGTGGACGTAGCCGGCGCTGGTTGCCGTAAAGCATTCAGCCAGAAGCGCGCGTAGGCGGGCGCCAGCGCGTGAGAATCCAACGGGCGCCGGTCGCTGCTGAAAAGCTGGTGCAGGTTGCGATGCGCGCTCACCGCACCCGCCAGACCCAGAGTTGCGAAAGTCGGCTCCAGCGCGCCGATAACGCCGCGGGCAGCGCAGCGGGCGAAATAGGCGTTGACGCTGTCGAAGATGGGCCCCAAGTGCTCGCGAAACATGCGGTCGGCGCCCGGCAGTTCAAATCCTGCCACGCACAGCAACCGCATCAGCTCGGGATCGTCGGAGATGTTTTTGACGAGGAACTCAACGAGCATGGGCACGATGATCTCGGGCTCAAGATCCATAGCCAGGCCGCTCTGCAGCTCGCGGCTGAGCTTCAGCCGGGTCAGCCGCGATTCCGATGCTGCCCAGAAAAGTTCGGCCTTGCGGGCAAAGCAGCGAAATACCGTGGCTTCGTTCACGCGGGCCAGATGCGCAATCTGCCGGGTCGTCGTGCCCTTGTAGCCCTGACGCGAGAACAGTTGGACCGCGGCTTCCACGATGCGGACCTCAGTGACACTTCTCTCCGCTGCTTTCTTCACAAGTGCCGATCCTCGCGTCGGAATGGAATTGGCCAGGAACTTACGGGCGGAACGGCTCGATCTCTTCCATGCCGATTTCGACGGCGACGCTTTGCCTGATGAGATCGAGCGTCAGTACTACGCGAAAGTTGTTTTTTCTGCGGACCAGCACTCCCACCATGCCTTCCAGAGCGCCGGAGATGATGCGAACGTGCTCGCCGATGGCGAGATACGGATGCGGCTCACAGCGGAGCCGAGGAATTGCAGCGCGCAGGGACTCGATTTCGCGCGCCGGCAGTGGCGAGGGCTCCCGTCCGCTGCTGACGATGGAGACCACACCCGGGATTTGCAGAACTTTGACCCAGTTGCGGCGGGGAACATTGACGAAAACGTATCCCGGAAACAGCGGTCGCTCCACCGCGACCCGGCAGCCATTGCTCCATCGCTTTACCGAGGTGTACAGCGGCAGGAAGGACTCGATGTGGCGCACGGCAAGCTGCCGCGTGACTGCTTTTTCGTGCCGCGGCGTCGTGTAGGCTGCGAACCACGGCTGCGTTTGCTCGTGCGCGGAGATTTGCGGCTGCGCGGCGGGATATTCAAAAGATGCTACCGCGATGTTACTTCCAGAAGACAAAGCTTCGCTCTCCTCAGTGAGAGAGGTGATTTCTTACAATCTGCAGTTGAATTGCGACTCTACACTTCGCTGCCGAACTCCAGGGCTTGGTTCAGAACCGAAAGTCTCACAGCATGTGAAACTTCGCCGTCATCATCCGAGCAAGCACCCACTTGCTTGTTGTTCAGCCTGCGCCAGAGTTGATTGATTCGCAAGAATAGGGAAAGCCGTGTCAGGGGTCAAGAGAAAAACTATCGGTTGCCAATTCCGGCGGCCGATGTGAAACTCGCGCCTAAGTAGCTGGATTTGCTTCAGCGCGGACGAGTATCGAAGCCGTGCTCTTTCCATAGCTTGTCCCAGTCCCAAATGCCGGCGGCGTTTTCCACCGCGATGCGATACCCGAGCTGGTGCGCGAGCATCAGAACCTGGCCGCGGTGGTGGGCCTCGTGCGCAAACATGTAGGCCAGCATTGTTCCGCCCGCAGGCCATTTTCGCATCCAGCCCCGGGAAAACTTCCTGACGCGGCGATTCGGATCGGCGGAAAGGGCGTCGGTGAGCATGCGCAGGCACTGCGCCGCGCTTTTCTTGTGCGCAGCGGCAACCTGCTTGATCGTGCAGCGGTGCGGATCGAGCCGGGCGGGACATTTGAGGTGTGGGGCGGAGCCCCTGAGCCATGTGAGCCGGCAGTTATGCAGATGCGCAAATATCTCGGCAATCGTGCGTCCGGGGGTGTTGATGCCCAGCAGTGGCGCGCGCCAGGCCCGCGAATCGAGACGCGACAGGATCAACTGGTTCATGGCGTCGTTGACGGCGTAGGTTTCCAGCAGGACATCGCGAATTTCAGCCGGAGCAGCGGTTGATCCCTGGGGCATCAGAATCTCCTCATGCAAATTGCGCCGCGAGCTTCCTTAAAGCCGCCAGCCTAGCACACAGCGAATCGGCTCTCGCTTTCAGCTCGCTAACTTTGTCGTTCTTCGGGCGGCTGCAGCGAAAGAATCATCTCGCCGGCAGACAACTTCGGCGGCCCAGGTTGAAGGCTTCTCTTCATCGGATGGTTCTGAAGGTTGGCGCAGCCGTCGCCATCGTCTAACCTAAGGATATGTCTGCTGCTGTGGAACAGGCGCTGGCACTCATTCGCGACCGTCGAACTGACTCGCTCGATAAAGCGCTGGCGCTGCTGCAAAACACCGTCTATTCCTTCAGCATGAAGGTCTGCGGTCATCCCGAAGATGCGGAAGATACGATGCAGGAGGTGCTGCTGAAATCGATTCCTCATCTCGACAAATTCGACAATCCGAGAGCGCTGGCGGTTTGGTTGTACAGAGTCGCGCGCAACCGCTGTATCAGCAACCGCCGTGGCGACAGGAACTCCGCTGAAAAAAACGTTTCTCTGGATGAGCTCATGCCGGACGGACGCGAACTGGAGGAACTGCTGGACCGCAAAACGCCCACTCCCGAAGCGGCAGTGTTAAACGGTCAAAGGATCGAGCAGCTGAAGCAGGCATTGGGAGCGGTTCCCCCGAAATATCGGATGATTCTCGTGCTGCATGATATGGAGGAGCTGAGCACGGCCGAAGTGGCACAGGTTTCAGGTCTGCGCGAAGGCACAGTCCGCGTGCGCTTACACCGTGCGCGCCTCCTGATGCGGCGCTATCTGGCCGACATTGGCAGGGACGGCGTGCCCGAGGCGGCTCGCCCGCACCCCGCTGCGACTGCGGCGCGTCTGCAGCGCTGTCGCCGGCTTTTTGCCGCGCTCTCGGACTATATGGACGGTCTCGTCGACGACGCTGTGTGTGAGGAAATGGATCGGCACATCGGCAACTGCGAGCCCTGCCAGGCCTTTCTAGCCAGCTTGAAGGAGGCGGTCGCACAGTGCCGATCTTATCGCCCGCAGTGTGACTCGCAATCATTTTTGACGAGTTCAGAGATAAGGTCACATGGGGTGCGAATTCCGGTCAGCAGGCTTGGCAGCGTCCTGAAGTAGCCTTCGGACGCACCGCAGCCTTCGCCTCGAAATGCGACTGTCATTTAGAATGCTGGGAGCTATCGGGCATCTCTGACTGCTTTAGCGCGAGCAGGAAACTGGTATCCAAGCACCAAGAGCCAGGAACTGGGAGCCCTTCCACATGAAAGGGTATTGATCTCGAGGATGGCACTGGTCACTTATCTGGAAGCAATTCGTCAGGGCATTTGGGAAGAGATGGAGCGCGATCCCGCGGTGTTCTGCATTGGCGAGGACATCGGCATCTACGGCGGCGCATTCAAAGTTACGGATGGCCTTATCGACCGATTTGGTCCGGAGCGCGTGGTGGATACGCCGATCTCGGAGATGGCGATCATCAACGCCACTTTCGGCGCGGCGCTCACCGGCATGCGTCCGGTGGCGGAGTTTCAGTTCATGGACTTCATCAGCTGCGCCTTCAACCAGATCACCAATCTCCTGGCCAAGGCACATTTTCGCTGGGGCGCGCCCGTGCCGGTGGTGGTGCGGGGACCATCGGGCGGCGGCGTGCACGGCGGCCCCTTCCATTCGCAGAACCCGGAGACCTATTTTGCGCACACGCCCGGTCTGAAGGTGGTTTGTCCGGCTAGCGCCTACGACGCGAAGGGTCTGATCAAGGCGGCGATCCGCGATAACAATCCCGTGCTGTTTTTCGAGCACAAATTCCTCTACCGACGTATCAAAGAAGAGATCCCCGCCAGCGACTACACGGTTCCCATCGGAAAGGCCCGGATCGTGCGCGAGGGGCGAGACGTCAGCGTGATCACTTACGCTGCGATGGTCTATACCGCGCTGGAAGCGGCGGAAATTCTAGCGAAGGAAGGCATCGAGCTCGAGATCGTCGACCTGCGCAGCATCTTGCCGTTGGACCGCGAGGCCATCCGCCAGACGGTCGAGAGGACCAATCGTGCGATCGTGCTGCACGAGGACACCAAAACCGGCGGCATCGCAGGCGAAGTTGCCGCGATTATTAATGAGGAATGTTTCGATTCGCTGGATGCGCCGATCACGCGCATTGCCTCGGCGGACAGCCCCGTGCCATTTTCACCCCCTTTGGAGGACGCATTCCTGCCCAAAGTAGAGGATGTGGTACGCGAAGCACGACGGTTGCGGCGATACTGACCCTCCCTCGTTCCCTGCGAGCGCGATTACTTTTATGTAAGATTGCGGGCACGGCGGGGCCGAGTAGTACGATGATGAATTCTGCATCTCATTCATCATTCCCTTTCGAGGAGAGCGATGCGCGGATTCATCATTGGAGTTCTTCTGACCCTTGCGGTCATTTTTGTTGGTGGCTACTTCTATCTTACGACAGGACATTTCGATGTACGTGCAGTTGGGAACACGCCCAGCACCTTCGAACGGCGTACAGCCAATCAGTCGGCGGATGCCTGGGTAGACGCGCATGCTCCCAAGCAGGAAAACCCGTTTCAGCCAACGATGGACAACATCATGGACGGCTCCATGATCTACGACAAAAACTGCGCCTTCTGTCACGGCAGCCTGAAGCAGCCGATCTCACCCATGCGCACGCAGTTCTACCCTCCTGTGCCGCAATTGATGACCCGCACCCCCGACGATCCCGACGGCAATCTGTTCTATGTGATCAAGTATGGAATCCGTTTCACCGGCATGCCGGGCTGGAGCGGCGTGTTGAGTGATGATGACATCTGGAAAACGGTGCTGTTCGTCAAGAACTCGAGCCAGATGAAAGACACGGGGCAGCAGCAGAATCCCCAGAACCTGCAGCCTATGGACAACACCAGGCAGCCCGGAGCACAGAAGAAATAGCGAATCCTGCTCCTCGTCTCGAGGCGACCCAAAAATCTTCCCCGAATTTGCCATTCGCCTACCCGAACCGCCGCATTCAGCTACTCCGGCGGGTAGAATGACAGGGAATCAGCAAACTGCTAGCCGAAATTGTTGAGCGCGCAGCGTGGACGGGGTATGGCTCCTGCCCGCCGCTTGAACCTTTCGGGGCCTTCCGGCGTATTACATGGAAGGTCAGCAGCACACAAAAAGCAGTACTGGATTGAGAACTGAAGTCAGTTCAGGAGAGGGAAATGTGCGTTTTTATGTTCGTCAGGGTCGCGGGGCGCAGAATCATGGCGCTGGCATTACTAACCTTCCTGGCAGGCTTTGCGGCAGCACAGGAGGCTACTCCAGCAGCGCAGCCCTCGAATGCGGCGCCCGGCCAGCCGGCGAAGCAAAAAGTGAGCAACCCGCCCCTCGTGCCGCTGCCGCAAGCGCCGGCTCCTCAACACAATGTGCCGCTGTATTCTCCGGAGAACTATGCCAAGCCGAAGTCGGGCTTTCCCGACTTGTTCGCGCCTTATACCACTCGTTATGTTCCTCCTCCGAACCTGACCAACACCGCGCTCACCGACAAAATGTTCCGCGATGGCAAGATTTATCTCTCCATCAACGACGCAGTTGCCCTCGCATTGGAGAACAATCTCGACATCAGCCTCCAGCGCTATAACCTTTCGATTGCCGACACCGATCTGCTGCTGACCAGCTCCGGTGCAGCCGACCGAGGCGTGAATGCCAGCGTTGTTCAGGGGACGCCCGGCGGGGCGATCGGATCGACTTCCACGGGTGGGACAGGAACCGCGGCGACCGGAGCAACCGGAACGGGAGCCGGCGGAACGCAGGTGGGTGCCGGAGGCGCCGGCGCCGGCGCGGCAGGCCTGGTGCTTTCGACCTTGGGCGCCGGCCCGCCGATCGACAACTTCGATCCCGCCATCACCGGCACCATCCAAGGGCAACGACAAAGCACCCCGCAGGCCAGCACCTTCTTTTACGGCGTGCCCGTGCTCACGCAAAACACCAATACCTATAACTTCGGATACACCCAGGGTTTCTCCACCGGCACGCTGATGAGCCTTACCTTCAACAACAGCTATTTGACCACCAACACGATCTACCAACTGGTAAACCCCACGCTGTCGGCCGGCTTTAACTTCCAGTTGCGCCAGCACCTGCTGCAAGGCTTCGGCTTCGATCCCAACTTGCGCTACATCCGCATCGCTCGCAATAACCGCGAGATCAGCGATGTAGTCTTCCGCCAGCAGGTGATCACCACCGTTTCGCAGATCGAAAATATTTATTGGGATCTGGTGACCGCCTACGAGGCTGTCAAAGTAAATGAGCGCGCTCTGCAACTCGCGGAAAAAGTGCGTTCTGACGATCAGGAGCAGGTGAAGATCGGCACCATGGCTCCCATTACTCTGGCGCAAGCCGAGAGCGGCGTGGCTTCCGCGCAGCAGAACCTGATCGTTTCCCAGACCAATCTTCAGCTGGAAGAACTGCTGATGAAGAATGCGATTACCAAGAACCTGCAGGACCCGGTTCTGGCCGAGGCGCCGGTGGTTCCCACCGACACACTTAAGCCAAACGAGCAATATCAGGTGCGCCCGGTCCAGGAATTGATTGAGGAAGCGCTGCAGCGGCGTCCCGAGATAGCAACCGCCCGCATCAATCTGACCAACCTTGATATCTCGCGCAAGTCACTCAAGAATGCCTTGCTACCCACGCTGGATGTTTACGCTTTCTACGGAGCTTCAGGCATTGGCGGCCCACAAGCCGCGGGGATCCCGGTCTGCACACCAGGCAGCACCAATCCTATTTGCTACCAGCCCGGCTTGATACCAAACACGTACAGCGGGGCGTTTTCGAATCTGTTCAACAGCAGCGGCCCCAACAAAGGAATCGGCGTGAACTTGGATATTCCTTTGCGCAATCGTGCGGCACAGGCGAATCAAGAGCGCTCGGAGCTGGAGTACCGGCAAACGCAGGTCGCGTTGCAGCAGACGGAAAACACAATCACATTGCAGGTACGCCAGGCGCAGTTCGCGCTGCAGCAGAACTATGCCGCGCTCCAGTCGGCAATCGCGGCCCGCGATTACGCTCGCGATAGTTTGGAGGCCGAGCAGAAGAAGTTTAGCTACGGCGCGTCGACGCCTACACTGGTGTTACAGGCTTCCAGCAACCTGACGCAGTCGGAGTCGAACGTCCTTAACGCGGCTGCAAACTATGAGAAATCTAAAGTCAATCTTGACTTCGTCACCGCAGAGACGCTGACCAAGCTGGGTATCGATCTTAGCGATGCCGAAGCGGGCAAGGTCAAGCACATGCCGGAGGTGAAAGGTGTTGTTCCGGCCGACGTAAATGACATCCTGAAGCCGACGCGTGGCGAGAACGACCTGGCAGCTCCCGCCCAAACGCCGCCGGCGGAGGAGTCGAGTCCGCAGCAGTGATGGCGTGAGAAAAATTGTCTGCCGTCCGCTGTTTGTTGTCAGCAATCCTTCGCCGGCGTTCAGCTGGCTGTGCACTGCGAAAACTGATGCCGGCAGCCGACAGGACACCCGGGAACTGACAACTCATTTACCATCGCTCTGTGCTCGACCTGGCCACCAGTGTGCAGTACGTCAAGGGGATCGGTCCTCGATTCGCCGAGATCCTGCTGGATAAAGGCATCAGCACGGTCGAGGACCTGCTTTACTATCTGCCGTTTCGCTATGAAGATCGTCTCAACCCGCGCGGCATCGGCGAGCTGCGCGCCGGAGAGATGGCCAGTGTCATCGCTGAAGTCCGAACCTTTGGCCTCTTTCGCACGCGCCGCATGCCGCTGTTCGAAATGACCGTCGGACAGGGCCGCGATACGCTGAAGTGCATCTGGTTCAACGCCAGCTATCTCAAGGACAAGTTTCGCGCCGGGATGCTGCTGGCGCTCTACGGCAAGGTCGAGGCCGGCGATCGTGCCGGGCACCGCTTCCAGATTCTCCAACCACAGTTTGAGATTCTGCACGATCCATCGGAAGGCAGTAATAACGGCGAGGAGCAGAAGTGGCAATCGCTGGAAGTTGGACGGATCGTTCCGATCTACGAAACGGCCGGCAACGGACGGCTCACGGCGCGCTGGTTTCGTCGCGTAATTCACGGCATGCTGGAAAGTCTGACGCCAGACATTCCGGACGCGATACCGGCCGCAGTCCGCGGACGCATGCAACTCATCGATCGGCGGCGTGCGTTCTGGCAGGCCCACTGGCCCGAGGTTGGCGAGAGCCTTGTCAGATTGCAGGAAGCGCGGACCCCCGCGCACATTCGCCTGATCTTCGAAGAATTCTTTTTTCTCGAGTTGGGGCTGGAACTGAAGCGGCGCAAGGTTCGCTCGCGCACTGGAATTGCGTTTGCGATCAACGATCGCGTGCGAAAGGCGGTCAAGCAAATTTTGCCTTTTCATCCCACCGCCGCGCAGAAGCGCGTCCTGAAGGAGATCGCCAATGACATGGGACAGCCGGTCCCCATGCGGCGCCTGCTGCAAGGCGATGTGGGGTCCGGTAAAACAATTGTCGCCCTCGAAGCTGCTGTCATTGCCATTGAGAACGGCTACCAGGTTGCGCTTATGGCGCCGACGGAGATTCTGGCCACCCAGCATTACCTCTCGGCGCGCACGATTCTCGAAGCGGCTGGATACCGCATCGTGCTGCTCACCGGATCGCAGGAAGCTGGTCGAAAGAAGCAGGTACAGCATCACATCGCGCAGGGCAACGCGCAGCTCGTCATCGGAACGCACGCGCTGATCCAGGAGACAATTGAGTTTGACAAGCTCGGATTGGTCATTGTGGACGAGCAGCATCGCTTCGGAGTGATGCAGCGCTTCCGGTTGATGAAGAAATCGACTGCGGCAGAACCCGACGTGTTGGTAATGACCGCGACCCCGATCCCGCGCACCCTCGCGCTGACCATTTATGGTGATCTCGACACCAGCGTTCTCGATGAGCTGCCGCCGGGGAGAACGCCGATCGCAACGCGCAAGGTGGGCGATGAGCGTGCCAATGAAGTCTGGCAGTTTGTGCGCAAGCAGGTCGCGACCGGACATCAGGCATACATTGTGTATCCCGTGATCGAGGAAGGTGCGATGGAGGGAGAACTCAAGGCCGCCATTAAAATGCACGATCGGCTGCGCACGCACGAGTTTCCCAGCCTCCGCGTCGGCCTGCTGCATGGCCGCATGAGCGCCGACGAGAAGGACGCGGCCATGGCGGCATTTAAGCGCGGCGAGGTTCACGTGCTGGTCTCCACCACCGTCATCGAAGTCGGCGTCGACGTGCCTAACGCAAATGTCATGGTCATCGAGCACGCCGAGCGTTTCGGACTGTCGCAGCTGCATCAATTGCGGGGTCGAATCGGTCGCGGAGCGGCAAAATCGTATTGCATCTTGATGACTGGAGGAAAGGTTTCGGATGATGCGCAGCAGCGCCTGGACGCGATGGTCCGCACGCTGAACGGATTCGAGATTGCCGAGATTGATTTGCAGCAGCGCGGCCCGGGAGAGTTTTTCGGCACCCGGCAGGCGGGTATGCCCAACCTGCGGGTCGCCAATCTCGTGCGCGACCGTGACCTGCTGGAAGCTGCGCGCAAAGAGGCGCGCAATGTGCTCGCCGGCCCGGACTCGGATCTCACCAAGGAAGAGATCGCACGCGCGGTACACCACCTGCGCACACACTGGAACCGGCGATACGGTTTGGTTGAAGTGGGGTAGCTACAATCAGAAGCGGAAGCATCTCATTGCCGGGGTTCTCATGCTTGATCCTAAGGAGATTTTGATTACACTTGCTGACCGCTTCAGCACCTCAGGTAAGGTACAGACGGTGTTCGGTGAACCGATTGATGCGCACGGAAGGACAATCATCCCGGTGGCGCGCGTGAGCTACGGCCTGGGCGCGGGCGGGGGAGGCGAGAACAAGTCGCAGTCGGAAGACGCTATTGGAGGCTCGGGCGGAGGTGGCGGCGTCGATATCTGCCCCATTGGCGTACTTGAGGTGAGCGAGGGCGAGACGCGATTCATGCGCTTCTTCGATCCGAAGAAGGCCGCAAGGTTAATTATGGCGGGCGTGGCCATCGGATTCCTGCTGCGGCACGCGCTACGCTGTGGCAAGTGAGAAGGGGCACGAACAAGGACGATTGAGCACCCTTAACAAAGTCGGGCTGTTCCGTCGGCTTCCGTCGATTGATGAATTGCTGCGAACGGAGGCGGTGCAGCAGTTAGCGCAACAATTTGGTCAAGCGGCAACGCTGGACGCGGCGCGGAGCTATATTGCCAGCCTGCGCAATGATATTGCCTCGGGTCGGCTGGAGAATGAGCAGCTGAGTGCCGCCGTGGCGGATGCGGCGCGCACGATCGAACAGAACCTGCACCGTTCGCTGTCTTATTCGCTTCGCGCCGTCATCAACGCGACCGGCGTGATTCTGCACACCAATCTGGGGCGTGCGCCTCTGAGCGAGGCTGCCCTTCAACATGTGGTTCGGGTCTCACGAGGATATTCCAACCTTGAGTTCGATCTTGCCAGCGGAGAGCGCGGCAAACGTGACGATCACCTCAGCCGGCTCATGGCGCAATTGCTGAACACAGCCGAACGCGAAACGTCGACCATTGTGGTCAATAACAACGCAGCGGCGGTGCTGCTGGCGTTGAACTCGCTGGCCGACGGCGGCGAAGTTATTGTGTCGCGCGGCGAATTGATTGAAATCGGCGGTTCGTTCCGCATTCCCGACGTGATGGCGAAATCGGGCGCCGTGCTGCGCGAGGTGGGCACCACCAATCGTACCCGCATTGCCGATTACGAGCGCGCCATCAGCGAGCGAACAAGGCTGTTACTGCGCGTGCACCGATCCAATTTCCAAATCGCAGGCTTTACGGAGCAACCGTCGCTGGCGGAACTGGCTGGGCTTGGGCGCAAACACCACGTCCCGGTGATGGAGGATCTTGGCAGCGGTGAGCTCTTCGATCTGCGTCAGGTGAACGTGCAGGGCGAGCCGATGATCGCCGACAGCCTGCGCGCGGGCATCGACCTCGTCACCTATAGCGGCGACAAGCTGCTCGGAGGCCCGCAAGCGGGCCTCATTAGCGGGACGCCGGAGCTGGTGACGAAAATTCGCGCCAATCCGCTATTCCGCGCGGTGCGGGTAGACAAGATGTTTTATGCAGCGCTGGAGGCGACGCTGCTCGCCTACATTCGCGAAGACTACGATGCAATCCCTGCGCTGCGTATGATGCGGCTCAACCACCAGGAACTCCAGCGCCGCGCCGAACAAATCGCCGCACAACTTCGCGCGAGTTCTCCCCGGCTGGAAATCGAAATCCTGGAGTCACGTTCCGTGCTGGGAGGTGGTTCAGCCCCCGGAGCGACCTTGCCGACGCGAGCACTTGCAATCCGTAGCTCCGTATCGGTGCACGACATCCAGCAGGGCCTGCGGCAATGGAATCCGCCGATCATCGCGCGGATCGAGAGTGATCGGGTGCTGCTCGATTTGCGGACCGTCGACCCACAGGATGATGAAACCATCATTGCGGCACTGTGCGGTGTCGCTCGCACTCGCCCGGAGAGCGAAGCTGCGGCTATTCCCGAACCGTAATTCCGAGCGCCTTCAGCTTGCGATACATGTGGCTGCGTTCCAGCCCGAGGACCTCGGCCGTACGGCTGATGCTCCCATGGTTCTCATCCAGCTTCTTCAGAATGTAGTCGCGTTCGTAAGCCGCGCGCGCCTGGTGGAGGCTGGAGAAGTCCCCCAGCGTGCGCCGCCCGCCCTCACGATAAATTAGTGTCGGCAGGTGTTTGCGCTCGAGCCGGGCAACCGTGGGATTCATGATGACAATGCGCTCGATCAGATTGCGCAGCTCGCGGACATTGCCGGGCCATGAGTAGCGCCCCAGAGCATCGAGAGCGTCTTCGCTGATTTCCTTCGGCCTGCGATTGTAAGTCTGAGAAAACTCCTTCAGGAAGTGCCGCGCCAGCAGCGGAATGTCTTCCTTCCGTTCCCGCAGCGGCGGTACGTAGAACGGAATGACGTTCAAGCGATAGAAGAGATCCTCGCGAAAGTTCCCTTTGGAGATTTCGTCTTCGAGATCTTTATTGGTCGCCGCAATGATCCGGGCGTCAACCGTAATCGACTCTTCGTCGCCCACGGGAACGAAACGGCCTTCGTCCAAGGTGCGCAGCACTTTGGACTGGGTCTTCAGGCTCATGTCGCCAACTTCGTCCAGAAAGAGCGTTCCGCCGTCCGCCTTCTGGAATTTACCTTCCTTGTCGGAGGTCGCGCCGGAGAATGCGCCCTTGCGGTGACCGAAGAGTTCACTCTCGATGAGGTCTTCCGGGATGGCCGCACAGTTGACCTCGACGAACATCTCGTCCTTGCGCAGGCTCTGCGCATGCAAGGCGCGCGCCGCCAGTTCCTTGCCGGTGCCCGATTCGCCATAAATCAGGACGCGGCCATTGGTCGGCGCCATCAGCGAAATCTGCTGGCGCAGCGCCTTCAGGGGAATACTGTCGCCAACAATGACACTGCGCGCCTGAAACTGTTTGCGAAATTCCAGGTTCTCACTGCGCAAACGCTTGGCTTCGATCGCATTCTTGATGACGATGAGCGTGCGCTCAATAGAGAGCGGCTTCTCCAGAAAATCGAAGGCGCCGAGCTTCGTCGCACGTACGGCCTGCTCGATGTTGCCATGCCCCGAAATGATGATCACCTCGGGATGGTCTTCCCGTTCCACCAACCGCTCGAGGGTTTCCAGGCCATCGATGCCCGGAAGCCAGATATCAAGCAGGACGACCTCGGGAGATTTGTGCCGTAACAATTCGAGGCACTGCTCACCGGTCTCGGCGACCAGTGTCTTGTAACCTTCATCGGCGAGCACGCCTTCCAGCGAGCTGCGAATCTGCGATTCGTCGTCGACGACCAGAACGGTATGCATGAGGTCAGAGCGCCAGCATGGATCCTAAACCACGGTCGCGGCTTCGGCTCTCACATCCTGGGCCACAGGCAACTCTACGATAAAACGCGAACCAACGGGAGAGTTCTCTTCCACGCGAATTGAGCCGCGATGGTCTTCGACGATACGGCCAACGATGGCCAGTCCCAGGCCAGTGCCGCGGCGCTTGGTGGAAAAATAGGGTAGAAACAGCTTTTCTTTGGCCTCGGGGGTAACGCCGTGCCCGGTGTCAGCGACAACAATTTCGATGGCGTCACGCTCCTCCATCAGCGTGGTAGAAATGACGATCTCTTTCACCAGCGATTCATTCAGCGACTCCGCGGCGTTGTCCACCAGGTTGGCAATGGCGCGTTTGATCGCTTCGGCGTCGGCCTGGGCTTGCGGCAGGTCGGGGGCCAGAAAGCGCTCCACCCGAATGCCGTCGAGCCTGCCGTCGAACATCAGCAGCGCTTCGTTAACAATGGCATTGATGTCGGAGGGCTGCGGCTTGGACGCGGGAAACCGTGCCAGCGTGGAGAACTCGTTGACTAACTTGTGCACCGTTTCTACGGAAGAGCTGATGGTTGCGACACACTGACGAATCACCCGCAGTGAACTGGCTTCGGGAACGGCGGCACGGTCGAGATGTCGGCGAATCCGTTCAGCAGACAAGGCCAGGGGAGTAAGCGGATTCTTGATTTCATGAGCGATCCTGCGAGCGACTTCGCGCCAGGCAGTCTGCTTCTGGGCACGCAAAATGTCGGTCAAGTCTTCCAGTACCACTACATATCCGGCGCGACGCCCGTTGCGCGCTCCGCGCGGTGGCGGGTCGAGCGATGCCACCGTCACGGCCACATTGAGTTGCACGCGAGGCGTAGCAATCTCCATCTGGCTGGTGGTGGCACCCATGCGATCGGCCTTGCGTAACATGTGTTCCAGATCGGCGACCGCCTCCTCCGGAAAAAGATCGCGAAGGGGAGTGGTTGCGCCGGGTGGCTCCTGCTCGAGACGCAACAACCGCCTGACCGTTGCATTGCAATGCGTGATGTGCCGGGAGGCGTCAAGCGAGAGCACGCCCGAGGGAACGCTTTCGAGAATGGTCTCAATGTGCCGGGTGTGTTGTTCCAGCTGGCTATTGATGTCCGCCAGTTCGCGACCGGAGGCTTCCACGCGATTCCGGCTGGCCTCCAGCTCCGCAGCCATGCGATTGAACGATTCTACCAGCTGTCCGATTTCGCTGCCGGCACGCACATCTACGCGATAATCCAAGCGGCCACGCGAGATCTCGTCTGTTGCCTCCACCAGTGCTACCAGAGGTCGCGTCACCATGCGGGAGAGAAACAGCGCCAGCCACGTCGACGCGAACAGGACCCCAACGGTCATGAACAGGAGCAGCCCCAGGTAGGTGCGGCGCAACCGGCGCCGCTGCAGGCGCAGATCGAGATATTCGTTCTGGCTGCGTTGTATATCGCGCAGCATTGCCGAATAGTTCGCGGGCAGCGGCATAGCCACGACAATCTGGCCATGATCGCCAACGTGCGCACGTCCCAAGACGTAAAGATCACCCAGGAGCTCAAACGTCTTGCTCTCGTTCGGCGACGCCTCAACCGGCAGATGATGACGGATCAGCGGCCAGCCCTCGGGCGCATGGAAGCTGGCTTCCGCCTGATCGTTGACCAGCGCGAAGGCAAAACCACCCTGAAGCGTTACTTCGCTGCGCCGGAACTCTTCCAACAGCAGACTGAAATTTCCTGTGTGGAACGATTTTTCTGCATCGGGGGTGGCTGCGATTCGCGCGGCTTCATCCTGTGCGTTC
>Ga0335074_10006910_pt1 | contig 15757 bp, 17 predicted proteins | sample Lox_Sample_23_FD_206715 | JGI IMG/M metagenome (GOLD analysis project Ga0335074, IMG submission 206715) | Soil microbial communities from Loxahatchee National Wildlife Refuge, Florida, United States - Lox_Sample_2.3 | ecosystem: Environmental > Terrestrial > Soil > Wetlands | place: USA... | reverse complement strand
GCTGATACAGGACGCTGTATGCATCGGCCCTATTGCCCCTCTGGACGCGCCACGTGTCGTCCGACTTAATCACGATTGGCCCGTCGTCGTCGGGTATTTCCGCATCGACGACTGTCACCGTGTCTCCGGAGGCAATCAGCCCCAGCCATCGCGCAGCCATTTACCAGCACCCTATGCTTGGACGTGTTACTTGGACGTAGCGATACAATGACCGCAAATCGAAGGGAAGCAAATAGGAACGAACCGAGGCCGATTTGATATAGCGCATTTACAGCCCGGTGGACCACCCCGCCACCACATCAGAGTTCGGGCGAAAGGTCGTCGGCCCGCGGTTGCGTCTCGCGCCATTGCGGTATCGGTGTGGTTGCGCCGCGTCCGGTCAATGTCCGGTCAGCACGAAGGTGCAACCGCTTCGAGCGACGTGCTTTGGCCTAGATTCTGCTGTGATTCCAACGGGCTATCTGGTAGCGGCGGGCGGATTTGAACCACCGACCAAGGGATTATGATTCCCCTGCTCTACCGCTGAGCTACGCCGCCATCCGAGCCGAGAGGCGCGCCACATAGCCCCCGTCCCCGCTAGCGTCAACCAACCCCACCACCCAGCGGCTACATAGCCGCGCGGCATGCGGCTATTTCGTGCAGTCCACGACGACCGTCCCGACCTTCCCGCCTGCCTCCACCGCCGCGTGCGCCGCCGGCGTCTCGCGCAGTGGAAACTGCGCCGCCACCGACAGGATCCGCTGTCCCGTTGCGATCCACTGCGCGATATCGCTTTGCGCCCGCTTGCGCGCGGCGTGCGGCGTGCCCGGTAGCGACATCGGATACAGAGAGATGTTCCGCTGCATCAGCTCGCCCACCGGCAGGCGCGGTGTGCGGTCACCGTTCGTGGCATAGATCGCAATGCTGCCGTTCGTCCGCACACTGCCCAGCGTCGCCGCCAGATTGCCGCCGAAATCCACATCCACCACGTGGTCCACGCCCGAACCACCCGTCAGTTCGCGCACGCGCGCCGCCACGTCCTCGTGCCGGTAATTGATGACGTGAGCGGCATTGCCCTGCCGTGCGCGTTCCGCCTTTTCGTCCGAGCTGACCGTGGCAATAACCGTGGCGCCCGCCCAATGCGCAAGCTGGGCGGCATAATGGCCGACAGCCCCTGCCGCACCGGTAACCAGAACCGTGCGTCCCTGCACGGGACCGGCAACGAACACGCAATAATGCGCGGTCATGCAGGGAATCCCGAGTGTCGCACCTTCGGCGAATGACACCGACGGCGGCAGTTCGGTCACCAAGTCCACGTTCAGCGCGATACATTCCGCGGCCGCGCCCATCCAGCGGCCGTTGCGCTGGCCATTGTACAGCCAAACGCGCTTGCCCACCCATGACGCCGGCACCATCGGTCCGACGGCATCCACGACGCCGGCGCCGTCGCTGCACGTAATGACGCGCGGATACTCCATCGGCGGTACCGGGCCGCGGCGGCGATACGTGTCGGACGGGTTCACGCCGGCCGCTTCCAGCCGGACGCGGACCTCGTAAGCACCCGGCTCGGGCGCCAGCAGTTCGCCGTATGTCAGTACTTCGTGCGCCGGGCCTTGCCGATCGTACCAGACAGCGCGCATTTCGGCCTCCTTTCAATACGACTTCGGCAAGCCCAGCGCCCGCTCCGCCACGTAGCACAGCACCAGCTCCTGGCTGACCGGTGCGATCAGCGGCAGGATCGATTCGCGGAAATACCGCTCGACATGGAATTCCTTGGCGTAGCCCATGCCGCCATGCGTGCGCACCGCGCGCGATGCCGATTCGAAGAACACTTCCGCGCAGAGGTATTTCGCGGCGTTCACCTCCGCGCCGCACTCCGCGCCGCTGTCGTACAACCACGCGCCCTTCATCAGCATCAGCTCGGCGGCCTGCTGTTTGATCCATTGCTCTGCCAGCGGGTGCTGGATCGACTGGTTCTGTCCGATCGGGCGGCCGAACACGACGCGGTCCTTGGCATACTGCACGGCCTTGTCGAGCACATAGCGCGCCGCACCCAGAATGCCGGCCGCGACGATGATCCGCTCGGAGTTCAGTCCATGCAGCAGGTATTGGAAGCCGCGGCCTTCTTCGCCGATGCGGTCCGCCACCGGGATTTCCAGTCCGTCAATGAACAAAGCGTTGGAATCAACGGCATTACGGCCGCATTTCTCGATCTGGCGCACTTCCACTTTGCTGCGGTCGAGATCGGCATAGAACAAGGTCATGCCGGCGCTGCGCCTGGGGCTGTCTTCGAATTTTTGGGTGCGGGTGAGGAGGAGAATCTTGTTCGCCACCTGCGCTGTTGAGGTCCAGACTTTGCGCCCGTGCACCACGTAACGGTCGCCGTGGCGCTCGGCGAAGGTGCGGATGTGCGTGGTGTCGATGCCGGCATCGGGTTCCGTCACCCCGAAGCATGCGCGGTCGGTGCCGGCAATGATCGGCGGCAGGAAGCGCCGCCATTGCTCCTTTGTGCCGAATTTCACGATCGGCTGGCAGCCGAACATGTTCATGTGCAGGGTGGAGCACGCGTTGAAGCCGTTGCGTCCGACTTCCGACATGATGATCGCGGCCTCGGTCATGCCCAGGCCGGCGCCGCCGATTTCCTCGGGGAAGATCGCGCCGAACCAGCCGGCCTGTGCGAAGGCGCGGGCGAACTCATGTGGGAATTCGTGGTGCAGGTCCTTGCGGTACCAGTAGTCCTCGCCGAACTCGGCACAGATTCGTGCGATGCTCTCGCGAATCTGACGCTGCTCTTCCGTGAGCAAGAAGTCCATGGCGTGCCTCCGTCATTCCATGACGGCGATTGTGGGTGGCGGGAAAGGCGGTGGCAATGAGGTGACGGGACACCCCGTGGTCCGCCAGCCTTGTTACGCGGCGACACGAGTTATTCTTCGGGCCCCTCCAATGTCATTGTGAGGAGCGACGCGACGAAGCAATCCCGGTCGTGCGGGCACACGAACAGTACCGAGCCTTTGCGAACGAGCTTGCTTCGTCGCTTCGCTCCTCACAATGACATGTGGCGCAATGATATGTGGCGCGCTGGCCGCTATGGCGGCGGGCAAGTGACTTATGCCTTAGCTGACGTTGCATCCGCGCCCTTCATGCCGAAGGAATTCACCACCGTCTGTGCCGTCAACCGGATGTGTGCCTCGGCCGCCGCGATCGCCCGATCGGCGTCACGGGCCAGGACAAAACCGGTGATAGCCCGATGCTCCGCCTCGGCGTCGCGCGTCACCGATGCGTCGGCGAAGGCCAGGTAGCGGTAGCGCGTATGGCGATCCATCAACGTGGCGTAGAAATCCACCAGCCAACGCGAGCCGCACGCGCCGATCAGCGTCAGGTGATAGGCGCGATGCAGTGTCTCCCATTCAGGATTGAATGAGCTGTAGCCCTCTGCCCCCTCGCGCTCCACGCGCGACAGCCGGTGCGCCGCCACAACGACTTGCTCCTCCCATGCCGTGTCGCCGTTGCGGATTGCCTCGCGCAATCCGATTTCGCTGATCCAGCACAGCGTCCGGGTCAGTTCCTCGAGATCGCCCAGGCTGATCGGCGCGACACGGAAGCCGCGCTGGTCGGACCGGATCACCAGTTCTTCTGCCGAGAGCCGGTTCAGCGCCTCGCGCAGCGGCGTCGCGCCAATGCCGTAGCGGGCGCAGAGCGCCTCGATCGGCAGTTTCTCTCCCGGGCGGAACACGCCGCGCAGGACATCGTCGCGTAGCCGCAGATGGATCGAATTGGCCAGGGTGCCGTGGCCGCTTCCGTCCGTCACCGCCGAGCCGCCATCAGTCACGTCCATGATCCTCCTTGCTCGCGATAAAATATATATAATCCGCCTTGCCAAGGCAAAAAATATATGATCTTACTCACCCCTGGGAGGTGCCCCATGCCAAACCGAACCGCTTTGACCGACCGGATGACCGTCCGCGACCTCACGCTGGAGGTTCTCCGCCGCGGCACTGGCCAAGCGATCCTCGCACTGCACGGTCTCCAGCCGATCGATACGGATGCCCGCTTTCTCGACCTGCTGTCACGCCAGGCGGAGATCATCGCGCCGTCGCATCCGGGTTTCGGTGACTCGCCGCGGCCGGCTGATTTCGACACGGTGTACGACCTCGTACACCTGTATCTCGACTTGCTCCATTCCCTGCCGCACGAGAGAGTCACGTTGCTGGGCTTCTCCTTCGGCGGCTGGCTCGCAGCGGAGATGGCAGCGGCCTGCTGCCACCGCATCGACAAACTTGTGCTGGTCGATCCGTTCGGCATCAAGCTTGGTGGCCGCGAGGCGCGGGATATCCTTGACGTCTTCAACGTGCATCCGGACACGGTCCGCGACAGCGAATGGCACAATCCGGACCGCTTCGCTCCCGACTTCAACGCGATGAGCGATGCCGCGCTGGTCCGTTACGCCCGAGGCCGCGACGCGCTGTGCCTCTACGGCTTCCAGCCGTACATGTACAACCCGCAGCTCAAGCGCTGGCTGGCGCGCATTGCGGTGCCAACGCTGGTGCTATGGGGCGCGTCCGACGGCATTGTTTCGTCCAAATACGGCCGCGCCTATGCCGGCCTGATCCCGAACGCCCGCTTCACCGTCATCGATGGTGCAGGGCATCACCCAGAGATCGAGCAAGCCGACGCGTTCGCCGATCACGTAGCCAGCTTCATCGGCTAAGGGAGAACCATCGTCATGGAATCCTGGTGGCAGTGCGAAATCCCCTATCCCTTCGTGCCAAAGGATGTGCTGGACGCAACGGATTCCGTGCGCGCCACGCTGCCGAACAAATGGTGCGACCCGAAAGTCGCCGCCGATCTCTATCATGAGGTGCTCGACGAATTCCTGCTGTGCGACGACGAAGGCATGAATGTGCTGGCGATCGAGCATCACGCCGGCATCAACTCGCTGATGGGCGCGAATCCGATGTTCGTCGGCGTGCTGGCGCGGCAGACGCGCAAGGTGCGCATCCTCAGCCTGGGTACGCTGGTCTCGCTGCGCCCGGACCCGGTGCGCATCGCCGAGGAATATGCCACGGCGGACGTCATGTCGCGCGGGCGCCTGGAGATCGGGTTCGTAAAATCCGGCGGCACCGAGATGGCATCCAACCACACCAACCCGGTTGGCAATCTGGAGCGCTATTGGGAAGCGATCGATCTGATCCGCAAGGCACTTGGCCACCGTGAAGGCGCGTTCTCGTGGGAGGGGAAGTATTTCACCCACCGTCACGTCAATATCTGGCCGCGCCCCTGGCAGGACCCGCATCCGCGCCTCTGGTCGGCGACAGGCGATCCCTATACGGCCGCGGAAGTGGGACGCCGCGGCATGGTACATGTGCTGGTGCTGCGCGGCCCGGACGGCACCAAGCGCGCCTATGAAGCCCATCGCCGCGCCCGCGCCGAAGCCGGCCTGCCGAAGGTCTCCACCGACAATTTCGCTTATGCCGCGTTCGTGTATGCCGGAGAGACAGAAGAGGAAGGCCGCGCCGGGGGCGAGAAACTGCTGTGGTTCCTCAACACCAGTCTGAAATCCGCGCCGCAGCTTTCTAAATTCCTGCCTGGCACGATCCCGCCCGAATTGGCGCCGCAAGTCTATCGCTCGGGTCCGCCCCCCGGTGCCGCGCCCGACATGACCAACGCAGAGAAAGGTGTTGTCCCCGCCAGCCAAAACGCTCGCCGCTTGATGTCTCTGGGCGTCGATGAGGCAATGGCACAAGGGATTCTGTTCTGCGGCACGCCGGACAGTGTCTATCGGCAGATCATGGACTTCTACGACAAGGTCGGCGGCTTCGGGCATCTCGCAATGATCGGCCGGTCCGGCTTCATGACGCACGAAGAGTCGGTCAAAGGCATCAAACTGTTCTCGCGCGAAGTCGCGCCGAGACTGCGTGAGGTGAGACCGATCATCCCGGCATAACACCGGCGTCCCTTGTCCTTCCACGTTACCGCCGGCCGAGGCGGCCGACCGCGGCGTGCGCGCGACGCAAAGATTGTACGTTTCGACCCCTCCCCCTGCCCTCTCCCACGAGGGCAGCGGGAGCCGTGGCGAAGCGCGTTCCTCGACTGGGATTGCTTCGTCCGCTGCGGTCCTCGCAACAACATTTCCGGCCTTTACGTGGCAGCCGCCAACTCCAACAGTTCCGCCGTGATTGCCTCCTGGCGCACGCGATGTTCCGTTAGCATCAAGTCGTCCAGCATGTCCTGCACCTTGCCGTGTGCGCGCACCATCGCCGCGGCCCGCGCTTCGTTTTCCGCCAGGAATGCGTGCATCGCCGCCTCGCACAGCGATGCAAACACATATTCCTCGGCAAGGCTGACCAGCAGAACCTCCGGCGGTAACGTTGCCATCGGCGGCATGCCGTTCCGCGCACGCGCAAATCGCGCCAGATCGAGCGGCAGCAGCGACTGGCACGCCACGCGCATGCCATCGCTGCCGGACCAGATCGGAAACACCACTTCCGCGCGACGAATCTGCTGGCTCGTCATCCGTTCGTACAACGCGTCGGAGAGTCGCATGCACACGCCGGAAATCCCGCCCGGCTCGGTTGCCATCGTGCTCTGCCACACCGGTGCAATGCCCTGAGCCGCAGCCAGCAGGATTCCGCGGCTACCGAGCAGGAATACATCCGCCGGTCCGCGCGCGGCGGCGTCCGCCAGCACATGCTCTGCGAACCCGCCCACGAACCCTTGCTCGGCGCAAAATACGATCCGCGCGACATGGCCCGACCCGATGCCGTTCTGCGCATCCGCGTCCTGTAGCGGCAGCGCCTCGGCGATCGCGTGTGCCACCACCTCGGCATAAGTGCGCACGCCCGGCAGCAGTCCCCTGCTCTGTTGTGCATGCGCGGCAGCGATGCCCCGCATGGCGCCGATGACTACATCGAGTTGCCGCACGCCCCGGATGCGCGCGCGAACTGTTGCCAGTTCCTCAGCCATGACCGCACTGCTCAGCCAGCAGTCCTGTCACCGCGGTACGCAACGCCGTGGCGTCTGGCTCGCCCATGCGGCCATCACGGTTGATCGTGGTGACCGCCGGGCCGGCGTGCGCGTCCAACCAGTCCGGCAACGCGGTGCGGAACGCGGCGATTGCTGCGGGCGGCACGGTATCGAGCAAACCTTCGCGCAGCGCCAGAGCGAGTGCGACTTCATCCACCAGCCGTAGTGGGGCAAATTGCGGCTGCACGAGCAGCGCACGCAAACGCTCCCCGCGCGCGAGCAGCTTTTGCACGCGTGCATCGGGGGACCCGGCCCCGCCAAAACGCGTGAATAATTCCAGTTCCAGGAACTGCGCGTAGTCGAGGCGAAACATCGCCGTCGTCTCGCGCAAAGCGGGCGCTTGTGTCTTGCCGCCGACGCGGCTGACGCTGGTGCCTATGTCGATCGCGGGCTTGCGGCCTGCGTAAGACAGCCGGGAATCCAGCACCAGTTGCCCGTCGGTGATGGAAATCAGGTTGGTGGGAATGTACGCGCTGAGGTTGCCAGCATCGGTTTCTGCGATCGGCAATGCGGTCAGCGAGCCGCCACCTAATTCAGACGACAGTTTTGCGGCGCGTTCCAGCAGCCTTGAATGGAGATAGAAGATGTCGCCTGGATAGGCCTCGCGGCCAGGCGGATGACGCGTCAGCAGCGCGATCTCGCGATGCGTCGCCGCGTGTTTGGTCAGGTCGTCGAAGACCACCAGCGCATGCTGGCCGCGGTCGCGGAAATACTCCGCCATGGTCATGCCGGCGAAGGGAGCGATCCATTGCAGTCCGGGGGCGGAGGCGGCGCCGGCGACGATGAAAATGCATCGCTCCGGCGCGCCCGAACGGCGCACCACATTGATGACCCGCGCGACGGCCGAGGACTTCTGCCCTATCGCGACATAGACACAGATCATGTCGCTGGATTTCTGGTTGATCACGGTATCGACGGCAATCGCGGTCTTGCCGATGGCGCGGTCTCCGATGATCAGTTCGCGTTGGCCGCGGCCAAGCGGGAAGAGCGAATCAATGGCGAGGATGCCGGTCTGCACCGGCTGGGTGACCAGCGCGCGGTCCAGGATCGCGGGCGCGGGACGCTCCACCGGATCGTAATGTTCCGCCTGGATCGGCGCGCCGCCATCCAAGGGGCGGCCCAGGGGATCCACCACACGGCCGAGCAAACAAGTGCCGACGACAGTACGCACCACTTCGCCGGTGCCACGCACAATCGTGCCGGCTTCCAGCGCGCCGATATCGTCCAGCAAGACGCAACCGATCGCGTCGGCGTCGAGTGTCTGGGCAAAGCCCAGCTGGCCGGTTTCGAATCGCAGCACTTCATCGAGCCGCGCGTTCGGCAGGCCGGTGACCATGGCGATGCCGTCGCCGACGCTGGCAACATGGCCAATCTCCGCGATTTGCGGTGCAAGAGGTATCGCCGTGACGCGCCGTTCCGCGTCTTCAAGCCACGGGCTGCGAGATGACATTGGTCGTGGTTTCGTGCAGGGCATGAGCGATGCGGTCGAGATCCGCGCGCCAGGAATTACGGATCAGCACCGAGGGGCCGGTAAGTTCGACGCCGGCGAGCAGCGTGGGGTCGGTGCGAAACGTGATGCGCGGCGGCGCCCCCAGGACGCGGGCAAGAACAGTACGCGCATCTGCTTGCGCTGTTCCGTCCAGCGGCACCGCGGATCGCAACTCAAGATTCGCGGTCGCCAGCGGCGCGCGCGCAGGCTGGGTTGCGAGCGCTTCCGCCAAGGTTTCGACAAAGGCGCGGTTCAACTCGCGTGGTGGCACGCGTTGCAGCAGCCGCGCCGCGATGGTCAGGGCAAGGTCCGTAGCCTCGCGTTCCAATGCCTCACGCATGGTCTGGCGATCGCGCGACATGGCTTTTTGTGCTTCAGCCTGAAACTGCGCCGCGGCGTCGGTGGCGCGTTGCAACAGGGTGGTGCGTTCCGCTTCGGCGGCGATACGCGCATCGGCGAGGATGCGCTGGCCCTCAGCGGCCAGCCCGTCGCGTTGGTGCGCGACGTCAGCCGCAGCATCGGCAGCCTGCCTGCGCTGCGTTTCGGCGTCGGCCAGCAGCTTGTCTGCGGCCTCGCGGCGCGCGGCAATGACCGAGGCGACGGGGCGGAACAAAAACCGCGCCAACAACCAGACGAGAACAAGGACGTTCACCGTCTGCAGCGCGAGGGTCCAGAGGTCGATACGCATCAGCCGAGCGCCGTCATCACGGCCGCGCTTTAACCGGCGATCTTCGCACGAATGACCGTGCGCAGATGGCTGGGGCAAGCAAGGCCATGACGGTGATGTGGGGTGCCATTCGCATTGTCACTTCACAAATGGATTGGCAAACAGCAGCAACAGGGCGATGACCAGGCAGTAGATCGCCATGGTTTCGATCATCGCCAGGCCAACGAACAAAGTACGCGACAGCGTGCCGGCGGCTTCCGGCTGCCGTGCGATCGCGTCCAACGCTGCGGCCACTGCTCGGCCTTCGCCCAGGCCGGGGCCGATGGCCCCGAACGATACCGCCAACGCCGCGCCCAGGATGCTGGCGACCTGGATCCAGTTCATGTTCTTGCCTCTTCTGTTTCGGGCGCCTCGCCCACGGCGCCGCTGATGAACATCATGGCCAGCACGCTGAAGATGTAGGCCTGGATTGCCCCCGTCAGCATTTCCAGGGCCATCAACGGGACGGGCACCAGCAGTCCTGCCAGCGACAGCACGATAGCAACGACGAACGCGCCGCCCATCACATTGCCAAACAAGCGCACCAGCAACGAGAAGGTGCGGGTGATGCTCTCGACCAGGTTGAGCGGCAGCAGCAGCAGTGTCGGCTCGGCGAAGCTGGCGAGCCAGCCGCCGACGCCGCGGGTGCGGATGCCGAACCAGATGACGGACATGAATACGATCGCCGCCAAGGCTGCGTCGGTTTCCAAATGCGCAGTCGGCGGCTCGATGCCCGGTATCAGCGATGACCAGTTTGCAGTGAGAATGAACAGAAACAGGGTACCGATCAACGGCAGGTAGGGACGCGGATCGACTCGCATGCTGTCACGGATCTGGCTGGAGAGGACGTCCACCAGCAACTCCAGAGCCGCCTGCGCCGCAGACGGCCGGTGCAGCGCCAGGCGGTGTGTCAGCAGCCAGGACCCCCCGGCCAGGAGAGCCATAATGCACCAGGTAGTCAGCACAGGTCCGGTGAGCGGCACCGGGCCGAGTTGAAGCAGGACCGGCATCGCCAGGGGGGATTCGGTCATGGGATTGCCGTCGTGCGCAGGACCACCATGCGCGCCAGCAGCACGCCAATCGCGGCCATCAGTAACGACAACGAGCCGTGCCAGGCAGCAATGACCAGCAAGACACCTGTCACTGCCATACGTAGTGCTTGAACAGTCACTGCGCGCAACACGCTGCCGCGGGAAAGATAAAGTCCGGTGTTCCAACGAAGCAGTGCGAAATGGCCAGCGCCGGCTACGAGGCCGGACAATAGCCAGAGGATGGGCGTGGCGGCCTGGAGGGCGGTCATGGCCGGTGCATCCAGCGCCAGGCGCCCCAGCAACCGCTTGCGAGCCCTACGAGCATGAGTGGTGCCGTCCAGAAGATACCGGTGCCGAGGCGATGGTCGAGCCAGCGGCCGAAGAACATGCCGAGCAATCCAGGAATGACGATGGTCCAGCCCAGCACGCCGACCTGTGCCAGATAGCGTCCGACTGATGGCGGGCCTTCGCGTTGCGCCCTGGCGTGGCGTGCGGCAAGCACGCGGAGAGCCGTACGAAAGCCATCCGCGCTGCCTTTGTCGGGCGCGGGTGAGGTGCTGCCTTTCGCGGGCGAAAGCTGGGTCTGAGGATCTTGCGGAGTCGCCATCACTCATCCCCGATCCTCGCCTGGCCTGCCAGAGAAGGTCTGAGGTTCCGGACGATTTCGCGGATCGCGGCTGTATGCAATCTGGTAGCGGCAACACGGACCCGGCGTTCCGCATCCTCCATCTCACGAAATCGCGCCACGACCGCCTGTTCCAGCGTTTGCAGGTCATCGCTGGATTCGGCGTGGCGCGTGGCGATTGCCACCTCGGTTCCGCCGCGGACCGACAGCACGCCGCGCTGCACTGCGCACCAGCGTTGACGCCCATTGGCGTGACGCCACATCACCACCGACGGCGTGAGCACCGTGATGAGGTCGGCGTGCCCAGGCAGGATGCCGAAACTGCCACTGGCGTCCTCGGCACGGACGGACGCCACGTGACTCTCGTCGATCACCAGATGCGTTGGCTCGGTGATGATCAGGCGCATCATGCCGCCACCTCGGCGCGTCGGCGCGCCTCATCGAACGTGCCGAGCATGTAGAGGGCGCTCTCCGGCCAAGTATCGGCCTCGCCGTCGAGGATGGCGCGGCAACCGGCCAGTGTGTCGGCCAACGACACCGAGCGGCCGGCGGTGCCGGTGAATGCTTCGGTCACGGCGAAGGGCTGGGTGAGGAAGCGTTGCAGCTTGCGGGCACGTGCGACGATCAGCCGATCGGCGGCGCCAAGTTCCTCGACGCCAAGCAGTGCGATCACATCCGCCAGTTCGCGATAATGCGCGATCGCCTCGCGGACACGACCGGCGACAGTGAAATGCTCGGCGCCCACCACCAGGGGATCGAGCAGGATGGAACTGGAGGTGAGCGGGTCGATCGCCGGGTACATGCCTTCGGCGGCCATCGTGCGGGACAGCACGATGTTGCTGTCGAGGTGGCTGGAAATCGCGGTCACCGCCGGATCGGTGAAGTCGTCGGCGGGGACGTAAACGGCCTCGATCGCGGTGATCGAGGCGCCGGCGACGGACGCAATGCGCTCCTGCAACGCCGCGATCTCGGTGGCCAGCGTCGGTTGGTAGCCAACGCGTGACGGCAGTCGCCCCAGCAGGCCGGAGACTTCCGCGCCGGCCTGGACGAACCGGAACACGTTGTCCATCAGCAGAAGGACGTTCTGGTGCTTCGCGTCGCGGAAATATTCGGCGATCGTCAGCGCCGACAGGCCGACACGCCAACGCGCACCCGGCGGCTCGTTCATCTGGCCGAACACCAGTGCGGTACGGCCCAGCACGCCGGAGCCCTGCATATCGGACCACAGCTCGTGGCCCTCGCGGGAGCGCTCGCCGATGCCGGCAAACACCGAGATACCTTGGTAGCGCGCTACCATGGCATGGATAAGCTCCATCAGCAGTACCGTCTTGCCGACACCGGCGCCGCCGAACATCGCTGCCTTGCCGCCAAAGGCGAGCGGCACCAGCAAATCGACCATCTTGATACCGGTTTCGAAGACGGCGGTTGCGACGGTTTGGGCGGACAGCGGCAGGGGAGCGCGGTGGATCGGCAGCCAGGGGGTGTCGCACGCCAGCGGCGGACCGTGGTCGTGCACGGCGCCGCTGACATCGAGCAAACGGCCGAGGGCCGCGTCACCCACCGGCGCGGTGAGGGGACCGCCGGTCGCACGGACCGGCATACCGCGTTGCAGGCCTGTGGTCGCCTGCAAGGCGATAGCGCGCACGGTTGTGGCATCCAGGTGGCTCTGCACTTCCGCAATCGGCCCGGCGTCACCAATGCGCAACGCCTCGTCGATCGCGGGGAGCGGGGCACGATCGAACGTTACGTCGAGTACCGCACCTCTTACGGCGCGGATCCGGCCGGTGGGATCGGCAGACACGATTCAGACCGTTTCGATCACCGACTCGGGTGACTGGGCGATGGCACGGATCACATCGGCGCGACTGACGATGCCGATCGGCTTACCATCCTGGACGATCGGCACGCGTTTGATGCGGTGCCGCGTCATCAGTTCGGCCAGTTCAGTGACACTGGCACTGCTGGGAGCGCTGACCACCGGACGGGTCATCAGGTCGCCGACCTCGTGACGGTCAAGGCGCACGTATTCCAGGAATTCCGGGGCGAGATCGGTGCCGTCCGCCAGCAGCGTCAGGTACCACGCGCGGCGCTTGACGTTGGAGTCGATAAACGGCCGCATGAGGTCACCTTCACTCACCATGCCGAGCAAGATCCCATTGGCGTCGCAGATGGGAACAGCACTGATTGCATTCTTCGACAGCAGGCGGGCGACGTGGGTAACCGTGTCGGTGGAACGTGCGGTGACCACCTCACGGGTCATAATGCTGGATGCGTCCAACATGGAGGGTCTCCCCGGTTGTGTTCCAAGTTTCGCGCCACCCGGAACAAAGGGCATTGACCCAGGTCAACCGCGGGGAAGACACGGTTGGGCGTGCAACAGGCTTGGGCGCCACGCGGTGCAGCCCGGGAAGACCACGGAATTCAACGTGAACGCGGGCAGCGCTTGAGGCTGATTGTCGATCGTGAATTGCAACCTCCGCTTAACATGGTCCGTGCGATGTGCATATGCGACGCCGGGACCGCGATTAACGCTGCGGTCATCGTGCGTTGCCGGGTGAAACCAAGATAAGGAATACAGCAATGTTTGAATTTTTACGGACGTGGCTGGCGCTGCGCTCCGACCGCCGGGCTGTGACGGCCCTGGAGTATGGACTGATCGCCGGCGCGATTGCTGCCGTTATTGCTGCTACCGTCGTGACCATGGGCTCTTCAATCGAGACTACGTTCCAGAGTGTTCAGTCCTCGCTCTAATCGCTGACGCGATCGTTCCAATGCTGACGTTTCCATGCGACGGCCGCGCGCCGCAGCCGCGCGGCCATGCGTGGGTGCATGGGCTTCGGATATCCGGATGACCGGGCTTGCTTGAGCCTTGCAGGGTTCACCATGAACCGTTGGATGACGCGGCCGGCATAGTCTGCGCGCCTGTTTATTAGGCCTCTCAGGCCGCGCGTGGCGCGATCAGCTCTGGACCGTTGTTGCGAGCCGCATTCACTGCGGCGCTCACCGGCCAGAACCGCAGCGTTCCCTCCGGCGGACTGTGCAACAACGCCGCCGGGTCACCCTCGGCTTCGCCAAGCCACACCGGCCAGTCCGTTGGCTCCAGGATCACCGGCGTGCGTTCGTGCAGCGCTGCAATGTCGGCATTTGCCGTCGTGGTGAGGATGGCGAATGTCCGGGTTATTTCGCCATCCGGCCACCGAAACCCTTCCCACACTGCCGCTAAGGCCAACGGCTGACCATCCTCGCGGGCAATCGCGAAGGGCTGCTTGGCGGCCGCCTCGGCTTTCCATTCAAAGAACAGATCGGCAGGCACGATGCCGCGCCGCGACTTGAATGCGTGGCGGAAGAGACCGGAGGTGGCAACGGTTTCCGAACGCGCGTTGATCGAGCGGCGCGCCTGAGCTGGCTCTTTGGTCCAGGATGGCAACAGCCCCCATTTCAACAAATCGAGATGCCGCTCGCCCGTCTTGGGGTGGCGGCGCACCACCATGGTGTCTTGCGTCGGAGCGACGTTCCAGGATGGCGCCACGTTCGGCGTCGGGTTGACCGTGTGAAACAGCCGGGCGACGGCTTCGGCCGGAAGGAAGGCTGCATAGCGTCCGCACATGGCGCGGCACTGTGGCACAGTTCTGCGGCGATCGTAACCGGCGCGGGTGCTGACGAAACCGCACAGGAGTTGCAGGGAACCGATCTGTCAGGTTGGTGCAGGACGGCCGACGAGCCTGGCGTACAGCGCGGCATCGGTAGCGCCTTCGGTGGAGGACAGCAGCACGCGGCTGGAGGCACCCAGCGACAGTGCGGCACGCGAAGCCGGATCAGCCGCAGCAAGCAGCAATCCGGTCAGGCCGGCGACGCCAGACTCGCCTGCGACGATGCCCTGGGCGGCAAGCAGGCGCATGGTTTCGATCGCGGCGGCATCCGGGATGGCCATGAAGGCGACGGCACCGCGCTGTAGTTCCTGCCAGGCAAGCAGACTGGGTTCGCCGCAGGCCAGGCCGGCCATGATAGTGTCGAGATCCCCCGGGATGGCCGTCGGCTGCCCGAGTTCCGCGCTGGCGAGCAAACAGGCGGCGCGGTCCGGTTCGACGACAATCACGGCAGGGGATGGCGAGAAACGCACGCGGCAATGGATAGAGACGGCGGCGGCCACACCCCCGACGCCGCCTTGCAAGAACACATGCGTTGGGGGCGGACCGGTCCATTGGTCCGCCGCCTCATCGGCCATCAGGCGATAGCCTTGCATGATGAGGCGTGGGATTTCCGCATAGCCGGGCCAGGACGTGTCGGAGACGACATGCCAATTGTTGGCTTTCGCGTGGCGGGCGCATTCGCGCACTGCATCATCATACGTTCCTGGAATGCGGCGGATTTCGGCACCATAGCGCGCGATGGCGTCGGCGCGGGCCTGGCTGACCGTGGCATGAATAAAAATGATACAGTGCGCGTGAAAGCGCTGCGCGCCCCAGGCGACGGCGCGTCCATGGTTGCCGTCGGTCGCGCAGGCGACGGTGACTTGCTCTGTGGCGGCACGAAACCGGCCATTTTCCAGGTCCGCCATCGTGGCGGATGATGCGGTGCCGGTGCGCGCCAGTTGTTCCAGCAACAGCATGCCGACCGCGTAGGCGCCCCCCAGCGCCTTGAATGAACCGAGGCCGAAGCGGCCGCCTTCGTCCTTCAATCTCAGCGTACCGATGCCCACCTGCCGCGCGAGATCGGAAAGGTCGTGCATCGGCGTCGGCGCATAACCCGGCCAAGCCGTAATCTCCACCTGGGCGCGGTGGAATCCTTCGTCGGGCAGCACGGTAACGTCCGGTGTGCCCAATCCTGGATTGACGAAAAGGCTGAATGGGTGAGGGCGAAGCATCATGACACCCCGTATCATGTACCGGCCGCCATGTGGATCA
>Ga0335074_10006908_pt1 | contig 15762 bp, 13 predicted proteins | sample Lox_Sample_23_FD_206715 | JGI IMG/M metagenome (GOLD analysis project Ga0335074, IMG submission 206715) | Soil microbial communities from Loxahatchee National Wildlife Refuge, Florida, United States - Lox_Sample_2.3 | ecosystem: Environmental > Terrestrial > Soil > Wetlands | place: USA... | reverse complement strand
TCAGCGTAAGAGTGCTGAGGGAATGGATAGATAATCGCGAGGCGCGCGGGCCAGATTCCTTTGACGACGTAGGCGAGGTAGGACCACAGCGCGTTTTCAAACCGCAGCGAAAAGGGAGCATGTGCAGCGGAAATCGCGAGCGCGTCGCCGGCGCGCGCGGCGCGAATGCCGATGAATATCGTGACGAACGACATAAAGAAGAGCGGAATTTTTTCGACGATAAGTTCGCCGAAGATAGCACGCCGCGCTGGTTCGGGCGCGTCCTGCGAGCCGCGCTTGCCGAAGCGGTAAAGCGGCCAGTAATCGAGCAGCAACAGCGCGAAGGGAAATGTGACGAGCCAGGCCTTCGTCATCAGGCCGAGCGCGAAGGGAATTGCGATCGCGACGTAACGCGCGACGCCGGGGCGCTTCAGGTACCAGCCGTAAGCGGCGAGCGCGAGTAGGAGAAAAAACACGGAAAGCACAGATTTGCGTTCGGTGGCCCAGGCGACGGCTTCGACATTGAGCGGGAAGACCGCGAAGAGTGCGGCGACGATGCCGGAACGAGCGATGCGGCCGGTTGCTTTCTGCAACAGCAGAAAGAGCAGGATCACGTCCGCGATGTGCAACACGAGATTCGTCAGGTGATAGGCGGCGGGGCTCAAGCCGAAGAATTGCGATGTGGCCATGAGCGAAATCCACTCCATCGGGAACCAGTTGGATTGGTCGAAGGTGGTAAAGGCCCGCGCGATGCCGTGCCACGTAAGGCCCTCGCGCACAAGCGGATTGCTCGTGATGTAATCGTAGTCGTCGTAGCTGATGTAGCCGTTGCGAAGCGTGCGGAAATAGACCGCGAACGTGACCACGGCGAGCGCGACAGCGATCCAGACGATGAGGCGCACGGTTGGCTCGGCGCTCGGCGCTGGCGTCGCGGATGCGATGGCGGGCTCGGGATCGGCGATTACTTTCGGCATGACGACACGATTTTCGCTGGTCTAGCTGATGCTCGCAGATATGTCAGATGCCCAAAAGCGGATTCCCGCCGTGGAGTTCCAAAGAGGAAAGGAGGCGCGAGCTAAACTAACTTGGCGATCACCGCAGCGGTAAATTGCGCGGTGGTGGCTGTGCCGCCGACGTCGCGCGTGAGCGTTTTGCCTTCGCGGTAAATGGTATGGAGTGCCGTTTCGATGCGGCGCGCAGCCTCGCCTTCGCCGATGTGATCGAGCATCATAATGGCGCTCATCAGCAACGCCGTCGGATTCGCGATGCCTTTTCCCGCAATATCGGGCGCCGTGCCGTGAACCGCCTCAAAAATCGCGGCGTCCACCCCGATATTGCCGCTGGGCACGACGCCGAGGCCGCCCACAAGACCTGCGGCCAGGTCGCTCATAATGTCGCCATAGAGATTCGTCAGCAGCAAGACGTCAAATTGCTGCGGGTCGAGGACCATCTGCATGCACGCGTTGTCGATAATCAGTTCTTTGTACTCAATCGAGGGAAATTCAGCGGCGACTTTGCGGATGCAGGTGAGGAAGAGGCCGTCCGAGAGTTTCATGATGTTCGCTTTGTGGATCGAGTGGATTTTCTTCCGTCCGTGCTTCACGGCATATTCGAAAGCAAAGCGCGCGATGCGCGTCGAAGCCTTCTCCGTGATGATTTTCAGGCTTTCCACCACGCCTGGCACCACGGTGTGTTCGAGGCCCGCGTACAGGTCTTCGGTATTCTCGCGAACGATCACGAGATCGACGTTCTGAAAGCGCGATTGCACACCTTCGAGGTTCTTCACCGGACGCAAGTTCGCATACAGATCGAGCGCCTTGCGAAGGCCCACGTTGATGCTTGGCGCGCCTGTGGCGACGGCCGTGGCGAGCGGTCCTTTGAGCGCGACGCGGTTCTTGCGGATCGAATCGATCACGCCCGATTGCATGAAGTCGATGCCGCGGCGCTCGAGTTCGGCGCGCGCAGCGGTTTCCTCCCATGCGATGTCCACCCCGGCCGCTGCGAGGATCTCTTCCACTGCGTGGGAAACTTCGGGCCCGATTCCGTCTCCCGGGATCAACGTGATCGTATGTTTCATGGCGAATAAGCAGTGTAAAGGTTTTGCGCGGAATTTTCAGGGTGTGTTGTCGAGGCTGCGAACGGCTTCGAGCAAATCGAATCCTCCGGACAGAGGACGGAAATAGGCATCCCAGTCGACGTCCGGGTGCCCCATGCGCACAGCTTCGGCAGCCATTTCCTCACGGAGGCGTCCCACGCCCTTGCGGCTGGCGCCGTTTAGGCACTCGTAGACGACGCGCCTTTCTTCGTCGTCCCATTTGTGGCGCGCCAAAGTAGCGAGGGCGGACCTCATCCGGCCATGGGCGAAGCCCGCGGGGCCGCACTCGGCGAGCGAAATAAGTGCGCGCAGAATCGCCAGTTCGGCTGCGCTTCGTGAATTTTCACTCATGGAGTGTGGCCAAAAGGGAAGGCTAATCCACTCCCGCCTTTTTCGCGCCGGGAAAATAAGAAAAATCAAATCTTGTGAAAAGACAAACCGCAGAGAAACCGGGGAAAGAGCCGACTCCGGGAGAGGGCCGGAGCCTCAATTACGCGGCGTTGGTCATCACCGGCCGGACGAAATCGATCCGGTCGATGGTGGCCGCGACGCCATATACGGGTGCTACTTCGTCCTCGACCTTCGAGACCCGCAGAGCTTTCGCACTGGCTCGCACCAGCACCGAACTGCTGCGTTCCTTCTCGGTGGGCAGGGCAAAGGTCAGTTCGATGCCCGCACCACTTTCGATCGCGACGTTCGAGTGGAAATAGATGCCCGTCCGGGAAATATCCCGCAGCTGGGCCGTGTGAAATTCAGCCGGCTTCTTGCGGGACATGCAGACTTGGAGCGGAAGATACACCTCGTACCGACGTGCTTTACGGCGTTCACCCATAACTCCCCCTATATGCCGCTCGTGCAAGGCCGGGGCCAGCGTGCTCTAATCAGCAGACGCTGAAAATACAGCATTTACCCCAACATCAGGTAGGAAAAAGTCGGCGAAGGGTAGGGAGTTTTTTCCTGATGCGGGAAATTGTTGCAGACTGGTAAAAATTCGTCCTAGTACTCAAAGGGGGATATCCGACAGAGAGCCCGGCGTCCAAGCCAGCCTTTAACCCCCTACTTTTGTGCGGTTTCAGCGCGGATTTCGATCTCTTTTTCGATGGCCCGCACGGACTCCCTGGAGATGTCGACGAATTCCACCCCAACCCCCACCCCAGGTAGACAATAGCGAACCTCCGCACGAGACTGAACCTCGTGCCCGGAAAGCGCCAGGCGGAAGCGAACGTTGAGAACGGCACCCTCCGGAAAAATGCGCGTGGTGTTGATGAACATGCCGCGAGTGCTGATGTCCGGCGGACGGGTGACAATGTCCTCGCTATGGCCCTCATACGTCACCGAGAGGTCGCGAAGGCTTGAAAAGCGCTTGGCCGCGCGTGCCGAGCCCCAGGCGTGCGTGCCCGCCCCGTTATTCTTGCCGTTCGTGCGGGTGGTCATCGCGCGCTGCTCCCTTGTTCGACCAGAGTATGTTGGTGACCGGCTTCGAGACTTGCAGCTTTGTTGCCGCAGTATGGGCAAAAGAGAAACGCGGGAGAAAGCTCTCTATGGCAGGCGGGACACGCCACGGCGCGCAGCGGTTCAAAAGGTACTACACGCATTGCTTCGTCGAGGGTGGTTAGGCCCTCGGAGACGCGAGCCAGGGCATATTCCTGCATCAATTTCATGCCATTTTGCCGCGCAAGGGTACGGACTTCGTCGTTTCGGCTGCCGTTGCGTACAGCCGAGCGCAATTCCTCATTAAGAGCGAGCATCTCGTAGATGCCGACGCGGCCTTTATAGCCGGTGAGATCGCATACATCGCAGCCTACCGGAATCGCCTGCATTTTGGGCGGCTCAGTGATCCCGGCTTCGCGCAGGCGCGAAATGTATTCGGCAGTGGGGGGGATCTCGTCATGGCACGAGCAAAGCCTGCGAACCAGGCGTTGGGCGATGATGCCGGTTACGGACGTGGCAATCTGGAAACCGGGCACCCCGAGGTCGAGCAGGCGCGTCACGGCGGCGATGCTGTCGTTCGTATGCAGCGTCGAAAGCACCAGGTGCCCCGTCTGCGCTGCTTTGATTGCGATCTCGGCGGTTTCCTTGTCGCGGATTTCCCCGATCATGATTACATTGGGGTCTTGGCGAAGGATCGACCGGAGGCAGTTGGCAAACGTGAGCCCGGCCTTTGTATTCACCTGAACTTGATTGAGCCCCGGGACAGCGTATTCGACCGGATCCTCGACCGTGATGATATTGACGCTCGGCTTGCGCAGGCGATTGAGTGACGAGTAGAGCGTGGTGCTCTTGCCCGATCCGGTGGGACCGGTTACCAGCAGCATTCCTTGCGGTTGGCAGAGGACGCGCGAAAGCGATTCCCGAATCTCGGCGGGGATACCCAGCGTGGAAAAGTCGGCCGCGGGCGCGTCCGATTCGAGCAACCGCATCACGACTTTTTCGCCGTATTGAGTGGGCAACGTGGAAACGCGTAAATCCACGCGGCGGCCGGCGATTTTTACCAGGAAACGGCCGTCCTGAGGCGCGCGGCGCTCAGCGATATCCATATCCGCCAGAATTTTGATTCGCGAGACGAGCGAATTCTGAATCGAGCGCGGAATCCGCTGAAAATCTCTCAGCATGCCATCGACGCGCAACCGCACGATCGTATCCGTTGATTGCGGCTCGATATGAATGTCGCTCGCCATTTTGGCGGCCGCGGCAGTAATCGTCGAAGCGACCAGCCGCACCGCCGGCGTGCTCTTCTGCATCAACTCCGCCTGCATTTCCTGCATCGCGTCAATATTCCGCTGCAGGGAACTCGACGAAATGAACTCCATGCCTGGGTCTGAATTGGCCGGTGGGGCGATAGCTTCGGCGACCGTCGCTTCCGCCTGTTCCGCCGCACCGTACCGTTTATCCACCGACGCCTGGATCTCGCTGCGGAAGGCCAGCCGCGTCACAATGTCCATCCCGGTAGTGAAACGCAGCTCATCGAGGGTCGCGAGGTTCTGCGGTTCGGCCATCACCACCACGAGTTTTTTGCCCTGGCAATGAAGCGGAAGCACGGAGCATCGCTTGGCCACCGCGTGGGGTAGGAGCTTCAAGACTTCCGGGTCGGGCTCGACGTTGTCGCAGTCAACGTAGGGAACCCGCGTGACTTCCGTGAGTGCGGCGCCCAAATCCTTCTTTGCGACGGCTCCGCTCTGCAGCATCAGCTCGCCCAAATGAATGAGCTTGCCTTGTTGTTCTTCGATGGCCTTGGTCAGCTCGGCCGGTGATATGTGGCCGCGCTCACGAAGAACCTCGCCCAAGCGTTTCTTTCTCATGCCCGATCGTTCGCCTTTGAAGGACCCGGACATCCGGTTCAAATCAATGGATCATGAAATACCGAGCTGCCTTCCGCCTCGCTCAAAATTCCCTTACTGATCATCAGTTGCACCAGACGAATCAATGCCGTCCGGTCCGATGCAAGATCCTTCAGCGCCTGGGTCGGCCGCTTGCTCTCCGGGATGGGCACGCGTCCCTGCGTCAGGTCCGCCAGCCAAGCGTCCAACGCCGCGCGCTGCTTCGGCTCAAGCGCATCGAACGCCACACCCATTCCCAGGCCGGCTTGCGAATAAACCACAACGCCGCGGCTTTCAAAGCGCGAATTGGTTTTGTAGACCGTCACGCGAACTTTCGAGCCCACCGGAAACGGCGTAAGCGTATCGACGAAGCAGCCGCCCGGCCCAAGGTCCGTCGTGCGCGTGGAAAATCGCGCGCCGGAACTCAACTCGACCACTTCAGCGGACGCAATCACCAAATGGCGATCGCCCCCGCGGCGCTCAGCCTCTTTTGTCGCCTTCGGCTGGTTTTTCAAATCGTCGCGCTCATACTTCCTGGTTCCGTGGTCGTACATTCAGTGGCCTATCTGGCTTGCGCCATTCGGTTGTAAGGACTTTGCGCCCGGGCAGACCCGGGCCGATGGTTCATTGTCCCTGTCGCATTCTGGCGCTGACAAGCGCAATCCTGCCAGTCTTGCCCAAAGCGGCAAGCCGACAATGACTTACAGCCCGCGTGCGGCTAAGTCGGGACCTGAAAATTTCATCAAACTGCTTCGTGGCCGGCCATGAAGGGATGGTACCGATTTCTCCAAACGACGGTTTTGCGCGCCCTAGTACCTAGCAGCGTACGGGCCTTTGTTAGGTCTGTAACCTGCGCTTTCGCCATCCGTCATAACGTTTGTAGGACATTATTTGGAGGTACCAAGGTGAGCACTCATAGAATGTTGGTTCCAGATGGAGCAGTCCTTTCCGGCGCTGGTGAAGTCCCCGTTCAAATGGCTTCCCGCGGGGCCGGTTTTGATCCATTTCTCAACGCACTACTGGAAATGCCGACAACCGATGTCCATGATTCGCGCAGACCGGCGAAGATGGCGGTTTCGGTCCTCGTCCATGCCTTATTGATCGCCGCTCTACTCGTTATTCCCGTCTACTTTGCCAGCAATACGCTTCAACTTCAGAAGCTGGCGCCAACGTATGTCTTTACGCTGCCGCCCGTGGCCGCGCCCCCTCCGCCGCCTGCCGCAGCGCGGGCGTCGCAGACTACGGCTCACTCGCCGGCTGCTGTCATGCAGCAAACGTTCGTCGCGCCGCGAGCAATACCGAAGATCGTTTCCTCCCCCGCCGCGACGATTTCGGCGCCGGCACCTGATTTGAACGCGGGTGATCTCGGCGGCGTCCCCGGCGGAGTGCCAGGCGGCGTTCTCGGCGGATTGCTCGGCGGCACGGGCACAATCGGTCCTCCGGTGCCGGCCAACACGCCAGGCATCGTCCGCGTCGGCGGTAGTGTGAGGCCCCCCGAACTCCTGCAGCAGATTCAACCGGAGTATCCGGAGATTGCCAGAGCCGCCCACGTGCAGGGAACGGTTGTGATTGACGCGGTGATCGATACGACCGGCAACGTCATAAGCGAACGCGCGCTCAGCGGACCCGGCTTGCTTGTGCCCGCCGCTTTGAGCGCTGTTCAGCAGTGGAAATATCAACCCACTTTTCTAAATGGCAAGCCTGTGAAACTGGCGATGGAAGTCACCGTCTCTTTCCACCTCTCCAGTTAGGGTGATCAACGCCGTAAGGGCGGATCCATGATCCGCCCTGCACCGCATCGACTGCCGCGGGTACCGACCACATCCCCGGCAATCATCCGGGCATGGACGGAACCTCGCGCTACGTTTCTGCCGCTCCGAGCATCCAATCCTTAACATGGCCAGCGTAGAGCAAGTGGCTCAAATCCTTCAGGAATCGGCGAGAGGCGCGTTTCGCCGCGCTTACCAACAGGTGCGCGTCGACCCGGAGAAATATCTGGATCGCGCGCGCCAGAAATATCGGCTTCCCATTCAAAAGTGGCAGGACGTCCATGCACTTGACCAGAGCGTGATCGCACCTGCCGCTCAGCACATCGTGATGTCCTCCTCCAGAACGGCCGCCCTCGAAGGGGCGGGTCTCGGCCTTAGCGGAATCCTCGGGACCGTCCCGGACATGGGTATTCTTGCCGCGATCACCGTCCGCATGCTGCAAAAGCTCAGCCTCATCCACGGCTTCGAATATTCCACAGGCGACGAATTGGCAGGCCTATGGATCGCTGCCGCGAGCGCCGCCGGCCTCGATTGTGGCCGCGAGTTCCTGGAAAAGCAGACCGCTGAGAAGCTCGTCCCGAAGCTGATCGATCAAGTCGCCGCCAAGGCCGGCACGGAATTTGCCGAAAAATGGGTGGGGCGGCTCGTGCCCATGCTTAGCGCAGGCATTGCCGGCACGCTTAACTATTACTTCGTCCGCGGCTGGGGTCGCCGTGCCCATCGACATTTCGCCAAGCGCCACCACGATTATGCCGAATTCGGACCCAACGCACCCTTGATGATCCCCTCCAACGATTTCGCGTCCTGAACTCAGCCATCCCCCAATCCTGAGCCCGCGCACGCCCAATCCCCGCGCGATCAGGCTATTGCTGCCCTGAAAACCCTCCCGGTCGAGGCGCTTTACGCCTAACCCGATCCGGGCGAACATAGTCCTAGTACTACCTTCCTCGGGAGAACCATTGATGCGCGTCTTCGGCTATTTTTGCCTCGCGGCCATGATTTGCGCCGGTCCCGCCCTTCGACTGGCACACGCCGATGACCAGCCGATTGGCGTGGTCGTCAGCTCGCAAAACGGCAATCTTGACGGGACCGCCGCCGTAGCTGGATCAGACTTTTACGGTGGGGAAGAGTTCGTCACCTACGCGCAAGGCTGGATGCAGCTCCGAGTCCACCATTGCCGCATCGACCTCGGCGAAAACACAGATGCCCGCTTCTTGCCCGGTGAGACGCCGGATCATTTGCTCGTGATACAGGGAAGCGCCCGGTATTCGTGCCCGGCCGGTGCCTTTCTGCTCATAGATACGCCTGCCGGCACAGTTCACGGCGTAGAGGGCCAGCCAGCCTCCGGAATGGTCGTCATAACCGATGCGCATGATCTCGTCATTTCCGCCTTCGATCAAGGGCTCGTCCTCGATAATGACGGTGAGCTTCACCCCATCAATGCTGGCCAGACCTATCGCGTCGCCGTCGAGCAAGAGGCCGACGTAAGCCCGACCTCCACTAACCCGCCGGAAGTGCAGCGCAAGCGCCGTCGCCGCAAGATCGCCATGTGGCTCATCGGCGGCGCGGTCACTGCGTTCGCTGTTACCGACGCCATCGAGCAAATGGACGAAAGCCCCTACAAGCCCACGAACACTCGCTAATCCGCCCCAATTCCAGGCCCGGGTGGTAAAATGCCCGGTCCTCATGGCTACCCCGGTTGAGAAGCAAGACCCGCGCGAGATGCGCGCGATGTTTGGCGCCATCGCGCCCCGATACGACTTCGTCACCCGCATTTTTTCCTACGGCATGGACCGCCGCTGGAAACGCGCTGGCGTCGACGAAGTGACTCTCCCGGAAAATGCCGTCGTTCTTGACCTTGCCGCCGGCACCGGCGACTTCTCCGCGCTCGTGCTGCGGCGCCTGCCTGGGGCGCGCTCGGTCGCCGTCGATCTCACCGAGCCGATGCTCCGTGTCGCGCGCGCACGCGGCGTTCCCGAAGCCGTCTGCGGCGACGCCGGGGCTTTGCCCTTCGCGGACGCATCCTTCGACTGCGTTTTCGTCGGGTACGGCTTGCGCAATTTTCCCCATCTGGATCGCGCCCTCTGCGAAATCGAGCGCGTCACGCGGCCCGGCGGCCGAATCGTCAGCCTGGACTTCTTTCTCCCGGCGAATCCTGTCTTCCGCCGGTGCTATCTCGCCTATCTATTCGCTCAAGGAGCCTTTTGGGGATTGCTGCTGCATGGCCGGCCCAGAACCTATACCTACATTCCTGATTCGCTTCGCAGCTTCGTCTCCGTGGATAAGTTTTCGCGCATGCTTGCCGATGCCGGCTATGAACGCGTCAAGGCTCGCTCTTTCATTTTAGGCGGCATCGGCCTGCACTCGGCCGTCAAGAGCCCTCGTTCGTCGCTCGCACGCTGATCCCTCGAAATGTCGCTTATGAATGGGCCTAAACGCGCTCGTTTGGCACTCGCCGGAATCGCGGTTTTGTGAAGGTTTCGATCTCCGCCAGGATGCTTCGGTCCGGCGAATAGAAGATGAAGTAGCGCCCCGGACACTCCACCGCGATCTGGTCCATCCGTTCTTTCGCGTTCGCAAGCCCGCGGACCGTGCACACCCACATCGCGTCTCGATCCGGAGCGCCTGCAAAGATGTCGAACTTCTGCACGGATTCCGCCGGCCGCGGTTTCGCTGCGTTCTCCACGCTTTTCTTCGCCAGCTGAATCGCCCATTCCACGGATGCAGGCCGGCAGGGCGCGTCAATCACGGCAAAGATGCCGCAGGCCTTCGCCTGCTGGCACTCGGTCGCGTCCGCAAACTGAGCCATGAGCACCACCTTCGGCTTTCGGATCAGTCCGCGCGTAATCGCTCCGTAGACGTCCCAATAATCGCCGTCCGCCACGCGCTCATCGCAAAAGACCATGTCGATCGTGTCGCGCCGGAAGACATGACTGCACTCCTCCACCGTCGCCGCCCGCGTGGCACCGAAACCCAGCCGCGATAGAATCTCCGACAGTCCTTCCCATGTGATTCGATCCGAAGTGACAACGATAATTCTCCATTGATCGGTCATGCTTGCCCTTCCCAAGCCCCAAAAGCCGGTAGAGACAGCATTTTCCTGATTAAGAACTAATTCAATACCGCAAACACCTAACTCGCCGAGGTCTTCCGCGCTCCACTCAGTCGCCTTCGGTCGGTCTTCCGTCCGCCATCTGCGTCAGTCTCCATCGCGAAAGACGGTTGCCTCGGCCGCCCCCAAACCGGCGCCCATAGACTGATGACGAATCGGCGGTGAATAGCCGATCACTCCAACGCTACATAATTGAAAAGAGCTGTCACACCAAGTAAGATTGATTGGTTCCGCGCAGTTCCCAATGCGTCGCCGGAGGGCGGCTAGCTCAGTTGGGAGAGCACCGCGTTCGCAACGCGGGGGTCGGGGGTTCGAATCCCCTGCCGTCCACCAATTTCACCTCAACGTAGTGAATCACATACAGAAGGTCTCGCAGCGTTCGCGTAGCTCGCGCTCAGTGCTGAGCCACGAGCCGCAAACGCGCCGTAAGCCCGCGTCCTTCGCCGCCGGAAAACGTCCGGAAATTTGGCGCTTGGACGTTGTTTACCACCGCAATCGGGTTCGCGTGATCCGTCACGTTAATGCTCGAGATCCGAATCGCCCATTCATGATTGTGGAAGTGAAACCGCTTCTCGAGCCCGATGTTCAGGCTCACGTAAGCCGGATACCGGAGGCTGTTCGCCGCTCCGACGAGCTGCTGATCATCGTTTATCGCGCTAAACGGGAACCCTGATCGATATTCCAAAAAATAGCTGAATAGCAGATTCCACCACGGAAGCGACGTCCACCCGCGAGAAAGCAGCCGGTTCGGCGCATCCCATGCCAGAGGGCCGGGTTGCTGTGGGCCGAAGATCAGCGAAAAAAGGGAAGGATCCAAAACGGTGTTGGTTTTCGATCGAGACCGCATGTAATCGATCATCACGTCGGCGCGGTCGCCAAACGTGTGATGTATCCACGCCTCGCCGGAAACAAACCGGTCGTCGCGAACTCCCTGCAGCAGAAACTCGCCGGAAGGCTGCGGCATCCAAGCCAGGCCGTCGCGTGCCTCGCGCGCGATATAAGCCGCTCCGATGAACGTGTTGTGGTACGTCTCCTGATTCCACTCGAAATCTGTGTTGTAAGAGCGCGGCTGCGAGAAGCCGGCGCGCGGTATCACAAACGTGCTCACCACGGGACTGCCCACCAACACCGTCCCCGTGCTGTCATAAAACGCATCGGTCCGCTGCTGATCCGATGCTTGGCCGATAATATTTAGATTCACCGGCTGATAGTGTTCGCCCCACGCAACCGTCACTTTCGTGCGCCCGCTTTTACCGGGAACCCAGTTGACCGCCAGCCTCGGTTGCGCGATCGTCTGCCCGATCAAGCGGTCCCAGTCGGCTCTGACGCCCGCCGAAACCACCACGCTCTTCACCGGCTGCCACTGGTCTTGCGCGAAACCGCCGGCTTGCGTATTCGCAAGGCGAAACTCCGCAGGCCCGCTGAACGTGGCCTGATCGGCAAGCGTCCCATCGGCGCGAACGAAGTCAATTGCGCTACGGCTGCCTTGCTGAGAAGAGTCGATCCAATCCCAGTTCCAACCAGCCGAAAGCGTGTGCTTGCCAAAGAAATTGAGCGGTCCGCTCGTGACGCTGCCGATCAACTGAAGCCGCCGCGATTGCTGCTTCAATTTCTGGAAATAATTGCCTGAAGCGGCCGAAGGCGAGACAACATAGGGCGCGGTCCCCGCCGGCGTGTCATTGCCGCCGCCTGTGTCTACCGCCCCGCCAATCTGAAAAAGAGTGCTCCCCACCCAAATTAAATCTTTGAGCGACGTGAAATATCGCCGCGATTCGTCGTCGGTCGTGGTCGAAGGTGGCGTGAACGGACCCAGTCCCATTTGCGGACTGCTCAAACGGTTGTAAAGAAAGCTTGTCTGGACGATCTGACGCGGGCTCAACATCACTTGGCCGCGCAGCAAGCTGTCTCCGGCCCATTGGCTCCCAAAACCCTGTCCCGGCGGCAACCCCGAAATAAACGTCAGGTCGTGTTGCAAGCTGAGAGCTTCCGAAAACCATGCCCGTTTCTTGACGATCGGGCCTGAGAAGCTAAGACGCGGGAACCAATTGCCGAAGCGGACGCCCTGTTTGAAGCTCACACCAGGGAAAAAATTGGTCGTTCCGAAGCGCCACTTATCGTCGCCGTTCGTCGTGTCCAGCGAAAGCACGGCTGCCGATGCATGCGCGTATTGCGCGCCATATCCCCCGGTGTCCACTGTCGAAGCCTCGACCGTATCGATATCCACACGCGACGTAAAAGTGCCGCTGGCTGGATCGTTGATTTCGAAGCCGTCCAGCAGAATTTCCGTTTGCGATTGGCGCGCTCCTGCCACGTGAAGGTTTCCAGCCGAATCCTGCAGCACTCCGGGCATGGTCACGAGGCTCGATTGCAAATTGTGGCTGGATGGAACCGGAATGTTCACGATTTCGTGCTGAACGAGTGTTTCCTGATGGCTCGTCGTATCGGGATCGATTTGCGTCGGCTTGGAAGCGACCTGCACTTGCTGCCGCATCTCGGTCTCGTGGTTCATCGTGAAGGTGGCTTCGTTTGCGCCCGGCTGTAGCGCCACGACGCGGTTCTCAACCCTGAAAAAGCCTGGTTTGGAAAAATCAAGCGATACGTGAATGTCGGTGATCCGCGGGATTCCGAATTTCCCTGCGTCGTCCGTGTAAGCCACCGCCGACGAATTGACGCCCCAGTGGGCTGTCACTTCGACGCGCGAAACCGGTTGTCCATCTTCATCGACGATCTGCCCGCGCAATTCGGACTGTTGCCCCTGCGCGTGCAGCGCCGGAGGAAAAATGCACACGAGCACGATCGCAAACGCCGGCAGCGCCAGCCTCCCGCGCGTTTTTAACCAGGCGACGATCTCCCCCTCCCCCTTCGCGCACTTGTTCTGAATGATTGCCGTGCAGTTTAGACGCTTGCCTTCCTTGTGGCAATCGCGCCGGGCATCCAAATAGGCTGACGCGAAAGAATGATTTGTGACGACGCGAGTCTCGCGAGGACCGAAAAAGCAAAACGGCCGTTTTGTGTGACGGCTCGAAAAAGCAAAATTCGTCGTTTCCGTTCGAGTCACGGATCTGTGGGGAAATCCGGTGGAGGGCGCTGCAAGGCCAAAAGCTCCTTCGCAACGCGGCAGTCGGATTGGAACCCCCGCCGTGCACCAATTTTCCGCCGGTGCCGATGAGGAATTTTGAAAAATTCGCCTCGCAACGAGCTGAGTGGCCGCGCCCCCACCGCGCACAGCCTCGCCCCGGGCCCGCCGGCAAAGGCCCCGATTTTTTCGACGCCGTCGTTGCGATCCCGCCTCTAATATTCAGGGCTGGGAGGCGCCGCGCTCGGCGAGCCCTGAGCGCCACGATTCGGTCCGCCTCCACGCGCGCCGCGTCCGCGTCCCCCGCGACCCGGAGCCACGGGATTTGCTTCGAGAAAATCCATGCCTTTCGTATAGAGCTTCTCGTCAGTGATCTTGTCCCCAAAATCGACACGCATCTCGTTCGCTGGATCGTATCGCGTGAAGTGCACCACCCCAGTCGAAGGATTGCCCGTTTTCGCAAACGCGATGATCACGTCCTGCATGTCATCGGAGAGTTCGCGGTCCCACGCTGTCCAATCCCGCGTCCGCCGGAACAGGTTGAATGCCTCATACGTGCCAAGCCAATAAGGCACATCGCTCATGTGATAGGCGCCCGCGGTTGCGGGGTTGAAGTCAGAGAAGGTCACGCCGGGCGTATACGGCTGAACGTGGCTGAAGATATAGAGATATGCCGGCTCTTTGCCGGTTCGTGTTTGCGCTCTGGCCCACGCCCGAGCGCCAAGTGCGAAGCCGCTGTTTTCCCCCACTTCTTCCGCCTGTCTCACGGCTTCGTCATCGTCATGCGCCGGGTAAACTTCAAGAAATTCGCTGGCTTTATCCCCGTATTCTTGCGCCGCCAGCGCCGTGTATTCGGCAAGAGTCTTCGCCGATCGAATCGGCGGCGTCGTCCCGATATCTTTCGCCGTCGAGCCGGTCAGCACGGCGACGTCGTTCTGTTTGCCCTCGCTGAAGATGTTGTCCACCGTATCCGGCAGAAAATATCCGTCCACGATTGGACCGGTCCGCACACCCGCCGCTTGCGCCGCAGCCACCACCTTGTCCGACGAGAAACCCCGCATCTCGTCCAGACTGTTTGCCTTCAACGCTTGTTGCAGCTTCAGCCCCTGCGCCTCGGCATCAGCCAGACGGCTCTCCGATGTGATGCCTCCGTGAACCGTCGCTCCGCTCATGCCGATGGCCCGCTCGAACAGCCCTTTGGCTAGCGGGCTCGCCTGCAGGTCGTTGATTGACATCGACCCCGCCGATTGCCCCAGCAGCGTAACGTTCTTCGGATCGCCTCCGAATGCCGCGATATTCCTCTGCACCCACTTCAGTGCCGCCACTTGGTCCAGTAATCCCCAGTCGCCGCTTGCATCGTGACCTGATTCTTTCGTGGCATCCGGGTGCGCCAGAAATCCGAACACTCCCAGCCGGTAGTTCGGTGCAACGTAGATCACTCCTTTCTTCGCCAGCTCGCTGCCTCCATAGATCGGCATCGACGCCGATCCTCCCGTGAAACCGCCGCCATAAATCCATACCAGCACAGGCCGCCGGTCCGTGCGCCTTGAGCTCGCGGGTGCCCAGATATTCAGATAAAGGCAGTCTTCTCCCGCCAATTCGTCACCGAAGTAGTGATTGATCGTCGGCGAACGCAATCCCTGCACGCATTCCGCCGGCTTTCGGTCTGCTGTCAGCACGCCCTTCCATGGCGTCACGGGCTGCGGCGCGCGCCACCGGTTTTCCCGGAGCGGAGGCGCGGCAAAAGGAATCCCGAAATACGCCTCTACGCTCCCGGGACTCATCGTGCCGGAGACGAGGCCCGCGTCGATCCTGATCGGATCGCCAGGAATCGCGATCGTCACCTGCGCACGCAGTCGCCCCACCAGCAGCGTCATTAGGCCGAGAGCCGCAACCATTACCGTCTTCCCGGATACCCTCCGCAGTCTGTTAAGCATAATCACCCCCACGAAATCGTTCGTTCGGCAGTGCGTTCGTCCAGGTCCACGCCAAACACCTGAAATCGGCTAGAGGCTTAACATGGAAAAGCCGGTCCTCCAACCATGACACCGTTTCGCCACCGTAACGAACGCCCACTGTAAGACCGGAAGGTGCGCTCCTCCGGCCTGCCGGAACGCAAACCCAGGAAAGCGACATGCGGCTTGCTGCGAACGCGTGCAAATAAGCCGCATTTAGCGTGCAAAACGCCACATTTAAGCCGAAATAAGGCCCTTTTAGCCTGCCAATACCGCGCCTTTAACCGCCAGGAGTGCTATCAGGCTCCGTACTGGCGCCTTTGATTTTCTCCTCCGCTTCCTCTACGCCCTCTGCTTCCTATACCTCCGCAGTTCCTCACATTTTTGCATTGACACGAGACGTATGCCTGTGGTAAACTGTTGCCTTCAAACTTCAACATGAAAACCGTGGCCGCGGTC
>Ga0335074_10006907_pt1 | contig 15763 bp, 9 predicted proteins | sample Lox_Sample_23_FD_206715 | JGI IMG/M metagenome (GOLD analysis project Ga0335074, IMG submission 206715) | Soil microbial communities from Loxahatchee National Wildlife Refuge, Florida, United States - Lox_Sample_2.3 | ecosystem: Environmental > Terrestrial > Soil > Wetlands | place: USA: Florida... | reverse complement strand
CCGTGTGAGTTATTCCGTGAGGCGCGGCGCGTACTCAGTCCCCGCGGATATCTTTGTATCCGAACCACGAATCTGCTGAGCTACGTCGGCTTGGCCTCGCGACTGGTGCCCAATCGACACCACGCCTCCGTTTTGTCGCACACACAAACGAAGCGCGAAGAAAAAGATGTTTTCCCCACGCTCTATCGCTGCAATACGGTCTGGGCGATTCGCCGCGAGCTTCGGCGACACGATTTTCGCGCGCTCGTTTACGGCCACGATGCCGGCCCTGGCTACTTAGTTTTTTCGAAAATCGCCTACGCTGCTGGATTTCTCCATCAGCGGATCGCTCCCGGCTTTCTACGGCCGACGATCATGGCGTTTGGTCAACTAATGCAGGGCTGAGAGGAAATTCAGCCTTACTCCGTCGCGGGTGACGGCTCGTCTTCTTCGGCGCGGATCAATCCAAACTTCTTCAGCTTATAGCGCAGTGCATCGCGGCTGATGTCGAGCAGCTTGGCAGCGTGCGTCTGGTTGCCGTTGGCTTGCGACATGGCAATCTCGACCAGCTCGCGTTCAACTTCCTCCAGCGACGTGCCGCCCTCGGGAATCTCCAGCTTGGGCAGGCTGCGCCCATCGGGCAATGGTTTTGTCGCTGAACCTCCGTTGTGGCCGGAAGAGATCTCGAACGCGGTCAAGGCTGAGTGCTGCTGTGCTACCGCAAACGGCAGGTAATCGGGATTCAGCTGCGGGTTGTCTTCCAGAATCATGGCGCGCTCAACCGCATTCTTCAGCTCGCGAACATTGCCCGGCCAGTCGTACTTCAGCATCAGCTTGCGGGTCTCATCGGTGATGCCAGTCACGTTCTTGCGAAACTTGCGGTTGTAGCGCGAGATAAAGAATTCCACCAGCGGCAGAATATCTTCCTTGCGTTCGCGCAGCGGCGGCAGAAAAATCGAGATGATGGCCAGCCGATAGTACAAATCCTGGCGGAACGTATTTTCGCGCACCGCCCGCTCCAGGTCGCGATTGGAGGCGGCGATTACACGGACGTCCACCTGCATGTCGCGCACGCCGCCGACGCGACGGATCACCTGGTCTTCCAGCACGCGCAGCAACTTGGCCTGCAGCAGCGGCGAGAGCTCGCCAATCTCGTCGAGGAAGAGCGTGCCGCCATCGGCCATCTCGAACAAACCCTTCTTCATGGTCTTGGCATCGGTAAAGGCGCCCCGCTCATGGCCAAAGAGCTCAGCTTCCATCAGTGTCTCGGGAATGGCCGAGCAGTTGATGGCGACGAAAGGCTTGTCCTGACGACGGCTCTGGTAGTGAATGGCTTTGGCGATGAGATCTTTGCCGGTTCCACTCTCACCCTGCACCAGAATTGTGGTTGCCTCGCTGGCCGCAACCTTGTGCACGAACCCCAGCAGTTCCGACATTTTTTGCGAGACACCGATGACATTGTGATAACCGGTGCGGCGTCGCATCTCGCCGCGCAGCGATTCGACCTCGGAGCGCAGGCGGGTCGTTTCCAGCGCATTCTTGACCGCGACCGCAAGCTCGTCGAAGTCGAGCGGCTTGCCGACAAAGTCATAGGCCCCCAGCTTGAGCGCGGTCTTCACGTCTTCAAGCTGAGGATCCGCGGTAATCATGATGACTGCCCGCGCATCGCCGGATTTCTTCAATTGCTCCAGAAGTTCGATGCCGCTGGCGTCGGGCAGGCGCACGTCGAGCAGCACGAGGTCGGGAGACTCGTTGTGAGCCACGCGCAGCGCAGCCGAGCCGTTGTCAGCCTCTAGTACGTGATAACCCCACTCTTCACACTTCTGGCGCAGAGACCAACGAACGAGCTTTTCGTCGTCGACAATTAAGACTTTTTCCGAGGGCATTACTTCTGGCAATAGGTTACTACAGGACGAGCGTTCCAATCGCCGCCCGTACCACTAAGGCGGCATAGGTCAGGCGGACGCGGATCAAACAAGATTCCTGCGCCAATTTGTGCCAAGACGATTTCGGACAGCAAAACTGAGCTATTATCCCTCGCAATAGTGGGGTGGAGGTGCGGGGGTGCGGGCTCGAAGTCTCGGGTCGGCGCGAATCGTCCGGCAAACCAACAGAGATATGGCTCAGCGAGGGAGCCTCCGCGATGCCAGGCTGGTGGCTGTATGGGAGATGTGTGTCTTCACGTCTTTAATTCTGCTCAAGCTGCTACGTCGCCTCGCCGATAACTCATTTGTGCGGAGATCGGCGCTCATTACGGGCTTGTCGCTCGCGATATGCGGCGTGACTCTGGCAGGCATCGGTGAGTGGGCTTCTGGCCGGTTTGACAGCTCAAGCGCCGTTGGCGGACGCGAACCTGCGTCCGCTTCCTCATCCCACCATGACACCAGCGCCGCTGTTACACCTGTGACCGCCTCACTGCCCTACCTGCCGGAAGCCAGCAACCATCTTCCCGCCGAGATCCCCGGCTATACCCTGCGCCGCGACGTGCCCGAAGTCCGGCTTCAGTTCACGGTCGCCGACGAGCAAGGCCGTGTCGTTCAGGACCTCTCCCCCAATGACGTGCGCATCTTCGACAACCAGGCGCCGGTGCGGCGCTTGAACGACTTCGAGCGCGCTCAAGATTTGCCTCTACGCCTGGGGCTTGTCGTTGATACCAGCGACTCGGTCAAGCGCGTGCTCGCCGATGAGAAAACCGCTGCTGCGAATTTCCTCGATCGGGTGATGCGACCGCAAAGCGATACGGCTTTCGTCATGGCATTTGGCGGCGACATCAAGATCTGGCAGACCTCGACTGGCAGTCGACACGATTTGATGGACGCGATCGCACGTTTGAAACAGCCCGGGTGGGGCACGCGTTTCTTTGATGCGCTATACCTGGCCTGTTCAGGTGAGCTTCACTCGGTTGGGAACGATCGGCTGGCTCATCGCGCGGTTGTGGTTCTGAGCGATGGTGATGACACCGACAGCATCCATAGCCTGCGCGATGTGGTGGCCATTGCGCAGCGCAGCGAAATCGAGATCTATGCTCTGACTATTCGCACCGGCAAGATGGCTCATCGTGGCGATCAGATATTGCAGCACCTCGCCGACACGACCGGCGGACGAATGTACGTGGCGCAATCCAGTAACGACCTGGACGCTGCCTTCGCTCAGATCGAGCGCGACCTGCGCACCCAGTACTACGTGTCTTTCCAGCCGCAACAGCCGACGCCGGGATTTCATTCGCTACGCCTCGAGGTTCGTCCCTCGCAGAAGCTGGAAGTCCATGCTCGGCAAGGCTATTACGCCATGGCTCAGTAGGCCGCTGTTTTGCTTCTCGCTTTTCGCCCTTCGCTCTTTGCCTTTTTTCGCTTCTTGTTGTCTACACCTAAACCACTGTCATCCTGACCGAGCGAGTCGCTTTGGGCCGCGAGTAGAAAAGACCCCTATTCCGGCGCAAATCCGCAAAATGTCGTAGCCATTGAGGCCAAAGTTCCGGCGAAGAGCGAAAGCCAAATAGCGAAGAGCGACCCGCGATCTCCGCGTCATCGGCTATACTCGTCCAGCGAAGGGGAAAGGGTGAGTTCCGTCGGCCTGCAACCGGATGAGCAAGTTCAGTCACGCTCTGCTAGCCCATCTCCTTTGTCCGGTAACCGGGCATACGCCGCCGGACTGCTGCTCATTCTGCTAGCCGTTGTCCTGTATTACCCCGTACGCAGGCATCTCTACGTCAATTACGACGACAACGTCTATGTGATAGACAACGCCCATGTCCAGAACGGCCTGACCTGGGACACGGTCGAGTGGGCACTGTTCACCTATGACGCCGGCAACTGGCATCCGCTGACTTGGCTTTCGCACGCCCTCGACGTGGAGATGTTCGACACCAGTCCTGGCGGAGCTCACCAGACCAGCATGCTGCTGCACGGTCTCAACGCTGCGCTGCTCTTTTGGGTGCTGTTGGCTGCGACAGGCTATGCCGGCCGCAGCTTCATGGTGGCCGCGCTGTTTGCGATTCATCCCATCAATGTCGAATCCGTTGCCTGGATCTCCGAGCGTAAGACCGTGCTCAGTATGTTGTTTTTCATCCTGGCGCTGGGAGCGTATCGCTGGTATGCGAAGAACCCGAAAGCGCTCCGTTATGCCGTGGTCGCATTATTGTTTGCGCTTGGCCTGATGGCGAAGCCGCAGATTATTACCTTCCCCTTCGTGTTGCTGCTTTGGGATTACTGGCCACTGAAACGGCTCGCTGTTCGCCATCCGCTCTTGGCTCTTCGCCGGAAGAGCTCAACTGAGATGTCTGGCGAACAGCGACGAACGAACAGCGACAATCTGCCTTCCGGCGAACAGCGGATCGCGAACGGCGAATGGCGATGGTTGCTCATGGAGAAGGTTCCGCTTTTTGTAATCGCCGCCGCCAGCGCGGTGATAACCATGAAAGCGCAGCGCTCCAGCGGCGCAGTTCTTTCATTCGGCGTATCGCCGCTGTCCGTACGCTTATCGAACGCGCTGGTCTCCTACATCCGCTATTTGCGGAGTTGCTTCTGGCCGAGCCGCCTCGCGCCGATGTATCCGCATCCGGGAGACTCGCTGCGAGCCTGGCAAGTCTATGGCTCGCTGCTGATCCTGCTGATCATCACCATGCTGGTCGTCCAATATCGCCATCGCCGCTATCTGATCGTCGGTTGGCTCTGGTTTCTTGGGACGATGGTCCCCATGATCGGGCTGGTGCAGGTTGGCCGCCAGGCGATGGCTGACCGCTACGCCTATCTTCCATTCGTCGGCATATTCATCATGGTGTGCTGGGGAGCGGCGCAGCTATTGGAAGAGACTCGCCTGCCGGCGAAGCTGCTCCCGGCGGTAAGCGCTGTCATCATTGTGGCCCTGTGTGTCACAACTCGCCACCAGATCGGCTACTGGGCCGACAACGTAACTCTCTGGACTCACACGATTCAGGTGACGCCGCCGAACTACGTCGCGCAAGACAATCTGGGCGGCGCGCTGCTGGCACGCAAGCGTCTGGAAGAGGCCATCGTGCACTTCCGCGCGGCGGCGGCGATCCATCCCGTCGATCCCATCAGTGCCTTCAACATTGGCTATTACGAGCACCAGCACGGCGATTTCGCCAGCGCGATCGAACAATATAAGAAGGCAATCATCCTGACCACCAGTCGTTCGGTGAAGGCGCAATCCTTTGACAATATGGGTCGCGCCTATCGCGCGTTGGGCGAAGCCGATCAGGCGCGCGAATGCTTCGACCAGGCGCGGAAGCTGCAGGAGCAATGAACTCGGCTATCACCAAACCCGACGAGCGGCTTCAATCGCAACCGGCGCCGGCTTCGCCTTCACCGCTGCGGCAAAATCTCGCCTTCAGCCTGATCCTCGTCCTCATTACCTCTGCGCTGTATCTGCGCGTTAACGGCTTGCCTTTCGTCAACTACGACGATCCGCTCTACGTGACGCAGAATGTCGTTGTGCAAGACGGGGTGACCTGGAACACCCTCCGCTGGAGCTTCACAACCTATCGCGTGGGCACCTGGCATCCGCTGACGTGGATGTCGCACGCGCTGGATTGCCAGCTGTTCGATCTGGATCCCGCCGGCCCTCACGATGTGAACGCGCTGCTGCATGTGCTGAATGTCGTGCTGCTGTTCTGGGTCTTGCAGAGAGCGACCGGCTTCAGTGGCCGCAGCTTCATGGTGGCGGCGCTGTTCGCTCTTCATCCTGTCAACGTCGAATCGGTCGTCTGGATTGCTGAACGGAAGAATTCGCTCAGCCTGCTGTTCTTCCTGCTCGGGTTGGGAGCGTACCGCTGGTATGTAGCCAATCGCAAACCCGGCCGATACGTTGCGGTCGCTTTATTGTTTGCGCTCGGATTAATGGCAAAACCGCAGGTAATCACGTTTCCCTTTGTCCTGCTCTTGTGGGATTACTGGCCGCTTCGGCGCATGACGATTTCGGATAATGCTGCATCGGATGATTCTCGTCTTGGCCGTTTGAAGTTCTCGCAACTCGTCTGGGAAAAACTTCCGCTCTTTGCACTATCGGGAATCAGCGCGTTTCTGACCATGAGCGCACAACGCGCAGACGGCAACAAAATCCCATATCCCTTCGGCCTGCGTCTGGAGTACGCGCTTGTTTCTTACGTGCAATACATCGGCAAGGCTTTGTGGCCGTCGCGACTATCGCCGTTCTATCCGCATCCGGACTTTGTTCGCTTGTGGCAAGCAGCGGCAGCGTTCTTATTCTTGGCGCTGGTAACGGCAGCGACTATTGCCCTGCGGCGCAGTCGTCCATATTTGGTGGTGGGCTGGCTATTCTTCCTGGGAACACTTGTGCCAATGCTTGGCTTTGCGGGCGTTGGCTATCAGGGAAAGCAAGGTATCGCCGATCGCTACGCCTATCTGCCCTTCATCGGGTTGTTCATCATGACTTGTTGGGCGATCGCCGATTGGGCTGAGCAGAAACATCTCCCAACAGGGGTGCTCCGTGGAGTGAGCACTGCTATTCTGCTCGTGTTAGGACTGGTTGCATACCGCCAGCTCGGCTATTGGCGCAACAACGTCACGCTGTGGTCGCATGCGCTGGCAGTCACAGACGGCAACTTCCTCGCCGAAAACAATCTGGGCAAGGCTTTGCTAGCCGACGGGCGAACCGACGAGGGAATTGCGCATTTTTACAGGGCTGTAGCCATTTATCCCGATGATCCGGTCGGCAACCTGAATATTGGTATCTATGAGCAGAGGCGCGGGAACTTCTTAGCCGCAATCGAACGCTATAGGAAGACGATCAGCCTGACGCGCGACCCGGAGCTGAAGGCCGCCGCTTACACCAACATGGCCGCCTGCTATCGCCAACTCGGAGATGCCGGTGCGGCACAGCAAAGCCAGGATGAAGCCGCGAGGCTGCAGCGGTGAGCCGGGGTGCCCTGTGACATCGGTTGATTTGAACCCTGCGCAACAGACCACGTCCCGCCGCCCGGTCATCTCGCCGCCGGCGCAGAAGATCTTGCTCAGTATTCTGCTGGCAGCGGCGGTCGTCGCCGCCTACTATCCGGTTCACTGGCAGCCCTTCGCCAATTACGACGACGCCGACTACGTCTTCGACAACTTTCACGTCAAAGCAGGTCTTACTTGGGCGACCGTCCAGTGGGCGATGACGACGCGAGCCGCGGCCAATTGGCATCCCGTGACCTGGATGTCGCACGCGCTTGACACGCAGATCTTCGGCTTGAATCCCGCCGGCCCGCACGATGTCAATGTCCTGCTGCACATCGTCAATGCGCTTCTGCTGTTCTGGCTGCTGCAGCGCGCCACCGGTTTTGTCGGTCGCAGCTGGATGGTGGCCGCACTGTTTGCGCTTCATCCCATCAACGTCGAATCGGTTGCCTGGATCGCTGAGCGCAAGAACCTGCTCAGCATGTTCTTCTTCCTGCTGACGCTGGCCGCGTATCGCTGGTATGCCAGACGCCCGCGCGGAAGTCGTTACCTTGTGGTGGCATCTCTTTTTGCTTTAGGGCTGATGTCGAAGCCGCAGGCGATCACCCTGCCGTTCGTGCTGCTGCTATGGGACTATTGGCCGCTGCAGAGGTTCTCGGCGCAGGTGCAAGGCCCCACTCTGGCCAAAGAAGAGGAAAACAGCAGGTCCCTCGACTCGTTTCGCTCGCTCGGCATGGCAGAACGGGGCACCCATCGTTCGGAAACGGCTGTGACGGCTGACGGGATGCCGGTGCGGAGCTTCTCGGCTCTGATCTGGGAGAAAGTTCCGCTACTGGGCTTGTGCATCGCCAGCGCGGTGCTCACTTTGAGCGCGCAATCTTCTGGTGGTGCAACCAGCAACTACAGGCTGGGTTTGCGGCTGGAAAACGCGCTCGTCTCCTACGCGCAATATCTTGGCAAAGCGATTTGGCCATCGCGACTGGCGCTTTTCTATCCCTACCCCGCCAAACCCTATCCGCTCTTCCAGGTTGTTGGTGCACTGCTTGTGCTGTCGGCGATCACGGCGTCGGTTATCCTCGCGCGGCGACGACGCTACCTCACGGTTGGATGGCTGTGGTTTCTGGGAACCCTGGTGCCGATGATCGGCGTCATTCAGGTCGGCACGCAGGCGATGGCCGATCGCTATGCCTACCTGCCGTTCGTCGGGCTGTTCCTCATGGCATGCTGGCTCATTGCCGATCTGGCCACAGAGGCGCACATCAGCACCGTGTTATTACGCGGTGCGAGCGTGCTTGTATTGCTGGCGCTGGCGTTGGTGAGCCACCGGCAGGTTGGATACTGGAACGATCACATCACATTGTGGACGCATGTTCTCGAGGTCACGCAGAACAATTGGCTGGCCGAGAACAATCTTGGCACCGCCTTGTTGAAGATGGGCCGGCCGGAAGAAGCCATTCCGCATTTCCGCGCCGCCGCTGCGCTCTATTCTGACGATCCCAACACGATTCTGAACATCGGCACGTACGAGCAGCTGCACGGTAACACGGCCGCAGCGATCGCGGACTACAAGAAAGCTGCGGAGATGGCGCGCAATCCGCGAACCAAGGGTCGCGCCTACAACAACCTCGGCTACGCCTACAAAGACGCCGGAAACCTCGCCGGAGCCCGCGCCAGCTTGCAGCTGGCGGTGCAGGCCGATCCGGAGTTTGTTGGCGCTTGGATCAGCCTGGGTTTGATGGCGCAGAAGATGGGGGATCTGCCATCCGCCATCAGCGCTTACCAGCGAGCCCTGCAGATCCATCCTTCCGACTTTGGTTATTTGCTGCTGGCGTCAGCGCTGGAGCAGAACGGCAACAAAGACCAGGCGAACGCAGCGCGACAGAAGGCCGCACTGATGTCCGACAATATCATGGGTGCACAGCACTACGCGGACAAACTGCTGTCTCATTGACGCGATTGGCTCTTGCCAATTCAAACCGCGACTGTAGGCGCGGAACACCCTGCAATCGACTGGCCCGTAATTGTGAAGCACGTCACAACTTTCCAGCGCCTTGCTCGCATATAATCGCGCTCTCAGGAGGATCGATGAGTCCGGTGGGGTTGAGTCCTGCGCCAATAGTGGAATCGCGCCTGGAAAAGCGCCGGTTTGCAGGGCTGAAGAATTTTCTCCTTAGGCGCAAGCTGGCGTTGGGGCTAAGCGCTGCTCTCCTGATCGCCACCATGGCGCTCTACTATCCCGTGATTCATCACCCCTTCGCCAACCTTGATGACATGGGCTACGTCTACGAGAACCTGCACGTGCAGGACGGCTTGACGTGGCCGACGATCAAATGGGCGATACGCACCTTCGACGACAACAATTGGCACCCTCTGACTTGGATCTCGCATTCCATGGACTGCCAGATGTTCGGCATTGATCCAGCCGGCCATCACATCATGAATGCGTTGTGGCATTCGATCGACGCGATCGTATTGTTCTGGGTCCTGCTTTTGGCAACCGGCTGCATCGGCCGCAGTTTCATGGTCGCTGCGCTGTTTGCCATCCATCCCATCAATGTAGAGTCCGTCGCCTGGATGGCTGAACGGAAAACTCTTCTCAGCACATTCTTCTTTCTGCTCGCAATCGGAGCCTACCGATGGTATACGCGCCGGCCTGGCGTTTGGCGTTACGTCGTGGTAGCCGCGATCTTCGCCTTTGGACTGATGTCGAAGCCCCAGATCATCATGCTCCCATTTGTGTTGCTGTTATGGGATTACTGGCCTCTTCAGCGAATGTTCAGCGACCCTGAGCCTGACGGGAAGCGCGCGCAGGAGACGCCGATTCCCCCTAAACGGCTTCTCTGGCTGATCAAGGAGAAGATTCCGCTTCTTGCGCTGTGCGCCGCCAGCGCCCTGGTCACCATGAAGGCGCAACGCGTGGGCCGGCCGCAGCACTGGCAATACTCGACTTGGATCAGAGGCGGCAACGCGATCGTTGCCTATGTGCGCTACATCGGCAAAGCCCTGTGGCCGTCGAAGCTTGCGATCATGTACCTTCACCCCGGAGATTCCCTGCGGGTATGGCAGGTCGTTCTGGCCGGATTGGTGCTGCTGGCGATTACAGGGTTGGTCATCGCTGGCCGGCGCTACCGCTATTTGCCGGCGGGATGGTTCTGGTTTCTGGTCACGCTCGTCCCGACCATCGGCTTCATCCAGGTCGGCAGGCAAGCGCTGGCGGACCGCTACGCATACCAGTCGTTTGTAGGGCTATTCATGCTCATCTGCTGGGGTGCCACGGATTGGGCACGAAAACGCAATCTGCCCAAGGCCGCGCTGCCCAGCGTCAGTATCGCAGTATTGCTTGTGCTGGCTGTTTTGACTCACCGGCAGATTGCTGTCTGGGGAGATAATCTGACGCTGTGGGCGCATGCCGCCGAGGTCACCAAGAACAATTGGGTGGCCGAAGACATGGTCGCCGGCCTTCTGCTGAGCCAGGGACATCACGACGAAGCCATGGCTCACTATCGGATTGCAGCCGCCATCAATCCGACAGATGCCGGCAGCAATCTGGCAATTGCGCTTGACGAACAGGCACGCGGCAACTTGCCCGAAGCGATTCGGCGATACAAGGCTGCCGTGATCGAGATGGACGATCCTCTGGAACAGGCCAAGGCGTATCAAAACATGGCCATCGCGTATCGGGATGAGGGCCAGATTCCGCAGTCAGTCGAGACTTACGCTAAGTCAAAAAAGCTGCGCGCGCTGGCGGCGCGAAGCGGGCGGTAACGCACGCCAATCCCCGGGCGCTCTGCCAGGTCCGGGTCGTGAAGTGCCCCAGTTGCCAGGCGGGCGCGGATTAGTTGCACAAATGCCTCATTCGCGCGAAAATGCCTGAGCTTAGAATCCGCGCCAATTCCAGCGTTCTTGCGCGGCAAAGTGGGAAACCAGCTTCATAAGAGGGCCTCATGATACCGCAGTTGCAGCGGGACACTCCGGTTTCGTCTCCGGAAATTGCGCCGCACTGGTCACTGCCGACGCGCATCGCGTTTCGCTTGTTTTTCTGCTACTTCCTGCTCTACGTTTATCCCCGCTCGGTCGGCTCGCTGGGTGCTCATGTCCAGTACAAGAATCCGCTGCGCGATTTGTGGCACGTGGTTGTGCCCTGGGTTGGAACGCATATTCTTCACCTCAGTGGCGATTTCACGGAAGTTGCCAATGGCAGTGGCGATCAGCTCTACGACTGGGTTCTGGTTTTTTGCATCTTCGTAACTGCCATTGTCGCGGCTGCCATCTGGTCCTGGCTCGACCGCAAGCGCACGAATTACGAAGTGCTGTACCAGTGGCTGCGCATCTTTGTGCGGATGGTGATCGCCGTGGCCATGATCGTCTACGGCGCCGACAAGCTCTATCGCATGCAATTCGCCGCGCCGGCGCTGTCGCGATACATCGACACCTACGGCCAGACCTCACCCATGGATTTGCTATGGGCGTTCATGGGGATGTCGAGGGGCTACAGCTTCATGGGCGGCGTCGGGGAGATGACGGGCGCGCTGCTGCTGCTCGTTCCCAGTCTCACGACCTTGGGTGCGCTCATCACGCTGGGCATGATGAGCAACGTCCTCATGCTGAACCTGTTCTATGACGTGCCCAGAAAGATCTATTCCATTCACCTGATCCTGTTCTGCCTGTTCCTGTTATTGCCAGATATGCGGCGGCTGTTGAATTTTTTCATCTTCAACCGCAAGACCCAGCTCACGCCCCCAGCTTCGGTCTTCAAGGACAAGCGGATGAATTACGGTCTGCTGGGATTACAACTACTCATTGGAGTGATCGCTCTTAGCGGAGCGCTGCACCAGGCCCACCAGGACCAAATCAAGAACGAAACCTACATTCAGGCGCCTTTTCGCGGCATCTGGACGGTCACCGATTTTTCGCTCGATAACCAGCCGCGGCCACCTCTGCTGACCGACAGCGAGCGCTGGCAGCGGATCATCTTTGAAGCGCCGCAGATCGTGGCCATCCAGGCAATGGACGGCACCCTGAAGAAATACTTCCTGCAACTCGACGCGGTCAACAACTGGATCACGCTTTGGGACACATCGAAACCCACCTGGAACGCGCGCTTCCAGTATGACACTTCCCACCCAGACAAGATCAAGCTAGAAGGGCATTGGGGCGGACATCAAGTCTCGGCGAACCTAGACCGGGTCAACATGTCCGATCCAGTAAAGTTCCTGCTTATTAATCGCGGAATGCACTGGGTCACCCAGTACCCGCACATGTCGCTGAGTTACTGAGCGTCGACCCGAGGATGACGGGCAAGAGGGCCTTATGATTCCGCAGCCACAGCAGGAAGCACCGATGGTTTCGGCACCCAGCCTGCCCCGTTGGTCGCTGGCAACCCGTGTTGGATTTCGCTTCGCTTTCGCCTATTTTCTCCTCTGGCTTGCCCCGGGAGCGGTGGGAGCGCTCGGAATACAGGAGCGCGTCATCAGCACCCCATTCCGCGACCTCTGGGTTTCCATGTGGCACCAGGTCGTCCCCTGGGTGGGAGCAACCGTATTGCACCTGCAGGGCAGCTTTGCCGAAGTCGCTAATGGCAGTGGCGACGAGCTTTACGATTACGTCCTGATATTTTGCATTTTTGTCCTGGCCGCGGTCGCCACCCTCGTCTGGTCCGTGCTGGATCGGAAACGTACTGAGTATCGCCCGCTCTACGCGTGGCTGCGATTATTGATGCGCCTGACTGTGGGCGCAGCGATGATTGGCTACGGGCTCAAGAAGGTCTTCTGGTCGCAGTTTCCCGAGCCTCCACTGTCAAGGCTGGTCGACACCTTCGGACAGACATCGCCCATGGGCTTGTTGTGGACTTTCATGGGCGAGTCGAGGCTCTACAGCCTGGCGGGAGGAATCGGTGAAACCCTCGGCGGCGTGCTACTCTTCGTGCCGCGCTTCACAGCACTAGGGGCGATCGTCAGCTTTGGCATGATGAGCAACGTTCTTCTGCTAAACCTGGCTTACGATGTGCCGCGCAAGATCTACTCGATCCATCTCGTGCTCATCTGCCTCTTCCTGCTGCTTCCCGACTTTCGGCGTCTTGCCAATGTGTTTATCTTCAACCGTCGCGCTGAACCCGTAGAAGAACCTCCGTTGTTCAAGGACAAGCAGTTCAACTTTGCGGCACTGTTACTGCAATTTGCCTTCTTGCTCATGGTCGTTTTGCTGACCGGGAAAGAAGCCTATCTGGATTCCGTGAAGGCTGCGATTCACTTGCCGGCGCCTATTCGAGGCATCTGGTCTGTCGAGGAATTTACCGTCGATGGTGTGCCACATCCGGCGATGCTCACCGACACGGAGCGTTGGAATCGAGTGATCTTCGACGACGCTGACCTGCTGACGATTCAGCCAATGGACGGCTCGCTGCAGCCCTACGATCTGAAGCTCGATCCCGACCTGCGCAGCTTCACCATCACCAAATCCGGCGCAACCGCGGTGGAGGGAGTATTCACGCTGAGCCAGCCGCAACCGGACCACATCACCCTACGGGGCAAGTTGGACGGCCGGCAGGTGTCCGCCAATCTTCACCGCTTGAATCTTTCTGATCCAACCCAGTTCCTGCTGATCAACCGCGGCTTTCACTGGGTCAACGATTCCATTCATAACCGTTGAGCCGCCATTGCCTTACCGTTCTCCTTTGTCCAGTTCGGCTTGCAGTCTCAGTGACTTGGCATAGCATTCGTTGGCTTTGGCAAGATCTCCCATATCACGGTAGGCAACCGCCATGTTTCGGTAGATTTGGACCAGATCCCGGACGCTGAGGTTATAGTCGTGAAGGGCATGCTGGTATCTGGAAACGGCCTCCGCCAGGTGTCCCTGTTTCTGCTCTTCGTAACCGATGAACATGTTGCTGTAACCTTCATCGGGACCAAGCGCCGACGCGCGATAGAAGTACGGCATCGCCTGATCGGTGTGGCCACGCTCAACCAGTTGAAGACCGATATTGGCATCGGCTACCCAATGGTTGGGAACGGTGGCTGCTGCGTGCTCCCACAACGTGAGATCGTCTGCCCAGTAACCGATCTGGCGATGCGTCACCATCACTAGCGCCAGCAATGCCACGGTGCTGGCAGCGGCGAGCCAGGCAACAGAGATTTGGCGCTTGGCCGCCCAATCGGATACTCCCCAGCAGACTACGATGAACAGGCCAATGTAGGGTTGATAGCCGAATCGGTCAGCCATTCCCTGCCGCCCGGCCTGAAGAATCCCAATCATCGGCACCATCATCCCCACAAACCAGAACCACCCTACCGGCAAATAGCGATAACGGCGGGCCATCAGCACCACCGCCGTGATTGCCAGCAGGAGGGTGAGTGCTCCTAATACCTGCCAGACGGTCAACCAGGCTCCCAAGTGAGGCAGCTCCGGCGCCATTCCCGCCGGCCAGAAGAACTTCCGGAGGTAAAGCCAGTACGAAAACACAGCGTTTTTCAGCCGTGCAGACAGCGGTGGCATTAACCCCGGTCGCACAGAACGCTGGGCATAGATGGTAAAGGCCGCATCGGCAATGCAGAGATAGAGGAGAGGAACCTTCTCCTTGACCAGCTGGACAAAAGTCTGTTTGGGATAGAGCTCATACGGCGGCGAAGAACTGGGCTCATTGGGGAACATGCGCTGCAGCGGCCAGTAATCCCACAGAAGCAAGACGAAAGGCAGAGTGATCACCTGCGGCTTGGCCAGCAACCCGAGGAGAAATAACAGCGCAACCGCCCTATAACGCTTCTCGGTCGGATTGCGGGCATACCACTGGTACGTCCCCAGCGCCAGAACGAAAAAGAGGGTGCAGAGTACGCTGCGACGCTCGGCAATCCATGCCACCGCCTCCACGTTCATGGGATGGACGGCAAAGAGCATGGCAACCATGAAACTGCGGCCGGTGTAGCCGGTAGCTCGTTTCAGCACCCAAAACAACAGCATTGCATCGAGGGTGTGAAAAAACACGTTCATGTCGTGATGCCCGGCGGGATTCGCCCCGAACAACTGGTAATCCAGCGCGTGCGACAGCCAACTCAAGGGAATCCAGTTGGCCATATCGAATGCCGCAAACGACCAGCGAATGGTCTGCCAGTTCAGACCATGATGGATATGTGTGTTCTCGACCACGTCGAAATAGTCGTCAACATTGAAGAATGGATGATTGTGAACCGGCGCGTATAGACCAACCGTAATAAGCACCAGCAGAAGGCTCAGCAAAGCGGTGCGGATTCGCGAATCGGTAAAGAGGAGCTTGTTGAAGGATTGGGTTTCCGGTTCAGGCCTTAGACCGACAGACGCCACTGCTTCCCCCCCATGAGTGCGAGGAGTATATCCGAACTTACTTCCACCGGGCAAAGTCGAGAGAGGTAATCTCTTCACGCAGCCGTAAGCAGTGAAGGACGCGATATTCTGACGACACTTCGACGCAAGAATAAAGCCGGAGCTCTAGGCTCCGGCTTTCGAGAAATGACCTGGGGGAAGGGTCGGTTCAAATTAGAACAGCTTGCGACGCAGTACGCCAGCCAAGCCGAGGATGCCAGAACCGAACAGCATGATGCTGCTGGGCTCAGGAACCGAGGTCGTGGTGCTGCTGCTGCTGCTGCTGCTGGTGGTGGAGCTGCTGCCCAGAACGGTGAAGGCTTCCGAAGGAATCGAGCCAACCGAGCTCTCCGAAGCCTGCGACGGGCCGGAGTTCTCGTCCCAGAAGATCGGGTCGCCGCTGGGTACGCTGGCGTTCTGCAGGTTCAGCCAATAGGTGCCGGCATTGAGCGTCGGGCCGCTGAACGAAGTGTTCTCGGTGCAAACGTCGTAGCCGTAGTTATTGACGGAGCAGGAGCCCTGCGTGAAGTTGACCG
>Ga0335074_10006906_pt1 | contig 15765 bp, 15 predicted proteins | sample Lox_Sample_23_FD_206715 | JGI IMG/M metagenome (GOLD analysis project Ga0335074, IMG submission 206715) | Soil microbial communities from Loxahatchee National Wildlife Refuge, Florida, United States - Lox_Sample_2.3 | ecosystem: Environmental > Terrestrial > Soil > Wetlands | place: USA... | reverse complement strand
GTGCGCTGAAGCTGGAACGTGAACGAGGGAAACTCTGCCTGGAAACGCGATATCAGCTGGATCGGCGCCCACAGCGCCCGGGAGTCCGCTGCGGTCATGTCGTTGTCCTTGCAGCGCGCCGCGGCACCGCGGGCGGCCGGGGGCCACGTCTCGGCCTCAGATTGTCAGGCCGCTGGCCGTGATCTGCCGGTGCCACCGGTCACGCTGCCAGGGCGGTGCCGGCCGGGAGCAGGGGCATGAACAGCACCAGGCCGCTATCGCGGAGCATCCGCGAGCGCAGCTCATCTGGGCTTGGCGCGGTCAGGGTCTCACCGGTCCCGTCCAGCCGCCGGGCGGTGAGCCGGCCACGGGTGGACGTGCTGATCTCGTAGAGCCCGCCCCACTCAGCGCGCAGGATCTCCTGGACCTGGGGGCTGGCCGCCGCGTGGCGGCCGATCACGGCACTGACGCACCGGATCATCTCCTTGTCGGCCGGGTAAGGCAGGCGCAGGTCCGTGATGGCCTGCCCGGCAGTACCCGCCGGATGGCCTGCCGCCCACAGGCAGACAGCCTCCTCGATCATGGCCCAGTCGAGGCGTTCCGCCTCCCGCCATCGCACCAGCACCCACCTCCCCATCACCTCCAGTGCAGCGCAAACAACCCCGCGTGGTCATGATCCGCGGTGAGAAGATTTTCCTCCCAGCCACTCGATAACGCTGACCAGCACAGATGCCTCCCAAGGCCGTGATTCCGTCCCGCCGGGTTGAAGGACACCCGCGTCCTGCTGCACAGCCTGAGAGGTCAGCCAGAGCAGCTGCATATCCCTCCCGTTCCTGCTGGCAACTCGGCCATGGTGCCTCATCATCCGTACATCGCTAGCCCGCCGACCTGCTAGGTGCTGAATCCAGCCCGAAGCGGGACGATTCGCGGTTTCCGGGCAGCATTCTTGCTGGTGGTTACCCGGCGGGGAACGGGAGGGGAACCTTCTCACATCGGGTCATGACGACGGCCTCAGCGGCCCCCGAGAATGGGGCCATCCAGACAAGCGTCTTCGGGACAGCTCTTGCTGAAACGGCAAAGGCAGGGCATCTCAGAGCGGGATCCGGGGCCCTTAGTCTGGGCCTGAGCCTCCCGAGTGGCGTTACCCCCTTCATTACTACCTGACGCTGCAGGGAGTTGACGGCGAGGCCTCCGTGCCGGGTCGTGGCAGACGAAGCGCGGAGGTCTCCGCTGTACTCAAGCGGAAGTCACAGATAAGCAACAGACAGCTGCTGAAGCACCGCAGCAGATGCTCCGCAGGGGCTGCCGCCACCGAGTCTTGACTGGGCGGTCTGTCAGTGCTGGCAGCTGATCATCCGCTCTGCTTCGTCGAGTCCGAGCTGCCAGGGGTAAGTCTCGATGAGGCCGCCGCCGGTCCGGGGCGGATGCGGCTGGATGCCGCTGTCGCCGGAGAGGATATGGACCCCTTCGGCGCGGAGTGCGGCGACGCTGCGGATGAACGGCGCCCGGCTGGCCAGGGCCGAGTTGACGAAGGGGAGGACAACGACCGGGACGCCCATCCCGGTCAGCTCGGCGAGGACGCCGAGCGCATAGGTGTCGCTGATGCCGCACGCCCACTTGTTGATGGTGTTATAGGTGGCCGGGGCGACGAGCACCGCATCAGGGATGACAGATCTCGGTGCGCCGGGCTTGCTGTACTGGCTGCGGACCGGGCTGCCGGTACGCTGCTCGATGGCCGCCTGATCGAAGAACGGCAGCGCGGCGGGAGTGGCGATGACCTGGACGGCCCAGCCCTGCTCAACCGCGAGGCCGACGAGGGTGCCGGCCGCGGTCGCCGGCCCTGCCGCGCAGACCACGACCGACAGGGTTCCTCTGCTGGTGTTCACCTGCGCTCCAGCGGCGATGGTTTGTGCGCGGCACATGACGTAGACCCCGCGCGTATCCTGGCAGCTGCGGACTGCAGCGGAAGGGCGCGAGGCCTGTGGCAGAGGCTAGCACGATCGGTCAGCGGATCGCCCGTGCCCGCAAGCTCCGCGGCCTTACCCAGGCCCAGATCGCCGCGAGGGCCCCGTGCAGCAAGAGCCTCATTGCCCAGGTCGAGCGGGGCCACAAGCCAGCCACGCCGACGCTGATCGCGGCCGTGGCCCAGGTGCTGAACGTCGAGATCACCGAGCTGACCGGCCAGCCGTACCGCGGAAATGACGCCCGCACGGATCGCATCCACGCCTCGATCGCGGAGATCAGGCAGGCCCTCGCCTACTGGGACATCCCGCCGGAGCTGGACAAGCCACCGCGCCCGCTGCCCGAACTCACCGCCGGGATCGCCCTGGTCAGGCGCCTGCGGATGGACGCCAGCTACGTCCAGCTCGGCACGGTCCTGCCGGACCTGCTCAAGGAGCTGACCCTCAGCGTCCACACGCTGGGCGGCGCGGAGCAGGCACGAGCATTCGGGCTGCTGAGTGACGCGTACACGGCGGCCGACAGCATGGCATACAAGCTCGGCTACCTGGACCTGTTCGCGCTGGCTGTCGAGCGGATGTCGTGGGCCGCCGCGCACGCCGATGACCCGCTGCTGCGGCCGGTGGCGGCGATGCGGCGCTCCAGCGTGTTCCTGGCAGCCGGCGGCTGGGACGGCGGGATGACCTTGCTGGCCCGGGCAGGCCGGGAGATGAGCGGCAACCTGTCCGGAGACGCGAGCCTGAGCGTGTACGGCACGATGCACCTGCGGTCGGCGATCCTCGCCGCGCGGGCAAGCCAGCCAGGGCCGGCCTGGGACAGCATCGGCAGCGCCGCCGACGTCGCGGCCCGCGTGGGCCGCGATACCCGTGATTACGGCCTGCTGTTCGGCCCGGCGAACGTCGCCATCCACGGCGTGGCGGTAGCGGTCGAGCTGGGGGATGCCGATGAGGCGGTCCGGCGCAGCGAGAACCTGGACCTGCCTGATGACCTGCCCCGTGAACGGTCAAGTCATCATTACATTGACCTGTCGCGAGCCTGGGTCTGGCAAGGGCGGTTCGACCGGGCGCTGGCGTGCCTGACGCGGGCGGAACGCCTGGCCCCCCAGCGGACCAGGTACCATCCGATGGCACGCCAGACCGTCACTCAGCTGCTGGATCACCAGCGGCGACTGCCTGAGCCGCTGCGCGGGATCGCTACCCGGATGGGGCTGCCCTGACACTGCCCGCCCGGAGTTTCACGAACTGTGAAACTTAGCTCGTCCCATCGCTCTTACCGTCGTCATCGTGAGACCTCACTACTGGCGGTGTCCGCGATGACGAGGACCCGGGCGTGCCACCACCACGGCCGTGCTGACAAGAGCGCGGAGATGCAGCTTAAGGGGCGGCAACGCAGCGGCACTCCGCGCGCTCGCTGTGGCCGCCCCTGTGGCGCAGCTGGGAGATGCTGCCCGCCGCCTGCGGTGCTGGCGGTACGTGAGCGGGCGGAGGGGTGAGTGTCCTCGCATTCTGTCAGCCAGAGGGCTGAGCAGCGCAGGCTCCGGGAACGCATGCGTGCGATGGGGATGACCCATGCCGAGATCGCTGCCGAGATGGCAAGGCAGTTCACGCTCCGGCCGCGTGCGGCCTGGCGGGCTGCGTGGGGCTGGACGCTGGAAGAAGCCGCCGAACGGCACAACGCCCTGCGCGCTAAGAACGCCCCAGAGGCCGTCACCTCGCTGACCGGATCCCGGCTCAGCGAGTGGGAGAACTGGCCGTTCAGCACGCGCAAGCCGCCACTGACCGCCTTGTTCGCGCTGGCCGAGATATACCAGGCTCGCCCGCAGGACCTGATCGACGTTCACGACCGGGAAAAGTTCGCTGCCGCCGAGCTGCTCGTGCTCGACCAGCCCGCCCGGCGAGAACCAGTTGCGGGCCCGGCGCCGGCGGTCACCGCCCCGGACAGCGTGGCCCTAGCGGACAGCGCTGCAGGCTCTCATGCATACCGCGGATCGGCCCTGAGCCTGAGGCACGGCGATGCACTGCACAGGGCGGTTCCCGGGAGGCTCGTGAGCGCGGAGCCGGGAATCCGGTTCGCGGGCATCTCCCGGACCAGCGTCACCCCGGTTGTCGCCGCGCTTAACGAGATCCTTCTCGGCTACATCCGGGCCGATCAGCAGATGGGGCCGGCGGCGCTGGCAGGCCCTGTCCTGAGCCATGTCCCTGCTATCGAGAGACTCTGCGAGGTGGCCAGGGACGCCGACCGGGACGGTGCGCTCAGGTTCGCGTCCCGGTTCATGGAATTCTGCGGATGGGCGCATCAGGACGCGGGCGACCTCATCTCGGCCATGCGGTGGACCAGCCTGGCACTGGACTACGCGCTGGAGCTGGGAGACCAGCGGATCGTGTCATACACCCTCATGCGGAAGGCTGCCATTGCTACCGAGTCGGGCCTTCCCGCCCACGGCGTAGGGATGAGCAACGCCGCCCTTGCTGACTGGGACATGCTGACGCCGAGGCTCAGGGCCGTCATCCTCCGCCAGCGCGCGTTCGCGTACGCCGCGCTCCGCGAGACAGCACGCGCCATGGCAGACGCCAGCGCCGCGATCGCGCAGGCCGCCGCGGGTGCCAGCCAGGATGAGGACGACCGCGCGCCCTACTGCAGCCCGGTCTATGCCGAAATGGAGGCCGGCGCGGTGTACGTGATGCTGGGCGATCCGGCAGCTGCGGTCCCGGTCCTCGAAACGAGCCGGGCGGCCTGGTCCGATACCGCCCAGTCCCGCGACTTCGCACTCTGCCTGTCTCGCCTGGCCACGGCGTACGCCGCCCTCGGCGAGCCCGAGCAGGCGTGCGCGGCAGCCGGAGATGCGCTTGACGCGGCTGCCGGGCTGTGCTCTGCCCGGGTCACCGGGCAGCTCACCGTGCTGACTAAAATGCTGGCCAGATAGGACCATGATCCTGCTATGACCGGTACTCTGCACAGGCTCGCCGCTGTCACAAGGCCGGCGTAGCTTCCTGTTAGGAAGCCCCGCGTGAACCTCTTCCTGCCGACCGAGACGGCAGCCGACATCCAGGCGCGCAGGCTGCGGCATGCTGTTCTGCCTGTCGGCAGCTTCGAGCAGCACGGGACGCACCTCCCGCTCGTCACCGACACCGTGGTCGCGGGGGCGATCACGCAGGAACTGGCCCGGGCCTACCCCCTGTTCGCTCTCCCGCCGCTGACGGTCTCCTGCTCCCATGAGCACCACGCATGGCCGGCAACGGTCAGCATCTCGGCCCGCACAATCGCAAACGTGGTCGGTGACATCTACGACTCGCTTATCCGTTCCGGCTTCGCCTCGCTCACGATCGTCAACGGGCACGGCGGCAACTACATCCTGGCCAACCTCGTGCAAGAAGGCTGCGCGCACGGCAGGCACCTGGCCCTGTTCCCCGCCAAAGACGACTGGAAAGACGCCCGTCGGTCAGCAGGACTCACGACAACCGACCACGAGGACATGCACGCCGGGGAACTCGAAACCTCGATCGTGCTCCACGTCAGCCCGGAGATGGTGGCGGCCGGATACCAGGACACGGACTGGCTGGCCGACGACCGCCGGCACCTGCTCACCACCGGCATCCGCCAGTACACAGCAACCGGGGTTATAGGCCGCCCCTCGCTCGCCTCCGCGGACAAGGGCAAAGCAGTACTGCACTCGCTCACCGGGAACTTCGCCAGCGTGCTGGACCTGCTCGACGGCCGCACTGCCGCGCCGTGAACAGTCCGCACCCGCTCCCTCACCTGCGCTGCGGGCCGATCCTGAGCGAGCTTGTTCATGCGGGCGGTGATCTAGTCCGAAGTTACGGGGTCTGAAGATGCCGAGACCGCCGCTGGCCTGCGCTTTCGCGACGTCGAGGTGCTTGGCCAGTTACCTGGCGGAGAGCGGGAGGGGAACCTTCTCACATCGGATCATGACCACGGTCGCGGCGAGCCCGAGAATGGTGCCATCCGGATAAGAGCGTTCCGGACGGATCTTGCTGAAAACGGCGAGGGCAGCGCACCCTCAGAGCGGGATCCGGGCTCTTGCTCTGGGACCGACCTCCCGAGTGGCGTTACCTCCCCTCACTACCTGACGCTGCAGGGAGCTGACGGCGGGGCCTCCGTGCCGGGTCGTGGCAGACGAAGCGCGGGGGGGTTCCGCTGTCGACGGGGCGATCGAGGCGGCTGTGGACGCGTCGATCGCGGAGGGGCGGCTTAAGAGGCGGCAGGGACGGCGGATCATGTCATATCCGCTGGTCATCCGGCTGATGATCGGGATGGCCCTGATGCCGGACGGCTCGTATCGCAAGACACTGGCCCGCCTGGCCGGGATGCTGGCGGATATCCCGTTCGCCCTGGAATGGCATGTCCCGGCGGAGAAGGTGGTCACGGACTGGCGGCGGCCGATGATGGAGGCCCTGTTCTGGGAGGCGGCCGGGCCGCTCGTCGGTGACGACGAGCCGTCGGCGGTGCTGCTGGCCGGCATGATGGTGTGCGCTGCTGACGGGATGCTGGTGAACGTGCCGGACACCCGCGCGGAACCGGGCGATGTCCGGGTCGACCGGGACCGTGGATGATTTTTCCTCATTCCCGCAGCTGAGGATCGTCGCGATCACCACGCGCGCCGGCCGCGCCATCCTCGGGGCGATCGCGGGCAGTAGCGGCGCCGGCGAGCAGACCCTGCTGAAACGCCTGGTGCGGCGCCATCCGGCTGCGGGAAACCATCGCCGGGGTCAAGGCAACCATCGCCGGCCAGCGAGCGGTGCTTGAGAAGCTTCGCAGCATGGTTGCTAACCTCACCCTCGCCAGCGCCGTCCTTGCCCGCGATGGCGGGGGAGATACCCCGGCTGCCGGCAGAGAGCGCGTCGGCAGGCGGCAACGTCGTCCCCGTACGTCCCGGCTGAGGGCTGGCAAGCGGCTGCAGCGGACACGCAGCTCCCCGCCGCCAGGTGGCTTGAGGGCGGGCAGGCAGCTGCGCCTTCCGGCCGTCACAGCCAGGTGTAGTTCTGGTCGGTGATGCCGTGCAGCAAGGGGCTGCCGGTGGCGGCTCGGGGGTGCGGCAGCGCCGCGACAGCGGGGCCGATGAGGGGGAACAGCGGGATCTCGCCGGCTTTGCGGTAGCTGACCCATTCGATGATGCCGGGCTCGTGGCTGCCGTCTGGCTGCTCGTCGTACTCGGTGGTCGCCAGTCTGGCCCGGGTGGCGCTGGTGATGAAGCAGCGGAAGATGAGGTGGAGTTTGCGGGGCGGGGCGGTGGGGCCGGGGCGGGTGACCATCTGGTCCTGGATCCAGCACAGTTCAGGGTCGGTGGCGTCGCTGCGGCTGAGGTGGAGTTCTTCGGCCAGCTCGCGGTGCAGCGCATCGAGCAGGTCCTCGCCGGGTTCGACGTTGCCGCCGGGCGGGGTGTAGTGGCTTCCGGTGGACCGGTCGCGGCGGATGAGGGCGATGTCCTCCCCGCAGAACACCAGGGCGCCGGTGCGGATCTTGAGCCGGGAGAACGGCGCTGGGCTGATGTGATCTGCCATGCGGGCAGTATCCCCGCGCGGTGCTGCCCGATGCCGGGTGCTGGCGGAATCAGCATGAATGTCCTGGCGCTGTCCATGGGTCAGGCGGCCTGCTGCAGGCCCGGATAGCCGTAGTTTGCCCGGCCGTGCTCAAGGGTGAGGTGTTCGAGGTCCGCGCCGGTGATGGTGTAGCGGCGCAGCCGTGTGCAGCTGCCGCGGAGGACCGGCCTGAGGTGGCAGGGGTCGAGTTCCTCGACGACCAGCGACGGCACGGCGGTGGGGGTGTTCTTCCCGCCGCAGGCGGCGGGAGCCAGGTGCCCGGCCGGCGCGAACGGCGCGGGTGCCAGGCGCCAGATGGGTCCGCGGATGCTCGACAGGCTGGCCTGGCCGAACCCGCGTTCCTCCCTGGGTGTCATGGGCTCGCCCTCCAGCGATACGAGCCCGCCGAACAGGCCTGTGGCGCGGCCCTGGTTGACGATCTGGCCGGTGTCGATAGTGAAGTCGCGGGAGAAGAACACCCCGGGCGGGTAGTCGGCGAGCCGGAGCGCGTCAGCGTACGTGGTGACCAGCGGGATAACCGAATCCCTCAGATGCTGCGCGGCCGCGTGGTCGATTCCGCCGTCCAGCCGGCCGGCTGACGCGGCAAGCTCGGCGAGGACCGCGGCGACGTCCTCCCATCCGGCGCTGGGGAACCTGTCGCGGCGGCGGAGCCCCCGGCGTGCCTTGCGGCCGAGCAGGGTGTTCAGGAAGTGCCGGGTGGCGTCGGTGTATCCGGACCGGCGGCGGCTGCCGGTTGCCGGGTAGAGGTGGAGGGCGGTGAAGCGGCCGTCCGGGTGGAAGTCCGGGTCGGCGGCGTAGTAGTCGCCGTCGGCGTTGGCGAAGCGGAACACCGTGACCTCGCTGGTCGTGTGGGGCATGTCCAGGCGGCCGGTGAGTGCATCGCTGACGGCAGCGGTGCCGGGGGTGAGGCCGTCAGCTGTGACGTGCAGGTACCGGCGGCCGGCGGTGGAAAAGACAGGCTGGCGGTCCTGATCGAGCCGTTCGATGATCGTCAGCGGCGGCTCCTCCGGCTGCCCGGCGAGGCTGATGAGCAGATGGGGGCCGCACGCGATCACGTGCCGGCCGTTCACTGCCGTGTCCGTCAGGTCGCCGGTGCCTGCCAGCGGAGCGAACCGCAGCTCGACGGCGGCGGTGGCCGGGCCATGGCCAAGCCGGCCGAACACCGGCTGGTAGGTGACCAGAGCGTTGGCCAGGTCGGCGGTGAATTCGGCGCGAGAGGTCTCACCGGCCGGCTTGTCGTTCCAGCCCCTCGTGTAGGGGGTCAGGGAGAGCCTGATCCCGTCGAATACGTGGCCGTAGTGAGCCGCGACTCGCTGGTGCATGACGGCCAGGCCGGCGTTGTGGCGTGAGTAGCCGACGGTGGAGATCCTCAGTTTGACCTGCAGTACGTCGCGTGCCAGGGCGCACAGGATGTCGAGGTGGGGATAGGACGCGATGTCGTTGTCCAGGTAGGGGAACAGGACTCCGGGCCGGTGGATCCGCCCGGCAGCGATGCGCAGGCCGCGCTCGGCGGCGACTTCGGCCAACGCGGTCGCCACGTCGGTCAGCCCGCCGGCGGTGAGCTGCCAGATATCGCGGCCGGCGTGCTGGGAGCAGAACGCGCACCGGTTGAAGCAGCCGGTGGCCGGGCTGAAGTACTGCAGGCGGGTGAACGCCTCGTCTGGCAGCGCCCGGAACTGGCTGGCCAGCGCGGCGGCTGTGGTGGTCGTGATCGCGGTCATGCGGAGTCCTCCTTCATATCGGGTGCGGGGGTGAGCAGGTCCGCCAGGGCATCCGCGAATGCCAGGACCTGCGCGGACGCGGTCTCCGGTCCGGTGAACGGTCGTCCCGGGCCTCGGGTGATGCCTTCGAGGGTGGCGATCTCGGTGCCGGGGTGGCACAGGATGCCGGGGCCGGGCGCGGATGCGATGAGGATTTCCCCGGCATCGGCATCGGCGAGGGCTGGGTGGGCGCCGGGCCGGACCCATCGCAGCTGCCTGCCGTCGAGCCGGTAGATGCCCGGTCCGGGAAACCCGGCCGGAACACGGCCGGGAACAGGGCTTGTCAGCCGTACCTTGGCGTAAAACGGGCCTGGCCCGGAGCTGGCCGCGGAGCCGATGGTGGTGTGGTTGAACTCGCCGGGGTCGCCAAGCCAGTCAGCGTGGCCGCCGAGCGTCGTGACGAGGTGGGCGACCACGAACGGCGGGACGCTGCGGAGCTGCTGGTTGACTGCCGACACTTCCGTGGTGCCCTGGTTGCGGCAGTTCAGCTCGTTGATCTTGACCTGGCCGTCGGCGGTGAGGATGGCATCCAGGCCGAACAGCCCGGCCATCCGGTGTTCCTCCCACGCCCACTCGCCGATCCGGACCGCTGCCTCGGTCAAGATGGTGGCGGCAGCAGCCGGCCAGGGCCGGGACCAGTCGTTGCCCGCGCTCTTAGCCGGGCCGATGCCGAGTTCCCCGACGGCTACCGCCTTGTGCGAGGGCCGGTCGGCATAGACGTCTACGCCGCCGCCAGGACGGGGAACAGACAAGACGGTGATGTTGGATGACCAGCCGTCGACGAACGCCGCGACCCTGTACGGGGCGGGCATCGCCGCGGCGGCGGCCATATCGCGCTCGCCGCTGACGATGACGGTGCCCCGCCCCCCGGAACTCACCCCGGACTGCACCACCACCCTGCCGGTGCCGGTCAGCCGGCGCAGCTCAGCGAGCGCGGGCAGCGGCCCGCCGATCCTGACCGCGCTGATCTGGGCTTCCTGCGGAACGCATGCCTGCTGCATGAACTGGCCGAAGTCGGCCTTGTTCTCCAGCCGGGCCCGCAGCGCTCCGTCGACTGCGGCGACGGCTCCGCCCGGACCAGCCAGCTCGCGGAGCTGACTGGTCACGAACCAGCCGGTGACGACCGGCGGGACGGCCATTGCTTCCACGCGGCTGCGTGCTGCGGGGAAGATCTCGTCAAGCCAGTGGTGCCGGTGCCGTGCGGAACGGGTCGCCGTTGTCTGCTCGGCCGCGATGACCTGGTGCGGGCTGGCCGGCGGCCAGGACTGGTAGCAGCCGATCGCCAGCGCCGGCCGTATCACATCGACCGGGTACGGGCCGGTGTAGCAGGTGCGGTAGGCCGACGTGAACCGCTGCGCGCTCACCAGCGGCCGGCCGGCCAGGGCCGCGGTCAGCGCGGCTGCGGCCCCGGCAGCGTCGCCAGCCTCCAGCGCCGGCGTCATGCTGCTCGCCTCTCCGCCGTGCCGGGCTGAGGCTGCCGCGCGGGCGGGATGGCGGGCAGCAGCTCGACCACGGCCTCAGCCATCTCCTGAGGCGTGTGCCGGGAGGTGTCGAAGACCAGCAGCGTGCGGTGCCGCCGGCCCATGCCGCGGGTCAGCATCGCGGTGAATGTCTGCGCGAACTGAAGATCCTCGACGCTGCGGATATCGCCCGCGTCAGCGTCGCGGCGGTCGGCAAGCCTGCTTGCCCGCACCGGTGCCGGGGCGTGAAGGTAGACCGCTACGTCGAACGCGGCGAAAACCTGCGGCCACCGCAGTGCCAGGCAGGCGGCCAGGAACGGCCCTCCGGCCATGCCGAACGCGGCGGTCCGGTCGGCGTAGCCATCCTGGACGAGCACGATCCCGGCAGGCTGGGGCGGGGCCAGCCGGGCCAGCACGCCATCAAGGGCGTAGCCGCCGAGAAGGAACGCTGAAGTGATCATGCTGCTGTCCGGCTGGCGGACTAGCGGCAGCTTCTTCAGCCACCGTTCCAGTGGATGGCGGGCGGCGAGCATCCCGCGGTGCCGCATCGCCGGGACGCCCCGTTCGGCGAGGGCATCGACGATGGCCTGGGTGAGGGTTGTCTTGCCGGTCAGGTCCAGGCCGTCCACGAGAATCCGCGAGGCCGTCACGACGGTCCGGCTAGATGAGGCGCTGTGCTCCATGCCGCCACGATGACCCGGCGTACAGCAGATGCCGGCTGACATCGTGATGTCATGACAGATGACTCGTCACCAGCACCCCGATGACATGTCACCGGGATGCTGCTCATCCCGGTTCACTGCCGGGCCGCGGCGGTGCTCTGTGCTGAGTTATCGTTACGCCGTGGTAAGGCGCTCGATCCTCATCCAGGACGACGAAATAACCCGCGACAGCGGGTTCGTGCTCATCTGCGCGGGCTATCTCGTTGAGCAGGGCAAGGTGCTGCTCGTGCACCACAACCGGTTCGGCCGGTGGGTACCTCCCGGGGGGCATATCGAACCCGGGGAGACCTTCGCCGAGACTGCCGTCCGGGAGTTCAAGGAAGAAACCGGACTGCTGGTGAAGGCGCTGTCCAGCCAGCCTGTCATCCACCCGCCGGACGACAACGCAACCCCGGAACCGGTCCCGTTCTATGCCGACGTCGAGCGTGAAGGGTTCATCAGGCCGGCGATCGCCCAGTACTTCTATGTGCAGCGAGCGGCCGGAACTGCCCGGGATCCGGTGCGCGCCCAGCTCAAAGAGGTCCACGCGGCACGCTGGTTCACCTGGCAGGAACTGGCAGACTTGCCGACCTTCGAGCAGGTCCGGTCGCTGGCGCGTCATGCGCTGCGGAACTACCCGGTGGAAGCCGAGCGGTCAGCCAGCACGTAACCGCTGCCCCGGGACGTCTGGCAAGCGATCACGACCTTCACCGTCATTCCCCCGTACGCGTCAGCGACTACCTTGTTGAGGCGCTGGACGTACTTGGCTACCGAGGACGGCGCGACGTACATCGCCGCAGCGATCTCTGCCGCCGTCATTCCGCTCGGGCCGGCGGTGTCAAGCATCACCGCCAGGGTCAGCAGCCGCTCAGGTACCGGACACGACACCGCAGGCAGGTCACCGGCGCAGACCAGCACCTGCTGAAGCGCAGGTTCCACCGCGACCGAGCGGATCACCGCAGCGCCCCCGTCCAGCGCCGCGGGCCCGGCACCAGGGCTCTGACCCGGCTCGGCCATGCTCATCTGACCCAGCCGCGCTCTGGCTTCCTCGTACGCGCACACGGTGTAGTAGGCCGCCCGGATCGTGGCTCGTTTACCGGACGCGCCCGGCTCGTTCCACAGCCCGGCTTCGTCATCCCACAGGTCGCTCATCAGCCGCCAGGCCTTCGCGAGCCTCTGGTCGTAGGGGTTGCCGCCACTACGCAGGACCGCCTGGACACCGAGCGCGTAGGCCATGTGCTCCCATGCGGTTCCCTGGACGTCCTTGTCGTCCTCGACGAACGTCTCCCAGCGGTGATGGTTGCGGGCGAGCCACCCTGCTGCCTCCCCGACTACATCTGCCAGCGGTTTCACCTGAACTTGCCCGCTGACTCCGCCGGTCTCCGCCTTGAGGTCATCAGCTGAGCCGGGACTGCCCGCAGCCTGCAGCCGGGCGGCAGCAGCGACCGCCATCAAGCACAGCGCAGTCTTGCTCGGGCTGGGCGCAGTATCGACATATGTCCGCCACCCCCACGCCCCGCTGGGCCGCCGGTGATACAGCAGCCCAGTCAGGCCCCAGGCGACCAGTCCCTTCGCCCGCTCAAGCAGCCGGCTCGTGTTAAACCCGCCCGGGAGCACCAGGTCGGCGCCCAGCCCGCTCACGACATGGTGCAGCTGCGCCAGCGATATCACCGCAAGAGCCGTCTGATGCAGCGAGACGTCATCGATCCCGGCCACCTCCGGCCATCCGAGATCGACCTGATGAGCATCCAGCCAGTCCACGCACCATGCCGCGGACTCCGCAACGCCAGGCTGGGTGAAGAACTCCGGATACAGCACAAGCCCGCTCAGCCCGAAGCACACGAACCTGGTGTTCTCACCCCGGCCGCCCTTCTGCCGCGGACGGCAATGCTCACTGACCGCGCTGGCCAGGAAGGACACCGCCTCCCGCGCCGACTTTCCGCCAGCGCCCGCAGCCCGCAGCACCGCCAGCACCTCGCTGGTATTCACGATCGAGGAAACCGAGGTGAGCGTAAGCCCCCAGCCGCCGTCGAATCCCTGATGGTCAAGCAGGGTGCCCGCGGCCCGCTCCAGCCGCTTCTGGTAGGAAGCAAGACCGATCTGTCTCATCATGACCACCCTCAGCGTTCAGTATCAATCCGAGCGTAACCGGCAGACAGCAGAATGCGGCACCAGGCATTGCCCGAACCGCGCGGAACCGGACAGGTTATGCCGCTGCCGGCGAACGAGACGACGCCGAACCTGCCTACACGCTCTACCCAGCCGACGCCGACGTCGCGGCGCCGGCCATAGGCAAGATCTTCCCGTGCCGGCACGTCCAGATCATGCTGTCATGGCCCTGATCCCCGCGTGGCGGAGGCCGCACTCCCTGCAGGTCCAGGACCCTGGCACGGCAGAGGCCGCCGTCCTGCTGCTGGCTGAAGCTGTCGCGTGGTTGAGGTGCAGGAATCCTGAACGAGTGCCAACGGGTCCAGCATGCCGGCGGGGCGACACGAACGGCAGCGGTAACAGTCATGCCAGGTTCAGGGCACGCCAGGGCTCTTGCTGGGTGCCGCTGATGAGATCGCGGAGGCGCCGGCGGCCTTCGGCGCGGGCCTGCGGGTGGCTGCTGCGGACGTACGGGCCGAGGGAACGTATCTCGCGCATCTGCCGGAGCACCGCCAGGCCGGGCAGGTCCGCCGGGTGCACGCCATAGGCGGCGCAGAACGTTTCGTACTCTGCTGCCGGGCGGCCGAACCGGTGCCTCATGCTGGCCGGGACGATGTCCTGCTCCCGCGGCCCGTAGCTGACCGAGTCCCAGTCAGATAGCACCACGCGCTCCGGGGTATGGATCAGGTTCTCCGCGTAGGCGTCACCGTGAACCAGCCCGCACCCCAGAGCCCACGTCGCGGAATCGTACTGATGCTGGAGTTCCCGGGACCGGCTGAGCAGCCAGGACCGCTGCTCGCCGGTGAGCCATCCGCAGCGTTCGGCGTCTTCGGGCAGCGAGCTGAGCGGCCGGACCGCAGGGAGCTGCACCGGAGGCAATCCCAGCCCGTGAAGTTGCCGCACCAGCCGTCCGAGTGACTCCACGTCATCCCACCGCGGCCCGGTCGCGGGCAGGTAATGCCAGAACGTCACCAGGTACCCGTGCGCGGCAACTGGCTGCTCGACATCCAGCGGCTGGACAGCGGGGAAACCGAGTTCGTTCAGCCACGCGGTGACCCGCACCGATACCGACAGCCGGTCCATCCATGTGGCCGGCACAGGCGCGTACCGCAGCCGTAGGACGACGGGCAGCCTCCGAAGCTTATAGACCGTGTTGGACCGGTCGTAGAGGACTTCGGCGTCAGAACTGTCCAGCCCGGCGACCGCACACGCGGCAGCAAGCGCCTCCGATGGCCGGGTTGATGGCCGGGTTCGTGCAGCCATGGCGCCTGGCTACCCGGTGATCTGCGTGGGGAGTGCCTCACGGCAGAAGGTCTCGATCTCCTCCTGTGTGTCCCGGGACAGGGGCGCCTCGGCGAAGGCGGGCTGCGCGAGCAGCCCCCGGAACCTCGCCAGGTGCTGGATGACGGGGTCGTTGCGGACATCCGATGGGAGATCGAGGACCGGCCTGACCGCGGCGACCGCTCCGTCCAGCTCGGACTGCTGCAGGTAGGCGATGGCGGAGTCGACCTGCGCGTGTGCTACAGAGTAGATGTGACGCTCGTCAGCTGGGGCGGCGTCGGTCAGTGTGATCACTTCCCGCGCATTGGTGAGTACCTGCGCTGGTGCCTCCAGCAGCATCTGCGTGCTGGCCGCGATGCCGTGGTAGCGGACGGGCGGCATGCTCCAGGTCTCGCCGAACAGATCCGGGGCAGACACCGCTGTCAGTTGTGACTCGGCTTGACTGAGCGCCAAGCGTGCGTCTTCCCGCTGGCCGCTGCGCGCCAGCGCCCGGGCGCGGAACAGGCCGAGCATCACGCGGGCGGAGTCGGCCGTGCGGTAGTTCAGGCCGTCCTCGGCGAGCTGGGCGGACTCGGCGTACCGGCCATCCCAGTAGGCGAGCTTGGACTGGGTGGCGCGGACCCAGGCGCGGGCGCCGTCGTGCCCGGCCTGCTCGGCGCACATCCACGCGGTCCACGCGTGCGTATCAGCCGCCCGGTAGTTGCCCAGGTCGGCGGTCTCCCAGGCGAGCAGCCCGCACACCTGGGCGGCGAGCAGGTACAGGTCACGGGCCTGGTCCAGCCGCGTATGGCCGCGCAGCCTGGCTGTGATCCGGTCTCGCAGCCGCCGGGTATCCAGCATCACTGGGAGCAGCGGCGCGCCGAACTCAAGATCCCGGGCCAGCAGCCGCGCCTGACTGACGTACTGCTCGATAGCGGCG
>Ga0335074_10006903_pt1 | contig 15768 bp, 7 predicted proteins | sample Lox_Sample_23_FD_206715 | JGI IMG/M metagenome (GOLD analysis project Ga0335074, IMG submission 206715) | Soil microbial communities from Loxahatchee National Wildlife Refuge, Florida, United States - Lox_Sample_2.3 | ecosystem: Environmental > Terrestrial > Soil > Wetlands | place: USA: Florida... | reverse complement strand
GGTTGACGAACTCGTAGGTGCTCGGGTCGAACTGCTCCCCGAGCGCCTCGGCCAGCGCCCGCTCGATCTTGTCGTTGTAGATGATCCGCCCGACCGTGGTCAGCACGTGGCCGCCGTCGAGGCCGATCGGCCGGTACTCGGACAGGTCGTGCAGCTTGGTCACGCCGTGCTCGTAGGACCACTCCGCCTCCTGGGCGGTGCGATACACGTGCGGGCGCGGATCGTGCTTGGACGGATCGATCTTGGCCAGCTCGCTCTCGTCCGGGCCGTAGGTCAGGTAGTAGGCGCCGAGCACCATGTCCTGAGTCGGGGTGGCCAGCGGCGCGCCGTGAGCCGGTGACAGGATGTTGTTGGCCGACAGCATCAGGATCCGGGCCTCGGCCTGGGCCTCCGCGCTGAGCGGGAGGTGGACCGCCATCTGGTCGCCGTCGAAGTCGGCGTTGAAGGCGTGGCAGACCAGCGGGTGGACCTGGATCGCCTTGCCCTCGACCAGCACCGGCTCGAAGGCCTGGATGCCGAGGCGGTGCAGCGTCGGCGCGCGGTTCAGGAGCACGGGGTGCTCGTGGATGACCTCCTCGAGCACATCCCAGACCTCGGGAATCATCGAGTCGACCATCTTCTTGGCCGCCTTGATGTTCTGCGCGGACTTGCGCTCGACCAGGCGGGCCATGATGAACGGCTTGAACAGCTCGAGCGCCATCAGCTTGGGCAGCCCGCACTGGTGCAGGCGCAGCCACGGGCCGGCCACGATCACGCTGCGGCCGCTGTAGTCGACGCGCTTGCCGAGCAGGTTCTGGCGGAAGCGGCCCTGCTTGCCCTTGAGCATGTCCGACAGGGACTTGAGGGGACGGTTGCCCGGTCCGGTGACCGGACGTCCGCGGCGGCCGTTGTCGAACAGGGCGTCGACGGCCTCCTGGAGCATGCGCTTCTCGTTGTTGACGATGATCTCCGGCGCGCCCAGGTCGAGCAGTCGCTTGAGGCGGTTGTTGCGGTTGATGACGCGGCGGTAGAGGTCGTTGAGGTCCGAGGTGGCGAAGCGGCCGCCGTCGAGCTGGACCATCGGGCGCAACTCTGGCGGGATCACCGGGACGGCCTCCAGGATCATCATCTCCGGCTTGTTGCCTGAGTTGATGAAGGCGGTGACCACCTTCAGGCGCTTGACCGCGCGGGCCTGCTTCTGGCCCTTGGCCGTCTTGACCTGATCCTGCAGCTCGTCGGACTCGGCGGCCAGGTCGACCTGCTGGAGCAGGTCACGCACGGCCTCGGCGCCCATGCCGCCTCGGAAGTACTCGCCGAAGCCGTAGGGCGAGCCGAAGCGGTCCTTGAGCTCACGGAACAGGGTCTCGTCGTTGATGACGTCCTTGGCCTTCATCGACTGGAACAGGTCCCACACCTGGCGCATGCGCTCAGCGGCGTCCTCGATGTAGGCCTCGGTGTCGTCGATGTCGGCCTGGAAGCTCTTGCGCAGGTCCTTGAGGAGCTTCTCGCGCTCCTCGTCGGACAGCTTGGCCACGTTGACCTCCAGCGACTCGGCCCACAGGTGGTCCTCGTCGGAGAAGTTGCGGTCGGTCTTGGCGCTCTCCAGGAACTGGACGCGGCGCTCGAGCGACTCCTTGAGCTCGAGGACGCGCTCCTCCTTCTCGGCCGCGTAGGCGTCGAGGACCTTGCCTACCTCCTCCTTGAGGGAGTCAACGTCACGCGCGCGGGCTTCGTCGTCGACCCACGTGACCATCGAGGCGGCGAAGTACAGGACCTTCTCTAGCTCCTTGGGAGCCATGTCGAGCAGGTAGCCGATGCGGCTGGGGACGCCCTTGAAGAACCAGATGTGGCTGACCGGGGCGGCCAGGTCGATGTGGCCCATGCGCTCGCGCCGGACCTTGGAACGCGTCACCTCGACGCCGCAGCGCTCGCAGACGATGCCCTTGTAGCGGACGCGCTTGTACTTGCCGCAGTAGCACTCCCAGTCCTTGGTGGGACCGAAGATGCGCTCGCAGAACAGCCCGTCCTTCTCGGGCTTGAGCGTCCGGTAGTTGATCGTCTCCGGCTTGGTGACTTCGCCCGAGCTCCACTGGCGGATCTGCTTGGAGGAGGCGAGGCCAATCTCGATGGCGTCGAAATTATTTATGTCGATCAAGGTGAGTCCTTGCTTCTAGTGCGTGTGGAAATCTGGGCAGAGGACGAGGCTTTTATGCCTCGTCCTCCTCTAGGACGCCTTCGGCCTCGCCGGCCGGAACGTCCTCGTCAAGCATCGGGTCGACGTCGGTGGCGAAGTCCTCGGCCTCCAGGTCCTCGCCGGACTCGAGGTCGGGATCCTCGACGTCGACCTCGGCCTCGGCCTCGACCGTCTCGCCCTCGTGCTCGATGGCTTCGTCGGCGGCGCCACTGGCGCCGTCGGTGGCCCGGACGCCGCTCAGGTCGATCCCGAGCTCCTCGGCCGCACGCAGGAGGTCGTCGTCCTCCTCGCGCATCTCGGCCCGCTCGCCTTCCTCGGAGACGACGTTGACGTCGAGCGCCAGCGACTGCATCTCCTTGAGCAGGACCTTGAACGACTCGGGGATCGAGGGCTCAGCGATGTTCTCGCCCTTGACGATCGCCTCGTAGGCCTTGACCCGGCCGACGGTGTCGTCGGACTTGATGGTCAGCATCTCCTGGAGGGTGTATGCCGCGCCGTAGGCCTCGAGTGCCCACACCTCCATCTCGCCGAAACGCTGGCCGCCGAACTGCGCCTTGCCCCCGAGCGGCTGCTGGGTGACCAGCGAGTAGGGGCCCGTCGAGCGGGCGTGGATCTTGTCGTCGACCAGATGCAGGAGCTTCAGGATGTACATGTAGCCCACCGTCACCTGCTCGGCGAACGGCTCGCCGGTGCGCCCGTTGAACAGCCTCACCTTGCCCGAGGCCTGCTCGCCCTCTCGGCGCCGCTTGTCGACGTCCATCCGGATCTTGCCCTGGTGCTCGTCCTGCCAGCGCACGAGTGCCTCGTCGACGTCCTTGACGGTGGCGCCGTCGAACACCGGGGTGGCCACATAGACCTTGGCCCCGGCGCCGTCGGTGGCGTTGACCGCCGTGACCGTGGCCCGCTTGCGGGCCTCCGAGCCGTCGTCGAACCAGCCGTTGGCGGCCACCCAACCGAGGTGCGTCTCCAGGATCTGACCCAGGTTCATCCGGCTCGGCACGCCGAGCGGGTTCAGGATCACGTCGACCTGGGTGCCGTCCTCCAGGAACGGCATGTCCTGGACGTCGACGATCTTGGAGATGACGCCCTTGTTGCCGTGGCGGCCGGCCAGCTTGTCGCCCTCGGCGATCTTGCGCTTCTTGGCCACGAACACCCGGACCAGGTCGTTGACGCCCGGCGGCAGGTCGTCGCCCTCGTCGCGGCTGAAGGTCTTGACGTCGATGACGACGCCGCCCTCGCCGTGGGGCACCTTGAGCGAGGTGTCGCGGACCTCGCGCGCCTTCTCCTTGAAGATCGCGCGGATCAGCTTCTCCTCGGCGGTCAGCTCGGTCTCGCCCTTGGGCGTGACCTTGCCGACCAGCAGATCGCCGGACTGGACCTCGGCGCCGATGCGGACGATGCCCCGGTCGTCGAGGTTGCGCAGCGACTCCTCCGAGCGGTTCGGGATGTCGCGGGTGATCTCCTCGTCGCCCAGCTTGGTCGTGCGGGCGTCGATCTCGTACTCCTCGATGTGGATCGAGGTGAGCTCGTCGTCCTGGACCAGGCGCTTGGACAGGATGATCGCGTCCTCGAAGTTGTAGCCCTCCCAGGACATGAAGGCGACGAGCAGGTTCTTGCCCAGGGCCATCTCGCCCATGTCGGTGGCTGAGCCGTCGGCGAGCACCGTGCCCTCCTCGACCTTCGCTCCGACGTCCACGATCGGCTTCTGGTGGATCAGCGTGCCCTGGTTGGAGCGCATGAACTTCTGCAGCTCGTACTCGTCCTGGCCCGCCTTCGTGTCGACGAGGATGCGCTCCGCGTCGACATAGGAGACGGTCCCGGCCGAGAGGGCGAGCACCACGTCGCCCGTGTCGATCGCCGCCCGGCGCTCCATCCCGGTACCGACCAGGGGGGCGTCGGTGACGAGCAGGGGCACGGCCTGGCGCTGCATGTTGGAGCCCATCAGCGCCCGGTTGGCGTCGTCGTGCTCCAGGAACGGGATCATCGCCGTGGCCACCGACCAGATCTGCTCGGGGGAGACGTCGATCAGGTCGACCTCGGCCGGCGTCACGGTCACGTACTGACCGGCCTGCGTGCGGCAGATGATCTCCTCGCCCTGGAGCTTGCCGCTCTTGTCCACCGGGGTGTTGGCCTGCGCGATCTTGCGCTCCTCCTCCTGGGTGGCGTCGATCCGGACGATCTCGTCGGTCACCTTGCCGTTCTTGACCACCCGGTAGGGCGTCGTGACGAAGCCGTGCTCGGAGATCTCGGCGTAGGAGGACAGTGAGCCGATGAGGCCGATGTTCGGACCCTCCGGGGTCTCGATCGGGCACATCCGGCCGTAGTGGGTCGGGTGCACGTCACGCACCTCGATCGGCGCGCGCTCTCTCGTGAGCCCCCCGGCGCCGAGGGCGCTTAGCCGGCGGCGGTGGGTTAGGCCGGCCAGGGAGTTGGTCTGGTCCATGAACTGGCTGAGCTGGGAGGAGCCGAAGAACTCCTTCAGCGCCGCCACGACCGGGCGGATGTTGACGATCGTCTGGGGGGTGATCGTGTCGGCGTCCTCAGTGGTGAGGCGCTCGCGCACGACGCGCTCCATCCGGTAGAGGCCGATGCGGAAGGCCTCCTGGATCAGCTCGCCGACGGTGCGCAGACGGCGGTTGCCGAAGTGCTCGTACTCGTCGAGGTGGTCCTGGATCGGCTCACGCGGCATCGAGATCGCCTCGGCGGCGTAGTCCTTGACGTCGGAGTCGGGCTCCTCGGGCATGCCGAGGATCTTCGGCAGCGAGACCAGCTCCCGGACCAGGGCGATGATGTCGTCGTGGGTCAGGGTGCGGGTGTCGAGGTCGATGTCCAGGCCCAGCCGCGAGTTGAGCTTGTAGCGGCCCACCCGGGTCAGGTCGTAGCGCTTGGGATCGAAGAACAGCTGGTTCAGGAGCGAGCGGGCGGCGTCGACCGACGGCGGCTCGCCCGGACGCTGCTTCTTGAACAGCTCGATCAGCGCGCCTTCCTCCGTGCGCGTCATCTCGGCGTCGGCATCCAGCGTCAACCGGATGTAGAGCGAGTTGTTGAACAGCTTGAGGATCTCCTCGTCCGCGGCGTAGCCCATAGCCCGCAGCAGCACGGTCACGGGGAGCTTGCGCTTGCGATCGATACGGACGTAGACGCGCCCCTTCTTGTCGATCTCGAGCTCGAGCCACGAGCCGCGAGCCGGCATCAGGTTGGCGATGAAGACCTGCTTCTCACGGTCCTTGGGCTCCATCACGTAGGCGCCGGGGCTTCTGACGAGCTGGGTCACCACGACCCGCTCGGTGCCGTTGATGATGAACGTGCCGCGCTCGGTCATCCACGGGAAGTCGCCCATGAACACCGACTGCTCGCGGATCTCGCCCGTCTCCCGGTTGATGAAGGCGACGGTGACGGTCAGCGGGCGGGCATAGGTCAGGTCCTTCTCCCGGCACTGGTCGAGGCTGGCGATGGGGGAATCGAAATTGAACTCCCCGAACTGCACAGCGAGATTGCCGGTGTAGTCCTCGATCGGGGACACGTCGTCGATCGTCTCGCGCAGTCCACCCCCGTCCGGGTCGGTGAGCCACTCGAACGAGCGGCGCTGGATATCGATGAGGTTGGGGACTTCAAGGACCTTGTTCAGACGCGCGAAACTGCGGCGCGTCCGTGGGGCTTCAGCGGTGGCCAAGACGGCGACTCCTCGGGCCGGGGGAGAGAAGAAGAGGGCGCGCGGGAGGCTTGTACAACCCACTCGGGCGCGACCAGCAAAGATAGCACACGGCAACGATGCCCCGTGCAGGACCGTCCAGCTCTCACGGACCCCGCCCCTGGCAACCCGCGTATGTGGCGCGGAACCAGCTGTCTGGGCGGCTGCGACTATCGGCTGACGCCGGCCAGTGTAAGGCGAAATGCCCGTTCAAGCAAGCTTTTTGCTGCAAGCGCGAGTTGGCGGGGGTCTCGCCGACGGCTCTCCGCCCTCACACGAGCAGGCCGACTCCCGCCACTCCCGAGTCCGCAACCGCATCGCCATCCAGTGGCGCAGCCTTGTCCAGAGCGCGCAGGAACGGCACCCGCCCGAGCTTCCACAGGTCGAGTTTGGTGGTCGCCGTCACCGTGGCCGTGCGGGGCACGCTGTGCAGCAGGGCGATCTCCCCGAACCAGTCCCCGGAGACCAGGGCGCGCACCAGCACGCCCTTGATGGCCACAGCTGCCTCCCCCTCGAGCAGGACGTAGAAGTCGTCGCCGGGCTCGCCCTCGCGCACCACCTCGGTCCCGGCCGCGACGCTTATGCTCGTCCCCGCACCGGCCAGGCTGTGGCGGTCGATCGCGCCGAACATCGGGACGTTGGCCAGCACCTCTTCCAGAGACAGATGGTCGGTGCGCAGCACGCGCCGGGCGACGGGCCCCTCGTCTCCCGTCGCCGCTGCGACGAAGTCGGCTCCGTCGAGGCTCCACAGGGAGGTGGGCTCAAGCGAGGTGACCGTGGCGCTGCGCGGCACCGACCTCAGCAGCGCCTTCTCGCCGAAGCTGCCGCCGGCGCCGAGCATGGTCACGCGGAAGCCGTCCACCGTCACCTCCACGGTCCCGCGGTCGATCAGATAGAAGCGATCGCCCTCCTCGCCCTGGGTCACGATCACCTGGCCGGCTTCCGCCGTGCTCCGCTGCAGGCGTGAGGCCAGGTTCTCCAGCGAGAGCATCGTCAGGCCGCGGAAGCTCGGCGTCCGCCGCAGGGCGGTCAGGGGCCGAGTCCGGGTCTCAGCGTTGCGGTCCACTCGCAGCAGACCCGGCCGGGAGATGAGGACCAGCAGGGGCAGCGGCGCGCCGGCGACGATCAGCGTCGTGCGCACCCCGAGCAGCGCCAGGAGCGCCGGTGCGAGCAGTGCCCCTACCCCTTCCAGCAGCGACTTCGACGACTCGATCGCCGCCACGCTCGGGGCCAGCAGCCGGGCCTCAACGACCCGGTGGATGAGCGCGTTCGAGATCGAGTCGGCGAGGGCGAAGGCCGCGCCCCACAGCACGATCAGCGCGATCGCGGGCGCAGGGCGAGCGATGATCCCGACGAGCAGAACAGGAACTCCAGCCAGCGCGAAGGCCAGCGCACCAGGGCCCGCGAGGCGCGGACGGCCGGCGAAGCGCAGCGACAGCGGCACCGCGATCGCGGCGCCGACCCCGGCGGCCGCCATCAGGACGCCCACCCCAGCGGTCCCCAGGTGCAGCAGCTTCAGCGACGCCACGACGGTGAGCGCAGTCCAAAGCCCGCGCGTCAGGGAGCGCGCCCCGCCGAGGTACAGGAGTGGTCGGGCCCGGCGTGAAATCAGCTCAAAGCCCGTACCGATCGCGCCGAGGCGGCTGCGCCGGGTGAGGGCGTCCGTGCCCGGCGCGATCAGCACCGGCAGGGGCGCATCGGGGCGCAGCGGACCGACGATCAGCGCGGTTAGCCCGAACAGGGCGGCGGCGACCCACACGATTCCCTGGGGAGCCACAAGCGAAAGCGCCAGGCTCCCGGCCAAGGCTCCCGCCGCCTGGGCCAGCGCCTTTGAGGCCGGGACACTTCCGGCGATCGCGGAGAGCTCTCGGGGCGTGCCGGCCAACGCGGGGAGGACGGCCGACTGCACGGGGCGATACGGCGCGGCGACCACCGCGTCGAGCCAGACAACGAATGCCACCACGATCAGCGGCGCGTGCACGGCGACGGCCAGGCCGGCCGTCGCGACCACGACGCAGCGGGAGCCCGACAGCAGCCGCAGGACGAGCGTCGGCCGCCGCCGGGCCGTAAAGCCGAGCAGCATCGATCCGAACACCGCGGCGACGGCATAGCGCGCGCCGATCAGGCCCAGGGCGAGCGCGCCGTGCAGGCGGAACTCGTGAATCGTGATCACCGTGATGTAGGCCCATTCGGCCAGGTTGACCACGAACCAGCACACGCTGATCCGCTTCAGTGCCGGGTTGGACCCGGAAATGCCCTTGAGCGCTACGCGCACCGAGACGATTCTTATCGGTCGAGCGGCCCCCACCTGCGCCCGATCGACCTCTGTTCACAACCAGAACACAAATCTCTGGTTGCAATTGATCGCGCGACGGTCGCTGGACGCGATAGTCTCAATCGCTACAAGACTTCCTGCGGCTGGGAGACGGGACCAGTAGACGCCTGGCGCTTGCGCCGGGAGGGGGTTGCCGCATGAGGGGTCGCTTCGAGGGATCTGGACGCCACGTCTCCGGGGTTGCCCTCGCTTGTTTTGTCGCGGTTCTGCTCGTCGGGGTCGGGGCCGCGCTCAGCTGGGCCAACGCGGTTGTCCCGAGTCGGTCATCGCCTGGGCAGGGACAGGGACAGGGACAGGGACAGGGACAGGGACAGGGACAGGGACAGGGACAGGGTGGGTCTTCTGGGTCCCAGGGCGGTCAGAACCATGGCACGGGGACGGGTACTGGAGCGACGGGGACCGGCACTGGTGCTGGCACTGGTACGACGGGGACGGGCACGGGCACTTGGGGGTCCGATCCCAAGGGAGGGGGTACCAAGGGAGGCGGGTCGAAGGGGAGCGGCGACGGAGCCGGCGGGGGGTCTTGGACGATCACCACGCGCACAACCGGGACCCGCACGACGACGACAGGCACGACCCGGACGCGCCCGACCACCACGACCACGACGACCACGACGACCACGACGACCACGACTTGGACTGGCACGACCAAGACCACGACGGGCGATTTGCCAGGTGGTGATCCTCGAGGCGGGAAGGGCGGGTCGCCGGGCGCGGGGATAACTCCGGGCCGCTTCTCGACCGAGACCGTCCTCGGCACCACGGCCGCGGATCTCAGCTCAGGTCAGAGCGCGACCATCACCGCGACCGTCTCCTCCGTCGCCGACCTCGGGCTGGGCGGATGGCTCGGCTTCATCGACGTGACCAACCACACCTTCCTCGGCTCCAGTCTGCTGGGATGGCGGGACGACCAGCGGTCGGCCTGCCTGATGCACATGGACCCGTGCCAGGGTTCGGTCACGGTGTCCGCGTCCGAGCTGGCCATCGGGCTCAACGAGATCGTCGGCTTCTACTCGGGTGACTGGTTCAACCTGCCGAGCAGCGGGAGCATCGACATCACGCTGGACGGACCGGTAACGACCATCACGACCCCCGTCTACCCGACCTCGCTGCCAACGTGCCCCTCCGGTGTCACGACGTGCACAACGGCCTGCCCTCCGGCTGAGGGCACATGCAGCACCGGCCTGATCACGAGCCCCGATGGCAGCACGACCGTCGACATCGAGTCGGCGGAGCCCGCGAGCGGCGTCGAGACGATCACGACCTCCTTCGGCGGTCTCGGGTTGCCGTGCCAGGACGCGGGCACTGGCGACGTGCTGAACTTCAGCTCGGTCAACTCGGGCGGACCCAAGTACCTCGAGTACACGGTCTCCGGAGCGGACGCGACCACGGCCTACGACGACCATCCGAACGGCTACATCTGCTTCGAGTCGCCGGACGCGTTCTCCACCTCCGCGGGGCAGCCGGCGACACTGGACCCGAGCACCGACCAGTACTACGGCGCCCTGCCGTACTGCGGCGACAACAGCGAGGGCGACGTGTATCCGGCGCCGGGATCCAGCGACAACGCCAACCCGCCGCCGTGCATCGAGTGGGAGCAGTACTCGACCGCCGGGGGCACGCCAACCTGGACGACCTGGATCGAGGCCACCCAGGCCGATCCACACCTGGTCGGTTGACTCCTAGATGAGCTCGAGGCCGAGGGCGCTCGACAAGACCGTGAGCTCAGTCCGAAACTCCTGCTCCTCGGCCGGGCCGTGGGTCATCTCGCCGTCGAGCATCGCTTTGAGAGCGAAGGCGATCTCGTGCCCTGCCTTGCGGCTGCGGGCGGCGTCCAGGGCCGACCGTAGGGTTTCCTCGGCCGCTGCCGGCTCGCCCGCGTCCAGCAGGCAGGCGGCGCGCACGCGCTGAAGCAGCGGCGTCATCGCGGCCACACCACCCAAGGCTCGAGCCCGGCCCAGGACGTCCTCGGCGAGCGCGAGCGCGCCGTCGCGATCGCCGGCCAGCATCAGCGCCTCGGCTCTCAGGGCGTCGACGACCGCCAGTTCGGTCAGCTCCCCGGCCGTCACGTAGTGCTCCCGCGCGGCCTCGAGCTGCGTGGCCGCCTCGTCGCCCTGGCCCAGGCGCGCCGCGATCCGCCCCAGCTGGTACTGGCCGAAGGCGATCTCCGAATCCGCGCCACAGCCGCGCCAGACGAGCATCGCCCGCTCGAGCTCGTCGCGCGCCTCCTGCAGGCGACCCTGGTCGGCGAGGATCTCGGCGCTGTTGGCGGAGGCGATGGCGGCGTTCCAGCGCCGGCCGGATTGGGTGAAGCCCGTCTCGGCCATTCCGTAGTGGGTCAGCGCCTCCTGCCAGTCACCGTGGTGATAGGCGAGTACCCCTAGCGTGTTGCGTACCCGAGCCTCCTCGCCCAGCATGCCCAGCTCTTGGTATATCGCCAGGGCCCGCTCGGCTCCCCGGCCTGCCGGCAGGCCGAGCTCCATCGCGCTGGCGTCGGCATATTCGAGGGCCTCGGCCAGCGTCATCCGATCGCCGGCCTGCTGAGCCAGGTCGATCGCCGCCTCGGCGAACCGCAACGCGTTCTTGTAGCGGCCGAGGTGGTGGCTGATGCGCGACCGGCGGACCGCGATCCGGGCCCGGAGCAGCCGCACCTCCTCGCCGGAGAGGTCACCGAGGGTCCTCTCGGCCCGAGATGCCCAGCGCAGCGCGACGGTGTGCTGGCCCCGGACGTAGAGCAGCCGAATCAGCTCGAGCTCTAGGCGCGCCGCGGCCGTTGGATGCTCCCGGGCTCGCCGAATGCCGCGCCGAAAGGCCGCCTCAGCGGTCTCGAGCTCGCCCAGATCGTGATACAGCTCACCGAGGGTGCCATCGACCTCGGCCAGCGATCCCGGGTCGAGCGTGGGCACCTGTTCGCCCGCCTTCAGGGCCCGACCGTAGAGGGCAGCCGCCTCGACGACCGCGTACCGCGAGCGGGCGCGCTCCGCCGCCAGCCGCGAGTAGTGCCAGGCCGGTTCGAATTGCTCACCGTAGAAGCAGTGCAGGGAGAGCAGCTCGGCGTGCTGCTCGGCTTCGCTGCCGGCCTTCAGCTGGATCGCCCCGGCGGTGCGGGCGTGAAGATCGGCGCGGCGGCCGTAGGGCAGCGCGTCGTAGGCGACCTCGCGGATGAGCTGGTGGGAGAAGCGCCGGATCTCAGGCGAGATCGGCTCCAGGAACTCGGAGAGCCGGTCCAGGCTCACTCGCCCGCCTTCAAGGCGCTCGGCCTCGGCCGCGAGCACCTCGTCCAGCAGCGAGACCTCGACGTCCATCCCGAGCACAGCCGCGCCGCGCAGGATCCGCCGATCCGACGGACTCAGGCGGTCGATGCGCGCGGCGATCGCCTCCTCGACCGAGCTCGGCAGCGAGTCGGGATCGCCGCCCTCGCTGAGCTGGGCCGCCAGCTCGCGCAGGAACAGCGGGTTACCGGCCGCGCGATCGGCCAGGCTCATCAGGCGATGGGGCGGCAGCGGCGCCGAGGCGGTCGCCTGGGCCAGCAGCGCAGCCGCCGCGGCGTCGCTCAGCGGGCCGAGCTCCAGACGCTCGAACTCTTCCGCCTCGAGGGGCCCGTCGGTGTCGGGGCGCCGGCTCACGATCACGAGCCACGGCCGGTCAGGCGCGTCGGCGGCCAACCGCCGGATCAGATCGCGTGACGCATCGTCCATCAGGTGCACGTCGTTGAGGATCAGCACGGTGGGCCTGGACAGGACCTTGCCCAGCCACTCGCTGGTCAGCTCCTCGAGGCGTTCCTTGCGCAGCGAGGGATCGATCTGGGAGACCACCCGGGTGCTCGGCAGCTCGGCGCCACCCGCGATCCCGATCAGCGGCAACCACGGGATCAGGCTGGCGGCCCGTTCCCGGGTGGTGGCTCGCAGCCGCTCGGCCAGCAGCGCGGCCGGCGCATCGGTCGGCAGCCCGCAGGCCAGACGCATGAGGCGCTCGAATGGCGCGTAGGCCCGGGATCCGGCGTACACCTCGCCGTCGGTCCAGAAGACGTCGGCCTCGACGCGAGACTCGAGCTCGAGCAGCAGCCTCGACTTGCCCATGCCGGGCTCGCCGACCATCTCGATCACGTGTGGTTTCCCTTCCGCCGCCTCGCGCGCGGCGGTCAGCAGCCGGCTCAGCTCCTCCTCGCGGCCGATCAGCGGGGAGCCCTCGGCGCTCCCCCCGGACCGCGAGGTAGAGGTCCCCACGACATTGAAGGGATGAACCGGCGCGCTCTTGCCCTTGGCCGCGAACGGCGGCCGGGGCTCGGCGACAAAGCCACCGGCCAGGGTCTTGACGAGCTCACCGGTGGCCAGCAGCTCGTGGGCGCCGGCGTGCGCCATCAGCCGCGCCGCCAGGTTGACGCAGTCGCCCATGAGCGAGTAAGTCCGCCGGTAGGGCGGGCCGTAGTCACCTGAGAAGGCCCGTCCGGTCGTCGCTCCGGCGCTGATCGGCACGACCCCGCTGGCGTCGATCGCCGCGCGCAGGGTGGCCACCAGGCGTGCTTCGTCTCCCCCCATCCGTCGCGGTGCCCCGGCCGTCAGCATGACCTTGCCGCAGTCGGGTCCAAGATCGGTGGCCAGGAACGTCACCCCGTGCTCGGTCGCGGCCGACTGAATGGCGCGGATCGCGTGGTCTGCCGCGGCCGCCACGGCCTCCGGGCCCTCTTCGGTCAGCAGGCGATCCGTCCCGGTGAACTTGACGAAGCCGACGCTCACGTACCGGTGCTCGCTCTCCAGGCCGCCGGCGATGATGTAATCGCGCAGCGGGGCCGACAGGGCGGTCCCGAGATCGATGCCGCGGTCATCGTCGGGTCGCGGAATCGGCGCCCCCGCCTCGGCCCGGGGCGCGTGGCGCAGTAGCCACCCTTCCCCGGCCTGGATGTTGGGGAGCGGCTCTCCCGCCTGCGCCAGTGCGGCGGCCGTAGCTGGACTGACGACGATCTGGGTCGCTTCTGCGACCTTCTCCATCTGGGTCAGGACGGTGATCACCGGCCCCAGCACCAGTAGCTCCCGATGATCCTCGTGGCCGACCAGGAAGAAGTCCCCCCGGCCCGTGCTGACGCCGATCGACATGCGCAGGCGCAGCGGTCCGCGGCTGGTCTGGGGGGTTCCGCGGTGGCGCATCACGCGCTGCATCTCCCACGCGGCCCGGCAGGCGCGAGAGGCGTGCCCGGGCCCGTGGAACAGGAGCAGCGTGGCGTCACCTCCCCACTTGATCAGCCCGGCGCCGTAGGAGTAGGCGGCCTCCAGCAACGGCTCGAAGGTCCCGTTGATCAGGCCCGCCATCTCCTCGGCGCCCGCCTTTCCGCGCCCCGCGAGCATCTCGGTCATCCGCGTGAAGCCGGAGATGTCGGCGAACACGAGCGTGCAGTCGAGCGCCTGGTACTGCTCGCGCGGGCGCTCGCGCAGCCAGTCGACTATGAGCGTCGGGACGTATGGGCTGAGAAGCACGCGCTCCCCATCCCGGGAAAGACCGTCCGGCAACGCCACCACCCTATCCATGGGGTTGTGAATGCTAACCCCTGAGCCGGAGGGGCGGAAGTCGTGTTAACCCCTGAGCCGGAGGGGCGGAAGTTGGGGCTGGGGGTTTTGACCCAATCCGGGCGGGTGCAAGGTGGGTTGCCGAGCTTTGGGGGTCGCGTTGCGATCCTCTCGGTCATGAGAACCGAGCCCTCGCTCCGGGCCGCCTCCGCGCGCGGCCCGCTCAACATCTGCTGGCACTGCGGCTACGTCAACCCCCACGGCTGCGAGTTCTGCCGCGAGTGCGCCTATCCCCTGTCCGAAACGGAGGCGCCCGAGCCGCGCGACTTCCGGACGAGCCTGGCCGAGACCGCGCCCGGACCGCGCCGCGCCCGGATGACCGCGGCCGAGACTGCGCTCGAGACCGCCTCCGAGACCGCCTCCGACCGGCCGGCTCTGGCTGGTGTGCCAGAGCCGGCGGCACCTCCTCCTCCTCTCCCTTCGGTGGCTCCTGTCCCGACCGAGGCGGTCGATGACGCCGGCGGGGAAGCCGACGCCGGCGGACGCGCGCCGCGGCACGAGCGGGCCGCTGCCCTTGCGCTGCTCGTCGGTCTCGTCGTCGTCGTCGGAGTCTTGGTCTTGGTTGCTCTGAGCTCCGGCGGGCGGAGGCGAGCCGCTTCAGTCGGCTCGGTCCCTTCCGCGGTCCGTAGCAGTGCCGCAGTCGGCGGCAATGATGCGGTCCGTGGCAGTGCCGCGGTCGGGGCCGCCGGCCATCGGTTCTCCGCGATTCCGGGCGCCCACACCGCCCCGGCTGTCCGCCAGGCGGCTGCGGGCGTCGCGGCCCGCGGCCCGGACGCCTCGGTAGGCACGTACTGGCGGCGCATCAACGACCACCAGTACGCGGCGGCCTACCGCGAGGTTGCCCCCGGCCTCCTGCCCCTGACCGCGGCGGCCTTCATCTCCTATGAGCAGAGCATCGGCGTCGAGAGCGCCTCCTTCCGCGGAGCGGTGGGCGCAATCGCCGGCGGCCTGGCCACCGTCCACGTCAAGTCCCTCATCACCCGGGACGAGCGGTTCGGCTGCCAGACGTGGTCGGGCAGCTACCAGATGGTCTCCGAGCAGGGTCAATGGCTGATCCGGCGCGCCAACATCCGCGCCGTCCCCTGCCGCTGAACGCGCACCGCGCGGCCTCCTGGAACCGCCAGCAGCGGCGGGACACCCAGTGTGTATATTGTGTGTATAGCTCGCATCAACGTTTACCTACCGGATGAACTCGCCGAGCGAGCGCGCGCAGCCGGCGTGAACATCTCGGGGCTCACCCAGGACGCGATTCGCAACGTACTTGCCGGCATCGATACGGATCGCTGGCTCGACCGCCTGGATCAGCTGCCCCGGACCTCGGTGTCGCACGAGCAGGTGATCGGCGCAGTGGACGCTGCTCGTGACGAGCTCGGTGACTGAGCGTGTCGTATTAGACGCGTCCGCGCTCGTGGAAGCGCTGATCGGCACCCCGCTGGGCATTCGGGTGCGCGCGAGGATCCGAGGCTGCGAGCTGCACGCGCCCGCACATCTGGACGCTGAAGCCCTATCGGCGCTCGGGAGGCTGCACCGAGCCGGCGATCTCGGCTCGGAATCTGTCTCAGCGGCGCTGAGCGAGCTTCGAATCGCGCCGATCGCCCGGCACCCGATCGCGGACCTGCTGGCCGGCGCGTGGGCCGGGCGCCAGCAGCTCGGCCTCATGGACGCGCTTTACGTCGAGCTGAGCCGTTCCCTAGGCGCGACGTTGATCACCACCGACGGGCGACTGTCGCGTGCCTTCGGCCCGGCCGAGCTGCTGACCGAACTCGCGACCGACACCTGATCGGCCCCTCAGGCCCTCAGATGGGCATCCAGCTCGGGTCGGGCTTCATCCGGCCCTCCTCGTGTGAGTAGACCACGACGTCGCACATGTCCTCGAAGCCGTAGGCAGCCTGTTCACGCTCCCTCGCCCCCACGAAGCTGTTGCTGAGGATCCCGGTGCGGTAGCGCGGTCGCAGCGCTGCGAAGTAGTGCGCCAGCTCCTCGTTCAGGGTGCCCACGTACTCGGCCC
>Ga0335074_10006902_pt1 | contig 15768 bp, 18 predicted proteins | sample Lox_Sample_23_FD_206715 | JGI IMG/M metagenome (GOLD analysis project Ga0335074, IMG submission 206715) | Soil microbial communities from Loxahatchee National Wildlife Refuge, Florida, United States - Lox_Sample_2.3 | ecosystem: Environmental > Terrestrial > Soil > Wetlands | place: USA... | reverse complement strand
CTGTCCGACACGCGGATCTCCATCAGCTCGAACAGCGCCACGCCGCCAACGCAGCTCTCGGTGCAGGGCGTGGACCTGGCGCACGACAATCTCGGCCCGCTGAGCAACGCAACCCTGAGCTCGGGCCGCACCTTCCGCGCCGCCGACGCGTCCTCCTATGTCGCGCTGGTCGACGCCGACTACGCCAAGGCCAACGACCTGAAGGTCGGCTCGGACGTCACGGTCGCCAAGCACAGGTTCAAGATCGTCGGGATCGTCACCCAGCCGGAGGACGCGAGCCCGCCGGACGTGTACATCCCGCTGAGCCTCGCGCAGGCGCTGGGCACGGCCGGACCCGGCGGCTCCAGCCTCAAAGGCTCCGTCAACACGATCTACGTCACCGTGGCCAGCGACTCTGACCTCGCTGCCGTGCAGAAGGAGATCAAGGCGCTGCTGCCCTCGGCGACGGTGACGACGCCGTCCAGTTTGGCCAGCGAGATCAACGGCTCGCTTGGCAGCGCCGCGAAGCTCGCGGGCGACCTGGGCACCTGGCTGTCGGTCCTAGTGCTAGTCGTGGCATTCGCGGTGGCCGGGCTGCTCACGATGTCGGCGGTGTCGCGGCGGGCCAGGGAGTTCGGCACGCTGAAGGCCATCGGCTGGCGCAGCCGCCGGATCATCGGCCAGGTGATGGGCGAGTCGGTCGCTATCGGGCTGATCGGCGGCGCGGCCGGCATCGGCCTGGGCCTCGCTGGCGCGGCGATCATCGACACGGTCGCACCGAAGCTGACCGCGGTCATCACGTCCGACTCTGGCCTGCACTTCGCGCAAGCCACCAACGGCGCGAGTGGCGCCGGACCGGTCGCTATCGGCCCTGGCGGCAACTCACTCGGAGGCACCACGCAGACCATCCCGGTGCACTGGTCGGCGTCTGTGACGCTGGGCGTCATCGTGCTGGCCGTGGTGCTGGCCATCGCGGGCGGCCTGCTGGCGGGCGGCCTCGGCAGCTGGCGGATCGGCCGGCTGCGGCCAGCCGACGCGCTGGCCAGGGTGGACTGACCTCGGCCCGGCCGACCTGTGCTGGCTGACCCTAGCGGACTGAAGGGACGCTTCCATGTACACGCTCACCAACGTCACCCGGCTCTACCAGAAGGGGCGCCACACCGTGCCCGCCGTCAGGGATCTCAGCCTGACGATCCCGGACGGAGACTGGCTGGCCGTGCAGGGCCGCACCGGCCATGGCAAGACCACGCTGCTGCAGTTGCTAGGCGGCCTGGACCACCCCACCTCCGGCACCATCGAGATCGACGGCAAGGACCTCACCCGGATGCGGGAAGCCCAGATCACCAGCCTGCGGGCCACCCGGATCGGATTCGTGTTCCAGACCTTCAACCTCGTGCAGACGCTGACCGCGGCCGACAACGTGGAGGCGGCGCTGATGCCGCTCGGCATCGGGTGGGCGGAGCGGCGCCGCCGCACCGCGGCTGCGCTCGACAGCGTCGGCTTGTCGGACCGCGCCAGGCACTTGCCGTCTGAGCTGTCCGGCGGCCAGCAGCAACGGGTCGCGATCGCGAGGGCTCTGGTGAAGGAGCCCAGCGTCCTGCTCGCGGACGAGCCGACGGGCAACTTGGACGAGGGCACCCGGGAGGAGATCATGACGCTGCTGGAGAGGCTCTGGCGCGATCGTGGCCTGACGTTGATCGTGGTCACGCACGAGTCGGTCATCGCGCGCCGGGCCAAGCGGATCGCGGTGATGAGTAAAGGCCGGCTGACGATCAGCCGGTAGGAGTCAGAGCGGAGACTTGGGGTCATATACGCGTCCCAAGTCTTCGCCCAGGGCCCGGCCGAGGGCATTTGCGTGGCCGTTGACGTGCACTATCCGCGGTCCGGTGGGGCACGAGCGGCGGCGGTGCTGGCCGCGGACGCGACCTTCGGACAAGTGCTGACGGAGCGCACCGCGTTCGTGCCCGAGGTGCCGCCGTATCAGCCGGGCGAGTTCTACCTTCGCGAGCTGCCGCCGCTGCGGGCGGTCCTGAAGAGACTCGAGCGCCTCTCACTCCTGGTGGTCGACGGCTACGTCGATCTGGACCCGGGCGGCCGGCCAGGACTGGGCGCGTATGCGCACGAAGCGTTCGGGGTCCCGGTCATCGGCGTGGCCAAGACCGCCTTCCGCGGCGCGACCCATGCGGTGCCGGTGCTGCGCGGGACCTCCGTGCGGCCCGTGCTGGTGACGGCGGCCGGGATGCCCCGCTCCGACGCGGCGGAACTGGTACACCGCATGGCTGGGCGGTTCCGCATCCCGGATGCGCTGCGTCGGGCGGACCAGCTTGCCCGGAGGGCTGTCGCAGAAGGCTAGAAGGGGCGGCGGCCGGCGGCCCAGTCGACGCCGCGGCGGATGAGCTCCTGGAAAAGCGGCATCGACCAGGGTCCGCGTCGGTCCACCGAATCCGGCATGTCCGGCCGGGGCACGTCGAACGGCCGGTTGCAGTGGCCGAGCGCCAGATACAGGACACCGCCAGCACCGACGCGGTGGCGGTACATCAGTGGTCGCACCTCTTCGGGGAAGGACTCGGTGAATGCCTCGCCGCCCCAGCGAGTCTCGAGGAGTACCTCGAAGTCCGCGTGCGGCTCGATGACGTAGAGCTCGTCGTCGACATCGAACGTCGGGTCGATTCCGGTCATCAGCGGATCGTCGGGTCGGGACACGGTCACCTGGTAATGCAGATACGGCGGATGCGCGATGAAGCGGCTGCCCAGGATCGGCGGCAGGTGCTGGTTGCCTGCGACGGAGTTGCTTGCATGGACGGCGAACCAGCGTCCGCCGCGCTCGAGGTACCGGCGCAGCGCCCGGCACTGCTCGTCGCCGACCGGAACCCGCGAGGTGTAGCTGACGAGCAGGTCGCCGGTCTCGAGGGAGTCGCCAGCGTCGTAGTTGTTGTAGACATCGGCTCGGATGTCACCTGCCGCATACAGCACGTCCAGCAGCGCCCGGCGGGCGAAATCGAAGTCGTGGTTGCGCGCGGGACTTCCGCACACCAGGTTGGCCAGCAGCGGCTTGCTCATAACGTCGGACGTTACGGCACCGACGATGCCTCCGCCGCCGCGATCGCGGCGTTGTAGTCGGCCTGCGTCAGGAACCCGGCCGCCAGCTCAGTCTTGGCGGCCGCGGTGTACTTGGCCACGTACCCGGCGTGCGTCGGGTAGAGCGCCCTCAGCTGACTCGCACTGAACGGCTTGTAGTAGCCCTCCAGCAGGCACAGGCCTTCGTCGCGGAGGGTCGTGTTGGTGATCTCGCCGGTTTCGAGCGCAGTAAAGATTCCCTCGAGCGTGCTGAGCAGGCCGGACGGGCTCAGGCTCTCCTGGCCCGGCGCGGAGAAGTTAATCGCCGAATAGGTCTCGGTCGGTACCTGGATGTCCGGCAGCCGGATCCCGCCGAGCGCGTTGCCGTACTTGTCACGCTCCACGATGTTGAAGAAGGGAACGGTGGAGATCTCGCTCCCGTGCGAGGGCTGCGTACCGGCTGTGGTCCACTTCTGCAGCGCGGTCAGGGCAGCGTCCTCGAGCTCGTACACGCCCATGTTGTCGGGCTGGGTCGCGCCGTTGGCGACGACGCCGAACACGCACGAAGGCGCCGTCAGCGTGGGATTCTCGCGTTCAATCGTGTTGGCCTCGTAAAGGCCCTCGTGCAGGTCGATGTGCGCCGCGCCGGCTAGCTCCCAGGTGCGCAGATCACTATTGTCGGCCTGCCGCGCGTAGGCGAAGCCGAGTTCCTCGATGTCGCCTTCGGTCTCGATCTGGATGACCGGCGTGGTGTTGTCAGTCCTGATGAGCGCCGGGAACGGCGACAGCGTGACCAGGCCGGTGCCGATCGGCGCGGGCAGCGCCCCGCGGCCGACCAGCAGGAATCCGTTGTACGCATGGCTGCGGGGCTGGATCGCATTCACGTAGGTGAGCAGCCGGAAGGCCGACTGCGAATCGCCGGCGCCGATCACATTCCTGACATCGAGGCCGCCGAGCAGGGTCGCGCTCTCGTCCCGCGCCGCCTGAGCTGCCTGGGTAAAGATGTCGTAGGACTGGCCGTCATTAGTGTCGCCGAGCGCGGCATAGCGAACCGAGTCCCAGGACTTCAGCTCGTTCATGCCCTCGGTCTGCGCTGTCACCCCGACGTATGCGTAGCCCTGGGAGAGCGCTTCCTGGTAGATCTCCGACCACACCGGATCCTGGTCCCCGCCGGTGGTGTCATTCAGCCACTCCACGACAACGGTGCCGTTGAACTTGGCGGGGTTCGTCGGATACCGGACCAGAAGCCGGGTGGTGTACGGCACGTCGTCCTGCGAGACCGAGACGTTCCAGCGGCCGTTCGAGCCCCAGATTCCGCTCTCCCGGTAGATGTTCGTGGTGCCGGACATGAGGTACTCGCGCTCGGTGTAGCCGTACCGCGCGAGGTTGATGGTCGGGGCCCCGGGGAACTCCGCTGTGGTTGGCACCGCGTCGTACGGATAGCCGTGGGTGCCGCTTCCGGTCGTGATCAGCTTCAGCGCGGGCAGCGAGTTAGCGGCCGCCGGCGCCTGCCCTGGCGATGCTGCAGCCGCGAGGCTCGGGAGAAGCCCGAGTGCTAAGGCGAGCGCCGATCCGCTCAGGAGGATGCGGACGATGCCGCCTGGCATGTGGCGTCGATGCGTCATGGTGCCTCCCGCGGTCGCGAACCAGATCTCCCTGCGGCTGCCTGCGGTCGCGTGCTGCCGGCGTGCCGCGTGGCGGGGTGCCCGAATCTGTAGCACTCGGGCACCTGTTTCGCGCAAAACGGTAGCACCGCCATACCAGTTTGCCTAGAGGGTCCGTCCGGGGGCAGCCGCGAACTGGGCTAGGCCGTCACGTGCCGAGCGGACATTCGTGCGGGAGCGATCGGCCGGCCGTTAACATCGCGTGTGGAAACCAGCCGCCGGTACCGGGGCGTCACCCCGTCAGAGCGGACGGCGCAGCGCCGGGAGCGGCTGCTTGACGCCGGTCTTGATCTGTTCGGCACGCGGGGTTATGCCCATACGTCGGTGCGCGCTGTCAGCGCTGCCGCCGCGCTGAACTCCCGTTACTTCTACGAGTCCTTCAGCAGCCGGGAGGATCTGCTCGCTAGCGTCTACCAGCGCATCATGGCTGAGATCTTCGCCCGCGCCGCCGAAGCGGTAGCGCAGAAGACCACCATCGAAGAGCAGGCACGAGCCGGTCTGCGGGCCGCCTGGACGGCGGTGACAGAGGACCGGCGCAAAGCGCGAATCGTGGCACTCGAGGTCGTCGGTGTCAGCGAGCGACTTGAGCGACTGCGGCACGAGAACCGGCGTGCGCTGGCCCAGTTCACTGCGAACAACGCGATGACGCTGGCCGGGGAGGGAGTCCGGCTGCGGCTCGACCCGGTGCTGGTCACCCGGTTCCTGATCGGCGGCGTGGTCGAGGTACTGCTCGAATGGATCAACGGGGACCTAGACGCATCAGTGGACGAGGTGGTCGAGCACTTCACCGCACTGTTCACCGCGGCAGCATTCGCGGCCGTCGAGCGGGATAAGCCGGAAGCCCCGAGCGGTGCCTAGGGTATTCACCATCGATCGCGCTAACAACAGGGCAGACTCCACGTAGCCTGCCAGTCAGACCCAAACTCCGGGAGTTTCGAAAGCATGGTCAATGAAACGGTCGCCAGGCTCGCGGTGCTTATTGATGCCGACAACGCGCGGGCCTCGATCATCGAGGGGCTGCTGGCGGAGATCGCTAAGTACGGCACAGCCCACGTGAAGCGGGCGTACGGCGACTGGACCGGCACCAGCCTCAAGGGCTGGAAGGACCAGTTGCTCGCCCAGTCGATCCAGCCGATTCAGCAGTTCGCCTATACCAAGGGCAAGAACGCGACCGACGCCGCGATGGTGATCGACGCGATGGACCTGCTGTATTCAGGGCGCTTCGACGGGTTCTGCATCGTCTCCAGCGACAGCGACTTCACCCGGCTGGCCGCGCGGATCCGAGAATCCGGCCTGACCGTGTATGGCTTCGGCGAGCGGAAGACGCCGAAGTCCTTCGTCGCGGCGTGCGACAAGTTTATCTACGTCGAGAACCTAGCCTACGACGATGGCAACGCCGCCCCGGCCGACGAGCTTCAGCGGCCGGTGCACCGAGCGACCGCGGCCCAGCTCAAGGGCGACGCTGCGCTAGTCAGCATGTTGCGTAACGCGGTGGAGGCCGCTTCGGACGACGACGGCTGGGCGCCACTGGCGGGCGTGGGCCAGATCCTGACCAACCAGCGCCCGGATTTTGACTCGCGCACCTATGGCTATTCGAGGCTGAGCGACCTCGTCGATGCCACGACGCTGTTCGAACTGGCGCGCCGCAGCCCTGGCGACGGCAAGCAGGGAATCATCTACGCGCGCGAGAAGCGCCGGCGCCGACCAGCCGCCAGTTAGCTCGCGCTTGGCCAGACGAGGATGCAGAACGGATGACCGTCCAGATCGGCGAAGACGTACAGCGGCTCGTCGTCGTCAGCCGTGCGGTCCAGCAGCAGCCGCGCTCCCAGTGACTCAGCCCGCTCGCGCTGCCGCTCAAGCTCCTCGCTGCTGGAAACGATGAAGTCGACGTGCATTTGCATCGGCACGTCATGATCGGGCCAGGTCGCGTGTTCCAGACGCTCGACCTGCTGGAACGCCAGCTTTCTGCTGCCGTCCCCGGCCACCAGCACAAGCCAGTCCGCCTCGTCCGCAGAGCCGTCGGCAGGAGGCTCATCGCCGGCTCGGTACCGCAGGCCCAGCAACTGCCGGTAGAACTCGGCGAGCTTCCGCGCGTCTGTCGTGTCGATCACGGTGTGCAGCATCTGCGGGTACTCGGCCATGCCTGCCTCCGCCCCTCCTGCTAGCGGTACAGCGCGTCGATCGGCGCTACCGTCACGAGATCCGTCACGGCCTTCGCGAGATGCTGGTCGAGCGTGACGAAAGCGTCAGCCTGCAACTGCGTCAGCGCAACATACTCCGCGTCGAACGTGTCCGGCCAGCCCAGTTTTTCGGCGACGGCCCACGCGCTGCGCTGCAGCACTCTGTCGCCGAGAAGCCGCAACTGGAGGCCGCGAACGTAGTCGAGCCGCAGGCTCGCGTCCCGCTTCGTCAGCTCGCCGCGCTGGCTCGCCTGGTACAGCCGCGCCAGCAGCTGCGAACGAAACAGCGTCGGCGCCAGCAGCTGATGGTGCTCCGCGATCGCCGCGTCATCGGCAGCCAGGCGCAGCGCCACATCCGGCGTGATCACGAATCTCGTCACGGAAGCCCAGTATCGCGTCTCGTCAGCTCACGCGGTCGAGGAACTCGCGGGAGCGGCGCACCACGATGGCCGTCGCGTCCGCGTCGTAGGACGGCAGCGAACTGTCAGTGAAGAGGTGCCTGTCACCCGGATACACGAACAACTGAGCCAGCTCCGGCCCCACCGTCTCGACAAGCTCGCGGGCTGCATCGATGTCGCCCTCAAGCGCGAAGAACGGATCCTTGTCCATGCCGTGGATCTGCACTGGCAGGCCCGCTGGCCACGGCCCGAACGCCCAGTCGCCGGTGATCGGGATGCACGATTCGTAGAGCAGCGCGCCGCGGGCGCCCGGCCGGGTCTGCGCCAGCCGCTGGGCCGACATGACTCCCATAGAGAATCCTGCATACACCAGCCCGGCCGGCAGGTCTGCCACGGCCTTCTCGACACGCTCATCGAGGACCTCGTCGCCGATGCTCTGGCTGAGTGCGATGCCGTCGTCGATGGTCGGCGGCAGCTCGCCGTCGAATAGGTCCGGCGTGTGCACTGTGTGCCCGCCGGCTCGCAGCTCGTCAGCAAACGCCCGCACCCCGTCGGTCAGGCCTTGCACGTGGTGGAAGAGCACAACTTCAGCCATCCGTCTCACTCCCTCTCCCGCTCGGTCTTCGTCGCGCTCTCTTGGTAGCGCCGTCTTCGTGACCCCGTGTTCGTAACCCTGCTTTGTAAACCCTGCTTTGTAACCCTGCTCTGTAACCCTGCCCTATGATCAGGCCATCGGACCACAGCTTTCGAATGATCCATAACTCTAGAACGGTCGATAGATGTCGGTCAATAGGCTCATCCCGGATTACGACCTCGACGAGATACTCGTGGTCACGGCACCTGAGCAGCTACGCGCGCTTGCTGACCCACTGCGCAGGACGCTGCTCGAGCTCCTGCACGAGCGAGCCGCGACAGTCACCGAGATGGCGGAAGCGGTCGAGCGACCGAAGAGCACGATCGCCTATCACGTCAACCAGCTTCTTGATGTCGGCCTGATCCGTGTCGTCCGCACCAGGCGGGTGCGGGCGATCTACGAGCGCTACTACGGCCGGATAGCGCGCACGCTTTACATCGGCGCGCTCAGTCGGCCTGAGGACATTCAGCTCGCGTCTGTCATCAACGGGGTCGCGGAGGCGGCTGTCGAGTCCGCGCCCGCGCACGCGGCCGATCAGCTGCGCTGCACCCTCGTGCATGCCCGCATCCCGATCGAGGACGTGCGCAGCTTCTGGGCCGAGGTTCAGGCGCTAGCCAGGCGGTTCGCCCAGATCCCGCGGGCGGGCGACCAGGTCTATGGCTTCGTGGCTGGTCTTTACCCAACGGATGCGCCCACCCTTCCGGACGCCGAGACTGACCCGGCCGAGGGGTGAGCTGACCGCATCAGGACCGGCGGGCATCACGACGAAGGCGGACAAAAACGGCCTTGTCACTGCATTCGGTGACCTTGGTCCCTAAAGGTCAGGACGTCTGCGTGCGGTGCCGGAGTGCGCCCGCGAGCACCCTGGAGTCAGAAGCCCGCGGGAACCGGGCTACTGACAAAGGGAGAAGGAAGATTCCGATGACAAGCCCCATTGACTTCCTCGGAGAGCCAGCCAAGCGCACCAACCTGCAGGTCTGGGAGTGGCTGAAGACGTCGAAGATCATGGCAGTGGGCTGGACGGCAATGCGAGTCTGGCTCGGGGCCATGTGGATTCAGGCCGGAGTCGCCAAGCTATGGGGCGCGGAGAACCCGGCTTTCCTGCACAACAACGGCGCTGGCGTGGCGGGATTCGCCGGCCACGGGACCCCCGCTTACACCTGGTGGGGCAGCTTCCTGCACAGCTTCGTGGTGCCGAACGCGGGCTGGATCGCCATCCTCGTGGCGGTGGCTGAGTTCAGCATCGGCGTTACGCTCTGCCTGGGGCTCTTCACCCGGATCGCGGCGCTCGGGAGTCTTGGCCTCCTGTTCACCTACGTGATGTCCGGAACGGCGAGCGTGTGCGCCTTCTACGCCCTGTTCGCCATCGTGATCCTCACCTTCTGGCGGACCTCTAGCTGGCTCGGCGTCGACGGGCTCGTGGCCAGCTACCGCCAGCACCACGCTGGTCAGCTGAAGGTGCACCTGCACCTTCCGAAGGGACGGGGCGCGACCGGGACCGTCCGCCCGGTGCACAAGGCAGCCTGACAGTCCGCTTCCTCGGTCCGTCCCAGCTGACCCCGGCTCGCTCCGCGAGCCGGGGTCGGCTTGTTCGTGTTCTCTTCTGGGCAGGTTCGCCCGTCACCGACGGACTCGTCGTCGTATCGCCGGGTTAAGTCGGCAGCGGAGGCGGCCTCGTGATCCGGGCATGTCCGTTCCGTTCAAGACCGCGATGGCCGGCCGCCATAGCCTGCCGCTATGACAGATTCCTTCGCGGCGGCAGACCGCTTCCTGCTGAATCACGCGCGGCTGCTTGAACGCCGCCTCTTCGCAACCTGCTTCCTTGGCCAGCCTGCACAACACGTCGTTGACGCGGTGCGCGGGTACCAGAACGACGACGGCGGCTTCGGCCATGCCTTCGAGCCGGATGTCCGCTGCCCGGCGAGCCTGCCGATCTTTGTCGAGACCGCGTTCCAGGCGCTGGCGACCGGTGGTGGCGTCGATCAGGACATGGTGCGGCGGGCCGCTGACTTCCTGGCCCGCACGGCCGATGCGGCCGACGCCGGCGGGGCTGTCCCGCCCGCTGCTCCGGTGATCGAGCAGTTCCCGCGCGCCGAGCACTGGAGCGACTGGACGTACCAGCCGGGCCTCAATCCGACCGCAGGCCTGGTCGGGCTGCTCTACCAGCTCGGCGTCGACCATCCGTGGCGGGAGGCCGGGGCCGCCTGGTGCTGGCAGCAGCTCGACGCAGGCAACCTGCCCGGCGACGCCCACGCGCTGAAGGAGGTCCTGATCTTCCTGGAGCACACGCCGGAGCGCGAGCGGGCCGAGAAGCACGCGGCCGTGCTGACGGAGAATCTGGCCAGCGTCTCGATGTTCCACCTCGATCCGGACGCACCTGGATACGGGCTGACGCCGCTCGACCTCGCGCCACTGGCTACCTCGCCGTGGCGGTCACTGTTCCCCGGCGAGCTGATCGACCGTCACCTCGACCGGGTCGAGCAGGCTCAGCAGGAAGACGGCGGCTGGCCGATCAGCTGGGAGCCGCCGGGCGAGGCCGCCAGGTTCGAGTGGCGCGGCATCGTCACGCTCGGGGCGCTGCGCACACTGACGTCCTACGGACGGCTCAAGGCTGCCGCTTAGCGGGCCGGCCGGTCAGGCCACAGCGTCAGGACGCCGTGGCGGCTACGGCAAGCCAGCGGGATACCCCTGCATCCGCCGGGCCTAGCTGTTCGTAGGCCTTGTTCAGGACGGCCATCCGGGTCTGGTATGGCAGGCCAGGCAGCTGCCGGTCGGTGAACGCGGGCACTGTCAGCCAGGCGCGCAGTGCACCCTGGGGTTGCTGGTAATCGATCCACTGGCTGCGCACCGCCGGGAACCCAGTCGCACGAAGAACCTGCTCGATGTCGTTCTGACTCAGCCAGCCCCGCGCACCCGCGGGGCTGGCAGGCGGGGGGCTCCAGCCGTAGTCTGCCGCAGCGATATCCCGCATGGTCGCGAGCAAGTCCGGCTCGTCGTCGCGGTCCGCATCGCGCCGGTTGCGACCCGCGCCGCGGACGAAGTCGACGCCGACATTGAACGCGAATACCCCGTCGGCGGCGAGTACGGCCCGCGCGGCCGCGGCCGTCCGGGCTAGCTGCGTCTGCCAGATCGCCGAGTTGCAGATAACGGCGCTGACCGGACCGGAGACCTGCCGATCGAACTCCTCGGCCATCGCCTGCACCCAGCTGGCCCGGTCGTCCGGCACCGAGGTCGCTGCGATCGCGAGCATGGCCGCGGACTTGTCCACGCCGGTCACTCTGCCGTCCGGGCCGAGCGCGGCCAGGATCTGCTGGGTGGTAACGCCGGTGCCGCAGGCGACGTCGATCACCGCGGCGTCGGGTGCCAGGCTCGCCAGCTGCACGAGATCTCGGCTGGTCTCGGTGTACATCGGGAACTCGCGCGTGTACTCCGAATACAGCGCGGCGTTCTCGGCGCTGTCCCAGATCGAAGGCCGACGTCCTGGCGTCTCCGTCACGGCGCGATCGTACCGGGACCGATCGGCAGCGTTCAGCGTCGTCCGCTGCCGGCGCAATCCGCTGGCAGGCCCGTCGGGCCGCGCTGGCAGACTGCCACGGTGGGGAGCACGCCAGGGTTTCCGGCTCGCCGGGCTGCGCGGGTCATCCTGCTCGATCCCGATCGCAGGGTGCTGCTGCTGCGATACGACCAGCCGCCGCCCAACGGCCGGCACTGGGCGACGCCAGGCGGCGGCGCAGCTCCTGGCGAGGACTATCGGGATGCCGCTGCGCGCGAGCTGGCCGAAGAGACCGGCTGGAGTGACATCGAACTGCTCGGCGAAGTGCTGCGCTCCGATTACGACATGGACCATGCGGGCCGGATGGTGCACCAGGTGGAGCGGCTCTATCTGGCCCGGACCGACCAGCCGCAGCGGGAGATCCACGGCGTTGCGGCCATGCACGCGTCCGACGGCATCGCGGCCTGGCGCTGGTGGTCGCTAGCGGAGCTTGAGTCGACCGACGAGGACGTCTGGCCGCACGGCCTGGCCGCGCTGATCAGGTCCGCTCTCGGCGACACTGCTCCCGGCAGCACCGCTCCGGGGCGTTAAGCCGTCGCCAGCGCCCCCCGAGCGCGGCTACTCTCACCGGGTGGCTACCGACGTGCATCTCAGTACGGGGACAGTCACGACCGCGGATGGCCGCGTGCTGACGGTCGACAGCGCTGATGTGCCGGGCGGTTTTCCGGTGCTGGTGCATGCCGGCACTCCCGGATCGCGCCGGATGATGCCGCTGGCCATCGAACTGGCGGCCGAGCGCGGACTACGGCTGATCAGCTACGACCGGCCGGGTTACGGCGAGTCGACGCCGAGTCCCGGCCGGACAATTGCCCAGGCCGCTGCCGACGCCCGGGCGATCGCAGCGGGCCTTGACCTCGACCGGCTTGCCACCTGGGGCCACTCGGGCGGTGGAGGGTTTGCGCTGGCCTGCGCTGCGCTGCTGCCCGACCTCGTCAGCGCAGCCTGCGTTTTCGCCTCGATGGCTCCGTCGGACGCTCCTGATCTGGACTATCTGGGCAGCCTGTCGCCTGGCTGGCGCGCCGAGATCCAGCTGTTCTACGCCGATCCGGACCTCGCGCGGCAGCAGGCCTGGTCCGAGGCCAGGCAACGGCTCCCGGCGCTGTCGACCGCCGAAGGCTGGCTGAAAATGTGGGGCGAGCAACCGGAGACCGCAGCCCCGGAGCGACTGGCTGTCGCGCGCTACCTGGCTCTGGTTCAGCAGGATGCGCTCGGTCGGGGCGACGAGGGCTGGTGGGAAGACAACGTCGCGTACCTGACGCCATGGGGCTTTGATCCGGCCGACATTGCAGTCCCGGTGCAGCTCTGGCACGGCGCGCAGGATGCTGCAGTGCCGCCTGCGTTCGGTCACTGGCTAGCGGGCCGGATCCCTGGCGTGGAAGCGCATTTCATGGCCGACGACGACCACGGCAGCATTCACGACGGCCACCTCACCGAGGCTTACGACTGGCTCAGGCGCCGGCTGTGAGCGACACCGCGATGCCGTCTCTGCTCGCCGACTATGTGGCGGAGCTGGCCGACCCGGTTCGCACCCGCTGGCTGGAGGATCTCCCGAAGCTGATCGCCGGGATCGCCGAGCGCTGGGGACTGACGCTCGGCGACCCCTACCAGCCCGGCGGGCACTGCTCCTGGGTCGCGCCGGCGGACACGCGGGCGGGGGAGCGGCTGGTCCTCAAGGTTGGCTGGGTGCACGCCGAGGCGGTCGCGGAAGCGGAGGGTTTGCGCTTCTGGGACGGGAACGGGGCCGTCCGCCTTCTTGCCGCCGAGAAGCTCGCGGATAGCTCGGTGCTGCTGCTCGAGCGCTGCGAGCCAGGCAGCCAGCTCCACAGTCTGGCCGAGCCAGACCAGGACGAGGTCCTGGCCGGAATCATGCCGCGGCTCTGGCGAGAGCCGCCCGCCGGGCATAAGTTCCCTGCGTTGCAGGCAATGTGCGACGACTGGGCGGACCAGTTTGAAGCTAACCCTGACCGGCTCCGGCTTGATCCGGGCATCGAACGGGCCGGGATCGACCTCTTCCGTACCCTGCCCGCCTCCGCCGAGCGCAACGTCGTCATCGCGACGGACCTGCACGCGCAGAACGTGCTGGCCGCGCAGCGCGAGCCATGGCTCGCCGTCGACCCCAAACCGCACGTTGGCGACCCCACCTACGACCCGCTGCAGCACATGATCAACTGTGACCGCGTCGTCAGCGACCCGGTGGGGCTGACGCGACGGATGGCCGGGCTGCTGGGCCTGGACCCGGATCGGCTCCTGCTATGGCTGTTCGCGCGCTGCGTCACTCAGGACACTTACGAGCGGTCGTACCTCACCGACGTAGCCGTTCGCATCGCCCCCTAACGCTGCTTGGCGAGCGGGGCGTCGGGCGGCCACGGCCGGAGCTACTCGTGGCCGGGCAGCCGCATCAGCGGCCGGACCTCGATCGCGCCGTAGCGAGCGGACGGTATCGTGGCCGCCCACTCCAGCGCTTCGGTGATGCTGCCGCAGTCCAGCACGTAGTAACCGCCGATGACTTCCTTGAGCTCGACGAACGGCCCGTCGGTGACAAGCGGCTCGCCGTTTCGCAGCCGCAGCGTGCGAGCCGCGGCCGGCTGCTCGAGCGGCCCGCTGTCGACCAGCACACCAGCTTCGTGCATGGCCGTGGTAGCAGTCTGAAAGTCAGCCATCACCTGAGCGAACTCGGCAGTGCCAGGAGCCGGAGCCTCGATACCGGGCTCACCGATGAGCAGGCACAGGTAACGCATGGGCATCCCTTCTCGCAAGCAGCGCTGGTCGCCGCCGTCACCCTCTGCTACGAACGAGCGAGGCCGGTTCTGACCGAGGGGAGTCGAGCGGGCCGACGGTGACTCGTCTCAGCTGGGCGCAGCTCGCGCAGCGAGGCTGTCGAGGACGCCAGCGTGCGCGGCCGGTACCCGGATGTCCAGGACCAGGCTGCCCGCCGTCGCGGTCAGCGTGAACGTAAAGAACGAGCAGCACTCTGTTTCGGCCGCCACCAGTTCGGCGACTTGTCCGGCTGGACCGGGACCGGGCTCGAGGTCAAGCCGCAGCCAGGTCGGATCCGGCCGCTCCACGGTGCGAACCGTCTCGGTGAACAGCTCGCCGAACTGAGCCGCCCGTGCCACCCGGCCGGCCTGGTTGAGCGTGCAGGCTGCGATGTCCATGCAGCTACGGTAAGCGGCCGGCCAGGCCCTGGCACTACTGGCACTACGGTGGGCTGATGAACGGCGCACCGCGGCGCTCGGGAGCGGCTGTCAGCGAGGCCAGCCTGGCTGACGCGATCGAGGCTGGTCTGGCGGGGGCACGCGTTCCGAGCCTGACCGCAGGGGTTCAGCGGCTGATGACCGCCTACCGGTCGGGCGAGCTGCCGGATGCGCCCGTCATGGCCTCCCGCGCGGATGCCGCGGCGTACGCCGCCTACCGGATGCCCGCCACAGCCGCTGCCACAGCTGCCGTCGTCAGGGAAACGCGACTATCCCTGCCCGGCTGGTCGCCCACGACTCTGATCGACTTCGGCGCCGGCACCGGGGCGGTCGCCTGGGCGGTGGCCGCCGAGCTGCCGAGTGTCGAATCGATGACGCTGCTGGAGCAGTCGCCAGAAGCCATGCTGGTCGGCCGCAGCATCCTGGCCGCGTCGCGAACGGCGGCGCTGCAATCTGCGACCTGGGAGTCGTGGCGGGTGCCCGCGGCTGCTGATGCCCCGGCCGCGGGCCGTACCGCGAGCGTGCGCCCCGCCGATGTGCCGCCCCGGGATATTCCCGGCGCCGGCCGGCACCGCGCCGAGCTGGCAACTGCCGCCTACGTCCTCGGCGAGCTGACGCCCGCCCAGCAGGCCGTGCTCGTCGAGCTCGCTGAGCAGGCTGCCCCGGTTGTTCTCCTGGTCGAGCCCGGAACGCCTGCCGGGCACCGCCGCATCCTGATCGCGCGGGACCGGTTGCTGGCCGCTGGGTACCAGGTCGCCGCCCCATGCCCGCACCAGCTGAGCTGTCCGCTCGCGACCGAGGGGGAGTGGTGCCATTTCGGCGCGAGGCTCCCTCGCTCGGCGGTGCATCGCCAGATCAAAGGCGCTGACCTGGCCTACGAGGACGAGAAGTTCAGCTACGTCGCGATGGTCCGGCCGGATGTGGTCGGCCCGCCCGACCTCCCAGCGGGCCGGGTCGTGCGCCGCCCCCAGCAGCGCAAGGGCCTCGTCCTGCTCGACGTGTGCGCCAGCGACGGCACGAGCGGGCGCGAGCTGGTCAGCAAGAGCAAAGGCGAGCCCTACAAGCGAGCGCGGAAGACCTCCTGGGGCGACCGGTTCGACCCGGCCGGG
>Ga0335074_10006900_pt1 | contig 15774 bp, 11 predicted proteins | sample Lox_Sample_23_FD_206715 | JGI IMG/M metagenome (GOLD analysis project Ga0335074, IMG submission 206715) | Soil microbial communities from Loxahatchee National Wildlife Refuge, Florida, United States - Lox_Sample_2.3 | ecosystem: Environmental > Terrestrial > Soil > Wetlands | place: USA... | reverse complement strand
TGTCTTCTGGTAAGCCTGGTCGATCAGCGCCGCGATGCCAGCCGTCCATGGGGACGCCTCGCTCGTCCCGCCGAATGCCTCGACGCCCAGCGCCTTGCCGCCGAAGCTGGCGCAGTCCGGGTAGAACCTCAGGTTGGTGGAGCAGGAGGCGAAACTCGAGTCGCCGGGGGCGACTACGTCGACAGTGTTGCCGTCGGCGTCGAAGCCGCCGGAGCTGAACGGCGAGATGTTGTCGTTCAGCCATCCCCTGGCGAACTTGTCGGCCTGGCCGTAGTTGGTCATGGCGTAGAACCGCAGGTCGGTCGTCGCGCCGGCGGAGATGACCTGAGGGTCGGTAGCCGGGGAGCCGATCGTGCTGGTCGGGCCCGAATCGCCGGAGGCGACTACGACGGTGATGCCAAGCGCGACCGCGGCGTTGTCGAACGTCTTGATCGCGTCGGCGCTGGTGTCCGGGAAACCGTTCTCGCCGAACGACTCGTTGATCACGTTAACCGGGTCGACGACGGTGGCGAAGTTGATCGCGTCCAGGAACGCGGACGTCGTAGTCGTGTTGTTGACGCCGAACACCCGCAGGGCCTCAATGTTGGCGCCGGGGGCCACGCCCTCAATCCGGATGTCGCACTTCTGGGTCAGCCCCTGGAAGCTGAAGTTCTGCACGTTGTAGACGTGCCGTCCCTGGCCTCCGATGGTGTTGGCGTCGCCGAACGCCTCGCCCCCGGCGCCACTGGCCACGCCGGTCCCGTCGCCGGTGAAGTCCCGGTAGACGGTGATCGCGGACTTGCCGTCCTTGCGCTTGAAGTTGACATTGTTCGGGTCGATCCCGTCGGCGATATAGGCGACAGTCTCGCCGGCACCGGTGATGCCGAGTGAGCGGGCGGTCTTGGCGTGGCTGTTACTTGACGCGACACCGGTGAGCGACAGAGCCTCGGGCTCAAGCTGGGCCTTCCCGTGCGGCAGGCAGGCGCCCGCGATTGGCTTGACGCGCTTGGCCGCCTTGGCCGTGCCGGTGGCACCGGAAAGGTTACTGACCGGCCCCTGAATGGTCGCGTCTGGGATCACCTGCGCCACGTCGGGATTGGCCTTCAGCCGCGCTTCCTCGCCGGCCGAGACAGTGGCGGCGAGGGCGTTATCCAGCCGGTAGGTGATGACGTGGGTCGCGTGCACCTGCTTTAGCTCGCTGAGCACTGGCTGCTGGCTCGCGGAGATCGCAGCCGACCGCGCCGACATCGCCGACCTGGCTCGCGACACGGCCGGCTGGTCTTTCATGAAGACGATGATGTGCTGGTCGACGTGCGTGGACAGCTGTGCTGCCTGCGCGGCCGTCAGCGGTTTCTGCTGGCCGGCCTGCCCGGGAGCAGCGGGCGCAGCCAGGGCTTCGGCTCCCTGCGCGAGCACGAGCGCCGCCGCGGCGCCCGTGACAAGCAATATGGAACGTGTCCTGGATTGGGGGAATCCTGCTGGCCAATGCGTCAGCCGCATGCCAAGCCTCCTTCGAACAGACGGCAGCCTTGCCGTTCAACGAAGTGGCCCCAAGCCGGGACCGTAACAGATTGAATCAGTCACTCAATTGGCCGCGGTGTAACTATTTGATTACGGCGCAGTCAGGCCAGGGCAACTGCCGGGACATCCGCATTCCTCGTGGTCGCGCCAGGAGCCGGCACTGGGTTGGTGCCGTGGCCGAAACAAACGGACTCTGGGGCTGGAAACCGGAGATTGGGTATGCGACCGTCTGCTTAACCATTTCAGGGCAGGTGGCCGGTGACTGGGGCTCCGGGACAATTGCTGGCGGTCGCCTTCGCGGTCGCCGGCGCATTGAGCTTTGCCCTGGCGTCGGTCCAACAGCAGCGCAGTGCGTCCAAGCTGCCGTCGTTGGCGTCGTTCGATGCCGCAGTCCTGCTCCGGCTGGCGCGGTCTCGCCAGTGGCTGCTCAGCATGATCCCGGTGATCTTGGGCTACGCGATGCAGGCTGCCGCCCTGGATCTCGGCCGCCTGGTCATCGTAGAGCCCGTCTTCCCGTGCGGTTTGCTGTTCGCGCTGTTGCTCGCGGCGAGGGCCGATAGACGCGGCCTCACGCAGGCGGAATGGACTGCCGCTGCGGCGGCCATTGCCGGGCTCGGCGTGTTCCTGGTGGCGGCGCAGCCGTCAGGCGGCGACCGCACCGCGAGTGCTGGTCCGCTCGGGCTCGCCGCGGCGGGCGCGGTCGGGGTCGCGCTGATGTGCTGCCTGATCGCGGTCAGGGTCAGCGCCCCGCGCCGTGCGCTGGTGCTGAGCATCGGCGGTGGCCTGGGGGTCGGCGTGATGGACGCGCTGACCAAAACCGTTGCCACGCTTGCCGGGACGCATCGGCTCGGGATCTTCGGCGACGTGCGGACCTACCTGCTGGCGCTGGTCGGCCTGCTAACGTTTACGATGCAGCAGAACGCCTTCCGGGCGGCGGGCCTGTCTGCATCACTGCCGTCGTTCGCAGTCCTTGAACCGGTGGTCGGCTCGATACTCGGGCTGGCCATCTACCACGAGCGGGTGGGTAGCGGCGGCTTCCGGATCGCTGTCGAAGCACTCGCCGTGCTCGCCGCCATCTGGGGCATCACCCGGCTCGCCAACTCGGTCATCGCCGAACTGGCCCGGCTCGCCCCGGCTGCCACGCCGCCCGCCGATCCGGCCGGCTAACCACTCGGCCTTCCCGGCCAGCCTTCCCGACTCGCCCGCTCGACCGCTCTCGTGGCGGGCTGCCGCGACCCGTAACTGCCCCGTTCCCGCTCTAACCACTCTGAAAGGACGTCGCATGCCCTGGCACGTGCTCACAGGTGCACCTGGCTCGGGAAAGACCGCGATCCTGCGCCAGCTCGAGCAGGACGGATTCGCCGTCGTCGAGGAAGCCGCAACGGATGTCATCGCGCTTGCGCAGGCATGCGGCCAGGTCGAGCCGTGGGCATGCCCCGGATTCGCCGACCGGATTGTGGCGCTGCAGCGGCGGCGCGAGCAGGCGGCCGCGGAACGCGGTCAGCAGACGGTCTTCCTCGACCGCTCAGTGATCTGCACGCTCGCGCTGAGCCGGTTCCTCGGCCATCCGGTGTCGCCGCTGCTGGCCGGCGAGGTCGACCGCGCGGTAGCGGAACGGCGATATGGCGGGGCCGTGTTCTTCGTCCGCGGCCTCGGCTTTGTCACCACCACGGCCGCCCGGCGGATCAGCCAGGAAGACGCGGCGGCGTTCGAGAAGGTGCACGAGGAAACCTACCGGGAGCTGGGTTTCAGGCTGGTCGAGGTCGGCGCGGCACCGCTAGCTGACCGGGCCCGCGTGGTGAAGCGCGCCGCTGGGATGGCTCCAGGCCTGGTGTGATAATCCGGGTAAAGACTGATGAAGTCAGTCACGCCAAACCAGGGGAGCGGATTGATGGCAGGACCAGTGGCAGCTGGCGCCCAGGTTTTCCAGACCAAGGTGGCCAAGTTCGTCCGGGAGAACCGGCTGTGCGGGGCGGCAGCCGGCGTCGTCCATGGCGGCGAACTCGTCTGGTCGGGTGGCGCCGGGTTCGCCGATGCCGACGGCGGCCGGCCCGCCGGTCCCGCCGTGCTGTACCGGATCGCGTCCATAACCAAGACCTTCACGGGAACGGCGGTGCTGCAACTTCGCGATGCCGGCCTGCTCGACCTCGATGACCCGGTGGTGAAGTGGATACCGGAGCTGGGCGACAGTGCGAGCCCGGCCGGCCTGGGCGCGGTGACCATCCGTCGCTTGCTGTCGCACGAGTCCGGCCTCGTCAGCGAGCCTCCCGGGACCGACTTCCTGGCCGGCGAGCCCAGCTACGAGGGAGTCGTCGCGCGGAACCTGGAACGGGTCGGCGAGATCTTCGCCGCCGTGCCGCCGAATACCCAGACCAAGTACAGCAACCTCGGCTACCAGATGCTGGGCGAGGTCGTTCAGCGGGCAAGCGGGACCCCGTACCGGCAGTACATCGATGACCGCATCCTCACGCCACTGGCGATGTCATCAACCGGGTTTGAGCCGCTGGCCGCTGAACTGGCTGCGCGTCGCGCAACCGGCTACGCCGCGGCGGCACTCTCCGACGAGCTGTTGGTCGCGCCCGCGATGCCGCCGGTGTGGGCGGAGGGCGGGCTCTGGTCAACGGTCGAAGATCTCGCCAGGTGGCTGTCCTTCCAGTTGGCCGCGCATGCCGATGCGGTAGCAGACACCGCGGAAGCGAATGCGGGCTCGGAAGTGCTTGCCAGCGCGACGCGCCGGGAGATGCACAAGCCGAGGTACCTGAGCGACGAGGACTGGTCGACCGCCTGGGGGATCACCTGGTATTCGGTCCGCAAGGACAACGTGACCTGGGTTCAGCACTCCGGCGGACTGCCCGGGTTCACCTCGGACGTGTGCTTCGACCGGGGCAGCCGGGTCGGCGCGATCGTGTTGCTGAACGGTGTCGCCGACCCGTCGGCCCTGGCGATGAGCCTGGCCGCCGCTGGTCGCGACCTTGCCGAGGCGGCCGCACCGGAGCTGCGCCGCCCGGCTGCGACTCCACCAGACGTAGCCGCGCTCCTCGGTTTCTACGCGCCGCCGGATATGAGCTTCCTGGTCAGGGTCGAGTGGCGGGACGGCAAGCTGACCCTGGTCGACACGTCGGAGCCGAACGAGAAGCTCCCGCTTGACCGGGGAGCTGAGCCGGGCACCTTCGTCGCCGCGCCGGGCTACCGCGCGTCGGGGGAGCCGGTGGCGTTCGGGCGGCGGCCGGACGGCACAGTGGAGTCGCTGTTCTTTGGCGGTGGCCTGCTTGTACGGCTCGATCCCGTCAGGTAACCAGTCAGACGAATGCGCCGATGCCGGTGATCGCCCGGCCGACGATCAGCGTGTTGATCTCCCGCGTGCCCTCGTAGGAGTAGATGGCCTCGGCATCAGCCACGAACCTGCCGACCTGGTTGTCCAGCAGGATCCCGTTGCCGCCGAGCAGTTCGCGGGCCCAGCCGACGGTCTCGCGCATCCGGGCAGTGCAGAACGCCTTGGCCAGCGCCGAGTGGTGATCTTTGGCCTCGCCCTGCTGCTGCAGCTGCGATAGCCGCGTGCACAGGCAAGCCGACGCTGTCACGTTCGACAGCATCCGCACCAGCAGGTCCTGCACTAGCTGGAAGCCCGCGATCGGCCGCCCGAATTGCTGCCGGTCCTTGGCGTAGGCCAGCGCTTGCTCGTAGGCGCCGCGCGCGCAGCCGGTCGCCATCCAGGCCACTCCGGCCCTGGTCAGCCGAAGTACCTGGGCAGTGTCCCGGAAGGAGCTGGCTAGCTGCAGCCGGTTCCGCTCTGGCACGCGGACGTTATCCAGCGTGATCTCGGCGTTCTGCACCACGCGCAGCGCGATTTTGTTCCGCATTTTGACCGGGCTGAATCCCTCGGCCGGCGTCTCCACGACGAAACCCTTGACCTGGTTGTCGGCGACGTCGCGGGCCCACACGATGACGTAGTCCGCGAAGGTGGCGTTGCCGATCCACTTCTTCTGGCCGTTGAGCACCCAGACGTCGCCGTCGCGCTGCGCGGTGGTCGTCAGCCCGCCGGCCACGCCCGAGCCGACGTCCGGCTCAGTCAGCGCGAACGCGCCGATCTTCTCCATCCGGGCCATGGCCGGCAGCCAGCGCTGCTTCTGCTCTTCGGACCCGCAGAGGTAGATGGACCCCATGGCCAGCCCGCCGTGCACGCCCATGAACGTGGCAACAGACGGGTCGACCCTGGCCAGTTCGAGTGCGATCATCCCGTCGAGCAGCCTGCTGCCGCCGGGACAGCCGTAACCGTCGCACGCCAGGCCAGCGATTCCGAGGTCGGCCAGTCCTGGCACGAGATCGTGCGGGAATTCCTCGCGCGTCCAGTAGTAATTGATAACGGGGGCGACCGACTTCTCCATGAACTCGCGGACGGCCAGCAGCTGCTCGCGTCCGGGCGGGTCGAGCAACTGCTCAAGCGAATAGAAGTCCGCGTCGACGAGCGCATCCATCGCGGGTCTCTCCTTTAGCTTTTCGGCGGTCCCGGTGCTGGCCGTAACGGGGCGGCCAGGAACTCACTGACCACCGGAGCGAGCTGCGGAGCCTCAGTAACAAGGCCCAGATGCCCGCCGTGAAACACGTGCAATTGCGCGTCAGGGATCAGCGTGCGCATGAGCCGGGCGTTGGCCAGCGGGATGATCGGATCGTCGTCACCCGACATCACAAGCGTCGGCTGGCGGAGCAACGGCAGGAACGGCACACTCGTCCAGCCGAGGCCAGCGCCGAGCTGATAGAGGTAGCCGCGCGCCGAGCCGACCCTGTTGTGCGCGTTCATGGCGGCGGTCACCAGGGCCGGATCGGTCCTGGCGCTCCCGCCGTACAGGTCGCCCGCGACGCTCGCCAGGTAGCCCCGGTCGGTGTACCGCCGCGGCGTTGCCATCCGGGCGAGCACTGACGGCGCTGCCGGGATCATGATCATGCCCGTGGCGGTGCTGACCAGCACCAGCTTGCGGCAGTGCGAGCGCTGAAACGCGGCGAAGTGCTGGGCGACCGCACCGCCCCAGGAGATGCCGAGGACGTCCGCGGTTTCGTGGCCGAGTTCGGCCAGTAGCTGACTGATAAGCCTGCACAAGCCCGTGAACCGGTAAGGCGCGGCAGCGGGCGGCGACCCGCCGACTCCGGGCGCGTCGAAGCGGATGACCTCGATCGCCGGGTCCAGCTCGTCGACGAACGGCTGCAGGAGCTCAAGGCTCGCACCGATGCCGTTGATGAGCAGCAGCGGCGTCCCGGCCGGCTTGTTTCGCCGGCGGCGGCCGGGTCGCACCGCGATGCGCACAAGCTGGCCGCCGATTGCGACAGTCCGGATGATGGCAGCAGCGCCCCTTGCGAACGCGAACCTGGCGGTCCCCGCCGTTGCGTTCACGCTGCTGCCCGTTGCCGGCACGCTATCTGTCGCTGGCACGTTACCTGTCATGGACATAGGCTCCCGGCGCGGCGGCGAGCGCTTTGAACTCCTTATTGCCGGCCTTCGCCTTGCTCCGCTTCGTACCGCCGCTGCGCTCGGCCAGCCATGCGGAGTAGTGCGGCCACCAGCTGCCGCTGACGGTCGTGGCGCCTGCGAGCCACCGTCCCGGATCTGGCGGATTTTCCGCCGCCACCTGGAACGTCGACTTGGGATTGGCCGGCGGGTTGACCATCGAGGCGATGTGGCCGCTGGTAGAGAGAACGAACGTTACGTCGCCGCCGAGCAGCTGGGTTGTGCGATAGCACGATTGCCACGGGCACAGATGATCGGCGATGCCTGCCACCACGTACGCGTCGGTATCCACCTTGGACAAGTCGACCGGCGAGCCGAGCATGACGGCGGCGTCTGGCTTCACCAGCGCGTTGTCCAGGGCGAGTTCGATGAAGTCACGGTGCAGGGCCGCTGGCAGCCTGGTGGTATCAGCGTTCCAGTACAGGATGTCGAACGCCTGCGGCGGGCGGCCCTGCAGGTAGTTATTGACCCAGTAGTTCCAGATAAGGTCGTCGGGCCTGAGCCAGGCGAACACCTCAGCCAGCGTCCGGCCGTCCAGGTAGCCGCGCGCACGGGACGCCGCCACGGCGGCCGTCGCGGTGGCTTCGTCGATCATCGCGCTCGCGGTGCCCGCCCTCGTCTGATCCAGGACCGTGACGCCCAGGCAAAGGCTGGCCACCGTATCGAGCTGGCCGATCGCGCTGAGGTGAGCCGCGACCATCGACGACACGATGCCGCCTGAGCACAGCGCGCAGATGCTGGCCTTGCCGGAATTACTGATGGCGCGTACCACGGCAAGCGCGTCGGCGACTGCCGAGCCGTAACTGTCGAGGTTCCAGTCCTTGTGCCGGTAATCGGGATTGCGCCAGCTGATCGCGAAGACCTGGTGGCCCTGGCTGACGAGGAACTCTGACATGCTCCGGCCGGGCGCGAGATCGGTGATGTAGTACTTGTTGATCATCGGCGGCACGATCAGCAGCGGGAACTTCCCGACTCGCTCGGTCACTGGCGCGTACTGGATGAGCTCGAACATCTCGGTCCGGTAGACAACCGAGCCCTGCGTGACGGCCAGGTCCTTGCCGACCTCGAATGCACCCGGCTCCACCATGGCGGGAACGCGCGGTGCGGTGGCTAGATCGCGCATGAGCGCGCGCAGCCCGCGCACTGCCGACAGCCCGCCGGTATCAACCAGCGCCTTGAGTCCCGCCGGGTTCAGCAGCGGGTTGTTGCTTGGTGAGGCAGCGGCGATCAGGTTGGTCAGGACGAACCGCAGCCGCTCGGCGTCGCGCCAGTCCAGGTCTGCACTGGCCAGCATGAGCTCGGCAGCCTGGCCAGTGGCCAGGTATGCCTGCATGGCGCGCTTGAGCACCGGGTTCTGCGTCCAGGCCGGGTCGGCGAACCGCCGGTCCCGCCGCCCCGGCGCGAGCAAGGAGCGACCCCTTGCGATCTGGCCCAGCTCAGCTCCCAGCAAAGCGGCCTGCCCGGCAAGCGCCTGCGGGTTCCTGGCCAGGCTGGCAGCTAGCCGCAGCGTCGCGCCGTCTGGCCTGAACCTGCGCGCCACCCCCAGCGCACCGTCCGCAAGCAGCAGGTCGAGTGCGCCTGCCAGGTCCCCGGCGACCTCCGGCAGCGCCGACGCGCCAGCCGGGCCGGGCCGGCCAGATCCGCTGCTCGCAGTGCCCGTGCTTATGTCGCCCGTGCTTTTGTCGCCCGTGCTTCCGCTGGCCGCGCTCACTGCACGCCCTCCGGCGGCTTAACCTCGCGGCGCAAGATCTTGCCGGTCGGCCCCTTCGGCAAAGTGTCGACGAGCCAGACGTGCCGCGGGTACTTATAAGCGGCCACGCGCTCCTTGACGAACTTCTGCAGCTCGCCTGGTGTGGCATCGGCACCGGGCTTGAGCGCGACAGCCGCGCCGACTTCCTCGCCTAGTTCCGGGTGCGCTATCCCGACCACCGCAACCTCAGCCACGGCCGGGTGCTCGTGCAGCGCCTCTTCGACCTCTCGCGGGTAGACGTTGTAGCCACCGCGAATGATCAGCTCTTTCTTGCGGTCAACGATGAAGAAGTACCCGTCCTCGTCGATGCGGGCGAGGTCGCCGGTGCGGAACCAGCCATCCGGGATGGCCTCGGCTGTCGCCTCCGGCTTTCCCCAGTAACCCGTCATGAGGTTGTGGCCGCGAATGACGATCTCGCCTACCTCGCCCTGCGGTACGGGGTCACCGGCGTCACTAACGAGGCGCATCTCCACGCCCTCGACCGGCGTGCCGACTGAGCCGGGCTTCCGCGGCTTGTCCGGGTGATTGAACGAGGCGACGGGAGATGTCTCCGACAGCCCGTACCCCTCGAGGATCATGCAGCCGAACTTCTCCTCGAAGCTGCGCATGATCTCGACCGGCATTGCCGCGCCTCCCGAGACGCACACCCGAAGCGACGCGGTCCTGGCCGTATCGGCGGCCGGGTGGTGCAGCATGGCCGCGTACATGGTCGGTACACCCTCGAAAATCGTCACCTGGTCCCGGTCGATGATCTCGAGCGCCTTGCCGGGATCGAACCTGGGCAGCAGCGTAAGCGTGCCGCCCGCTGTCACGGTCGCGTTGAGTCCGCAGGTCAGGCCGAAGACGTGGAACAGCGGCAGGCAGCCCATCATCACGTCGTGCGAAGTGTTGTGCAGCAGCGTCTCAGCGGTCAGCCGCGCGTTCCTGGTCAAGCCGCCATGGCTGAGTTGCGCTCCCTTGGGCTGACCTGTCGTGCCCGAGGTGTACAGGATGACCGCGTCGTCGCCGTCGGCAGCATCGGCCGGCGTGGCATCGGAGCTGACACCGCTGAGCACCGCGCTGAGGTCGGCGTCGTCGACCTGGATCAGTTGCGTTCCGGCGTCCGCGGCGCCCTTAGCTGCCTCGCCGGCGAAGTCGCGCGCAACAAACAGCACCCTGGCCCCCGAGTCGCCGAGATAGTAGGCGACTTCGCGGCCTTTCAACAGGGGGTTCATGGGCACCACAACCGCCCCGGCCGTCAGCGCGCCGTAGAAAGCGGCCGGGAACGCCGGAATATTAGGCATCATGAGGCCGACCCGGTCGCCGGCGGCCAGGCGGGCCGATTTCAGCAAGGCTGCCACCCGCCGGGCGGCGTCACTCAGTTGCCGGTAGCTGATCGAGAGATCATCCAGGCGGATCGCGGTCCGGTCTGGCTGACCTGCCGCCGAACGGTCCAGGATCGTGCTCAGGTTCGCCATCGGATACTCCCTTGCGGGCCTAGGTGCGGCAAGTACGTTCAAGTATCGGTTTGGCGATACCGGTTGACCAGGGTTGTCCTGGAGGAAGAGCGCAGCGGGGGACACTCACTCGGGATGCAGGCGGGACTCCAGCCAGTCTTCGAGTACGTGGCCGGCCCGGCGCGCGATTGCCGTGCCGGGCAGCATGCTGTCGAAGGCATGCGGGGCGTTGGCGAAGACGTGCAGGTCGGTCGGGACTCCGGCCGCTACGAGCCGTCGCGCGTAGTCGATGTCCTCGTCCAGCAGGCCATCGAGGTTGCCGACGGTGATGAACGTGGCCGGCAGCCCGGCCAGGTCCCCGGCCCGCGCCGGAGCCGCGTAGCCGGGTACGTCGTCCTGCCCGCCGAGTCCGCTGAGGTAGGAGCGCCACCCGAACTGATTGGCCGAGGGTCCCCACAGCGGCGCGCCGGCCCGGCCCGACTGTGTTTCCATCCGGTCATCGAGCATCGGATAGCTCAGCACCTGGAAGGCCACGCGAATCTCGGCGCGGTCTCTGGCGAGCAGGGCTAGTCCGGCGGCCAGGCCGCCGCCCGCGCTCCCGCCCATGATCCCGATCCTGTCCGGATCGATGCCCAGGTCGCGTGCGTTCTGATGGGCCCAGCGGAGGACGGCATAACAGTCCTCCACGGGGCCAGGGAATGGTGTCTCAGGGGCGAGGCGGTAGCCGACCGAGACCCCGACGCACCGAAGCGCCCGGCACCAGCGGTCGAAGCGGCCATCATCGCCCAGATGTGATCCGATTACATAGCCCCCGCCGTGGATCGAGATCAGGCAAGGGCGCGGCTCCGTCACGCCACGCTCCCTGTGCAGCCGCACCGGGACGTCAGGATCCCCGGCTGCGCCTGGTGCGTGGGCGTCGACGTGCTCAACTGCGTCCGACGGGGTGCCGGGATCGCGTAGCTGCCGGCCCCGCATTGCGGCCAGGTTCTCCTCACCAAGCGCGAACTCGCCGATCTCAGCGAGCCGTTCCCGCACGTCGGCTGGGACGGCAGCGAGCAGGAACCTGAGGTAACCGGCTGGGGCGCCAGCCTCATCCCGGACTGCCGCCGGGGTCATCGCGACTTCTTCGTGCATACGAGTCTCCGTGAAATTAGTTATAGTTCTAATATTAATAGTATATCCCAGACCGCTGGCGCTCAGCTTCGGAGGCAGAACGCTTATGAACCCACAAGGACGACCCTCGGCCCGCTCCGGTCTCGCCAGCTCGGTGTGGGAACTCATGTCTGGCTTCGTCCGCAGCCACGACCCGGCCGATGAGCTACGCCAGGCGCTTGGTCTGGGCCGCGGCACTGGCAGGGTCAAAGCGCTGGTGAGCCTGGCCGCCGGGCCGCTTAGCCTGGCCGAGCTGGCGCAGGCCATCGGTACGGACCCGCCTTACGCCACGATCATCGTGAATGAGCTGCAAGCTCTCGGGCTGCTGTCGCGCACGCCTGATGCCAGCGATCGCAGGCGGAAGACTGTGGAGCTGACCGGCAGCGGCCGCGACGCCGTGCGGAAAGCGCAGGACATCATTGCCCGCCCGCCATCCCCGCTGCGCGACCTGCCGCCAGCCGACCTTGCCCGCCTCAGGGAAATCCTGGAACAGCTCAGCGGTCAGTGACAGCGCGAATACTGCGGACCATCTGCGTCACGCCGCAGATCTGTCACGAGGAGAAGAGACCTTCGCACCCGTCAGGCTGCGGCCAGACGGGAGCAGGCAGCTAACGCCCGGCCGACCGCTCAGACGGCTCGGCGACCGTGGCGAGCAGCCCAGTCGCCGTGTCGTAGACATGCCCGGAGACGGTGATGCGGGGCGATAGCTGCGGCGCGGCGCTCAGCTTGGCGACGTCGGCGCGGACAGTATCGGCGGGGACGGTGGCCGGAAGGCTAGCCAGCATCTGCTCGTCGTATCCGGTGCGCTCAGCGAAGCCATGCCGCAGTTCCGGGTCCTCCAGCAATCGGCTGCCGCAGTCAGTGTGGTGAATGACCGCTGCCTCGAAGTACGGGCCTTCGGGAGCCTTGGCCTCGACAAGATAGGCGATGTAGGACAGGTCCTGGATGACGGCGTCGGTCACGCGGCCGCCAACCGTCCTGGCTACGATCGCGTCGCCGAAGTCCAGCCCGAGGAAGTCTGCCGGATCGGTCCGAGGGTCGACGCAGGTGATGACGTACAGCCCCTTGAACGGCAGGAACGGCAGGGGCGGCGTGTTGCGCCAGGCGCCGCTCTTGGCGAAGGATCTGTTGCGCTCCAGCAGCGGGGCGATATTGGACATCCTTCGCATCCCTTCGCTATCGTCCCGCCCGGATCGCACGTGACGGGCAGCCCAGACGGCCAGCGGCAGAACTGCCTGAAGTCGTAAGGATCCTGCCTCGATCTCCCCGCGCCAAACCTACGCCAGGGGCCTGACGGCCCTGGTCATCCACCGGCGCGCCGCGCACTGCGAAGGGGCGTGCTCCCCATGCCGGCCGCTAACCCTAACCATCCGGAACGCTGCGCGGTCATAGCAGCGTGCATGAGCGCAGTCGGCCCTAAGGCAAAGGAGAAACAAATGAACCTGATCGGCCAAACGCGTGCGCGGCAGTTGCAGTTAGCAGTGAGTCTTGTAGTTGCGGCGGCGTTGTCAGCGGGCGTTTCGGCGACCGCGTTCGCCAGCGCCGTGCGGCCCGCACCCCGGATGCTCGCGGCGGGCCAGGTAGGCACCCGCTCGCAGGTGCCATGGCGGACGGTCGGCTCGGGCTGGGCACTCGCGCAGTACACCCAGGGCACAGTCACCGCGGCCAAGCCGATGAAGTTGTATCTCATCGACCCGTCGGGCGGGAAATACCTTCTGTACACCTGGCGCGCAAGCCAGAATCCATGGGAGCTCATTGGCTGGTCGGGCGACAAGACCAGGGCGCTGCTCGGGCAAGACTCCACCGGGCCGGAGGCCATACGCCAGCTCGTGCTGGCGACCGGGCGCCTCATGCAGCCGTTCCGGCTCCCGGCCAAGGTGGCGGCGATCGGCTACACCAGCCCAGACGGGAAGAGCATCCTCGCCACCGACGACGGCCTCGCTCGCTACAACCTGCGCGGCAAGTTCCAGGCCCGGCTGATCAAGGGGGACCAGCACGAGGTCGCGCTCAGCGCCCCGAACGGCAGCAGCTACGTGGTCAGCAGCGGCACCGGCGTCGACCTCGTCAGCAACGGCGGCATCATCCGCAGCCTGCCGGTGCCGGGCACCGACGCCAAGCTGGGCGGCTGCACGCCGGCGCGCTGGTGGACGCCGTCGACCGCTCTCGTCACCTGCACGCCCAAGTCGGATGCCGTGCGACTGTGGCTGGTGCCGGTCAGCGGCGCAGCGCCGAGGCCTCTGCAGCGCCACCTCAAGAAGCCCGATCTCGGCTACCTAGATGCGTGGCGCCTGCGGTCCGGCCTGTACCTGCTGGCTGGGTGCGGGTCCTGTCATGTTGCTTTCCTCGCCTACCTCGCCAAACTGGCGGCGAACGGCACCGTCAAGCCGCTCGAGGTACCGGGAAACGGGAACAGCAACTTCGTCGTAGCGACATCAGGCACCAGGATGCTGGTATGGGAGGAATCTGACTGTTGCGGGCAAGACAGCCCGCTCGTGTGGTTCAACCCTGCTACCAGGGCCGTGCAGACGGTGCTGAGCGCTCGGCCGGACGAACAGGGCGTCATCTTCGTGGTTCCATACAACCGCGAGCAAAACGGGTAGCCGGGTGGTATCTCGGGGTGTACCGGCGGCGGACGCCGGGGGCGCGGCCTGCCGGTCCGCTTTTACAGCATTTGGTGGCCGGGCATTCGGCAGGTACGAACTCAGACATCCCGAGTCGTGAGCACGAGCGGGCCGTCATCCTCGCCGGCTACCCCGGTGCGGAAGGCGCAGGCCAGGAAAATTGTTAGCTCTATGGCGGCGTTCCGGTCATTCTTAGAGGTTGGCGCCCGCGGGCAAACTCAGGCCGCCCGTCAGGCTGCGCCCGCTTTGCCGTCTATGCGTGGCCAGTCCTGCCCATCGCCTGCCGCTCGGCGGGCCCGACTCATCCCGCCCTGCCCGGCACTACCTGGAGATACTTGCTGTGACCGCCTCGCTCGCGCAGTTGCGAGCGCGCTTGCCAGCGCTGATGCTCGCCGACCAGCGCAGGCTGGGCCGTCGCGCGGACCGGGCGCTTACGATGCGGGACGCCGCCGCACGCGAGCAGGCAATCGGGGACCTCGCGGCCGAGGTCGCGGCTGCCGAGCAGCGCATCGAGGCGCGGCGCGCGATCGTCCCCGTGATCACGTACCCGGCCGAGCTGCCAGTCAGCCAGCGCAAGGCCGAGCTCGCGGCGGCGATCAAGGAGCACCAGGTCGTGATCATCGCGGGGGAGACCGGCTCCGGCAAGACAACCCAGCTGCCGAAGATCTGCCTGGAGCTCGGCCGCGGCATCAGCGGCCAGATCGGGCATACCCAGCCGAGGCGTATCGCTGCGCGTACAGTTGCCGACCGGATCGCCGCCGAGCTCAAAACCGACCTCGGGAGCGTGGTTGGCTACAAGGTCAGGTTCGCCGACACCACCAGCGACAACACCCTGATCAAGGTCATGACGGACGGCATCCTGCTCACCGAGATGCAGCGGGACCGGCAGCTACTGCGCTACGACACGCTGATCATCGACGAGGCGCACGAGCGCAGCCTGAACATCGACTTCATCCTCGGCTACCTGAAGCAACTGCTCCCGCGCCGCCCCGATCTCAAGGTGATCATCACCTCCGCGACGATCGATCCGGAGCGGTTCGCCAGGCACTTCGCGCCCAGTCGCGATCGGCACAGTCACGATCGGCCCGGTCATGATCAGCCCGGTCATGATCAGCCCGGTCAAGATCAGCCCGCCGCGCCGGTTATCGAAGTTTCCGGCCGGACTTACCCGGTCGAGGTCCGCTACCGGCCGCTCGCTGACTCCGTCGCTGGCATTGCCGACACTGTCGCTGCAGATAGGGGCGCCGAGCCGCGTGACCAGGTGCAGGCCATTGTCGATGCCGTCGCCGAGCTCCGCCGCGAAGGACCGGGAGACATCCTGATCTTCCTGAGCGGCGAACGCGAGATCCGCGACACCGCGGACGCGCTTGCCGAGGAGCCGGACCTGGAAATCCTCCCCCTGTATGCGCGGCTGTCAGCCGCGGAGCAATACCGGGTGTTCCAGCCGCATACTGGCCGGCGGGCAGTTCTTGCCACCAACGTCGCAGAGACGTCCCTGACGGTTCCTGGCATCAAGTACGTTATCGACCCTGGCACTGCCCGCATCTCCCGTTACAGCCAGCGCACCAAGGTGCAGCGGCTGCCGATCGAGCCCATCTCCCAGGCTTCGGCCAACCAGCGCACGGGCCGTTGCGGCCGCACTAGCGACGGCATCTGCATACGCCTCTACAGCGACGAAGACTTCGAGTCCCGGCCGGAGTTCACCGACCCGGAGATCCTGCGCACCAGTCTGGCGTCGGTCATCCTCCGGATGGCCGCGCTCGACCTCGGCTCGGTCGCGGACTTCCCGTTCGTGGACCCGCCGGACTCGCGGCT
>Ga0335074_10006897_pt1 | contig 15778 bp, 14 predicted proteins | sample Lox_Sample_23_FD_206715 | JGI IMG/M metagenome (GOLD analysis project Ga0335074, IMG submission 206715) | Soil microbial communities from Loxahatchee National Wildlife Refuge, Florida, United States - Lox_Sample_2.3 | ecosystem: Environmental > Terrestrial > Soil > Wetlands | place: USA... | reverse complement strand
GCTCGAACGTCGCGCCCTGCTCGAAACCGATCGCGACCGCCGCCGGCAGCTGTACGCGAGGATCGCCGCCGTCGCGGCCAGCGAGGTGCCGATCGTGTACCTCTTTAATGCAACCTACGTCTACGCGTATCGCTCGCGGCTCGAAGGCTTTGGCCCGAATGCCTTCTTACCGACGTGGAACGCGTTTGCTTGGGCGCTCGGCGACGAGAGGAGGCACTGATTGGGTAACGCGATCGGCGCGGTCATCGCGGCCGTGCTCGGCAATTGGTTCGTTATCTTGTTCGTGGCGGCGATTTGCACCACGATCGTCAAGCTGCGGCGGTTTCGCGCGGCCCGGCATCCGGTCGACGCGGCCTACGTATTGTGGGGCGAGCTGCTCTTCTACGGCGTCGGCATCAGCTTCATCTACGGCGGCATCTTTCACGCCTATTTTCAGCAGCTGACGGCCCCCGCCATCGGCTGGCAGCCCAGCCCATTCGAGTACGAACTGGGTTGGGCCGAGATCCCGATCGGCGTGGTGGCCGCAATGTCGCTCTGGCGCGGGTTCGAGTTCCGGCTGGCGTCGACGATCGTGTACTGTACGTTCAGTTTGGCCGCGGCCGCGCAGCACATCCAGGAAATCGCTTGCTGCAAGAACTATGCTCCAGACAATGCGGGCCTCGTGCTCTGGTTTGGGGACGTCTTTATGCCGATATTCCTCATGGCGGTAGCCCTCCTCGCGCGGCGCGAGGGGCGATAGGAGCTTGAGCCGGTGATCCAGGTCTTTCTCAAGCGTCCGCTTTTTGCGGGCGTACTGAGCTTCGTCATCCTGCTAGCAGGCCTGATCACCATCCCCATTTTGCCGATCTCGCAGTATCCGCAGATCTCGCCGCCCACCGTCACGGTCACGTCGCAGTTCCCCGGCGCCGACGCCGAGGCGGTCGTGCGATCCGTTACGACGCCGCTCGAGATCAACATCAACGGAGCCGACGGACTCGACTACATGCAGTCGTATTCGAGCGCCAACGGCACCAGCACGATCACCTGCACGTTCAAGCTCGGAACGGACCCGACCACCGATCAGACCAACGTTCAGCACGGCGTCGATCTCACGTTGGCCCAGCTCCCGCAAGCCGTACAAAACCAAGGCGTCAGCGTCGAAAAGAGCTCGGGTAACATCACCATCGCCGTCGCCATGGTCTCGACCAGTTCGGCCGTGAGCGACGTCGCGGTCAGCAACTATGCCGACCTCAACGTGCTCGAAGAGCTCAAACGCGTTCCGGGCGTGGGACAAGTCAACGTCCTGGGCGATCGTACCTACGGCATGCGCATCTGGGTCGATCCGCACAAGCTGCAGGCCAACAACATTTCGCTCGACACGCTCATCAACGCGATCAAGCAAAACAACGTCGACGTCTACCCGGGTTCGATCGGCCAACCCCCGACGACGGGCTCCCAGCCCTTCCAGATTCCGATCAAACTCAACGGCCGTCTCAACTCGGTCGAACAGTTCAAGCAGATCGTCATTCAGGCGCAGCCCAACGGCGGCTACTTGCGCGTGGGCGACGTCGCCGACGTCGAACTAGGCGCCCAAAACTACATCACCTCGGGACGCTATCAGGGGCAAACCGCCGTCGTGCTGGCGGTCGAGGGCGAGCCCACCGCCAACTCGCTGCAGATTTCAAAGAACGTGCGCGCGACGATGGCCCGTTTGGAGCACTACTTCCCGGCGGGCATCGACTATCACATCGCTTTCGACACGTCCGACTTCGTCCAGGCCTCGATCAAGGAGGTCGTCGTGACGCTCCTGATCGCGATCCTGCTCGTCATCCTCGTCATCTTCGTCTTCCTGCAGAACTGGCATAGCACGCTGATTCCGTCGGTCACGATCCCGGTCTCGCTGATCGGCACGTTTGCGGCGATGCATCTGCTGCATTTCAGCATCAACACGCTGACGCTGTTCGGGCTGACGCTGGCGACCGGATTGGTCGTCGACGACGCGATCGTCGTGCTGGAGAATATCGTCCGCCACATCGTCGACGACAAAGTAAGTACCTTCGAGGCAACGGTCCGGGCGATGAACGAGATCACCGGTGCCGTCATCGCGACCTCGCTGGTCTTGATGTCGGTCTTTATTCCGGTAGCGTTTCTGCCCGGCACGGTCGGCCAGCTCTACCAGCAGTTCGCGCTCACGATGGCGGCCTCGATCGCGATTTCGACCTTCATGGCGCTGACGCTGGCACCGGTTCTCACGTATCTGCTGGTTCACGGCGAAGAGCCGACCAAGAACAAGTTCCTGCGGTGGTTCAACGACCGGCTCCACGCGATGACCCTGGCCTACGAACGGTTCGTTCCGTACGTCGTCGGGCACGCGAGGGTCATGGTCGCGATCTTCTTAAGCGGCATCGTTCTGCTGGGCGTGCTGTTCGTCTACACGCCGCAGGGCTTCTTGCCGGCCGAAGATCAGAGTTTGCTCTACGTGTTGGTGACGCTGCCGGTGCAGTCGTCGCTCGATCAAACGACGGCGGCGGTCGACAAGCTGACGCAGATCATGCGCAGCTTCCCCGAGGTTCAGGCGGTGACGTCGGGCATCGGTTTCGGCTTCGCTAACAACAGCTCGAATCAAGCGACGCTGTTCGTTACGCTCAAGCCTCTTTCCGAGCGGCACGGACTGCAAGCCAGCGCGTTGAACATGCAATATCAATTCTATCAAGAGTTCCAGAAGCGCGTGCCCGGCGTCGTCGCCAACCCCGCCAATCCGCCGGCAATTCCCGGTCTCGGCTCGACCGGCGGGTTCGCGATCGAGATCGAAGACATCGACAACCTCGGTTTACCGACGCTCAACAAGGTCGGCAACGCGTCGCTCGCGCAGGCGAAAGCCGATACCAAACGGCTCGCGCAAGTCTACATTCCCACGCAGCTGACCGGACCTTATCTGGTCGCTGAGTTCAACCGGGCGAAGGCGCTGGCGTTCGGCGTTACGCCGACCGCGTTCTTCGACTCGCTCAACGCCTCGACCGGCGCGACCTTCGTCAACTACTTCGACTACGGCACGCGCTCGTATCAAGTCTACGTCCAGGCCGGAGCGAAATACCGCAAGTCGCCGCAGGACTTGTCGCACGTCTACGTCGCCAACGGCAACGGCAACATGATGCCCGTTTCGCAGTTCCTCGACTTTTCGTTGAAGACCTCAAACGTGGCGATCATGCGCTTCAACGAGTACAACGCGTACGAGATCGACGCGTCCCCCAGTTCCGGCGGAAGTCAGGGCGGCGCGATCGCGACCATGGCCGACATCGTCAAGTCGAACTTGCCCAAAGGCATGGGCTACGACTGGGCGGGCATCGCGCGGCAGCAGGTTTCGGCCGGCCCCCAGACGATTGCGGTCTTCGCGATGGGACTGCTGTTCGTGTTCCTCGTGCTGGTCGCCCAATACGAAAGCTTGACCACGCCGCTGGTGATCATGTTCGCCGTTCCGCTCGCGCTGCTCGGGGCGGTCGGAGGCATCCTGATCCGGCGCTACTCCGAGATGGCGACGATCTTCATTCAATCGAAGCTGGCCGGACATTTGGTGCTGGTGCCGCTGACCTCGAGCGACATCTACGCCCAGATCGGTTACGTGATGCTGATCGGCCTGGCCGCAAAAAACGCGATCTTGATCGTCGAGTTCGCCAACCAGCTGCGCGAAAAGGGCATGGACACGGTCGCGGCCGTGACGCACGCGTCCGCCACTCGCCTGCGTCCGATTCTGATGACGTCGGTGGCCTTCATCCTCGGCATCCTGCCGCTGGCGTTCGCGCACGGCGACGGCGCGCAGTCGCGCATCTCGCTGGGCACTGCTGTGCTCGGAGGCATGCTCGTCTCGACGGTGATGAACCTGGCAATCGTGCCGGTGCTCTACGTGATCGTCATCGATTGGTCGGAGCGCAAGAAGCGCAAGCCCGGCGCCCCGATTCGGCCGGAAGAGATGCCGCCGCCGCCGGGTCCGCCGCCGGCGCCGCTTCCCGGGCCGGCCCTCTCGGACTAGGGCGCGGCGAGGTACGCGTCGGCCTCGACCTCGACCAGATACTCGGGCCGAATCAACGCGGCCACCTCGAGCATCGAGCACGCCGGGCGCGCGTCGCGAAAGGCCTCGCTGTGAGCGCGTCCGGCGTCCTCCCACTGCGCTGCGATGTCGGTGACGTAGATGCGCGTGCGCACGACGTCGTCGAGCGAGGCGCCGGCTTCGTGCAGCGCTTGTTCGATCTTCGCGATCGCGCTCTTGGTTTGCTCGTATGCGTCGGCGCCGTCGCCGACCGTTCCCGAAACGAAGACGAACTCGCCGACGCGAACGGCGCGCGAGTAGCCGACGATCGGTTCGAACGCGCTCCCGCTCGAGATCAGCCGTCGCGCCTTCACGTTTGCGGGCGCTTCGCGCACACTTACAAAGCCTTGACCGCGGCCGTCAGCGAGTCGACCGAAGCCTTCGCGTCGCCGAAGAGCATCGAACAGTTCGGCATCTCGTAGAGCGGATTCTCGATGCCCGCGAAACCCGAGCGCATCGAGCGCTTGAGCACGACGACGTTGGCCGCCTTGTCGACGTCGAGGATCGGCATGCCGTAGATCGGCGAGCTTTGAACGCTGCGCGCCGCCGGGTTGGTGACGTCGTTGGCTCCGATCACCAGCGCCACGTCGGTCGTGGAAAACTCGGGATTGACGTCTTCCATGTCGAGCAGCTGATTGTACGGAACGTTGGCTTCCGCAAGCAAGACGTTCATGTGGCCGGGCATGCGTCCCGCAACCGGGTGGATCGCGTAGAGGACCGTGACGCCGCGCTTTTCGAGCTGATCCGCGAGCGCCTTGACGCTGTGCTGAGCTTGCGCGACCGCCATACCGTATCCCGGAACGAAGATCACCTTGGTCGCGTAGGCGAGCATGATGGCGACGTCGTCGGCGCTGGCGCTGCGGATCTGCTGGGGCCCGCCGCTGCCGGCGGCCGGTTCGGCGCCGCCGGCAGCTCCGAACGCGCCGAAGAGCACGTTGGTGAGCGGACGGTTCATCGCCTTGCTCATCGCAACGGTGAGGATCGTGCCGCTCGCGCCGACCAGCGCGCCGCAGATGATCAGCAGCACGTTGTCGAGCTCGAAGCCGGCGATCGCGACGGCGACGCCGGTGCACGAGTTCAACAGCGAGATGACGACCGGCATGTCGGCACCGCCGATCGGCAGCACGAAGAGCACGCCCAGCAGCAGCGCGGCGACGATCAGCGCCGGATAGCCCCAGGGCGGCAGCGCGCCGAGCGTTACGACGAACCAAATGCCCAGCCCGAGGATCGCCAGAAGAATGAGTGCGTTGACGAACTGCTGGCCGGGATACGTGATCGGCCTTCCCGTCATCACTTCTTGCAGCTTCAAGAAGGCGATGATCGAGCCGGCAAAACTCACCGCGCCGATGATGAGCGACAGCACCAGCGAGATCGCGACGACCAGGTCGATCGGCGTCGAGCCGCCCTGCGTCACGTAGAACTCGACGGTCGAGATCAGTGCCGCCGCGCCGCCGCCCGCACCGTTGTATAGCGCGACCATCTGCGGCATTGCCGTCATTTTGACCTTGACCGCCGCCACGATGCCGATGGCGCCGCCCAGCAGGACGCCGGCGACGACGGCCCACCAGCCGCCGCTGCCGTTGTTGAAGCTGACCAGGCAAATGGAAACCAGTGCGATCGCCATGCCGACCATCGCGAGCCGGTTGCCGCGCCGCGCCGTTGCCGGTGAGTTGAGCTCGTGCAGGCCGTAGATGAAGAGCGCGATCGCGACGAGATCGGCGAGCGAGGTTCCTGCCGCGAGACCCGTCACTTGCCGCGCTCCCTGCTCTTGAACATCTGGAGCATCCGCTCGGTGACCGCAAACCCGCCGAAAACGTTGATCGCCCCCAGCGTGACGGCGGCGATCGCCAGAACCGTGAGCCACGCGCCGTTCGCCGTGCCCGCGAAGAGCTGCGTGACGATCACGATAGCGCCGGCGAGGACGATGCCGTGAATGGCGTTGGTCGCCGACATCAACGGCGTGTGCAGCGTGGTCGGCACCTTCGAGATGACCTCGAAGCCGACGAAGACCGCGAGCAGCAGCACGGTCAGCAGCTCGATGAAATGCGCGACGTCGGTCACGGTTTGGCTCCTACCAGTGCGTCGCCGGCCGCAGCGACGACCGCACCCTTGGCGACGTCGTCGTCCATGTCGATCTTCAGCTCGGCGTCCTTGATCCACGGCGACAAGAGTGCGTAGAGATTGCGCGAGTAGAGTTGGCTGGCGTCCTTGGGCATCGTCGACGGCAGGTTGGTCGTGCCGATCACGGTGACGCCGTTGGCGGTGACCACCGTCTCGTCGGGAACCGTGGCCACGCAGTTGCCGCCCGCCTCCGCGGCGATGTCGACGATCACGCTGCCCGGCTTCATCGCGTCGACTGCGGCCTGCGAGATCAGCACCGGCGCTCTCCTTCCCGGAACCAGCGCGGTCGTGACGACCACGTCGTTCGCGCCGATCTGATCGACCATCCAGGCGCGCTGGCGCTCCTGCTGTTCGGGCGTCAGCTCTTTGGCGTACCCGCCTTGCCCTTCGGCGTCGGCGCCGAGATCGAACTCGAGGAAGTGCGCGCCCAGCGATTGGACCTGTTCCTTGACGACGGCCCGAACGTCGTATCCGCTGACGACGGCTCCGAGCCGGCGCGCCGTCGCGATCGCCTGCAAACCGGCGACGCCCGCGCCCAATACGAGCAGCTTTGCTGGGGCGATCGTTCCGGCCGCGGTCGTCAGCATCGGAAAGAACTTCGGGAGCGCGGCGGCGGCCAAGAGCACGGCCTTGTAACCCGAGATATTGCTCTGCGACGAGAGCGCGTCCATCGATTGTGCGCGCGTGATGCGCGGGATCATCTCGACCGCCAGCGCGGTCAAGCGCGCTTTGGCCAACCTCTCGACGAAGGCCGGATCGCCCAGCGGATTGAGGAAACCGACTACGACGGTGCCCGGCGGCAGAGCGTCGAGCAGGCCGTCGGCGGGACGCCCGACGGTCAGCACGGCCGTCGCGCCGGCGATCGCCGCGGGCGCGTCGGCCGCGATCGCAGCTCCGGCCGCGGCGTAGGCGTCGTCGGGGAAGGCCGCCGCCGCGCCGGCTCCGGCCTGGACGCGCACCTGCGCGCCGAGCTTCACGAACTTCGCAACGGTTTCGGGCACGAGCGCCACCCGGCGCTCCTTAGGAGCGGTCTCTTTCGGAACGGCGAGGATCATGTCCGGGAGGTACGCGAGCGCGCTGCGCCGAGCCTGTCGGCGCGCGTCATTTGCCGATCGCGAAGAGTGCCATTGCGATCGCGAGCGCAAACGCGACGATGCCGGCGGCGTGAATGCCGTGGGCGGCATGGAAGCGCTTTTCGCGGCCATGGTGATACGCGATCAAAAAGTCGGCGATCGAGACCACGATTCCGGCGCCGGCGATGACGACGAGCAGAGGCACGGCGCGGAAATACGCCGCGGCGCCGAGTGCGCTGCCGAGCGCGACGTCGCGGACGCCGGTGGCGCGAACGAATCCGGCGGCCGCTTCGTCGTTGATGTGGACGCCGTAGCGTCGCGCGAGCGGGTGGGGAGCTAAAAGCGCGTAGAGACCGACGGCGACGAGTGCCGCGGCGATGAGCCAAGCGACGGCGTACGCGGCGTTCACGCGATCCGTACCTCGTTGCGCAGTACGCCGATCGTTTCGATTTCGACCTCCATCACGTCGCCGTCGGCCAGAAACTCGGGGGGCGTTCGCGCGAATCCGACTCCTTCCGGCGTGCCCGTCGCGATCACGTCGCCCGGAAGCAGCGTCATGCCTTTGCTCAGCTCGGCGATCAGACGCGGGATGCGAAAGATCATTTGCGAGGTCCGGCTGCGCTGCTTTTCGACGCCGTTGCGGCGGAACGCAATGTCGAGCGCGTGCGGATCGGCGATCTCGTCGGCCGTAACGATCCAAGGGCCGATCGGGCAAGCGTCGTCCAGCGATTTGCCTTTGAACCATTGCAGGTGCGCGCGCTGCAGGTCCCGCGCGGTTACGTCGTTGAGCGCCGTATATCCGAAAACGACCCGCATCGCGTCCTCTTCCGCGACGTCTTTGCAGCGAACGCCGACGACGACGGCGAGCTCGGCCTCGTAGTCGTACTCGCTCGAAACGCGCGCTTCGAGGTGCAGGCTTTGACCCGGGCCGGCGATCGCCGTCGGCGCCTTGGTAAAAAAGGTCGGGACTTCGGGAAGCTTCAAATCGCGGCCGCTCGCCCGCGCGCCTTCTTTGGCGTGCTCCAAATAGTTGCGGCCGACGCAGAACACGTTGCGAGCCGGATGGATCGGCGCTTCCAAGCGTACCTCGCGCAGCGGCACCAGATCGTCGTGCGTGAGCCAGGCAGCGCGTTCGTGCGGCGCCAGCGCGACGAAGTCGCGCAAGGTCGGCGTCGCGATCGTCTTGATGCCGTCGCCTTCGAGAACGCCGGGCCGGACGGTTCCGTCCGGCATGCGATAGGTGACGTAACGCACGCGGTTTCGCTCTAGAGCGTGGGAACCGGGCTCGGCTTCGGCGTCGGGCTGCCGGTAATCGAGTTCAGCGGCGGCAGGGCCGCGCGTTCCTTGGCTTCTTCCTTTTGCTCGGCTTCCCAGCGCGCTTGCGCTTCCTTTTGCGCGGTCTCGATCATCGCGGTCGCCGCACCGGGTGAGTCCGCCCAATTGCCGCCAGCCTTGATCAGCGTCGGAATGCGCGTGATCTTGTGGGTCTTGGGATTGTAGTCGTAGGTGACTTTGAACAGGCCGACGATCGCGGTGCCGTCGGGCCGGCGAATCCACATCTGCAAGGCGTTGCCGAAGGTGAGCGTGTTGAACGTCGGATCCTTGGTGCCGACGCCGGAAACGATCTTGACGACCTGGCCTTTCTTGTTGACCTCGACGTTGTATTCGGCGTGCAGCGGATGAATCGGCAAGTGCGGCTGCGGGAGAGGAGCCGCGTGCGGCGAGCCGCTCGGCTTGGGCGTCGTCGTCGCGGTGGCGAGCGCCGGGACGGCAAGAGTCAACAGCGCCGCGACGGCGGCCAAACGAGCGTTCGTCATCATCGTTCCTTAGTTGCGAGCCAGGACGGCGAACGGATGCCCGCACGACGCGCACGCGACGACCACTTGTATGTGCGCTTTTTCGCGCACCGCTCGTGCGTCGCTTTCGCTCTCCTCGCTGCCGCAGAACCGGCAGCGCGTCGAGGTGGGATTCGCTCCCGCGCCTTCGTCCACGCGTCGGCTTTACGCACCCCCACCAGCGCGACCTGCCGCCATGGACTCGCGCCGCACCCGGCGAAGTCGGGGCCGCAGCATGGTCGCCTTCCGCGCCCTGATCGTCGCGCTTCTCATCGTTGCCCTCACGTTCGCCCCGGTTCGCGCCGAGCGTCCGATCGTCGACCTCCACCGGCTCGACGCCTACTTCGCGCTGTTTGCGGGCGACTCGAACGTCCCGTGGAAGGCCACGACGGTTCGGTTGGACACCTATTCGAGCGCACCGGTACAGTTTTCGGTCTATCGAGTCGATCCGGCCGACGTCTTGACCGCCGGTTCGAACGCGCGCCCCCGGGCGATCTCTACGCGCGGACGGCGTCCGGTCGTTTCGTTTTCGTTTACGCCGCCGGGCGGCTATCAATTCCAATCGAACGAGGTCGACGTGCAGCTCGGCTCGCGCGAAGGATTCTTCGTCGTCGAGGCGCGGCGCGGCGACGTCGGCGAGCAGGTTTGGGTCAACCGGACGCGCGTCGGACTAATTTCGAAAGAAACCGCCGGCGAGCTGCTCCTCTACGGCACGGATCTCGGAACCGGTCGCGCCCTCGCGCACATGCGCGTTCAGTTCGTCGCGAACGGCGCGTTTACGTCGATGCTGACCGACCCGCACGGCCTCGTGCGCTGGACGCGTTCGCCGCGCCCGGTCTTTGCGCTCGCGCAGTGGGGCAACAGCTATGCGTTCGTGAGCCTGTTGCCGCAAGCGCCGCTGCCGTCGGCAATCGTCGGCGTGCGTACGGATACGGCGGTGGTACACGCCGGCGACACGCTGCGCGTCGTCGGATTCGCGCGCACGCGGGACGGCGACCGGTTTCGGGCTGCGCGCGGTGAGGCGACCGTAACGCTGCGCTCCGGCGCCGCCGCCGTCGGCGAGCAGCGGGTCGCGCTCGATGCGGCCGGCGCGTTCGTCACCACGTTTCTCGTTCCGGTGACCGCGACCGCCGGCGACTATGCGGTGCTGGCGCAGGCCGGCGGCGGAATCGGCGGCGCAACCGTGCACGTCGACGCCGACGCCGGCGGTCTTTCGCTCGACGTCAGCGCGCAATGCGGCTCCTCCTGTAACCCGCAAGAGGACGTGCCGCTGTTGATTCGCTCGTCGCGCGGCGGTGCGGTCGTGCACGTCACCGTCGTGCGATCCCCGCACGTGTACGTCGGGTATTCGCCGGAAGCGACGCCGTGGGCGACCACGACCTGGCTGGATACGACGGTCCGTACCGGCGACAATGGGACCGCGGTGGTACCGATTCCGCATCCGAGCGACGAACTGGCGTCGACCTACGGCGTTCGCGTCGAATCCGAAGGCGCGACGGCCGACACGCGCGTGGTCGTTCCCACGGCGCGCGCGGCGGTTCGCGTGAGCCTCGACCGCGACGAACAGACGCTCGGAACGCCGGTCGATTTCGACGTCGACGCGTCCGACGTGCAAACCGGCAAACCGCTGGCGGGCGCGACCGCGACCGTGCAGCTGGTGCACGGCGCCAGCGTCGCGCAGCAACAAGTCACCCTTGACGCCGAGGGACACGCGCGCGGCACGTTCAACGCACCGCAGCTCGGAACGAACCTCGTCTTCGCGATCGTCGACGACGGCGGCCGCGCGATGGATGCCGCGCAGGTGCAGGTCGACGCGCAGGCCGCCGACGTGACGCTCGAGGGCGGCAGCGCCAACGTCCGCATCGCGCTCGACAAGCGAACCTATCGCGCCGGCGAAACGGTGATCGTGGACGCCGCCGCGGACGGCGGCTCGGGAGACGCGCTGCTCACGCTGGAGAGTCCGGCGCGCGTCGACGCCGACGTCGCCTCGACCAGCGGAGGCCGAGCGGTCGCGCGCCTGCGGGCGCTCGACGCGACCGGCGATCTTCGCGTCGGCGCCGCGTTCGTGCGCGACGGCGCCATCGAATGGAACGACGCACCGCTCGCGGTCGAGGCCCCGGGCAGGGCGTCGGTCGCCGCGCTCAAGCTGGGGCGCGACGACTTTGCCGCCGGGCAAGCCGCCCAAGTCGCGCTGTCGGGGACGGCGGCGGGCGGCGGCACGGTGATCGTGCGCATCAGCCGGGACACCCCTTCGGGAAGCGCGGTCTTCGAGTCGGCACCCGAGCTGATGTCGATCGGGGTCGCGACCACGCAAACCAGCGCTCCCGACGCGGTCACCTGGCATCCGTGGGTCGATTCGACCGGCGACCACGCCCAAGTGCTCGGGTTCGTCCGGCGCACCGCCCCACCGCGCGAGATCTCGCTCGCGCAGGCGGAGACGCAAGCCGTGGCCTGGAGCGTCGCGCGATCCGCCGGTGGAGCGGTCGCCGTGCAAATGCCGGCGCAAAGCGGGAGTTATGTGCTTTCGGTGTTGCAAATCTCCGACGACGGCAGCGTGAGCGCCGGATCCTCGAGCATCGTCGTACGATGAGCCTGATGCTGCTCGACACCTACGGCTTGGTCTACCGGGCTTTCTTTGCGCTGCCCGGACTGACGACCAGCAAAGGCGTGCCGATCAACGCAGCTTACGGCTTCACGATGATGCTCAACAAGCTGATTGCCGACGAGAAGCCGGCCCACGTGCTCGCCGCCTTCGACAAGGGGATGCCGGCCGAGCGCGTTGCGCTCTTCAAGGATTACAAGGCGCAGCGCAGCGCGATGCCCGACGAGCTGCGCAGCCAGTTCGCGCTGGTCCGGCGCATCTTGGCCGCCCATCGCATTCCGATCGTCGAGATGGAAGGGCAAGAGGCCGACGACGTGATCGCGACGCTGGCGCGTCAAGCCGAGGAACGCGGCGAGCAGACGGTCGTGGTCACCGGCGATCTCGACTTACTGCAAATCGTCGACGAACGCACGACGGTGCTGACGACGCGCCGCGGAATCACCGAGCTCGGACGCTACGATCCGGCGGCCGTGCGCGAGCGTTTCGGATTGGAGCCCGCGCAGCTTCCCGACTATCGCGGCCTCAAAGGCGATCCGTCCGACAACCTGCCGGGTATACCCGGCGTCGGCGAGAAAACGGCGACCAAGCTGTTGCAGGCGGCCGGAACGCTCGACGCGCTCGTGGCCGACCCGGCGCTGGCCGGCAATCCGAAGCTGCAAAAGCTGGTCGAGGAGTACGGACAGCAGGCGTGTCTCTGCCGCGCCGTTTCGATCGTGCGGCGCGATCTGCCGCTCGACGTCGACTGGGAGGCAAGCCGGTACCAAACGCCTCCCGACGCCGAACTCTATCCGCTTTATAGCGAGCTCGAGTTCAAGACGCTGCTCGCCAAGCTGCAAGCGCCGTCGACCGGATTGCCGCTGTTCGACGCCGATCGCAAGCTGGAAGGAACCTATCGCAGCTACGTCGCCTCGGTGGATCCCCCGGAGTTTGCGGCGCTCGCGCGCGAGCTGCGCGACCTCGCGAATGCGCCGCGCGTCGCAATAGCGGTTCTCGACGACGCAATCGGCGTCAGCGGCGCGCCGGAAAGCGGAGTTTCCTTCGCACGCCGGGCGCTGGCGCACGACGGCGTCGGCCCGGCGATGCGAGATCTGCTCGAGCGCAAGAATCTCATCGCCTACGATGCCAAGCGCGTCTATCGCGCGCTGTTCGACGGCGGGATCGATCGCGTCCGGTTCGCCGACGACGCCATGATCGCGGCGCATTTACTGGATCCCTCGCGAGGCTTCGCGGATCTGGAAGACGCCGCCGCCGCACACTTGCAGGCCGGAGTCGTCGCCGACGCGGCCGCGCACGCCGACGCGGCGTTGCGGATGCTCGAATCGCAGCGTACCGAGCTGCAAGCGCGCGATCAGTTGAAGCTGTACGAGGAGATCGAGGTGCCGCTCGCCCCGGTACTGGCTCGGATGGAAGCGGCGGGCATCGCCGTCGATCCCAGCGAGCTCGGGACGATTGCCGTCGAATTGGACGCTGCGGCCGCTCGTCTGCAGCGCCGGATCTTCGATTTCGCCGGCGAAGAGTTCAACGTCGGGTCGCCGCAACAGCTCGGAAAAATTCTGTTCGGCAAGCTGCAGATCCCGGGTGGAAAAAAGACCAAGACCGGCTGGGCGACCGGCGTCGAAGTGTTGCAAACGCTGGCCCGCGAGTATCCGATCTGCGCGCTGGTGCTGGAGTGGCGAGAAGTCACCAAGCTCAAGAACACGTACGTCGACGTGATTCCGCAGCTGGTCGACCCGCGCGACCGGCGGCTGCACACGATTTTCAACCAAACCGCGACCGCGACCGGGCGGCTTTCCTCGACCAATCCGAACCTTCAGAACATTCCCGTCCGGGGCGACGTCGGGCGGCGCATCCGCAAGGCGTTCGTGGCGCGCGACGGCGACCACGTGCTGCTCGCCGCCGACTACAGTCAAATCGAGCTCAGGCTCATGGCACATCTCTCCGGCGACGCCTCGATGCGGCGCGCGTTCGAAGAGGGCCGGGATATTCACGATTTCACCGCGCGTCAAATCTTCAACGTGGAGCCCGGCGCGAGCGTCGACGGCAATCAGCGCCGCATCGCCAAGAGCGTGAACTTCGGCTTGCTCTACGGCATGTCGGATTTCGGTCTGGCGCAGCGACTGGAGATCGGGCGCGCCGAGGCCAAGGAGATGACCGCCGCTTACTTCGCGCGCTTTCCGTCGGTACGCGCCTACATCGACTCGACGATCGAGCGGGGGCGCCGCGACGGATACGTGTCGACGATTCTCGGGCGCCGGCGATACATGCCGGGCTTGACGTCCGGGAACTACATGCTGCGCGCCGCGGCCGAACGCGAGGCGACCAACGCGCCGCTGCAAGGGAGCGCCGCCGATCTCATGAAGCTGGCCATGGTGCGGATCGACGCCGCGCTCGAGACGGCCGGCCTCGATGCGACGATGCTGCTGCAGATCCACGACGAACTGATCTTCGAGGTGCGCAAGCGCGATCTCAAGGCCGCTGCCGATTTGGTCCGCTCGCACATGGAAGGCGCGATCGCGCTCTCGGTACCGCTCGAGGTCACGCTGAAGGTCGGCAGCAACTGGTACGACGTCGAGACCGTCGACGAGGCCTTTTTCGTGGAGAACGCCGTTGTTTGAGAGGATCGCGCCGTGGGTGTTGATCGCGGCGTCGGCGTTGCCGGCCGTGACGATCGCCGCGCCTAAGGCTCAGCTGCACCTCGAGGTCGCGCGGACGCTGGAGCAGCGCGAGTACGGGTTGATGAATCGCACGTCGGTGCCCGAGCACACCGGCATGATCTTCGTTTTTGCGGACGATGCCCCGATCTCGTTCTGGATGAAGGACACGCTGGTGCCGCTGGACATGGTTTTCGTGGGCGGCGACGGGGTCGTCCGGGCGGTCTTCCCCAACGTTGCGGTGCTGCCGCCATCCACGCCCGACTCGGCCATCCCGCTGGAAACGGCCAGGGCCAAGTACGTCATCGAGCTGGCGGCCGGGGAAGCAAGGAAGGACGGGCTTGCTCCCGGCGTGAAACTAGACCTCTCGGGGGTTCCAGAGCCCCTGTCATAGGCATGCCGATACTACGCGTCTTACGTTCGATGATCGCCGACCGGCGCGGCGCCTCCCTGGTGGAGTACGCGCTGGTGCTGGTCCTCATTGCGATCGTGGCCATCACGGCGCTCAACTATTTCAGCGCCGCGACGTCGAGCGTTCTCAACAGCGCCGCCACCAGCATCTAGCCCTTTTCCGCCGTGCCCGAGCTGCCCGAGGTCGAGACGATCGTTCGCGGTCTCTCCCGCGCCATCGTCGGCAAGCGAATTCGCCGCGCCGAGGTCCGGCTTCCCAAGATCGCCGTGGCTCCGCCCGGGGTCGACTTCGGGAAAGCGGTCCGGGGAGAGCGGATCGTGGGGGTGCGCCGGCGCGGCAAATACGCCGTCATCGAGCTGGCATCCGGGCGCGCCCTGGTCGTAAGCCTGCGGATGACCGGGCGGCTGACCGTCGCGGCCGGCCGCGGTTCCGAATCCGCCGGGACGCACGTGGTGTTATGGTTCGCGGACGGCACGCGACTGGACTTCGCCGACGTGCGGACGTTCGGCCGAATGCGCCTGGTCGAACCGGCCGAAGCGTGGGACCGGCAGCTCGGAGTCGAGCCGCTCTCTTCAGGCTTTACACAAGAAGCCTTTATGGGTATGCTGGCGGGGCGAACGACGCCGATAAAGGCATTGCTGCTCGATCAGCGGCGCATCGCAGGCATAGGCAACATTTATGCGTGCGAAGCCTTGTGGGAAGCCCGGATCAAACCGGGGCGGCCTGCGAAGGCGCTGACGAAACCAGCGATTCGCCGGCTCTATCGGGCCGTCGTCGACGTGTTGGAGCGCGCGGTCGAAATGCGCGGCAGCAGCGTCGACGACTACGTCGACGCCGAAGGCTCGCGAGGCGGATTTCAAAACGTCCTGGCGGTCTACGGCCGGCTCGGCGAACCCTGCTCGCGGTGCGGGGCTCCGATCGTCCGGACGGTGCTGGCGCAGCGCGGAACCTGGTGGTGCCGCACGTGCCAGCGGTGACGTTCGTAAAAATCAATAAAGAAGTAAGGTAGGAAACACAACAT
>Ga0335074_10006896_pt1 | contig 15780 bp, 12 predicted proteins | sample Lox_Sample_23_FD_206715 | JGI IMG/M metagenome (GOLD analysis project Ga0335074, IMG submission 206715) | Soil microbial communities from Loxahatchee National Wildlife Refuge, Florida, United States - Lox_Sample_2.3 | ecosystem: Environmental > Terrestrial > Soil > Wetlands | place: USA... | reverse complement strand
GGAGAACGCGGCAAACAACCGCCGGATGCTCGCGGTGCTCCGGTCGGCCGGCTACCCCGCGAGCCTGCATGAGCTGGCTGACCTGCATAACTACACCGCCTGGCGGGACGCGTTCGATCCCTGCCTTACCGGGCTGGTCCGGCTGGTGACGAAGTGAGCAGGGCGCAGGCGGAGCTCTGGTCGGACCGCATCGGCGCCGCCGGGACCCTGATCAGGTACGGGCACTTCGGCCGGCCGGTTCTGGTGTTCCCGGCCGAGCAGGGGCGCGCTGCGGACTTCGAGGCGGCCGGGATGGTCGCTGCCGTCGGCGGGCTGATCGGCGCCGGGCGGGTGAAGCTCTACTGTGTCGACAGCTTCGACGCTGCCTCGTGGTCGAACCGCTCGGTCCCGCTGGAGGAGCGGGCCCGGCAGCACGGCCGGTACGAGTCCTGGGTGCTTGAGCAGGTGCTGCCGTGGATCTACGCCGACTGCGGCGGGCCGCTCGACGTCATCACCCTCGGCTGCAGCCTCGGCGGATTCCACGCGGCGAACTTTGCGCTGAAGCGGGCCGATCTGTTTCCGCTGGCGATGTGCTTCTCCGGCAACTACGATCCGTCGACCTGGCACGGGTGGGGCGAGCGCGGTACCGAGGCGTACTTCAACAACCCGGCTGACTACGTGGCGCACCTGGACGGCGACCATCTGGGCTGGCTCCGGTCGCGGCTCAGCCTGCTGCTGGTCTGCGGGCAGGGCCAGTGGGAGGACACCACCGGCTCGCTCGACGGCACGCGGGAGTTCGCGGCGCTGCTGGCCGGCAAGGGCATCAGGCATGAGCTCGACGTCTGGGGCCACGACAGTCCGCATGACTGGCCATCCTGGCGCGCGCAGCTAGCCCATCACCTGCCCCGATTCTGCTGACACAGCTTTGCTAACACAGCTCGGCGGACGAGAGGAGAGCGAAATGACCGTGGCTAGTGCGCCGCGCCGGCACCTGATCGGGCTGCTGCTTGGCACCGAGGAGGACTGGCCGCGGGCTTTCGAGGAGATCATGCGGCGGCTCGGACCGGTCACCGGGCCGGATGGCACCAGGCACGAGTTCGACTGCGAGCGCATCACCATCGAGCCGTTCTGGTTGCGCGCCAAGCCGCGGTACAGCCTGGTCATCGACCGCCTTGCGTACTGGTACTACGTGCCGCGCGAGTGGCTCAAGAAAGTCGCCCTGATGGACAGCGTGTACCTGCTGAACAGCCCGTTCACCTTTCAGTCCATGGAAAAACATGCGGCTTACTGCGCGATGATGCGGTTGGGCCTGAACGTGCCGGAGACCGTTCTGGTGCCGTACAAGAACCCGGTAGACAACGCCCGGTACGCCTACACCGCGGCTAAGTACAACCAGCCGTTTGACCTGGAGTCGATCGCCGCGCGGCTCGGCTATCCGCTGTTCATGAAGCCCTATGACGGCGGCGCGTGGCGCGGAGTGTCGCGGATCAGCGATCCGGCCGAGCTCAACCGGGCTTACGACGAAAGCGGCGAGATGCTCATGCATCTGCAGCAGGCAGTCGAAGGCTACGACGTGTTCGCCCGGTCGCTATCCATCGGCGCCGAGACGATGGTCATGAAGTTCCGCCCGGAGCAGCCGATGCACCTGCGCTACGCAGTCGACCACGCGTTCCTTTCGCCGCAGGCAGGCGCCGAGGTCGTCACGATCGGCAGGCTGGTGAACGCGTTCTTCCGGTGGGAGTTCAACTCCTGCGAGACGCTGGTGAAAGACGGCGTGGTGTACCCGATCGACTACGCCAATGCCTGCCCTGACGTCGCACTGACCAGCCTGCATTACTACTTCCCGTGGGCGATCAAGGCTCTGCTGAAGTGGTGTGTCTTCGCCCTGGTCAGTGGCCGGCGGCCGCGCCTCGACCTGACCACTGAGGAGTACTTCGACATTGCCGACGACGTGAGCACGTCCTATCCGCGGAAGCTGGCGGCCTACCGCGAGCTGGCCGACCGGTACTTCGACACCGAGCGCTACCAGGACTTCTGCGCGAGCAGCCTGAGCCACCTCGACGAGATCATGCTGGACTGGGTGGCCGGGCCCGACTTCGACCTGCTGCTGACCCAGACCGTCCGCTCGGTGTATCCGGCGCACGAGCACGAGCAGTTCATCGCGCACCTGCGCGGACTGCTCGGCGCCTGGGTCCGGGATGAGAGCGGCCGGCTGCGCGCCGCCTGACCGAGATCGCCGCTGGTCAGGAACTCGGTCCTCATGCGAACCTGGAACTGAGGTGCCCGCGGAGGCACCCGGTCCGCTGTCCACGGGAAGCGAGGCCAGATGGGGCGGGAGATTCAGGCAGTCAAGATCACCGGTGCGGACCGGCGCGCCTACCGCGCCAAGCTGGCGCGGTCGCTGGATGTTTTCGCGCGGATGCTGCGCGACGGGATGTTCGACACCGGCCCGGCACTGGTCGGCCAGGAAATCGAGCTGAACCTGGTCGACGAGCACGGTGCGCCGTCGATGCGCAATGCCGATGTGCTGACGGCGATCGCGGATCCGGCCTGGGCCACCGAGGTCGGGCAGTTCAACCTGGAGATCAACGTGCCGCCGCGGCAACTGTGCGGCGACGCCCTCGGCAGCCTGGAGACCGAGATCCGCGGCAGCCTGAACGCCGGCGACGCGAAGGCCCGCAGTGTGGGCAGCCGGCTGGTGATGATCGGCATCCTGCCGACGCTGACCAAGTCCGATGTGGACGCGGGCACGCTGTCGGCGAGCGAGCGGTACCGGGTACTGAACGAGCAGATCTTTGCTGCCCGCGGCGAGGACATCCAGATCCAGATCGACGGGGCCGAGCAGATTCTTACCCACGCCGACAGCATCACGCCGGAGGCTGCTTGTACCAGCGTCCAGCTGCACCTTCAGGTCAGCCCGGACGCGTTCGCCAGTTACTGGAACGCGGCCCAGGCGGTTGCGCCCGTGCAGGTGGCCCTGGCCGCCAACGCCCCGTTCCTGTTCGGGCGGCAGCTCTGGCACGAAACCCGGATCACGCTGTTCGAGCAGGCCACCGACACACGGCCGGATGAGCTGAAGCGCCAGGGCGTGCGGCCGCGGGTTTGGTTCGGTGAGCGCTGGATCACTTCGGTCTTTGACCTGTTCGAGGAGAACATCCAGTACTTCCCGGCACTGCTGCCGATCGTCGAGGACGAGGATCCGCTGCCTGTACTCGATCGTGGCGACTGCCCGCAGCTGGCCGAGATGAGCCTGCACAACGGCACCATCTACCGGTGGAACCGGCCGGTCTACTCGGTCTTCGACGGGCGGCCGCACCTGCGGGTCGAGAACCGCGTGCTGCCGGCCGGGCCGTCGGTGGCCGACGTGATCGCCAACGCCGCGTTCTACTACGGAGTGGTGCGGGTCCTGGCCGAGTCCGAGCGCCCGGTCTGGACCCAGTTGTCGTTCACCACCGCGCAGGAGAACTTGCACGAGGCCGCGCGTACCGGGATGGGCGCGAGGCTCTACTGGCCGGGCCTGGGGGAGGCGGATGTGGCCGAGCTGGTGCTGCGCAGGCTCCTGCCGATGGCACATGACGGGCTGCGGCGCTGGGGCGTCGACGCGGCGCAGGCTGACCGCTTGCTCGGCATCATCGAGCAGCGCTGCCTGACTGGCCAGAACGGGGCCGCCTGGCAGATCCGTACCGTCGGCGCGCTCAGCGAGCGAACCGGCGCCGACCGCGCGGAAGCGCTCCGGCAGATGACCCAGCGGTACATCGAGCACATGCACACCAACGAACCGGTACACACCTGGCCGTAGGGATCTGCGGCCCAGGTCGGCAGAATGATCGCATGTTACCGGGAGCTGAAAGAGCAGCGGCCAGGCGACGGCTGAGCCGCGCGGTAGCCGCGGGCGCACGCGCGGCTGGACCGGATGCCGGCACGGACGCGCTGCCGCAGATCCAGCACATCGTGATCCTGATGATGGAGAACCACTCCTACGACAACTACTTCGGCATGCTCGAACGGGGCGGGGCCGGCTTCCGGCTGGACACGGCCGGGCAGCCGACCGAGACCAACTGCCGGGCCGACGGCACTCCGGTGCCCGTGTGGACGGCGGGCCGGACGACACAGGAAGCCGGCACGCCATGCCAGTCGTGGAACGCTTGCCATATCCAGTGGAACGACGGGCAGTGCGACGGCTTCGTCGCCAGCATCGAGCAGACCGAGCCGGCTCTGAACGCTACGGCGCCGATGCGCTACTGGACCGAGGCGGAGCTGCCGTTCTACTACCGGCTGGCCCAGACATTCCCGGTCGCGACCCGGTGGTTCTCATCCTGCCTCGGGCCGACCTTCCCGAACCGGCGGTTCCTCATCGCCGGCACTGCCAACGGGCTGATCGACGACCTGCCGGTCAGCATGATCGACCGGCCGCCGCACGGCACGATCCTGGACCACCTGAGCGCGCATGGCATCAGCTGGACCAACTATCACCACGTGCCGGCTGACAGCATGCGGCTGCGCCTGCTCGTGCACGGGAGCGGGCTGCGATCGTTGCGCCCGCTCGCCGGCGCGCTCGCGAGCCTCATCCCGAGCGGCCGGGCGATGATGGAGAGCAAGCTCCAGGTGACGGCCGATCTATATCCGCTGGACTTCCTGCGCATGGTCAATCATCTGCGGCCCGTCGATGAGTTCTTCACGGCTGCCGCAGCGGGCACATTGCCGGCTGTCAGCATCGTCGATCCCGACTTCACCGCGAACTCAGAAGAGAACCCGCAGGACATCCGCCACGGCCAGGAGTTCGCCGCGCAGGTGATCAACGCGGTGCTGTCCGGTCAGGGCTGGCCCTCGACTCTGCTGATCTGGCTGTACGACGAGCACGGCGGCTACTACGACCACGTCGCGCCGCCAGCCGCCCCTGCGCCCGACAACGTGCCGGCCCAGAGCCCGTTCGACCGGTACCCGGTCCTGCGGCTGTTCCGCAACACCGCGCTGGGGAAGAAGGTCACCGCCGCCGACGCGGGGCCGCGTACCTACAACCGCCTCGGCTTCCGGGTTCCGGCAGTGATCGTGTCGCCGTATGCCAAGCCCGGTTACGTGACCGAGCTCGACTACGATCACACGGCGATTCTGCGGCTCATCGAGCGCAAGTGGAACCTCCCGCCGCTAACCGAGCGCGACGCGGTGGCCGCCGACCTGCTCGATGCACTGGACCTGGCGGCCCCGCCGGCCTTCCTCGATTTGCGGGTCCTGCCACAGCCGTAACCAGGCAGCTACTTGTAGGCGAAGCGGGCGCTGGTGGTGCCGTGCCCGGCGCCGGTGAAGTAGCTCTCGATCGTCTCGACGCTGACCGGAACCTTTTTGCCCGCCCTTCCCTTCGGTGAGGTGGCCTTCAGCGTGACCGTCGAGCCACAGTCGAGCAGCGCCGGGACCGGGGTGAATGACCTGGCCTTGCTCGTACCGAAGAACACGCCGATCGCGCAGCCAAGGTTCGTGCCGCGGATAGTCACCTTCGTGCCCCCGGCAGCCTTGCCCGATCTCGGGGTTACCGCGGACACGTGCGGATTGCCAGGCGGGTACAGGTAGAGCCGGCCGGCCTTGACCGGTCGGCTGCAGCCGGTGACCGTGCAGACCTCCACGTCGACCAGGGCCGGATTCTGCTGCACGGTCCGGGTGCTCAGGCTCCTGTCGCTGGCAACGGCGAATGTGTACTGGGTGCCGGTCGAGAACGGCGACTTGGTGTCGGTGAACTGGACGACGCCGACCTGGCCGGCGAATCCGTGGCCGCTGATCGTGATACCGGTCCCGCCGGTGTCCGGAGCGCCGTAGCTGCCATTCAGGGTCCGGCGGTCCCGGTTTCTGACTACCCGGGTAACCTGGGGGACGCCTGCATAGCTGACGGTGGCTGCGGCTGACTGCCCGGCCAGGGTTCGGACGCTGACGGGAACCGTGACCGGGCCGGTGGTCAGCGGCTGGCCGGGAGCGGTGATCTGCAGCTCGGTGCCGGTCATGAAGTCGAAGCTGGTGTCCTGCGAGGTCTCCTGGCTGGCGGGGCCGAAGTCGGCCCAGTCGATCGTCAGCGGATCGAGCCCGGTTCCGCGGACGGTTATGACCGTGCCGCCGTTCTCACTCGCCAGGTTCGCCGCCCCGCCGGCCGAAGTGGACACCGATGTGATCGTGGGAGCCGGCACGTAGTCGTACTCGGTCGGCGCCTGCATGATCTCGCAGCCGCAGCCGGCCGGGGGCACCAGCACGCCCAGCGAGTTGAGCGTGACCGGTCCCTCGTCGGGCGGCAGTATCTGCCCGAGACTGCTCTTCCCGTCCGGACTGGCGACCTGCACCTGTACCTGGCAGATGTCGTTCGCTGCGGTCTCGCCCTGGTACACCCCGGTGGCGGGCAGCGGAGCGCAGTCGGTGCCGGGGGAGTACGGCGGCGGGGTGGCGGTAATCCGGTTCGGCCCGTCCACGGTCCAGCTCGCCGCGCTGACGCCGCCGAAGGTGACGGACGAGGCACCGGTGAAGCCAGAACCGAGGATTGTCACCGGGCCAGGGTCGGACTCCGAGCCGCCGTAACCGATCACGCCGGTCACGCTCGGAATCGCGGTATCCGAGGCGGAGTCGTCGGTGTACTCAAAGACCGAGTCAGGGCCCGGCAGGCTGGACTGGTCGTCGGTGAGCGTGACGATCACGTCGGCGGGCCCGGCACCGTCCTGCGGCGACGGCGAGGCCGGCGGAGTGGCCGCGCTCGCCGGCGGCACGGTGGCTGTCATGACGGTCGGGCTGACCACGCTGAAGTCGCTCTGCGCCAGGCGGGCGGCGCCGACCTGGACGAAGGCCACGTCGGGAACGCCACCGGACTCAAAGCCGGTGCCGTCGATCGTGATGTCCGTAGTCCCGGTGGCGCTGCCTTCGCCGGGACTTACGGCATCGACGACGGGCCTGGTCGTGGCGCGCCCGAGACTGCACAGGTAATACGCCAGCCCCGCGGTGCCGCCAGGGCCGGTGAGGCGCGGCGAGCCGAGCCCGGACGCGAGGTCGTAGCCCTTCGCGGCGTTGAACACCAGGCCGTCGTCCAGGCCGTAGATGTCGTTGTCACCGGTGGTGATGTCGTTGAACGAAGCGGCATAGGCGCTGGGACTCGACGCGACCGCGTACAGCAGCGGGCTGGCGAATCCGACGCCGTCCGTCCCTGCGCACGCCGGTGAGGCATTGACCAGAGCCAGCATCGCCGCCCAGATCGGCGTGGCCGACGAGGTGCCGCCGATGGTACCCCAGCCGCCGAAGGCCGCCTGGTAGATCGTGATCGCGCCGGTGAACTCATCGGCCTGGGCCGACACATCAGGGACCAGCCGGCAGGGCGTGGCCGGCGTGGCGCCAGCGACAGTTCCCTGGCAGAAGCCCGGCGGATAGTTAAACGCTTCCTCCACCTGATTCGCGGCGGCGTAAGCCGCGCTGCCCGGCTGGGCGATGCCCGGCACGGTTGCGGCTTGCTGCCAGGACGGCATGACCCACGATTGCGAAATCCCGCCCCCGCCGCCGCCACCATCGGCACCGTCGTTCCAGACGTGCTCAGCGGGCGGCTGCGTTGCCGCGTCGTCGATCGTGGTGCCGCCGACCGACACGACGTAGGGCTGGCTGCCGGGGTCATCGACGGACAGCGGGTTCTGGCCGGCGACCGGAGTGGCGGTCTCGAAGGTGTTGCAGTCGTCGGAGCCGTTGTCGCCGGCGGCCGCGAACACCGACTGGCCCTGCGCCGCCGCCTGCTCGAAGAGGAGGTTCTCCGCCACCTGGAGGCCGGGCTGACCAGCCTGGACAGCCTGCTCGCACAGGCCCCAGCTGGTGCTGATGACCTGGTCGGTATCGGCGTCGATGATCGAGGCGTAGCCGTCGACGGGGTCGTAGATCGTGCCGTCAGAGCCGGGACTCACCCCGGTGTACACGTCGATGGTCGCGCCCGGCGCCAGCGCTGACACGTCCTCCACGTCGAGTATCGACTCGCCGCTGCCCGGCCCGGGCGGCTGGCCGCCGTCAACGGAGTACACGTGCAGCCGCCGCAGCATCTGCCTGGCCGCCGTGGCACCGAAATAGCAGGTGTCGAACGCCCTGACATCCGACCGCTCGAAGGGCTCAAGCTCGTAGAGCGCGATGTGCTGACCCGCGCCGGAATCTCCGCTGCCGTACAGTCCGAACGCACCGTAGGCGTGCGCGATCTGATCGTCGGTCAGCCCGCCGAAACTGGTCGCTGCTGCCGTCGCCGCCGTGCACGGCTTGGGTGCTCCGGCAGGGTAGCTGAAGGTCGCCGTCGCCGCCGGGCGGATCTTGCCGCGGTCAGCTGATTGCGCGCGCACCATCCCGGCCGGCTGCAGCTGCACGAGGTTGTCCAGGCCGAGCACGGCAGCCACCGAGCCGGCGATGCTGGCCGGAAGGCGCACCGCCGAGGTCGTGGCGCGGCCAGTGAAGCCGTCACGCAACCGGTAGCTTTCCAGGCGGGTGTGGAAGGCGGTGCCGATCGCACTGGCCGTGCCGCGGAAATGGATCAGCAGGTGGTCCGGCGAAATCCCGGTCACGTGCAGGCGGCCGGCTCGCAGCACCGACATCGCGGCGCTGATCGTCGCCCTCGACGGGCCGAACGTGCTGGCGTACGCGCCGGCCGGCAGGTAGTGGCGGAACAACGGCGAACTCTTGTCGGTGACGTCGGCGATGAACCGGGTGACCGCGGCATTGTCGCGGGGCTTGAGCACGAGCTCGGCTGAGATCACTGCAGATGCCCGGACCGCTCCCTCAGCCTTTGCGCCCGCCGGAATGCGAGGCGCGGCCTCGACGGCTGGTGTCCCGTGCGGACCCTGAGGTCCGGCCGGCGCCGCAGGCCTGGCTTGTGCCGCCGAGGCCGGCTGTCCGGCTAGCGCCGACAGGCCGGCGAGCGACAGGACCAGCACGCCGAGCACCGACGCCGCGCGCGGTCTGCTCCACCGACCTCGGCCGGAACCGCCCCGCGCTGGCCGGTAACCGCACACAGGACCGCCAGATGTGGCGCTGCCCATAGCAACCTTCTTCCGGCGCCTGCGTCGCCTTCAGCGCCCTCGGCGCCTGCGGCGCGCGCGGGGAATCCTGATCAGCCGTTCGCGATGTCAGCCGTGCCCATCGCGGTGGTCATAAGGTTCCACACCGCGAACCATCACGTAAACCATTACCAGCGAAGCGGCTGGCTGCGGACGAAGCGGCCGCCAGCGCGCAGGCTGGCGGCCGCTTGCGACGGCTACTCGTTGCCGAAGGACTGGATCTCGGCCAGCTCGATCTCGGTCAGCTCGCGCGGCGTGTCGCCCTTGGCTACCTTGGCGCGCTGGACGTGGTGCCTGATGCCCTCGACGACCTCGGGGTTGGCCAGCGTCGTGACATCCCCCACGTCGGCGAAGTTCGACACCGAGGCGATGACCCGGCGCATGATCTTGCCGGACCGAGTCTTGGGCATGTCCGGCACGATCCAGACGTTCTTCGGCCGGGCGATCTTGCCGATTTCCGTCTCGATCGCCTTGGTGACCTTCGCTTCCATCTCCGGGCCGGGCTCGAACCCGGGCTTGAGCGAGACGTACATCTCGACCATGCGGCCGCGGATGTCATCGATAACCGGAACGGCCGCTGCCTCAGCGACCTCAGGCACGGTCAGAGCAGCCGACTCGAGTTCCTTGGTGCCGAGCCGGTGCCCGGCCACGTTGATGACGTCGTCGATCCGGCCGAGGATGCGGAAGTAGCCGTCCTCCGCCTCCACCGCGCCATCACCGCAGAAGTACGGCCAGTCGTGCCAGTCCTTGCTGTCCGGGTCGGTGTTGTACTTGCGGTAGTACACGTCCAGGAACCGCTCGGGCTGGCCCCATACCGTCTGCATGATGCCGGGCCACGGATTGCGGATGCAGATGTTGCCGGCCTTGCCGCTGCCCCTGGGGATCTCGTTGCGGTCCTCGTCGTAGATCACCGGGAAGATGCCAAGCGCGCCGGGACCGCAACTGCCGGGCTTCATCGGCTGCAAGCCGGGCAGCGTCGAGCCGAGGAAGCCGCCGGTCTCGGTCTGCCACCACGTGTCGACGATCGCAGCGTGTCCCTTGCCGACGAAGTTGTAGTACCACCGCCACACTTCGGGCTCGATCGGCTCGCCGACCGTCGTCATGTGCTTGAAGTGGTAGTTGTACTTGAACGGCTCCTCCGGCCCCACCTTGCGCAGCATCCGGATCGATGTCGGCGAGGTGTGGAAGATGTTGACGCCCAGCCTCTCGGCGATGCGCCAGGGCCGGCCGCCATCGGGATAGTTCGGCACGCCCTCATAGATGACGGTGGTGGTGCCGAGCGCCAGCGGCCCGTAGACGATGTAGGAGTGGCCGGTGATCCAGCCGATGTCGGCCAGGCACCAGTAGACGTCGTCGGGGTGGATGTCCTGGTAGTACTTCGACGTACCGGCCACATAGGAGAGGTAGCCGCCCACGCTGTGCTGCGCGCCCTTCGGCCTGCCGGTCGTGCCGCTGGTGTACATCAGGAACAGCGAGTCCGTCGCATCAAGGGAGACCGGTGCCACTTCCTGGCCCGCGTACTGCCCGATGATGTCGTTGATGAAGAAGTCGCGCCCGTCCACCATGGGCGTGCTCGACTGGTACTCACCCTCCTTGCGCCGCCACACCAGGACCTTGTCGACGTCCTGGTCCTGCCGCTTGGCTTCGGCGACCGCCTCGTCCGCCTTGACCTTGTGGTCCTGCATCGCGCCGGCCCGGTAGTAGCCGTCCATCGTGATGAGCACCCGGCTGCCGGAGTCGGCAATGCGCGTGCCGCACGCGTTGCCGCTGAAGCCGCCGAATACCTGCGAGTGAATGACGCCGAGCCGGGCGCAGGCGAGCATCGTGACGATGGCCTCGGGGACCATCGGCATGTGCAGGGTGACCCGGTCACCCTTTTGCAGGCCGGCAAAATCCCGCAGCAGTGCGGCAAACTCGTTGACCCGGCGCAGCAATTCGCCGTAGCTGACGTGGAGGGTCTCATCGTCTTCGAGTTCAGGCACCCAGATGACGGCGGTCTTATCGGGAGCCGCAGCGGCGTGCCTGTCCACGCAGTTGTAGCACGCGTTGAGCTTGCCCCCGGTAAACCATTTCCAGAATGGCGCGGTGCTGGTGTCCAGCACGGTGTCCCAAGGCTTGTCCCAGGTCAGCAGGTCCGCGTACTCGGTGAAGCAGTCCGGGAACTTGTCCTCGGTGAAGCGCTCCAGAATTGCCGGGTCATTCGCGTTAGCCTGCGCGACAAACTTCTCCGGCGGCGGGTAGTACTCTTCCTCCCGCCAGTGCACAGCGATCTGAGACTCAGAGACTTCGGGTGTCTCCGAACTTTCTGTCATTCCTGTCCTCCAGGCCGAGGGTCGGTTCCCGCGCGGCCACGCGCGGGCGATCTGACGTAAGTGGCTGCCAACCGGGTCTACCGCGCGGATTACGCGCAAACAAGGGCCAAGCCATGCACCGGTAGCCTGTGGCTGACAACCTTGTCATGTGCGCCCTCACGCGTTACGGGGGCCTCTATCGTAACGCTGCGGGACAACCCGCAATAGGCCCGGCGGATAGGCAACCGCGCAGGTAGCTAACCGGTATCAGTCCTGGCACCACCAGTTGACATCGTCGCGATCAACGGTATGTTGCTGCCGAGTCCAGCACCGGGCCAGCAGGTCAGTAGGTCGCGCGGGCCGCCAGCGGGCGCCGTGACGCGGTCGCTGAGGAGTCACAGCAGGCCCGAGCCCAAACCGGGCGGGGGGTTGGATCCGGGAGGGGCCTGGGCACCCAGTAGACAACGGAGGGCGAGCTCGCTGCCGACGAGACGCGCTCCGGTCCGAAGGATTCCCAGGCCCTCTTCCCCGGTTCCGGCAGAGCTTGCCGGTACCGTCAGGGCCGGAGAAATTGCGGGCGAACGTCAGTTGTGATGTGCTAATCGGTCTGCAACCGCTCAGCGGAAGGAACCAAGCGTGGATCGGGGAGATCGTGCCGTCGCGGATCGCGGCGCCATCGGCGCCGGCAGCGTCGCGGTCATCATCCCGACTTACAACGAGCGCGACAACCTCGACGACATCGTGTCCAGGACCCGCCACGCCGTTCCGGACGCGCACATTCTCGTGGTGGACGACAACAGCCCGGACGGCACCGGCGAGCTAGCCGAGAAGCTTGCGCTTACCGATCAGCACGTGCACGTCCTGCACCGGACCCAGAAAGCCGGTCTCGGCGCGGCGTACCTGGCGGGCTTCGACTGGGCTCTCGAGCGCGGCTACCAGGTCCTGGTCGAGATGGACGCCGACGGCTCGCACGACCCGGCGGAACTGCCGCGCCTGCTCGGCGCGCTGGCCGGCGCCGATCTTGTGGTCGGCTCGCGCTGGGTCCGCGGCGGGACCGTTCGCAACTGGCCGCGCTCACGCGAGGTGCTGTCCCGCGGCGGCAACGCGTACGCGCGGATCATGCTGCGGCTTGCCGTGCACGACGCCACCGGCGGATATCGCGCCTACCGGGCCGCTACGCTGCGCCAGATCGGCCTGCACGATGTCAGGTCGCAGGGTTACTGCTTCCAGATCGAGCTCACGCTCCGCACCGCGCGGGCGGGACTTACAGTGGCCGAAGTGCCGATCACCTTCACTGAACGGGCCAGGGGCACCAGCAAGATGAACCGGGCCATAGTGGCCGAGGCGCTGTGGCGCGTCACCCTGTGGTCAGTAACCGGTCACGGGCGCAATCAAAATCGTTAATGCGACCGGGAACGGGCTGTTGCTACGCGCTCTTGCGATGCCTGCTGCGCGGCTCGGGGGCAGCCTCCGGCTCGCGCTGGCCGCGGATGACCGCCAGCCGCTCGGCCAGGACTTCCTCGAGGTCGGCCATGCTGCGCCGCTCCATCAGCATGTCCCAGTGACTGCGCGGCGGCTTGATCTTCTTCGGGGTCGGCATGTCCCCGGTTGCGGTGACCGCCAAAGCCCCGCAAATCCGGCATTCCCAGTTTATCGGCAGCTCAGCCTCGGCCGAGAACGGCACCGTGAAGCGATGCCCCTTCGGGCAGTCGAAAGCCACCTCCTGGCGGGGGGCCAGGTCAGTGTTACGGTCGTTCTCGTAGCTTGTTGCTCCGAGTCGCGTGCCGCGAAGTGCTCGCTCCGCCATGTGATACTGCCTCCCCAGGCGCTCAGCCGTACTACATCACCAACGGTGAGGTCCCGGACAAGATTCCCTGCCTGGGGCTATTCCAATCGCCCGGCTGGCGGCTGATCTGACGAAATTGCCGTCCTAGCCGGGAATTCGCGGCTGCCATTGGCCGCGCGCAACCAGTACGTCGCGCAGTGTCTCGGTCTGGTCGGTCATGATCCCGTCCACGCCCCGGTCCAGCAGACTGGCCATGACGACCGGGTCGTTGACGGTCCAGGCGTGGACTTGGAGCCCGACAGCGTGCGCGTGCGCGATGAACTGCCTGGTCGCCATCGAATACGGGATCTGCGCGCAACGGACCGACAGGGCCGCGAACCGCGCCGCCAGCGCCCTGGCGGGCAGCCCGGCCCTGATGGCGCCGATTCCGGCCGGCGTCGTCGCAGTGCAAACTGGCCGCGGCAGCAGCCTGCGGGCGGCGCTGAGCCGGCGACCGGAGAAGGATGTCAGGCAGACCCGGTCCCAGCAATTCGTGACGCTCAGCACCGCGGCCAGCGGGCCGATCGCCGGCGCGTCCTTGATGTCGATATTGAACCGGATGTCCGGCCAGGCCATGATCAGGTCAGCCAGCACCGGGATTGGCTCGGTGCCGGCGATCCTGGCTGCCGCGACCTGCGCCGCCGTGAGCGCGGCGATCTTGCCGGTGGAGTCCGTCACCCGGTCCAGCGTCTTGTCGTGGAAGGCCAGCACAGTCCCGTCCGCGGTGGCATGCGCGTCGGTCTCGAGGTAGGCGTAGCCGAGCCCGACGGCGTGCTCGAACGCCTTCCACGAGTTCTCCGGGAAGTGCCCGGCCCCGCCGCGGTGCGCGAAGGCCAGCGGCCGCGGATGATCAAGATAGCCGGAGGGCACGGCCCTAGTATGCCTGCCGCCAGGCCGGTATCGCGGCTGCCCCCGCCGGGGTCAGCCGGCCTGGCCCGCCCACTCCTGGCGGCGAGCCTCGGCCAGCGCGATCGCCGTCGCGGTCGCGACGTTCAGCGAGCCGACCTTGCCGGGCTGGGGGATGTAGGCGACCAGGTCGGCGGCCGCGAGCAGCGCGGCCGAGCAGCCGTGGTCCTCGTTGCCGACGGCGAGGCAGATATCGCCCGCCAGCGGCGCCTCGTGCAGCGCCACCGCCCCGTCAGCCAGTTCGATCACGACCACCCGGTACCCGTCGGCGCGGGCGGCTTGCGCCGCTGCCCCCGCAGCCGGGACTTCCTCGAACGTGATCAGCCGGTCCGTGCCCAGCGCGGTCTTGCGCGCGGACGGGTGAGCCGGCGCGGCCGTGCTGCCGCAGAGCCAGACCCGCTCTACTCCGAACGCGGCCGCGGTCCTGATGATCGAGCCCACGTTGAATGGCTGGCCGACGTTGTCGAGCAGCAGGCTCAGCCGCCCGTCGGTGCGCTTGCGCCAGTCCCGGTTCAGCCGCTTCACCTCGGTCATGCCGAGCTGGCGCGGGCTCACCGGCGCACCTCCAGCATTCGGTAACCGGCCCTGGCAGCCGCCCTGGTCGCGGTCCAGCCGCATCCGGTCAGCCAGCGCTGCAGCGAGTCAGAGCCCAGATTGCGCTGCACGACCAGGTAGGCGGCCGCGCCGGGGGCGAGGCGATCGAGCCAGGCGGCCAGCATCGAGTGCAGCGCCTGCTTGCCGATCCTGATCGGCGGGTTCGACCAGATGAGCTGGAAACTCGATGGCAGGCTGGCACTGTATTGACCAGGACCGGGGGCCGGGACGCAGCGGACGTTGACCAGCCCGGCGGCAGCTGCGTTCCCGGCACAAAGCTCGAGGGCGCGGTTATTCACGTCGACGGCCCAGATGCGGGCGCCCGGAGACCGCTTCGCGAGGGCGAGCGCGAGCGGCCCGTAACCGGTGCCCAGGTCGAGCAGGTCGCCTTCGGCCGGCGGCGGCGGCGCGGCGTCGAGCAGCAGCCTGGTCCCCGGGTCTATCCGGCCAGGGGAGAAGACGCCGGCGTCAGTGGCCAGGCTCAGGTGCATGTCGGGAAGGACCAGCTGCACGGTGCCGGGCCGGTGCGCCGCGGCGGGCTGCTCAGCGAAGTACTGGCTGCTGCTCACCGGCAGCTGCCCCACCCGGAGCGGCACGGTCGAGCGCCGGTGCGATGTAGGTGCGGCTCACCCAGCGCTCGACGACGAACGTCAGTACCGGGATGGTGCCGGCCGCCAGCACGATGATCGTGCCGGGACTGGCCACTTTCATCCGCACCGCCCTGGTCATCGCGAAGGCGATCACGATGTAGATGATGTAAAGGATGCCGTGCAAGGTTCCGACGATCTCGACCGGCACGTTGTTGTGCGCCCAGACCTGCAGCGGTATGCAAATAAAGACCAGGATGCACAGCATGGTGCCGGTCACGTAGGCCATCGTGCGGTAGGCACGGACGGCCAAGCGGACCAACTGCAGACTCACCCGGAACTCCTCACTCTCGTGTGCAGCTTCGCCAGGTAGGCGTTGTAGGCGGCGAGCTCCGGATCGTCGTCAGCCTCGTCGTCGTGCAGGATGGCGGAATGGGCCCGGGCGGGCAGCGAGTCGTCAGCCGGCCCGTCGCTGGCAGGCGAGCCGCCGGGAGGCAGGACGAGGCCCGGAATGCCGCCCGGCCCGGCCGCCGACTGGGCGCTTTTTGCCGACCCGCCGG
>Ga0335074_10006895_pt1 | contig 15780 bp, 12 predicted proteins | sample Lox_Sample_23_FD_206715 | JGI IMG/M metagenome (GOLD analysis project Ga0335074, IMG submission 206715) | Soil microbial communities from Loxahatchee National Wildlife Refuge, Florida, United States - Lox_Sample_2.3 | ecosystem: Environmental > Terrestrial > Soil > Wetlands | place: USA... | reverse complement strand
CTGCCGCGGCTCGACCGCGCTGACTGGCAGGGCGCCGAGTTCCTCGCGGATATATGTCGCCAACGCCGATGCCGCTCCCATTGCCGCGTCGGCTGCCGCCCGCGCGACGATGGCCCGGTCCCGAAACTCGACCTGCGCAGCGTCCATTGCCAGTCGGAGCGCGAGCGGGACACGTTCCGCCTTTGCGGCCTGCACCTCCAGGCCCACCATCCGGTCTGCTGCGCTCTGATAACCACGGCACACGTCGATCGCGTGCCCAAGATGGGCGTCCACCAACTGCCGCAGGCGCACCACCGCCTCGTCCCGACCGGAACCCGACCCCAGCGTGCGCGCTAGGGACCCAAAAGCGCGGGCAAACTCAGCCTGCACATCGTGCGGCTCCTCACCGCGCTCGGCGATGAAGGTATCGACCAGCGAACGTGACGGGGCGATCCGGATCAACAGCTCAACACTCGGCCGCTCCCGCCGCTCCAAGGGAAATCGCACAACAGTCGTCTGATCTGCGTCAGTCTCGCGCGCCATGCCATCCCTCGTGCGTGATCGGAACGAAGCACCGTAGCACGTGGCTGACCCCTTGAGAACTGCCCTGGGTAGCTCTACGCCCATGCCGCTTCTGGTAACGAGAATGACGCTCGCCGGTCGGCCCAGGGCGTCAGGTCAGATCGAGGAACACCGCAAGCGCGCTGTGCTCTCCGCCCAGTCGTTTCAGTCGCGAGGACGTCGATGCGGGTGTGACGAACGGGCTGTTGGCGAGCGTTAGTACGACAGCGACGATATTGTAACTACGCATCAGCCGACATCGTCCCCGGAATCGGCAGTGACATGTTTCCGGAACTCCGCCTTCTTGCAGCATGTCGCGCGGTGCCGTGTGAACGACCAGCGCTGCAATCCCATCGAAGCAGCGGTCAGATCGTCCCCACCGTGCGGATCCGGGCGCGCGGAAATATCTCCGCCTGGGAGAGCACCGGTGTGTTGGGCCGGATGCGATCGACGATCGCCCGCACGTGCTGGCGGATGCCGCCGCTGGTCAGCAGCACGGCCGATTCGCCGGCGGCCGTCGTCGCTTCGAACGCATCGCGCAGACGTTGCATGAAATCCTGAAGCTGGGTCGGCGCCATGGCGAGCTGGCGGTCCTCGGGTGGCCCGGCCAACGCTTCGGCGAACGCGGTCTCCCAGTGTGGCGACAGGGTGATCAGCGGGACATAGCCAGACGGCCCGGTATGGCTGTCGCTGATCTGGCGGGCCAGCCGCGCCCGCACGTGCGCCACGATCGTCGCGGTGGTGCGCGGCGTGACGGCGCACGCCTCCTGGACGCCCTCCAGGATGGTTCCCAGATCACGGATCGACACCCGTTCGGCTAGCAGTGCCTGCAGTACGCGCTGGACGCCTCCCGCGGTGATCTGCGACGGGATCAGGTCGGACAGCAGCTTGTGCTGCTCGCGCGGCAGCTCGTCGAACAGCTTCTGGGTGTCGGCGAAGGACAGCAGCTCGGCCATGTTGTCGCGTACCACCTCGGTCAGGTGCGTGGTGAGTACGCTGGCCGGATCGACCACGGTGCAGCCACGGAACATCGCCTCGTCCTTGGCGTCTGCCTTGATCCACAGCGCCGGCAGGCCAAACGCCGGTTCCGTGGTGCGCTCCCCCGGCAGCTCCGGCACCGTGCCTTTCGGGCTCATGGCCAGCAGCATGGTGGGGCGCAGCTCGCCTTTGCCGGCTTCGATTTCCTTGATACGGATCGAATAGGCGTCCGCCGGAAGCTGCATGTTGTCCTGAATGCGGACCGGCGGCAGCACGAAACCCATTTCGGCGGCGATCGCCCGGCGCAGGTTCTTGATCTGCTCGGTCAGCCGCGGCGTGTCTCCGCCGGCCAACGTCAGCAGCCCGTAGCCGAGCTCCAGCCTGATCTGGTCAAGTCGCAGCGAATCTCCGATCGGTGGCTCGGTCGGCACGGGCGCCGGCGCGGCAACGTCACCGGGCGGCGGCGGGTGCTTGTAGCGCAACCACGCGCCACCGCCGGCCAAGCCGGCCAGCGCCATAAACGGCAGCATCGGCAGGCCGGGCAGCAGCGCCAGGACGCTCGCGGCGCCCGCCGCCAGGGCCAGCGGCTTCGGGCTGCCGCCAAGCTGGCGGATCAGCGCCGCATCGGCCGGCCCTTCCATGCCGCTCTTGGTCACCACGATGCCGGCCGCGGTCGAAACCAGCAACGACGGAATCTGCGACACCAGCCCGTCGCCGAGAGTCAGCGTGGAGTAAGTCGAGATCGCATCATTCAGCGGCATCCCATGCCGCAGCAGACCGATCATCAACCCGCCGACGAGATTGATCGAGGTGATGATCAGGCCGGCGATGGCATCGCCGCGCACGAACCGCGCCGCACCATCCATCGCGCCGTAGAACGCACTCTCCGCCTCCAGCTCGCGTCGCCGGCGCTTTGCAGTCTTCTCGTCGGTCAAGCCCGAGGACAGGTCGGCGTCGATTGCCATCTGCTTGCCCGGCATCGCATCCAGGCTGAACCGCGCGGCAACTTCGGCGATACGGCCGGAACCGCGGGTGATGACCATGAAATTCACCACCAGCAGGATGGCGAACAGGATGATCCCGATCACCACGTCGTCGCCCATCAGGAAGCCGCCGAACGCGGCAACGACATGGCCGGCGGCGGCGGGCCCGTCGCTGCCGTGCGACAGGACGCGGCGCGTGACCGCCACGTTCAGCGACAGGCGCAGCAGGGTGGTCAATAGGAGCAGGGTGGGGAAGCTGGTGAAATCGAGCGGGCGTTCGAGCAGCAACGCCACCATCAGCACCAACACGGCCGCAGTGATGGAGATCGCCAGTCCGACGTCCAGCAGCATCGGCGGAAGCGGCAGCATCAGCACCGCGAGCAGCATGATGACCCCGAGCGCGAGCCCGACGTCGCTGCCCGGCGCGAAGCGGCGCAGCCGGCTGATGAGCTCCGTCGGAAGGATGCCGCCGAGCATCAGGCCCTACGCTAAAGAGTGCACAGGACACCTCTCCCGCACTGCGAGAGGGAGCCTGCCCGGGACCTGATCCAGGGTCGGGTCGCGCAACGAGCGCGGTGAGGGTCTCGGGGCGCCGGCACCCTCGCCCGCCATGCTATGCGTGGTGACCTCTCCCGCGGGCCGGGAGAGGTGTTTGATGTGTTTGTTGTGTTGGCTTCCAACCACCACGAAACCGTCCTATGCCGCAATCCCGGCGGACGGCGGCGGCACCGCCAGGCCCTGCGCCGCGTAGTCGCGCAGCTTGTTGCGCAGCGCACGGATCGAGATGCCGAGGATGGTTGCCGCATGGGTGCGGTTGCCCAGGGTGCGTCCGAGCGTCTCCAGGATCAGATCGCGCTCGACCTCCTCCATCTTCTGACCGACCAGCGCCGCCACGCCGGTCGGCCGCTGCCCGGACACGAGTACCTGCGCGGATCCGGCGGGGGCGCCGAGTTCGATCGCCTCCAGCCCAATCTCATCGCCCTCGGCGAGCAGCACGGCACGATGGATGGTGTTCTCCAGTTCGCGCACATTGCCGCGCCACTGATGTGAGGTGAGCCGCATACCGGCGGCCGGCGACAGCGGGCGAAACGGCAAGCCGTTCACCTCGGCGTAGCGGCGGGCGAAATGCTCGGCCAGGGGCGCGATGTCGCCGGGCCGCTCGCGTAAGGGCGGGATGCGCAGGTTGACGACGTTGAGCCGGAAATAGAGGTCCTCGCGGAAACGACCACTTCTCGCCTCGGCGGCGAGATCGCGGTTGGTGGTCGCCAGGATACGCACGTTCACTTTGACCGGCGCGGCACCACCCAAACGGTCGATCTCGCGCTCCTGCAGGGCGCGCAGCAGCTTGGCTTGCAGCCGCACGTCCATCTCGCTGATCTCGTCGAGCAGCAGGGTGCCGCCATCCGCCGCCTCGAACTTGCCGACACGGCGGGCTACCGCGCCGGAGAAGGCGCCGCGCTCGTGGCCGAACAGCTCCGATTCCAGCAGGTTGTCGGGGATCGCCGCACAGTTGAGCGCGACGAACGGCCCGCCGGACCGGCGCGAGCGGCGATGGATGTGCCGCGCGAGCACCTCCTTGCCGGTGCCGGATTCGCCGGAGATCAGGACTGACGCCTCGGAGGCGGCGACCTGCTCGGCGCGCCGGATCGCGGCGGCCATGGCGGGGTCACGGGCCACCATGGCGTGGCTCTCGCCGGCGGCGGCCTCCAGGATGGCGGCGATCAGGTCGGGGTCGGGCGGCAGCGGCAGGAACTCGCGCGCACCGTCACGGATTGCCTGTGCCGCGACGTCGGGATCGGTGGCGGTGCCGCAGGCGACCACCGGCACCGCCATGCGCTCGGCGGTCAGCGCGCGCACCACGGCGCCGACATCGTGCGCCACGTCGCACAGCACAAGATCGAGCCGTGCGTCTGCTCGCAGCCGCACCAAGGCGCTGCCGAGCTCGTCTGCCTGGTCGAGCCGGACGCCACGTCCAACTGCGATGCGGGCCGCCTGGCCCAGGCCGCCGGCGAGGGAGCCGATGATCAGGATGCGCATGGGGCGCTCCTGCTCTTGCGCGAGAAGGGTGGAGGGAGGGGACGGTGGGGCTTGGGGTATGTGCGTCTGCTCGTCTGCCCCCTCCCCCCATTCCCCTCCCGCAAGGGGAGGGGGAGATGTGTGGGGGGGGTCATACGGGGCGGTCGGCTTTGACGATCTCGGTCATCGTGACGCCGAGTCGGCTCTCATCGACCATCACGACCTCCCCGCGCGCGACCAGGCGGTTGTTGACATAGATGTCGATCGCCTCGCCGAGCTTGCGGTCCAGCTCCACCACCGCACCGCGGCCGAGCTTGAGGATCTGGCTGACCTGCATGGTGGCCTTGCCGAGCACCGCGCTGACGGTGACGGGAATGTCGTACACCGCTTCCAGTTCGCGGGCGCCGCCGCGCGACAGGGAGGGATCGCTCGGACCCTGATCCGGCAGTTCGGCGAGGTCGATGTCAGGCGGCATTTTGCATCTCCGTTGCGAGCTGCTCGGAGCTCAGTCCGGCGTCGGCCAGCACCGCCGCCACCTGCTCCCACAGCTCTGTTGCGTCACGCGAGGCGAAGCCGCTGCCCCAGGAGATGCGAATGTCCCCGGGCAGCGCCGTCTCGTTGGGAACGATCCTGATGCGGCCAGGGTCGCTGGGCTCCAGTGCCGCGATTTCCCCCGCCAGATGTCGGGCGAGTGTCGGGTCGGCCCGCAGTGTCACCACAGGCTCGCCGGCGAGTCCCGGCAACACGAGATTCGCCAGTGCCAGCGCCTCGGCGTCTCCGTGCCTGGCGCAAAGCGCCGGGAACAGGCTGGCCAGAGTGTCCAGCCACAGGCGCGCCACGACTTCGGCGTGCACCTCGGCTTGGCGCAGGGCCTCGGTCCGCACCGCGGCGATCTGCTCGGCGGTTGAGCGTGCCGCGCGATCGAGGGCGGCGGCGTGCTCGGCGGCGGTCTTGCCAAGACCGGCCGCATGGCCCTCCGCCCATGCCTCTGCCCGTGCAGCGGCGAGTTCGTCGGGGCCGTATGTCGGCGACGGTGGCACCGGGTCTGCCGTCTTCTCTGGGAGGTCGAAATCCTCTGCGAACAGCGAACTGCCCCGCTTCGATGCTTGCTCGAATGCGCTCAATAGATGAGTTCCTCGTCCTTGCTCTCGCCGATCTCGATCTGACCCTGGGCCGCCAGTTCCTTTGCCAACGCCACGATCGCCGCCTGCGCTTCGTCCACCTCGCGCAGCTTGACCGGGCCCAGCGCATCGATCTCCTCGCGCAGCATCTTGGCGGCGCGCTCCGAGAGGTTGCGGAACATCAGGTCGCGGATCTTCTCGGATGCGCCCTTGAGCGCGATCGGCAGCTTCTCTTTCTCCACCTCCCGCAGCAGAAGCTGGATCGACTGACTGTCGAGCCGCTGCAGATCATCGAAGGTGAACATCAGCGACTTAATCCGTTCCGCTGCGTCGCGGTTGCGTTCCTCCAGCGCGCCGATGAAGCGCGTCTCCGTCTGCCGATCGAGGTTGTTGAAGATGTCCGCCATCATCTCATGCGCATCGCGCCGGGTGCTGCGTGCCAGGTTCGACATGAACTCGGCGCGCAAGGTGCGTTCGACTCCGTCGAGCACATCCTTCTGGACGCTCTCCATGCGCAGCATGCGCATCACCACCTCCATGGCGAACGCTTCCGGCAGCAGACCGAGCACGCGCGCGGCATGCTCGGCCCGCACCTTCGAGAGCACGACGGCGACGGTCTGCGGGTATTCGTTCTTGAGATAGTTGGCGAGCACCCCCTCGTTGACGTTGCCGAGCTTGTCCCACATGGTCCGCCCGGCGGGGCCGCGGATTTCTTCCATGATCTGGGCGGCGCGCTCGCGCGGCAGGGTCTTCTGCAGCAGTCGCTCGGTGTTCTCGTAGCTGCCGACGATGTCGCCCGCGCTGCCCATGTTGTCGGCGAAGTCGCGGCACAGCCGCTCCACCAGCTCGGCGCGAACCGGCCCGAGCTGGGCCATTGCCGCCGAGATCTCCTTGATCTCGTCCTCGTGCATCAGGGCGAAGAGGCGGGTGCAGTGCTCCTCGCCGAGTGCCAGCATCAGGATCGCCGCCTTCTGCGGCCCGGTGAGCAGGCGGTAGCTGTCGGGTTTCAGCAGCTCAGCCATTTTCGCGCAGCATCCAACCGCGGAGGATCGCCAGCGTCTGATCCGGGTGCTTGTCCGCCAGTTCCGCCAGTCGCCTTATCGAGGAGGCGCGCAATTGGCCCTCGATCTGCGCCAGGCTGACCATGCTTTCGTCTTCCAACAGAGCCGGCCCGGCGGCCGGCGGCAGCAGCGCAGCCGGTGCCGGACCATTGATTGCATAGGCCGGCAATGGGGCGGCGAGGGCATCGTCGGGGCGGACGGTTTCCGGCAAAGTTGTGAGCCGCAGGACCATCGGCCGTAGCACCAGCAACAGCGCGAGGACGCAAAGCAGGCCGGTCACCCCGAATTCAGCAAGATGGAGCAGGTCGGCCTTCTCCAACGGCAGCCCGAACATTCCCGCCGGGGTCGGCGAGGGAAGCTCCGACTCGTTGGCGAATTTCATGCCGATCACCTGCACGTCGTCGCCGCGCTTGGCGTCGAAGCCGATCGCCGTCTTCACCAGTGTGGTCAGGCGCGTCAGGTCCTCGGGCGAGGGCGCCTTGGCGGAATCGACCATGACCGCCAGGCTGATGCGGCTGATCTGCGGTTCTTCGTGCACGAGTGTGCGAACGGTTTTGCTGATCTCGTAATTGGTTGTCTCCTCGCGCCGCTTCTCATGCGTGCCGGGACCTTGTGCCGCGGTGGGCGCGTTCGGCAGGTTGTTCTGCACCGAAACGGTCGGCGGCGTCTGGGTGGAATCGTTCTGGTCGGTGACGCTCTGTTCGCTGCGCGGCACCTGGCCGTCGGGATCGAATTTCTCGTCGGTCTCGTGGATCTGGTCGAAATTCATCTGCACGGAGGCCTCGGCTCGGACATGTCCGGGACCGAGGGTCTTCTCCAACATCTCCTCGACCGCGCGGGCCAGCCGGAGCTCGGTCGCCCGGCGGATCTCGTCAGCCGACATGGCCGCGGCTTCCGGGGTGAGCGGCTCGCCGGCACGGGCCAGCAGGTCACCGCGCGAATCGACGATGGCAATGTTCTGCGGCTTGAGGCCCGGCACGGCAGCGGCGACAAGATTGAGGATCGCCTGTACGCCCTGGCGATCGAGACGTTCGGCGCCGACCATTGTCAGCAGCACGCTGGCCTGGGCGGTGTCCTGATCGCGCTCGAAGGCGGCGCGCTGCGGCAGCACCAAATGCACGCGGGCGGCGCGGACGCCGTCGATAGCCTGGATGGTACGCGACAGCTCGCCCTCCAGCGCGCGGGTCTCGTCGATCCGCTGCTGGAAATCGGTCATTCCCAGCGCATCGGTGTGGTCGAAAATCTCGTAGCCGACGCTGCCGCCGGACGGCAGTCCCTGCTCGGCCGCCAGCACGCGTGCCCGCGCCACCTGATCGGCGGGCACCATGATCTCGGCGCCCGACGCGGCTAGGCGATAGGGGATATGGGCGCGAGTGAGCTGGTCCACGATCTGCCCGGAATCGCGCAGGTCGAGATCGCCGTACAGCAGCGCCATCGGCTGGGCGGTGCCGTTCAGCATCAGCACCGTCAGGACCGCAAGCGTGCCGAGGCCGACCGCGGCCAGCGCGGCCAAGCGGGCAACACCGAGCGCCTGCAATCCGGCGATCAGGGGCTTCATGGCGCTCGCTGCCCCCAAGGCAGCCGATTCTGCATACGGGAGGGCTCCGGACCGGCCGATTTCGGCCGTGCTGGAAGCTTGGAGGCATTGGCTTACTGCAGGGTTAATGCTGGTCAGCGGTAAGTGGCCGGAGGGTTCTGCGGCAATGCTGCCGGTCGAGGAATGTTGCGGTTGCTGGGTTGTGAAGCGTCTTTTTCCTCGGCCCGGTCTCTCGGTGGCTTCTCGCCAGCCGCCAAGTCGTTGGTGGGAAGGAATGAGCGGAGGTCACGGTCAAGGTCACTCGGAGTTACGCCGAGGCCCGACGGAGTTTCAGGGAAATGTTCGTTGGAGACGAGTCAGTCAACCGCCGGCGCAAAGCGCACGAATTTAGCTCAGGGCAACTCCGTCGGGCCTCGGTGTAACTCCGTGTGACCTTGACTGTGACCTCCAGTTTGCGAGTTGGTGCCAGCCGAGCTGGGGAAACGGGTTTCGATCACCAATTTGGACCGGACCATGGACTTCGGCACAGCGGCGGTCCGAACGCGATAACCCCTTGCCAGAGTCCACCATGCCCGCCTAAAGTTCCAGTGTGGCGGTCGGACCGTCTCACACTCACTGCGACTATCACGCCACGAGCTAGATCGGACGCTCCGCGGGGATGGCAGACCACGCAAGCCTCGCGGTATCGCCGCGGCGCTTCGAGGTGGGTAATGTCAGAAGCCCAGAGTGAGTGGATCGGGCGTGTTCTCGGGTTTGTTGCCGGGGCCGGTCGGAGCGGGGGAGCGGAGGCGGCCGCGCCGTCAGCGGAAAGCGAGATCTCCAGGCTGCGCGCTGCCATGCCAGCGCTGGGCCAGCGCGTTCGTCAGGCGATCCAGAATGCGCCGCAGCGACAGGATGCGCTCGTCGCCGCGCTGCGCGCGCTCCAGCAGGCGCTTGGCAACGACGACGCCACCGCTGCGCGCAAACTGCTGACCGCACTTACGGGCACGATCGACCGCCTCGCTCCGGTCACCGCGAACGGAGGCGCACTGCCGGCCACGGGGACGCTGTCGGTCTGGCAGACGGCCAAGGACTCGATCGACGACCAACTTCGCCAGCTTGGCGATCGCCTCCGCAAGTTAGGCATTCCGGCACTGAACGACCTCGCAACAGACGTTGAGCGGCTGTTTGAGGGTGTCCGCGTCACTATGATCGGCGCGCTCATGTCATTCGACCAGGCCAGCCCCGACACACGCACGCAGGCGCGTGACGCCGCGATGAAAGCGGTGGCGGACACCCGGAGCTGGCTCGAGAAGGACAAGCGGGTGACGGCGGTCGAGGCGAATGGCTTCGGTGTGCCCGTGCCGGCCCGCAATGTTATGGGCGCGGCGTTGCGGGAACTGGAGCGTAAACTTGCGGCGTCCAACTAATCACAAATCACAGGAGGATTCATGGGTACCTCCACCCAGCTGCCGGCTGACGTCATCAACGACGACCAGCGTGCCAATGCCGCAAGATTCCTGGAGACTTTGAGCCTGCTGGAGACGGTGAACCGCCTGCTGGTGGCGTTCAATTTTGAGCCCTTGACAACCGTGCGCCCGCAGCAACCCACGGCAACGCCGGTCCAGCCGGCGATGGTCCAGCCGGCGATGGTCCAGCCGGCGATGGTCCAGCCGGCGATGGTGCAGCCAACGACGGTGCCGACCCCACCGATCCCACCGATCCAGCCGATCGCGACTGTGCCGGTCAGGACTCCGGTGGCGAGAAACCGAGTTGCCGGCCCGCAAGCGGGCGCGAGGCACACCGGCGCGGCGGTTGGCGCGATGGGGGCCAAGCAGGTTGGCAGGCTGCATCTGCAAGGCGGAATGCCGGCCCGGGCGGAGGCTATCGATGACAGGAGCACCCAACTGACGCAAGGCGCTCGGGCGCAGCAGTTCGGCGAAGCGTTGGGGAAGCAGGACTTCGACCGATTGAAGAAGCTTTACTCGGGGACTACGGAAGAGGGAATCACGACAGTTGAAGAGAAGAAGGACCTGCGGCAAAGGGCGCTGAAGAACCCCCAGGCCCTGCTCGCGGACCTGGACTTCGGGTCCATGGTCCTTTCCGAATGCAAGGTGGACGACCTCAAGGACATCGACCTCGAAAAGCTCTTGGGCGACAAGAAGACCGAGGTGCTGGGCGCCGCCGTCCTGAAGCTTGCCACGAAGCCAGGGGACAACCATGACAAGGAGGTCTTCGCTCGTCTGGCCGGCTCGATCCCGGAGCACGCCTGGAACGACAAGCAGGAAGACAACAAGACCCGACTGCAGAGCGGCAAGCGCGGGCTGGCACAAAAAGTGTGCTGCCGGCTGTGGCAGGGGGAGAATTTCGACTCGATCGGCACCCTGATCAGCAAATGCAACATCGATACGCACACGGCCTGGGACAACGGCGACGGCAAGACGGAAGGGGACGCAGTTTACAGCGGCTTCGTGATCCCGATCCAGCATCAGGTCGGGCGCTACATGAAGGAGTCGCACGAGCACCTGACGGGCAAGAAAGCCGACACCAATCCGAAAAAAATGCAGGGAATTGCAGATATCTGCAAGGCGCTCGACACACGGACAGATACTCAGGTGCTGACCAGCTACGGCGCAGTCGAGAAATCCCCTCTCATCAAGGATGAATTCAAGAATGCGCCCGGCACGATCTGGGGTTTCGAGTACGTTCGGATGCCGTACGTGGCTGCCGCGCACGAGGATGCAAAGGCGGGTGCACAGCCAATACGGATGATGGAGCTGTGGGACGCTGTCGGGAAGGCCTTCAACCAGGACACAGCGGACGCGCTGTTGAAGGATCCAGAGGGCACGAGCGAAGCGATTGTCGCCGATGTGCTGAAAATGTACGAGGGTGTCAGGACCGCGGATAAGAGTTCTGCGAGCTTTGTGAAGATGGGCGGTGTCGAAACGAGGATTCCAGAAACCTTGGCGCAGATGAAAGCGCTGGGGGACGACAAATTCAATGCCTTCATGGCCAATTTCAAGGATTCGGCAAAGAAGTTCCTATTGGAATATGTCACCCACATGCCGAAGGTCGAGTTCGTCCGACAGACGAAGGATCCGCAATCCGCCACCGAGAAGATCTCGCTGTCCAACCTGGCCGGAGTTGGCGACTCGAAATTCATGAGCAGCTTCGCCTGCAAGGCGGGACTGTGGTCGGCCAAGGAGCAGAAGCAGCCGGTCTATTATTGCCTAGACGGAATCAACATGGAGGATGTTGTCAATTACAAGAAGCTGCGCAACGAGGCGATCAACGCTTATCTCCAGGCCGGCGGTGCGAGCCGCCCGAAGACGGGCAAATCCGATGACCCGAAGCCGCACCATGAGGTGGTGACGTTCGTCGAGGTGCGTGAAATCCTGAAGAACTGGGACGAATTGAAGGACACAGTCAAGTTCGCGGTAAAGGGTGAGATGCTCCAGGGCGACAAGCTCAAGACATGGCTGGAGGAGTGGCAGGGCAAGCTGAAGGCGGCGGACGAGACGGAGAAGAAGCGGACGGACCTGATGAGAGCGCCGCCGAAGGCGCAGCTTGCGGAGGCAGTCGCCGAGTTCGGAATCGACGTCAAGAACCTTCCGCAGGATCCGGAAGGCGGCAAGATAGCGCTCATTATCGCCAGGAAGGCCGGATATCTACGCAAGGTCAGCCGGACGAAGCCGAAGATACTGTTGCATTACCTGATGAAGAAGTGCCAAGTGCTGGTTGCTTGCGGCATGGTCCCACAATCGCTTCCGGACGCGGCGGCAAAGCTGTATCCGTTCAGCTTGATGAGCAAGGAGCAGGTGAAGGACCCGAGTGAACGGAAGCAGCGCGGCGTTCCGGAACGCAAGGAAGACGTGGAAAACGATGTCAAGGCGCTGGAAGCGCAAATCAACAGCGACGGCTGCTTCAAGGACTTCCAGGATCCTTTCAGGACAGCGCTCGTCCTGCCGCTGAGGACACTTCTCGCGGAGTGGAACTGAAAGAGAAGCGGGCGCGTCCGGCTGGAAAGGTTCTGATTCGCCGGACTGACCGGCGGAGGCCAAAGCCCCGAGGGACCGGCGGTTCCGCGCATCGCCGGCGGCAGGCGGCCGACATAAATATCGGTGCCAAGCTGAAATTCAAACCGAGGCAGTACCGGCGCGGCGGCGAAATTGCGGCCCTGGCGGGGGACGCGTAGTCTGGGAAGACGCGCGGCCGTGGACGCCTGAGCTGCCGTGTCAATCAGCGAGAGAGGGAGGAAGGCAAGCATGAAGCGAGGCGCTTGGAAACTGGCGGCACTGCTGCTTGGCCTGGCAGTGATGCCGGTGATGCACGTGAAAATCGCACTCGCCGAGACGGTAACCATCGCCCATTCCACGTGGGTGGGCTACGGGCCGCTCTACATCGCGCGCGACGAGGGTATCTTCAAGAAGAACGGGGTCGATGTCGATCTGATCCTGATGGAAGATCCGAAAGAGCGCTTCCCGGCAATGATGGCGGATCGCATCCAAATGATCGCCAGCACGGTCGATACCGCGCTACTGTATATGAAAAAGCCGACCGATTTCCAGTACGTGGTGGCGATCGACGATTCCGATGGGGGCGACGGGATCGTGGCGAAGAAGGACATCACGAGCATCGCCGATCTCAAGGGCAAGAAGGTGGCCGTCGATGACGGCTCGGTTTCGGACTTCTACCTGAACGTGCTGCTGGGCAAGGCGGGGCTGAAGGAATCCGAGCTGCAGACGGTGAATATGACGGCAGCTGATGCGGGGAGTGCCTTCGTTGCCGGGCGGGTCGATGCGGCGGTGACCTGGCAGCCGTGGTTGAGCCGCGGTGAGGCGACCGATTTCGGCCACCTGTTGACCGATAGTTCGAAGACGCCGGGATTGATCACCGACGTACTGATTGCGAAGACCGACTGGGTCAAGGCCCATCAGAAGGAGGTCGCAGCGATCGTGAAGTCTTGGTACGAGGCGGTCGCCTTCTACGAGCAGCATCCGGACAAGGCGATCCCGATCATGGCCAAAGGCGTCGGCGGCTGGCTGAAAGATCCGAAGGCCTTCAAGGCGACGCTGTCGGGCATCAAGTTCTATGACGAAGCCGCCAACAAGGCGTTCTTCGGCACTGCGGACAAGCCCGGACCGCTCACCAACACGGTGCAGCAGGCGATCGACATCTGGGGCAGCCACGGCCGGCTGCAGGTCAAGCCGACGCCGGCCCAGTTGATCGACTACAGCTTCGTCAACCAGTGATGGCGTCGTTCCTAGACGCTTACGTCGCGCCGAAGAAAGAGATCCCCCGCCGTGCTTATCTGACAGTAAGCACGGCGGTCGGGGCGAGCATCCTGGTGCTTTGGTGCGTGCTGTCGTACGGCCGGCTGGTGCGGCCGGATTTCCTGCCCACTCCGGACGAGGTGGTGTCGGCCGCAGTCGCCGGACTGAACGACGGATCGTTGCTCGTCAACACCGGCGTCAGCGTGACCGAGATCATGTCGGGCTTCGTGATCGCCTCGATCCTTTCGGTACCGCTGGGAATCCTGATGGGCAGCTTCAAGATCGTCGAGGCGGCGATCGAGCCGGTGACCAATTTCGTCCGTTACCTGCCGGTCTCGGCGCTGATCCCACTGCTGATCCTGTGGGTCGGTATCGGCATGTCGGAGAAGATCACGGTTATCTTCATCGGCACATTCTTCCAGCAGCTGATCCTGATCGCCGATGTCTCGCGGGGGGTCTCGCAGGACCTGTTGGATGTGTCGTACACACTGGGGGCGACGCGGCGGACGGTGGTGGCGCGCGTGCTGATTCCGGCCACCATGCCGGGGGTGATGGACACGCTGCGGGTGACGCTGGGGTGGGCCTGGACCTATCTTGTGGTGGCCGAGCTGGTGGCGGCGAACAAGGGACTTGGCTATTTCATCCTGAACTCGATGCGCGGGCTGTTCACCGATCAGATATTCCTGGGAATCATGGTGATCGGCCTGTTGGGGCTACTGACCGACCAGGTGTTCAAGACATTGCGCAATTGGCTGCTGCCCTGGGCGGCCGTGGCGTGAGGCTGGCGACCGCGTCGGATGCTCGCGCGCGTGCGGCAAAGCTGCGTATTCAGGATGTGGCGCTGCGGTTCACGCCGCGGTCGGGCGCGCCGGTTACCGCGCTGGAGAATGTGTCGCTTGACGTGGGTGGCAACGAGTTCTCGGTGATTGTCGGGCCATCTGGCTGCGGCAAGACGAGCTTGCTGCGGCTGGTGGCCGGGCTGATCGAACCGACCGAGGGAGGGATCTGGCTGGACGACCGGCGGGTGACCGGGCCCGGCCGCGACCGCGGCATGGTGTTCCAGTCCTATACGCTATTCCCTTGGCTGACGGTGCAGCAGAACGTGGAGTTCGGACTCAAGGTGAGTGGCGTGCCGCCGGCCGAGAGGCGCGACATCGCGGCGAAGTTCATCGCGCAGGTTGGCCTGGATGGCTTCGAGCGGCATTACCCGAAGCAGCTCTCGGGGGGGATGATGCAGCGGGTGGCACTGGCCCGCGCGCTGGCGAACGATCCGGCGGTGCTGCTGATGGACGAGCCGTTCGGCGCGCTGGACAGCCAGACCCGCTCGCTGATGCAGGAGCTGCTGCTCGAGATCTGGCAGCGGGCGAGCAAGACAGTGCTGTTCATTACACATGATATCGACGAGTCGATCCTGCTCGGCGATCGAGTGCATGTGATGACGGCGCGGCCGGGGCGGATCAAGGAGGTGGTGGAGATCGACCTGCCGCGGCCGCGCAGCGTCGAGGTGCTGACCAGCGAAGCGTTCATGGCGTTGAAGCGGCGCATCATGCGCTCGATCCACGAGGAGGCGGTGCGGAGCTTTGCCGGGACGGAGTGACACAGCGGGCTGCCTGATATTATGAGCGCTCATCGACGCACGTTCGGGGAACCCCGCGTTCCGGGCGAAGCGTGAAGCGAGAGGGAAGGGACCCAAGATGGCGAGCATGTCGCAGCGTGTACCCGGACGGCGCTGGACGATTGGAGTACTGCTTGGGGTAGGCATACTTATCAACTACTTCGATCGGATCAACATCTCGGTCGCGGCGCCGCAATTGCAACGTGAGTTCAATCTTTCCCCGGAAGAGCTGGGGATCCTTTTCAGTGCTTTCTTCTGGTCTTACTCGCTGCTGCAAGTTCCGGGCGGCATGGTGCTTGACCGGTTCGGCGTCACCTTCGTTGGACGGTGGGGGGCATTCTTGTGGTCGGTCGCCTCTGCTGTCACCGCTGTCGCCGGCGGCTTCGGTGGGGTCTTCGCTGCGCGCGTGATGCTGGGAGTGGCCGAAGCCCCTGCTTTCCCTGCCAGCCAGAAAGCGACCGGTTACTGGTTTCCGCGCCAGGAGCGCGCGCGCTCGACCGCCATTTTCGACTCGGCGGCGAAGTTTTCCAATGTCATCGGCGTGCCGCTGGTCGCATTCGTCATCGTCCGATACGGCTGGCGCTGGGGCTTTGGGATCACGGCCGTTCTGAGCTTCGCCTATTTTGTCGCTTATTGGCTGATCTATCGCGACCCAAGCCAGGACGCCCGCCTGAGCA
>Ga0335074_10006894_pt1 | contig 15782 bp, 9 predicted proteins | sample Lox_Sample_23_FD_206715 | JGI IMG/M metagenome (GOLD analysis project Ga0335074, IMG submission 206715) | Soil microbial communities from Loxahatchee National Wildlife Refuge, Florida, United States - Lox_Sample_2.3 | ecosystem: Environmental > Terrestrial > Soil > Wetlands | place: USA: Florida... | reverse complement strand
GGCCAGGATAAGCGCGCAGCCCTGCCGCTCCACCTGTGCGACGTGCGTGCTGCCGTCCTCCTCGTAGCGCCAGGGGCTCGTAAAGCCGAGCCGGTTCATGTAAAAGCGGAGCGAGGCCTTAACATCCTTTACGTGCAGGACAGGGCGCGCGAACCAGTCTGTCATAGGCCGCGAGCAGCTCAGAGCGCCGGCGTGTCGATTGAAGGGAGTGCCTGTCGAATTGTAAAGACAGGACACGCCGCCCTTGCGAGCAGTTGATAAGCCAAGCTGGTGTGACGGTGCCGGCCCAAGGTCGATTCTATGTGCACGCCCATAACGATGAGTCCGGCGAGTTGGCTTGATGCACGCTCAACGATCTGATTGATCTCCCTCCCGTGTTCCAGATGGAATGCGCGCGAGCACCACTTCGAATATAGCGGCTCGGAAATTACACGGCCTAACATGCCGCAATATTCATCTACAATCTTATGCTGCAGATCGGGATTTCCCTCGGCTGTTTCCGGCATGAGCTGACAGACATCTACCGGGACCTGGAAGTACTCTGCGAACAGGAGTGCATAAGGAGCAGCCAGAGCGGCTTGCTGAGTAAAGTCGGAAACATATAATATTTCCTTTGGCTGCAGCTTCAAATCAATTCCAGCGAGGACGTGGGCTCCCACGGTCATGACCGGACAACCGGCTGACAAAAGGATCTTCTCTGTGTTCGATCCAATGAGAAGATGCGCAAGGCCCCAATGCATTCCGTGAACACCTAGGACGAGGAGATCCGCGTTATAAAATGAGACCGCCTTCAGAATCATTTCAGCGGGGGGTCCATCGTCCACGTGCGTCTGTACGTTGAGCCCGGTGCGGCGTACGCCCGAAGCAAACGCATCCAATCGTTCTTGAGCTTCTTTTCGTGTTACGCAGGGGCTCTCCAAGAGTAACTCCGCCTCCATTGCAGGTGCAGACAATTGCACTACGTGGAGCATGATGATGGTCGCCTGAAAGTGGTGTGCGACCGCCACGGCATAATCAAGCGCGAGACGCGAGCTTTGGAGAAAATCAGTCGCAAAAAGAATTTTGTTTATCGTCAACTTACTTTCCATCAGATCTTCCTTCCAACTCGCACTCAAAGCGTTCGTTTAGCGCATCGGATTCGTTCACGCCAGCTCAGGGGTTGTGATCCGCCGTCCTGATTCCCATGACGGTCCGATATCGCGCCATGACCGCAGCCGCCTTTGTTTCCTCGCCTTCGCTTCGGTATGCCTGGGTTAACAGCAAAATCGCTTTTTGCAAGAGTGGATCGAGTTCGAGCGCGCGCTCCAGATGAGGGATCGCCTCCGGCCGCTGATTGTTGTCGAGTAGTGCAGTTGCGAGGTTCACCTCGTAGGGTGCATAGTTTGGCCGCTGCGAGAGCGCCTGGCTGAAGCGTTTGCTCGCCTCGCTCGGCTCTTTAGCGATCAAGAGAATACTTCCGAGAGCGGTCAAGACAGCCGGATCATCCTGGACCTCTTTCAATCGGTTGAGCATACGATACCCGCGAATCACCTGCGCGGAATCGTGGTTCTCGATACCGACCGTGACGAGAGCGAGCGCCAGGTTCCGGTCGCGTAATTCCGGATCCGGCTCGCGCCATGCAACCAACTCTCCGGCGCCAGCGGTCGATTCCGTCTGGTCCGGATGCCGGCTGATCCGGTGATCTGTGAATGCGGTATGTCCTCCATCTTTCGCAGGCCGCTGCGGCATGTGACAGCCTATGCAATTTGGCAAAGCAGCATGTTTTGCCGGAAGTACCGCAAGGTGACAAGTCAGACAGCGCTGCCGGAAATAATCCTCAGGCTGGCTTGGTTGTTCGTGCGGATCATGGCAGGTGCCGCACCAGAGCTTTGCGCCGCTGCGCCGTTTGCAGGTGCTGAGCGCAAGTTGCTCCGCTTGGCTGATCACCTTTACTGTGTCTTCTGGCCCATGTGCAGCGACGTACACGGTGTAGCTCTGCTCTAACGTCTGGCCCGGCTGGAAGTCGGGGATCGCCCTGCCTGGATTTGGTATGCGAATCTCGCCGGCAAGATGACACTGCTCGCAAATGCTATCGCGCGCCGCTTCGGGCAGCTTGGCCGGATTCAGCACAGTGCCGCGAACCGGATTCCTGAGGTGGGCCTCTGTGTTTCCATGGCAACGCTCACAAGTAATGCCTGTGGCGGTAAACGGCGGGCTCAAGTACGTGTTCAGCGTCTCCGGAACGGGCCGCGCCCCGCCGGAATGGCAGGCCAGGCACTCCGCTGTCACGGGACGTGTGAAGTCCGGAGCCGGATCTTGCTCGAACCCCGGCGCGACATCCCATTGCCGCCGTTTCGAGTAATAAGAAATGGGCGATTGGAAGAGATGATCCCCGACTTGCGCCAGATACCCGAACGCATGTTCGCCGGAACCCACTACGTATTGAAACCTCATCGATTCGGATTCGCCTTTGCGTGTCCAGGTCTGGATGATTCCGTTCTCGCTATTGCGAATCGTAAATCGAGTCTGGGAGAACGGGTGATCGAAGGCGCCTTCAGGTTGGGCGCCTTCGATGGAAAGAGAACGCGCCATCGGCGTCTGGGCGAATCCGGCGGCTTCTTTCGGATGGCACAACGCGCAGGTGGTGCATACTGCGCTCGCGGGGAACAAGACTACCAGCGCCAATAATAGCCGCAAGACAGAGGCTAACAAAGTCCGCGGCAATCGACAAAATTGTCTTGTAGCGATGACCATAGGGGCATATACTACTGCCAAGTAGCTTTTCGCTTGCGCGAAGAAGCATCTCCTTCGCGCGCTTCAGCTTGAAGGGGACAAATGAACAACTATTCTAAGCTCCGGCTCGCCGGAAGAATCCGAACTACGACGCTTGCTATTTGCTTAGCGGCTTTGTCATCGACACTGTTCGTTGGTCCTGCCAACGGCCAGGTCTTGCAAGGAATCAATGGGACCGTAACGGATGCCACAGGAGCTGTCGTTCCGAATGCGACAGTAACCGCCACCAACGATGCGACCGGTGTGTCCAAAACTGCCGTGACCAGCTCGGCGGGGACCTATGAGTTCAATGACCTGATTCCCGGTACCTACACAGTGAAGGCGGAAGCACCCGGGTTTCAGACCTCGGTACATAACGGGGTGGGCGTGGAAACAACGAGAATTTCGACGGTAAATGCGGTGCTACAGCCGGGCGAAACGACCCAGACGGTGAACGTTACCGAGAGTGCGATCGCAATTGACACCACGCAGCCACAGCTCGGTACGACGATCGAAAACAAGGTGGTGCAGGAACTGCCTCTACAACTCGATTCTGGTGACAGCCGCGGCCGTCAGATCCAGAGCTTCATCTTTTTGGCGCCGGGCGTTACCGGCAGCACCTTCAGCTATCGCGTCAACGGCGGCGTTGATTTCGAAAGCGAAGTGGTGTTCAACGGCATTCCCATGGCGCAATCGGAAACGCAAGGATTCCAGACCATCTGGAATCCTCCGTTTGAACTCGTCAACCAGTACAACGTGCTGCGCTCGACATTTTCGGCTCAGTACGGCTTGGCTCAAGGCGTCATCACGTACAACACCCGCTCCGGAACGAACAGTCTGCACGGCGACGGTTTTGAGATCATCCGCAACAACTTCTTTGACGCGAGGGGCGCGTACAACCCCACTGTTCCGATCGACAAGGAAAACAACTACGGATTCACGGTCAGCGGCCCCGTGTTCATCCCCAAACTTTACAACGGAAAGAATCGCACGTTTTTCACCTTGTCGATGGAGTGGTACCGGCGGACCCAACTCCAGACCGGCAACGTCTCGCTGCCCACGGCAGCAGAAAAGGCCGGCGACTTCAGTGGTCTGGGCACCCAGATCTGGAATCCGATAGGCAGCGGCTGCACAGCGAACGGAAACACGCCGGGCACGCAATTTCGCGGAAACGTTATCCCCAGCGTTTGTTTCAGCCCGCTTTCCGCCAGCCTCCTGCAATACTTCCCGAATCCGAGCTTGCCGGGATTCGTGAACAATCAGCCGACGCTACTCGGAGTCTTTCCGACCCGGCAGAGTCCTTGGGGCTATACGATCGATCACAATATTAGCGACAAGCAATCGATTCACTGGACCGAGTGGCGAAACCCGTGGCATTCCTATGCAACTGAAAACGGCGCCACTGCGCTGCCCATAACTAACCCGCTGACTAGCGTAACCTACAACCCGGACCTCGGCACGGTTTTCATCCTCAACTACGCCTATACCGTCAGCCCTCACCTTGTGATGACCGCCGGTGCCAGTTGGTTGGGCGAACTGAACGACCAGATCAGCCAGCGTCCTAATAACATCTCGTTCCCCGCAGCCCCGGGTTCGCCGCAGGTTCCAGCCATCACATTCAGTGGCCCCCTGAGTCCGATTACGGTCGGCTCGCCCTGGATTGAGTCCATTAACCGCAAATTGGGCATTGTCGCCGAGAATAACTGGCAGTGGGTCAAGGGCAAGCACACGTTTAACATCGGCGGGGAGTTTAGAAGGACCTACCAGGACGATAACGAATGTCAGCAGTGCGCCGGCAGCTTAGGTTTCAGCAACGATGAGACCGCCAATCCGGCGAATTTAAGTAACACGGGCAACGCTTTTGCGAGCTTCTTGTTGGGCACGGTGGATAATGCAGCGCGCATCGGCTCGCAGGAGGAGCGGCTGCGGAACAAGGATTTCTCCTTCTACATCCAGGACGATATCAAGCTAACTCCTCGCTTCACTCTCAATGCCGGTGTCCGCTGGGACATTATGGTGCCGTTTACTGCGTTGAACAATCCAATCGTCTACTTCGATTCCAAGATCATCGATCCCCTCACGGGCACGCTGGGCGCCGCGACCAAATTCGGCGATTGCGACGGCTGCGCCGATATTACTCGGGCCGCCATTCATTGGGGCCATGTCAGTCCGCGTCTGGGCGGCTCCTACGAATTGAACGATAAGACCGTGATACAGGGCGGCTTCTCCGAAAACTACCTCGATGGAGGCGCCTACGAATACGGAACTGCGAAGGTGGCTGTGAACTACGGCAACCTGCTGGTCGGATCGTACTCGGCGCCTTCTCTGAATTCGTCAACTCCGGGATTCGGCTCCTGGGATACTCACGTTCTTCCATTCCCGGCACCCGTGCCGTTCAATAATGGTCTCGGAACGGGGACATTCATCAACGCGTTCAATCCGGCCCAGGATGGGTGGGCTCCCTACGTACTTTTGTGGAACATCGGTATCCAACGCGAATTGCCAGGCAACATGTTCCTTTCCGCCGCGTATGCCGGCAACCGCGCCAACCGGCTGCCGTCGCAGTTGAATCCCATTAACCAGCTTCCGGCGCAATTCCTTTCTCAGTATGGCGCCAATCTTGGTTTGCCGTATGCCACTGAGGGACCTATCCTCGGCATCCCGCTGCCGTTTCCGAACTTCCTTTCGATTGAGCCGAACGCTTCGGTATTGCAGGCGCTGCGGCCGTATCCGCAATTTCAGGGCAGCGACGGCGGTATCTTCAACAACTTCGACGATACCGGCTCATCCTTCTATAACGCCCTGCAGCTTTCGCTCGAAAAGAGATACACGAACGGCCTTAGCTTCCTGGTTTCTTACAACCTCTCGAAAATGATGTCAGACACGAATTCGGGGTTTACGTCATTTGCCGCATTGGCTTACAACAAGAACAATCAAGCATCCGAGTGGACCATCGATAACAACGACCAGACGCATATGATCAACATCGCCGCAACGTATGAACTTCCGTTCGGAAAAGGACGAAGATATATGAATCGCGGCGGCGTCGCAAACGCCGTTTTGGGCGGTTGGCAGATCAGTCCAATCTTGACCTACGCGACCGGAACACCGCTTTGGAGCGGCAATCCCGGTGGGTCGGTCTATGTTTCCGGCGATCCGCTTGGAAACCAGTGTGCTCCGTGTAACCGAGCCAACGTTGTTTCCTACAGCAACATGATGCTTTCGTATAACAACGTTTACCAGGGGCTGCCGGTCATCAATAAAGCCGATTTTAGTGACCCCGGCCCATGGGGTTTAGGCAACGCGCCCCGCGTGATCGGGGTTCTCAGAAACCCGTTCCAGTACAACGAGAACATCGCTCTTGCAAAGTATTTCCCGCTGGGAGAGAAGGTCAAACTCAAACTGGAAATGGAGTATTTCAATGTACTCAACCGAGTGGTATTCGGCGGCCCGGACTTGAATTTCGAAGACTCGACCTTCGGCCAAGTGATCAACAGCCAAAACAACAGTCCGAGGCAAGGCGAAGCCTTCTTAGGCATCGACTGGTAGCAGGCGCTTGAGTTATGTCTGGGCTGCGGGTCTATTCCGCAGCCCCTCGTCTTTCGTGCGGCAGGTTATTGCGCGCTATCGGTGGAATGCGCGGCCGTGAGCTTGGTGTAGCGTTCAATCTCCAGCCGCGCCTTCTCGGTTAGCCCGCGTTTACGATACACCTGGGCGAGTACGAAGTGAGTAGGCGCGTCGTTAGGCGCGAATTCAACGCTCTTTTCAAGTTCTGCCTCGGCCTGATCGAGTTTGTTGAGATGCAGATAAGCTTTGCCTAACTCGCGATGAACGCGGACGTCCTGCGGCGCGATAGCGAGAGCCTGCTGGAGATAGGGCAGCGCTTCTAAGGAACGATCGTTCGTCACTAACAGGGCGCCCAGATCGAGATAGGGGCCGGAATCTTGATTGGCGCTGCCGCTCTGCCAGTAAATAGCATTGTGGTAAGCGGCAATGGCTTCGTCCGTGCGGCCTAAGGCTTCAAGCGCCAGGCCGAGATTATCTTCCGCTTTGACGCTCTTGGGCTCGGACTCAAGACAGCGCATAAAAATCTTCACCGCCTCATCGAATCGGTTCTCGTTGTATTTCGTTCGCCCGAGATAATAAAGCGCCTGCCAGTTAGCGGGATCCCATTCGACCGACTTCGTAAACCACGTGTCGGCATCCGAATAATCATGCAAAATAACATAGTCGCCACCAACAACTTCCAAATCGTGAGCTGTGGGGCGGCGGTATCTTGCGGCTTCGGTGTATTCCGCAAGCGACGCCTTCGCGTCTTGCTTCTTGAACAAAATGTAGCCGAGCAGATAGTGGCCGTCGGCGGAATTTTTGTGTAAGTCCAGATAGCGGCGCGTCACCTGCTCGGCGCTGGAAAGTTGACCTGACTCAACTAGAGAACGCGCTTCAGACAGAGGATCGTCGGGTGCCGAATGGTTTCCGCTGAGTCGGAGATAGCGATCCTGCTCGCTCCGGGCTTGCTCGGTCATCCCGAGTTTCTGGTAGGCTTGCGCCAGCAGAAAGTGCGCCGGTCCACTCTGCGGATCTAGACGAATGGCCGTTTCTAGCTCGGTGCGCGCGGCTTCGGGCTGTTTGAGATCCAAGTAGGCTTTGCCGAGCTGCCGGTGAAGCTGCGGCTGATCCGGAGCAAGCTGTGCCGCTTTGATCAGGAACGGCAAGGCTTGCGCGGCCTCGCTCGCTTCCGTAAGCAGCGTGCCAAGGGCAGCATAAGGGTCCGGATCTGCCGGGCTCGAGCTGGCATCCAGAGCTACCGCAGCCCGGTATGCTGCCAAAGCGTCTTCGGGGCGCCCAAGTTGCTCGTAAGCCCGCCCGAGGTTTGTGTGCGCCTTGATGTTCCTGGAATCCAGCGCGAGGGATTGCCTGAAAAACGATGCTGCTTCTTCGAAGCGCCTCTCGTTGTATTTCGTGCGGCCGAGCAGATACAAAGCGAGCGCGTTCTTGTTACCCGACTCTATGGATCTGGTAAGCCACTCATCGGCTAATGCATAGTTTTCGAGCAGGAAGTAATCGCACCCCATCACCTCGAATTCGGGAGCACCGAGCGGGCGAATGCGGCCAGCGGACATGTACTCGGCCAGCGAGGATTTCGGGTCATTCCGTTTGAACAAGATGTAGCCGAGCAACTCGTGAGCGTCTGCCGAGGCGTCGTGCGACAAAAGAAACTGGCGAACAGTTTGCTCGGCCTCCTGGAGATTTCCGGCGGCAAATAACCTTCTCGCCTCTATCAACTGAGGATCGTTTGATTCAGCGGGTAAGTCCTGTGCGGGAGTCAGGCCCGGAATCAGCACCATAGCGCCGAGAAGTATTCGGCAGAGAAACATAGGGCGACTTACTCGGGCCTCGTCGATAATGGCGGTCGCGTTCAAGGTTTTTCGGGTTCCTCAACCACGATATATCGATTCATTGGCAAAGAGTCGAGCACTTGGACCGTTCCGCTTGGCCACTGCACGCTCATATGATCTATCTTGGTACAGGATCCGAGCCCGAAATGAATGCGCGGGTCATTGCGTGATATGTAACTGCCGCCATTGCGCTCCTCTTCAAATTGTTTTTGGCCGCATGCCTCAACAGTCACTTTGGCGCCGATCGCGTCGCGGTTGCTTCGCGTGCCGCGGAGGGTAACGCCGACCCAGGTGTTCCGGCTGGCAGTATCATTTCTCAATAAGACGGGGTTGCCGGAGATGGGAAGTACGACCAAATCCATTTTGCCGTCGTTACCGAAATCGGCTGCCGCCCCGCCTCTATATGAATTATTTGGAACGCCTGGGAATGAGTAGCTAATGGACGTATGATCGCCGGCACTGTGGAAGATAGTTATAGGTTCGAAGTAATCCTTGTCGGTCGGATAGACGTGGCCGTTCGCGCTCCAGAAATCGCGATTGCCGGAATTAGAAAAATCCGTTAAGCCGCACGCCCAGCCCAGAAACTTCGAGGTTACAGTCGCGATCCCGGCTGTCGCTGCAACCTCTTCGAAAGTTCCTGACTTGCCCTGACGGAAAAGTGGGAAATAATCCTTGTTGAACGTGGTCGTGAGTACATCGAGACGGCCGCTCCTGCCGTATTCGCCAACAGCGATTCCCATGTTCGATTGGACCCGCCCATCGGCGTTGTAAGCCAAGCCGCGGTCCAGCGCCGCCTCTTTGAAGGTGAAGTTGCCATTGTTCAGAAACAGGAGATTCGGGTCGGAGTCGTTAGCGACCAAAATATCGAGTTTCCCGTCGCCGTTAAAGTCCCCGGTCACGGCAGTGAAGCCGTGTGCTGGCGGTACGGCGGCGATGCCCGAACTTTGCGTCACGTCGGTAAATGTTTCGTTGCCGTTGTTCCGGTACAGCCGTGATCTTGCGCCGGGCAGACCGATGGGGCCGCAGAACGTGCGTTGTCCGAAGTAGTCACAGACGGGCGCCGGTTCGGCGAATGACATCCCGTGAAGGTCGATGTAGCCAGTGATGAAAAGATCGAGCTTTCCATCGTTGTCAAAATCCCCGAATGCGCTGCCGGTGTGCCATTCCGGGTTTTGCGGCAATCCGGCCTGCTTTCCAATCTCGGTAAATGTGCCGTTGCCGTTGTTTCTGTAAAGCAGATCCACACCGATATTTGTAATCAGAATATCCGTGAAGCCGTCGTTGTCGAAATCCGCCGCGTTGGCGCCGGTGCCCCAGTAGGGGTCTGACAAGCCAGCTTTCCGGGTCACATCTTCAAATTGTCCGTTCCCAAGATTGTGGAAGAGGTAAACGGACCCGGAAGCAGCCTCCGGTCTCTTACCCGCCAGGATCTCGCGAAGCTGCGGCATCGTTCCCCCGTTTACGATGAGCAGGTCGGGAAGGCCGTCGTTATCGTAGTCGAGCCAGGCGGCTCCGCTGCCGTTCGCCTCCGGTATCCAGCGTTTTTCCGGTCCGCCACAGCGCATGTTCGCGTGAATACCGGCTTGGGCCGCGATGTCCGTGAACGCAAGGTTCTCCTCGCTCGATGCAACCAATGCTACTCCCGACGCCAGCAATGCGACTGCGATGAAAACCACGCTTGGAGTATTCAAACTGCTCATTATCGGCTAACAGGCCGGCACAGGGCGGAGCCGCCCCGATCCATCTAGGTAAATGCCGGCGGGCCGCTCCGTTGTGCCGGCGGCTACTTTGAAGCCGCGCCGCTCACGACGCACTATAGTAAATCCATGGCAGTTCGTTTTGCCGCCGCTGTCGCTATTCTGGGTGCTGTGTTGGGCAGCACCGCCGTGCATGCTCAATCGGCGGGGTATGACCGTGTGGAATCACTCTACCAGGATGCCAAGTCAGCCGAACAGGCCGGCGATTTGGCCTCAGCAATCGCGAAATACGAGGAGATCCTGAAGATCGCACCGGAGCTGGGCCCGGCGTACAACAACTTGGGAGCGGTCTATTTCAAGCAGGGGCAGTACGAGCGGGCGGTCACGGTGTTGGAACGTGGCTTAAAGGTGGACCCCAAGATGACGTCGGCCTCGGCGCTGCTTGGCATGGCGTTCTTCCAGATGGGCGAGTACGCGAAAGCGAGGCCGAGGCTTGAAGCCGTGGTAGCGGCGAATCCGAACGACGATAAGGCTGAGTTTCTTCTGGTCAACGATCTGACGAAGCTTGGCGATTTTCATGCCGCGGCTACGCACCTGGAAAAACTCGCCAAGAGAGCGCCGGAAAACCAACAGGTCTGGTATCAGCTCGCGAGGGTTTACATGCAACTATCCGAAGAGGCGTTGGGCAAGGTGAACCAAATCGACCCGAATTCCGTTTGGGCGCACGAGATCTCCGCCGAGCTCATGGAGAGCATGAAGAACTATGACGGGGCGATTCTGGAGTGGAAGAAAGCCGAGGAAGCCGCGCCGCGCCAACCGGGAGTGCACTACAAGCTCGGCGATCTCTATTGGAGCCTTTCGCAGTGGGACAACGCGACCGCGCAATTCGAGCAGGAGATGGCCATTGACCCCGGCAACTGTAGAGTGCAGTGGAAACTCGGCGACGTCCTGCTGCAAAAGAGCGTGCAGCCGGAGGAGGCGCTGGCGCGCATGGATAAGGCATTAGCTGGGTGTCCCAACCTGGTAGAGGCGCGCGCGGATCGCGGCCGGTTGCTGCTGCGTTTGCATCGTGAGGAGGAAGCCATCACGGAGCTGCGAGCCGCGGAAAAATCGAACCCAACCGAACCGAGCACCCATTTCCTGCTGGCGCAGGCATACCGGGCGACCGGCAACACGCAACAGGCGCAGGCGGAGATGAAGTCTTTCACCGAACTCGAAGAGAAGGCGCGCGCGGCGGCGGCGGAACGGGCGCACGAAGTCATCAGCAACAACCAATCGGCGCATTAGCGGAGCGAGAAACTATGTTGCAGGATCTGCGGTACGGGTTGCGTTTCCTGGCTAAGAATCGAGCCTTCACAGCCATGGCGGCCTTGACTTTGGCGCTCGGGATCGGCGCCAACACCGCAATGTTCAGCCTGTTTGCCGCCGTGCTCCTCCGCCCGCTGCCCTATCCGAACCCCGAGCAGCTTGTGGGTCTTGGGCAGTGGCGCAATCAGAAAGGGGAAGGCTACATCCAAACGGGTGTCTCAGCGCCCAACATTGCCGACATCGCAAGAGCGGGTGTTTTCAAATATGTAGCCTACTATCGCTGGTCGCGGTTCAACATAACGCAAGGCGACCGGCCGGAGACGATCGACGGCATCAAAGCTTCAGCCGAATTGCTGCCGATGTTCGGCGTTCAGCCGCTGCTCGGCCGGGTGCTGACCGCCGGAGAGATGGAACCTGGACATGATCGCGCGGCAGTCATCGGTTATCGTCTCTGGCAGACACGATATGGCGCCGATCCATCTATCCTCGGCAAGCCCATTGAGCTAAACCAGCAGCGTTACACCATTGTCGGCGTGATGCCGGCCTCCTTCCGCTTCACCTGGGATCAGGAAATGGATGTTTTCGTCCCGCTGGTGTTGACGCCTGAGGAACGTGGCGAGATTGGTCGCGGCACCTCACGGGATCTGCAAACCCAAGCGCGCCTGATGCCGGGCGTGAGCGTTGCCCAAGCGCAGGCCGCCATGAACACGTTGGCCGACACGCTTGGCCGTGAGTATCCAGCCGCGGACAAGGGCTGGGGAATCAAAGTAGAGCCTCTGCACGCCGCTTATCATCGCCACATGCAGAAGCCCTTGTCCATCATGCTGGGCGCGGTGATGTTCGTGCTCCTGATTGCCTGCCTCAACGTATCGAATCTGCTTCTGGCGCGCGCCACCGGCCGAAAACGCGAGATCGCAATCCGCATTGCCATCGGCGCCAGCCGCCCCCGCTTAGTCCAGCAACTGCTGACCGAAAGCCTGCTGCTTGTCGTTTGCGCAGGAGCAATGGGCGTTCTGCTGGCTTATGCCGCGGATCGCCTTCTCACGCTTGCCATGGCTCGCTACGATATCTCGCTGCCGAATGCCAGGATCATCAATCTCGATTGGCGCGTTCTGCTATTCAGCGGAATAATCACCATCGGGGCGGGACTCGTGTTTGGGCTGGCTCCATCCTGGATCACCGCAAATTCTTCGGTGAATGACGCATTGAAAGAAGGCGCAACGAGCACTACCGCCGAGTTGGGCCGGCGTCATCTCCGAAATGCGCTCGTGGTTTGCGAAACAGCGCTGGCGTTGGTGCTGCTGACGGGCGCCGGCCTGCTCCTCCGAACTTTCATTGATCTCGTAAAGGTCGATCTTGGCATTAATCCCGCGAACGTTGTAACGATGGGGATCAGCTTGCCCGAATATAGATATTCGTCGACCGTTCAGCAGGAAGCGTTCTTCCGAACCCTTATGCAGAGGTTCGAGGGTACTCCTGGAGTCAAAAGCGCGGGCGCCGATGGCGGGGGCGCCAACGTTTTCTTCCAACCACAGGGGCAAGCTCCCGCTGCGCCCGGGCAGGAACCCACCGCCGCATTCAAAATCATTACGCCGGACTTTCTCAAGGCCATTGGAACGCACCTGGTGGCGGGGCGCGAGTTCACGGATCAGGATAATGCTCGCGCCGCGCCCGTCGCTATCATCAGCCAAACCGTTTCCCACCGTTACTGGCCAAACGCCAACCCCATCGGCAGCCACGTCACGATTCTTGCCCGAGTCTACTCCGGCGAGCATTCCAGCGCGTCGAAGTCTTTCGAAATCGTGGGAGTGGCGCAAGATGTTCGCAATGACGATCTTTGGCGGCCCGAGCCTGCGATCTACGTGCCCTTTGCGCAAAGTCCGACAGATTCCGCCTTCATAGTTGTCCGGACGGCCGTACCGCCCATGAGCGTTGTGCCGGCACTACGCAGGGCCGTGCGTTCGCTCGATAATGAGCAGCCGGTAAACCGGATTCAGACGATGGACGAAATTGTGTCTCAAACCTACGGCGCTCTTCGATTCCCAGCGACCTTGCTGTGGATCTTTTCAGGACTCGCTCTTGTTCTTTCCGCCGTGGGTTTGTTCGGCGTCATGTCTTACATGGTGACCCGGCGCACGCGCGAGATGGCTCTCCGAATGGCGCTCGGAGCAAGTCACCGGAACGTTCTTGGTCTCGTGCTGCGAGAAGGGATGGGTGTGACCTTGTTTGGTGTCGCTGTGGGTCTGGTGGCCGCTCTGGCGCTGGCCCGCCTCATGACGGAGTACGTCTACGGCATTACCTCCACTGATCCGCTCACACTCACATCGGCGTCGGTGCTTCTGATTGCAGTGGCCCTTTTGGCGAGCTACATTCCAGCTCGCAGAGCGGTCAAAGTCGATCCGTTGGTAGCGCTGCGGTACGAGTAATTTGCGCCTTAACAACGCCAACCTTTTTCTGAACGCGGCAGCTCTTGCCTTGGGGGCCGCAACTTGCTTGGGCGCGTATTCTTCCGAACCGGACCACACCGGCCCGAACTATGCGGGACCGGAGGTTTGCTCCAAATGCCACAAAGATATCGCCGCTTCGCAGATTTCCACGGCAATGGCGAATACCTGGCGCGGTGCGCTTGCGCCGTCTTTGCCTGCGAATTTCGATCAAAAGAAAGTGGAAGGGCCGGATCCCGTCTTTCGATATGAAGTTCGCCGTCTGGCCGAACAATTTGAGTTTTCCGTAATCCCGCCGCATGGCCCCCAAACCGCTTTGCCAGTAGAAGCAATTATCGGAGGCAAACGCCACGGTATGAGTTTTCTTGCACGGATCAGTCAGCTAGACGGTATTCCACTTGAGCGTCCGGCTTTGATAGAAGGACGCTATGCGTATTCTCCGCACGGATCGTTAGTGCTTTCGCCTGGCTTTCTGAATGAGAAGCCATCCGACTTGGAAGACGCGCTCGGCAGAGTCCTCAGCCCGAGTTTTGAGAAGAGATGCCTGACGTGCCATGGGCAACCGGATACATTGGGAGCCGGCAAGCACGGCGGAGTTCGCTGCGAAAGCTGCCACGGGCCGGCCGGCGCGCACGTGAATTCCATGCAGGGGCCAAATCGCCGGCCTGTGATACCGGAGGCCCTCACACCGGCCAAAGCAATGGCAGCGTGTGCACAATGCCACACCGGTCTCAGCAGCGTGAACCACGCCGACCCGCTGCCTGGAGATCTCTTGGTCTCGAGCCAAGTGCCGGCTCTGCGCAACTCCGAATGCTTTATCCAGAGCGGTGAACGCGTGAGTTGCACGGACTGCCATGATCCGCACAAAGACTCGGTGGAGGTCGCCGATACATCCGTAAAGACATGCCTCCGTTGCCACTCCTTCGCAAACGCGCAGCATGCGGCGATCTGTCCCGTAAATGCGGCATCCGAGTGCATCAAGTGCCACATGCCGTCTATCCAATCCAACTCCTTTCGCCTAACGGACCACTGGATTCGTGTGCATCCGGAGCAAGGCATCCAGGTGGGTAAACAGCAGGCGGGTAAACAAAGCGACAATTTGCGCTCGCTCGTTCCGCCCAAACGCGAGTACCTGCAAATCATTGTGGCCGACAATCGTGCGAAGGCCGAAGGCGCCCGCCAGCGGTTGGATAAGGGCGATTCCTTTTACGATGTCGCGCATGATCTTTCTATCGATCCCACCGCGCCCGGCGGAGGATTCATAGGCGCGGTGCAGTTGGCCGAAATGGATCCTCGCCTGGCCGCCGCAGCCGTGCGGTTGGATTATGGAGGGACGACGGCTATTATCGACCAGGGTGAGCGGTGCATCATTCTGCATCGCTTGCCTCGAGATTTTAAATGGGACGCCAACCGCCTTTTTGAAGAGGCCGTTACTTTGAGAGAGCAGGGCAACCGCAAAGGCGCCGTCGAGAAGGATCAGGAGGCTCTCAAAGTGTATCCGTATTTCTTGCGTGCTCTCGTTTTTATGGGAACCACGATGGGAGAAGCCGGCCGCGCCGATCGGGCATCGGAAATTCTCGCGTTCGCCGTACAGTCTTATCCGGAAGACGCATCTGCGCAGTTTGACTTGGCCTTGACGCTTGTCAACGAACCGGCAAAACAGATTATGGCGTTCCGGCGTGCAATAGACCTTGACCCGGAAATGGTTGCCGCTTATGAAAGCCTGGGGGCGGCGCTTGCGTCGGCGGGACAACTATCGAATGCCATTCAAGTCTTCCGTGAGGGGCTTACCGTGGACCCGCTGTGCGCGACGCTCTATTACGATCTTGGCTTGGCTCTAAAGCAGCAGGCCGACACAGCGGGCGCGAAGCATGCATTTTCGGTGGCGTCCAAACTTGATCCACAGATAGCCGCCCGAATCAAATAAGTACCTAGTGTCCCGTCCCGGTGATTGATTTAGCATTGATGCGGCGTTTGGGATCGGTGTAGGTCCAACGGATCGGTCGGGCAGAATTTGTATAAGCGCTGATGTATTTCATGAGTTTGCGGCGGAGGTGGCAACGGAAGTGAATACACCACGGGCGATCACATCGCGCTCGACCTTGGCAAACCAGATCTCGATCTGATTCAGCCACGACGAGTAGGTTGGGGTGAAGTGGAACCGGACCTTGGGGTTAGCTGCT
>Ga0335074_10006893_pt1 | contig 15783 bp, 16 predicted proteins | sample Lox_Sample_23_FD_206715 | JGI IMG/M metagenome (GOLD analysis project Ga0335074, IMG submission 206715) | Soil microbial communities from Loxahatchee National Wildlife Refuge, Florida, United States - Lox_Sample_2.3 | ecosystem: Environmental > Terrestrial > Soil > Wetlands | place: USA... | reverse complement strand
CACGACTGACTCAGTTGCGCGTGGCGCCGTCGGCTCCCTCGGCCGCGGCGAGCGACTGCGCGTACAGCGCATCGAAGTTGACGGGCGGCAACAGCAGCTGCGGAAAGCCGCCCAGCCCGACGAGCTGCGAGACGACGGCGCGCGCGTACGGGAACAGCACGTTCGGGCAGATGCTGCCGACGGCGCGCTTGTACTCGTCGGGTGACAGGTTCTGCATGAGGAAAGCGCCGGCCTGCTTGACCTCGACCAGGAACAACGTCTGCTCGCCCTGCTTGGCCGAGACCGTGACCGTCAGCACCACCTCGCGCAGGTCGGCGCCGACCGGTTGCACGGCGGTGTTCAGATCCAGCGAGATCTGCGGATTCCACTGACCGCCGGCGCGTGGTCCCTCGGGCGCCTCGAAGGAGCAATCCTTCAGGTACACGCCCTGCAGGGCGAGTGCCGAGGCGGATAGGCCGGGCGTCGCGCCGGTCACGGGAGAAGCGGATTCATTGGCCATGCGTCTGTCCTGTTTTGGCGGCTGTTCAGCGGGGGGAGCCCTGCAGCAGCCGGTCGAGCGCGCCGGCCAGCTCCAGTTCGTAGAGGTCGTCCGCGCCCCCCACGTGGTGGGCGCCCACGAATATCTGTGGCACGGTACGCCGGCCGCTGCGCTCAATCATCTGCGCGCGTTGCTCGGGGTGCCGCTCGATATCGATGTCCTCGAACCTTACCCCCTTGCCCGTCAGCAGCTGGCGCGCCTGCTCGCAGTAGGGGCACCAGGAGGTCGTGTACATCAATACCGGCGGCGTCGCGGCGTGCGCGCACGGGCTCGCCGACTCGGGTGGCGTGGAGGGCGCGGGCGGTGATCCGGCCGGCGGCGCGATGGGCGGTGAGGTGACCATGGAAGCGGCCCGGGCGCTCAGCCGCGCGCGAGCGGCAGATTCTCGGAGCGCCAGGCGGCCAGGCCGCCGCGCAGGTTGACGACCTTCGTGAAGCCCTGGCGCGACAGGGTGCGCACGGCGGAGGGAGCCAACGCACCGCGATCGCAGTAGACGATCAACGTGCGCTCCTTGAAGCGCTTGAGGGCATCGCCGGCGGTGGGGATCTGCGCGGCCTCCAGGTGCCTCGCGCCGTTGATATGCCCCTCGGCGTAGGCCTGCGAGGTGCGGATGTCGAGCACGGTGGCGCCCTGGTTCATCAGCCGGATCGCCTCCTGCGGCGCGACGGCGGCGGCGTTCTGCAGGCGCAGCCATGCCTCGTAGAGCAGCACGGCGAGCGCGGTGGCGACCGCGAGCGCCGCGGCCACGCCGTGGTGGCTGAGGTATTGGAGCAAGTGATCCATCGCGGCATGCACACAGGCCGGCTGTGAGCTCGTCATTATAACGGGTCATGCGGCCGCGCTGCCGCGCGGCGCACGCCCCGCCGGGCGGCGGATGCGGGATGGTACGCCCTTGCCCTAGACTTGTGCCCCGATGCGTTGGAGTGCTTCAGCCCGGGCTCATGCGGCCGCAGTGCTGCTCGGGGTGCTGCTGGCCGCGGCGGGCGCATGGCCGCTCGCACGGCCGGCGGGCGCCGCACCGGCTCCGGCGCCGGCGGCGCCGGCCGGCTCCAGGTCCCACGACAGCGCGCGCGCCCGGCCGCGTACCCGCAGTGGCACGCGCCGTGCCCGGGTGCAGCTGCGGGCGCTGGGCGCGCGCATCCGGGCGATGTCGCGCCAGAGCAGCCGCGATGCCGCCGAGCGCGGGCGGCTCACGGCGCAGCTGCGTGTCGCCGAGCTGGCGCTCGGCAAGGCACGCGGCGAGCTGGATGCCACCAATCGCGACGTGGCCGAGCAGGAGGCGCACCGCGCGGCGCTGTCGGCCGAACGGTCGACGGCGACGGGCAGGTTGGCCGCGACGCGCGCCGGGCTCGCGGCCGAGTTGCGCGCGGCGTACCTGCTCGGGGGCGACGCGCCGCTGCGCCTGCTGCTCGATCAGCGCAATCCGCTCGCCGCCGAGCGGCTGATGAGCTACTACGGATACCTCGGCCGCGCGGGAGCGCAGCGCATCGCGCGCATCCAGGGGGACGTGCGGCGGCTGGACACGATCGATGTGAACCTGCAGCGCCAGCAGGCGACGCTGGCGGGGTTGCGGCAGACGCAGCAGCAGGAGCTGCAATCGCTGTCGAGCGCGCAGGCGCAGCGCCAGCAGGTGCTGCTGCGCCTGGCGCAGCGGCTGCAGACCCGCACGCAGCAGCTCGCCCAGCTGCGCGCCCAGCAGGCCGGGCTCGAGCAGCTGCTGGAGCGGCTGAAGCGGGCCGGCCGGAGCAGCGCCGAGCCGCTGGATCTGGTCTCCGCGTTCGGCCGGCTGCGCGGGCAGCTCGCCTGGCCGGTGGCCGGACACCTCGCGGCGCAGTTCGGCCAGACGCGCGCGAGCGGGGTCACCTGGGACGGTGTGGTGATCGATACGGCTCTCGATACGCCGGTGCACGCCGTGTCGGCGGGCCGCGTGGTGTTCGCCGACTGGCTGCCGGGGCTGGGGCTGCTGATCATCATCGATCACGGCAACGGCTACCTCAGCCTGTACGCCCACAATGACCGGCTTCTGCAGCCCGTCGGGGCCGCGGTGAGCGCAGGGGAGGTGATCGCGCAGGCAGGTGACACCGGTGGCCGGGCCACTCCGCAGCTGTATTTCGAGATTCGTCACGCGGGCCGGCCGATCGATCCGCTCCCCTGGTTTCGCAGCCCCGCCCCCTGACCGGTCGCCCGATGCGCGCAATGGGCCCGGCACCTGGGGCATTGTGGGGGGCCGATCTCGGAATCGCTGGCCAATTAGCGACTTCCGTCAAAGACGGCCCACCCGGGTGGCGCGATTCTGGCGTTACCCCAGATTCCAAGGAGCTGCATGACCCATCCCGCACACGGCCGTGCACCGGTCAAGGCCCGGAGAGCCGCGGACTCTCGGACGCCAGCCGACAACCGCACCGTGCAGGGCGGCCGTGCGCAGGACGCGGCGAAAGACCGTGACTCCGGTGCGTCCGGGCAGGGCGCGGCTGCGGCCGCAGAGGGCGGCGGCAAGGGCGGCGGGCAGGGCGGCGGGCAGGGCGGCGGCAAGGGTGGGGGCAAGGCCGGCGTATTCGGCGCGGGCCTGGATCCGCGCCAGTCGAGCAGCGCCTGGACATCGCTCGAGCCCTACGTACAGGTGCTGCGCGCGCTGCTGCCGCGCATCAGCCACCTGAGCGTGTTCAATGCCGGCGGCGAGCTGCACTGGTCCAGCGAGATGGCCGTGGACCCGGAGCTCATGAGCCTCATTCCCGAGACGCTGCGCGCGGCCGAGACCGAGCCGAGCTCGCCGGGCGAGCAGCGCATGGCGGGCCACGAGCAGGCGTACCTGTTCTGGCTGCGGCGCGATGACGGCGTGCCCAATACGGCCCCCTTCGCCGTGGTGGCCATCGGTTGCAGGCCGGGGGGCGCGGAGGGCGATCGGCGCTCCTTTTCGTTCGTGCACGCGCTGGTCAAGCCCGCGATCGAGTGCCTGCGGCGCGAGCTGATGGCGCGCGAAGAGATCCTCACGCTGCACACCTCGCTGCTGGAGCAGGACAGCGACCTGGAGATGCTGCTGTCGGTTTCCGGCAGCGAGAGCAAGCCCGAGGCGGCGGGCGATCTGCGCGCCATCATCGCCAGCGCCACCGAGCACCTGAAGGCCGGTCTGGCGGCGATGGTCATCCCCGAGTACGGCATCGCCCTGGTGCAGCCCTCGGATACCGAGCCGCTGGAGACCACGCTGGTCGCCAAGGTGCACCGGCATCTGCTGTCCATGGCGAAGGCGCGCCGCGCGGCCGTGATCGTCAATCACCTGCAGCCGCAGCCGGGCTCCACGGAGGCCTCGTGCCGCGTGGTGGCCGCGCCGATTCTGCGTGCCGACGGGCATGCCGTCGGCGTGCTGGCGCTGTTTCGCGCCGAATCCTCCGCCGAATTCACGCCGCATCATGCGCGCATGACCGATCTGCTCGCGCGCCGCGTCGCCTCCATCATCGCGCACAGCTACGACGGGCTCACGGGCCTGCTGACGCGGCCGGCATTCGAGCAGCGCATGCGCCGGGTGCTCGAGGAAAGCGCCGGTGCGAGCTCGCAGACGCATTGGAGCGCGCTGTACATCGACATCAACCGCCTGCACCTGATCAACGACAATTGCGGCATGCACGTGGGCGATCGTGTCATCGCGCATCTCGGGGAGCTGATCCGCGGCCGGCTGCCGCCGGGCGCGCTGGCCGGCCGCATCTCCGGGGACCGTTTCGCGATCCTGCTGCCGGCGGCGCTGCCGGGCGCCACGCAGTTCGCCGAGGCGCTGCGCACCGGAGCCGAGGACAGCGGCCGCTCACTCGGCGACGGCAAGCTGCAGGTATCCATCAGCATCGGAATCGCCGCGATCGAGGCGCGCTTCAAGGACTTCAACCACGCGTTCGCGGCCGCGGAGACCGCCTGCAAGGCCGCCAACGATCGCGGCAGAAACCGCGTGGAGGTCTACCGCGAGGCCGACGAGAGCATCGTGCGCCGCTTCAGCGACATCAACCTCATCAACGATCTGCGCTCCGCGGTGGCCGAGGGGCGCCTGCAGCTCAACGCACAGTCGATCGTGCCGCTGGGCGGGCAGGGTGCCGCGCACTTCGAGATCCTGCTGCGCATGATCGACGCGCACGGAGCGGTGGTCGGCCCCGATCACTTCATGTCCGCCGCCCACCGCTACCAGCTCATGCCCACCATCGACCGCTGGGTCATCGGCCGCGCGATCGAGATGCTCAGGCCGCACGCCAAGTTGCTGGAGGCCGGCTCGATCGTGTTCACGATCAATTTTTCCGGCCAATCGCTGCAGGACGCGGAGTTCACCGAACACGTCGCCAAGCTCATCGAGGACAGCGGCATCAACCCCGCGGCACTGTGCTTCGAGCTCACCGAGAGCGCGGCGATCGGCAATCTCGCGCACGCCGAGGTGCTGATGCGCCGGCTGCGCAAGCTCGGCTGCAACATCGCGCTGGATGATTTCGGAACCGGCCTGTCGTCGCTGGCGTACCTGCGCACGCTGCCGATCGGCATGCTCAAGATCGATGGCAGCTTCGTGCGCGACGTGCTGAAGGACCCGCGCGCCGAGTCGATGGTGCAGACCATCGCGCAGCTGGCGCGAGCGATGTCGCTCACCACCGTGGCGGAGTACGTGGAGACCGAGGAGATCCGCACGCGCGTGACCGGGCTGGGCGTCGACTACGGGCAGGGTTTCGCCATCGCCAAGCCGGAACCGCTCACGGACGTGCTCGCGGAACTGCCGCTGCACATGGCGGCTGCCGCTCCCGGCGGAGTGTGGCCGCCGGTCGAGAGCGTCACGCTCGCGAGCGAGGCCTGAGCCGCCGCAGCCTGCCGTGCGCGCGGCGCGCACGCGACCGGGCGGCGCCTGCACCGCGTCTGTCAGCGCCACCGTGAGCGCCGCCTCGCAGCGCCAAAAAACCCATGTTGTGCGCCGCCGCCGACCTGTAATATGGGTTCGCATGCCGATGCGCAATCGTCCGACACGATTATTTCCAATCGCCCTGTGGGTGACGGCTCTGTGGCTGGTCGTCACACCTGCCGGGGCACAGGGCGCGGGTACCCCGGCCGAGGGTCCCGCCGGCACGACGAGCTCCGGCGCCGCGGCGCAGCTGCAGCGCGCCGTGGCCGCCGCCGGGGCGCCGGCGCTGCCGGCGCGCGACGCGCAGCTGTTCGCCGAGGTGCTGCAACAGGTACGCACGAACTACGTCTCGCCCGTGGATGAGCACCAGCTCATGCAGGCCGCCATCCGCGGCATGGTCGAGTCGCTCGACGCGCACTCGACGTTCCTGAGCGGCGATGAGTACCAGGACATGCAGATCACCACCAGCGGCGCCTACGCCGGCATCGGCGTGGAGGTCATGCCCGGGCGCGACGGCGTGCAGATCGTGCGGCGCATGCCCGACTCGCCCGCCGAGCGCGCCGGCATCCATGCGGGCGATGTCATCGTGCGCATCGACGGCGTGGCCGTCGATCCCATGAACGTGGACGCGGCCATCGAGCGCATGCGCGGGCCGCGCGGCAGCCTCATCCGCCTGGCCGTGCAGCGCACCGGCACGCCCGCGCTGCTGCAGTTCGCCATGCGCCGAGCCGAGGTCAGGCTGGTGAGCGTCGAGGGCGAGCTGCTGACGCCGGAAGTGGGGTACGTGCGCATCACCAGCTTCACCGACAGCACCGCGGATGAGTTGGAAGCGACGCTGCGCCGGCTCGAGCGCACCGCGCCGCGGCGCCTGTCCGGGCTGGTGATCGACCTGCGTAACAATCCCGGCGGCGTGCTCGACTCCGCGGTGCGCGTCGCCGACGATTTCCTCGACCACGGCACCATCGTGAGCGCGCGCGGGCGCGCCGAGGATGCGAATTTCAGCATCGCGGCGACGCCAGGCGACATCACCCACGGGGCACGTCTGGTCGTCGTGGTGAACGGTGGCTCGGCGTCGGCCGCGGAGATCCTCGCCGCGGCGCTGCACGACAACCATCGCGCGATCCTCATCGGCCGGCGCACCTACGGCAAGGGCACGGTGCAGACCATCATGCCGATGCCCTACGGTACCGCGCTCAAGCTCACGACCTCGCGCTACTACACGCCGGCGGGCATCTGCATCAACGGCATCGGCATCCAGCCCGACGTGCTGCTCTCCGGGCCCGAGCAGCCGCCCGCCGACCTGGATGGGGCGGCGGCGAACGCAGGGACTGCGGGAGCAGGCGGTGATCCGGGGTCCACGCTCGCACAGCGCGACCCGCAGGTCGCCGCGGCGCTGCAGCTGCTGCGCCAGAGTACAGCGCCGCTGCTCGGTCGCGCCGGCCACTGATCGCGCGCCCCGCGAGCGCCAAATCCATGGGCCTGCTGCACCTGGCGGCCGATTGGGTGCTGCACCTGGACCGGCATCTGTCGTGGCTGCTGGCGCACTACCCTGCGGGCCTGTACGCGATCCTGTTCGCGGTGATCTTCGCGGAGACCGGGCTGGTCGTGACGCCGTTTCTGCCTGGTGACTCGCTGCTGTTCGGCGCCGGTGCGCTCGCCGCGCTGGACCACGGCGGCACGCTCTCGATCGGCTGGCTGTACGTGCTGCTGGCCGCCGCGGCGATCGCCGGCAACAGCGCCAACTACGCGCTCGGCCGCGCGCTGGGCGAGCGTGCCTTCAGCGGCCGCTATCGCTTCTTCAGGCTCGAGTACCTGCTGCGCACCCAGGCGTACTTTCGCCGCTACGGCGGGGCCACGGTACTGCTGTCGCGCTTCGTGCCGATCGTGCGCACCTTCGCGCCGTTCGCGGCGGGCATCGGTCGCATGCCGCACCTGCGCTTCCAGGCCTGCAACGTCGGCGGGGGCGCCGGCTGGGTCGCGCTGTTCCTGCTGGGAGGCTACGGCTTCGGGGATCTGCCCTGGGTGAAGGGTAACTTCGGGCTGGTGACGCTGGCCGTCATCGCCCTGTCGCTCGTGCCGCTGGCGTCGATGGCGCTGCGCGCGCGTCGAGCCGCCCCGGGCGGCGGGCCGCTCTGACGAGGCGGCGGCGCGCTCAGGTGGCGCTGCCTCCGGTCGTGTTGCCCGTGGTGGTGGCCGCCTCGCCCGCCGCGGCCGCGGCCGCGGCCGCCGCGCGGCTCTTGCTCATGATGGACGCGAACAGGATGCCGCCCTCGAACAGCCCGTACATCGGTATTGCCATGGCCGTCATCGACATCGCGTCCGGCGGCGTCAGCGCGGCGGCGATCATGAACACGATGATCAGCACGTAGGGGCGCGCCTTGCGCAGCTTCTGCAGCGACAGAAGATTCGTCAGCACCAGCAGCACCACGGCGACCGGAGTCTCGAAGGCGACACCGAAGGCGACGAACAGGTGCAGCACGAAGCTCAGGTAGTTGTTGATGTCCGCCATGAGCTGCACGTTGTGCGGTGTCGTGGCGATGAAGAAGCGGAAGATCAGCGGAAAGATCACCCAGTAGGCGAATGCGCAGCCCAGGTAGAACAGCACGATCGACGACACCAGCAGCGGCACGGTGAAGCGCTTCTCGCGCCGGTAGAGCCCCGGGGCGACGAACGCCCACACCTGGTAGAGCACGTAGGGCATCGCGATCAGCAGCGCGACGATGAACGCGAGCTTCAGCGGCGCGGTGAAGGTCCCGGTGACGGTGGTGGCGATCAGATGCTGGCCCGGCGGCAGCTTGGACGCCAGAGGCGCGGCGATGTAGTCGAACAGGCGGTTGGAGTAGATCGCGCAGGGCACGAACACGATCATCACCGCGATGAAGGCGCGCAGCAGCCGCGATCGCAGCTCCAGCAGGTGCGAGATCAGCGTGCCTTCGGCCAGCGACTCGGGCTCGTCGCTCATAGCACGCCGTCAGGCGGCCAGAACGTCGCTTGATGCGGCTCGGGAAATTCGCTGGATGGTGGCGCGGCGGCCTGCGTGGGCGTGGCGGGCGTCACGGGCGTGGCGGGCGTCACGGCGGACGCCGGAGACGTCGGGGATGCCGGGGATGCCGGCGCCGCGAAGGGCGCCGTTTCGGGTGCCTCCCCGGGGGCGTGCGTGCCCTTCGCAGCCGCGGTCGCACTCGCCGGCGGCTCGGGTGGCGCAAAGGCCTGCAGGCCCGCGGGGTGCGTGTCGGCGAGGCCGAAGTGCGCCGAGGGCTCGCTGGAAGCGGCGGCGCCCGGGCTGGCAGGCTGGGAGGCGGGGTCCACGCCGTGGTTCGCGCCGTCCACGCCGTGGTTCGCGCCGTCCATGCCATGGCGCACGTCGTTCACGCCCTGGCGCACCCCCTCCATGCCCTTGCGCATGCCCTCCATGCCCTGGCGCATGCCATCGCGCAGGCCATCCACGCCCTGACGCAGCGCTCCGGTCTCCTGATCCAGCTGCTCGCGGAACTGGCGGGCCATGTAGCGTGCACGGCCAATCCATCGGCCGATCGTGTTGGCGAGCTTGGGCAGCTTTTCGGGCCCCAGCACGACCAGTGCGATGCCGAAGATGATCAGTATCTCGGAAAAGTCAATTCCGAACATGACCGGCCGGCGGTCCTCCGCAAATCAATTCGCGCTGTGGCGCTGGCGCGCCCGTCACGCGTGAGGCGCGGCCTTCTGCTCGTTCACGGGCTGCGGCTTGGCCACCGCGACCTCGGGGAACTCGGCGTCCTTCGAGGCGCTCGTGGGTCCCTGGATCTGCTTGGCCTGCTCCTCGGATTCCCCGTCGCTCATGGCCTTCTTGAAGCCGCGGAAGGCCGAGCCCAGGTCCGATCCGAGGCTCTTGAGCTTCTTGCCGCCGAACACCAGCAGCACGATCAGCAGGATGATCAGCAAATGTCTAGGGGCGAAAAGATCCATGGCACGCTCCGGTCGAACTCGTGGCCTTCAGGGCCAATATAGCTTCCAGCCCAATAACGTCCAGCCCAATAACGTCCCGGCGGATGATCTCCGGGCGAATAATCTCCGGGCCGCTATGGCCACTATACGATCATAGGCCATTTGGCAATGCACAACTAAATATGGCGGCAGGTCACAGTATTGCAAGCCGCTCCGCCATCCCTCCACCCGATCCGCAGGCTGCACCTCGAACCATTTTGACCACCGCCTCAGGGCATCGTTCGCCCTCTGGGCGTCCGCGTGCCGGCGGCGCTCTCCAGCCAGAAGGTGACCGGGCCGTCATTGATCAGCGCGACCTGCATGGAGGCGCCGAATTGCCCCGCCTCGACGGGGCGGTGCGCGCCGCGTGCCAGCGCCAGCAGCCGCTCGAACAGCTCCGCCGCCAATGCGGGCGGCGCGGCGGTGGAAAATCCGGCGCGGTTGCCGCGGCGCGTATCGGCCGCGAGCGTGAATTGCGGCACCAGCAGCAGCCCGCCGCCCGTATCGCGCAGCGAGCGATTCATGCGCCCCGCATCGTCGGGAAAGATGCGGTAGTCGAGCACCCGCTGCAGCAGCCGCTCGGCACTGGCCGCGTCATCGTCGGCGACGACGCCGATGAGCGCCAGCACACCCACGTCGATCGCGCCCACGACGCGGCCCTCCACGCGCACGCCGGCCTCGAGCACGCGCTGTATCAGGGCGATCATCTACGGCCCACCCGATGCGCCACTCGCCGTCCGCGCGCCGCGCGCGCCGCGCCAGGCGCGTGCCCCGCAGTGGCAAAAGCCGCCGGCAGACCGTAAACTTTGCGCCCGCTTTTGCGTCCGCAGGGACGCCACCCCGGGCCGCTTGGCTCGTTTTTCCGGAGCCGGTATGCCGCTGTCGCGTCGCCTTGCCACTGCTGCCCTCGCCCTCGCCCTTGCCCTCGGCGCCAGCGCTTCAGCCTTCGCGGCAGGCGATGCGGCTCGCGGCAAGCTGCTCTCGTACACCTGTCTCGGCTGTCACGGCATCGAAGACTACCGCAACGCCTACCCCGACTACGACGTGCCGCGCCTCGGCGGACAACACGCCGACTACATCGTCTCGGCGCTGCAGGAGTACAAGAGCGGCGCGCGTGCCCATCCCACCATGCAGGTGCAGGCGGCGACGCTCTCGGATCAGGACATGCAGGACATCGCGGCCTACTTCGCCTCGGAGACGCAGGTCAGGCCCGACATGAGCGAGGCGCCCGCGCCGCCGGCCAAGGTTGCGCAGCTGTGCGTTTCCTGCCACGGCAAGGACGGCATCGCCGTCACCTCCGCCTATCCGGATCTGGCGGGCCAGCACGAGAATTACATCGAGCAGGCGCTGCAGGAGTACAAGCTCGGCGAGCGCAAGAATCCCGTGATGTCGACCTTCGTCGTGAGCCTCACCCCGCAGGACATCCGCGAGGTGGCCGAGTATTACGCGGGATTGAAGCCGGGCCTGACGACCCTCGCCCGCCGCCTGACCTTCCTGCCCTGATCTTCTGTGACCGGTCCTGACGCGGCCCGCCCTGGAGCTGCCGGCGCGGATCGGCGCGGGTGTCAGCGCAGCAGCCGCGCCAGAAAGCTCGCGGCCGCGGCGTGGTACGCGTCCCGTGCCCGACGCTGGTCGAAGGCGTCGGCGCCGGCTGCGGCCAGGTACTGCACCTTGACTCCCTGCGAACGCAGCCCCTCGCGCAGCTGCGCGACCTCATAGCCCGGCGCATCGCCGGCGTCGCCGGCCTGCACCAGCAGCACCGCTGCGCGGATCGCCGCGACGTTCAGCAGATCAGCCAGGGGCGGCGGGAAGGCGACCACCGCACCGCGCAGGCGGTCGGAGTACTCTGAGAGCGACTGCAGCGCGAGGTAGCCGCCATAGCCTTCACCGAACAGGGCGACGCGGCTGCGATCCAGCCCCGGCTGCAGGCCGATCCACGCGAGCAGCGCGCCCACGTCGCGCGGCGCATCATCGCGCAGCTCGCCCTCGCCGGCCGCCAGCAGGTTAGCGCCGAAACCGGAGGAGCCGCGCACGTTGGGCGCCATCACGACGACGCCGAGCTCGTGCGCCAGGTACTGGATGAAGGGCGCGTAGCCAGGGCGGCACTGGCTGCCGGCGCCGCTGCACAGCCAGATCAGCACGGGACGCGGCCCCTGCGACCCGGGGGACTGCGGTCCGGGGTCGTAGACCAGGACCTGCAGCCGCCGCGGCTGCCCGTCGATGCTGTCCCAGGTCGGAAACGACAGCACCTGCGGCTCGATGAACGACCCCGCCGGCAATGGCCCGGCCTCGCTCTGCGTCCAGCGGGTCAGCGCCTGCGTGGCCAGGTCGAGCACATAGACGTCGGCGGGCGAACGGGAGGATTCGAGCGTGAGCGCCAGATGTCGCCCGCTCGCGTCGAAGCGCAGGCTGCTGATGATGCCGGTGGGCACGCTGGCCACCGGCCGCTGCAGCTGCAGCTGCTGATCGATCAGCATCAGGCGGCTCTGGCCATTCTGGTCGAGCGTGTAGGCGAGGTAGCGGCCGTCGGCGCTCTCATCGAACAGCCCGACGTCATAGGCAGCCGGCGCGGACAGCTCGCGCCAGCGGCCACTGGCCGGATCGAGCAGCGAGAGGTGCAGGTACTCGTGGGCGAGCGCGCCCGGGCCGCCGTCGGCCAGCGCGCGCGTCAGCAGCAGGATGCCGCGCCCGTCGGGGGCATAGCGCGCGTCGACGGCGCGCAGTGTCGCGGAGTCATCCGTCCGGGCGGGCCTGCCGGATCCGGCGCGCGCACGACGCCCTCGGCCCGAGCCCCGCCCACCGGCCTCGGGGGACAGCTGCAGCGGGGCGACGCTGCCCTGCTCGAGGTCCGCGATGTAGAGGGCGGTCTCGGCGGCTGGATTATCCGGCGCCCCGGCAACGCCGGCGTCCCCGGCTCCCAGCGCCGCCGCCGCCGGCGCGCGCGCCAGCAGCAGATGCCGCGCGTCGGGCGACCAGCCCTCGATGCGCCAGCCGGCGCCGTCGATCCCCGCCGCGACCAGTCTCGCGGCCGCACCGGGTGCGCGCGTGTCGAGCACGTACACGTCCGCGTCACCCACGCCGCGCCGATCGCTGACGAAGGCCAGCTGCCCCCCGTCGGGTGACCAGGTCGGTTGCGAGATCCGGTCGCTGCCGTCGCTCAGGGCGCGCAGCGAGTGATCGCGCAGCTGCTCGAGGATGAGCTGCGTGCCGCGTCCGCTCGCGCCTGCGCCGGCAGCCAGGTACACCAGCGTGTCGCTCGAGAACGGCTGCACCGCGGCGGCCAGTACGCCCGCGGGCTCGAAGCTGAGCTGTGCGCGCATGCCCAGCGGCGCGCGCACCTGATGAATCTGCCACGTGTCCCCGAAGCGCGTGGCGATCAGCAGACTGCCGTCGGCCAGCCAGTCGACGAAATGCGCGGAACGCCCCTGCAGGTAGCGCGGCAGGGATGCGGCGACCGCCGCATCCGTGGGTGGCACGCCGTCGCGCACCAGCGGTGTCGGCGCGGCCCGCGCCGGCAGCCCCGGCAGCAGAGCCGCGAGCCACACCGCGGCCAGGGCCGCGGTGGCAGACAGTATCCGGAGGCGGGGCATGGCGTGTGGGTGAAAAAACCGATGTTAGAGGGTCGGGGGGCGCGCGGCACGAATATTTTTCACGCGGCGGCGACACAGCCGGCACGCCGCAGCGATTAGTATCGCGGGGGGTGGGTCGGCGGCAGGAGGCAGCGTGAGCGGCAGCTTCAGCGCCTTGAGGATTCATCAGCGCGCCGGGCGCGTCGAGGCGCGCCTCGAGTCGCTCGCGCTCGCGGATCTGTCGGCCGGAGACGTGCTGATCCGTGTCGCCTACTCCGGCATCAACTACAAGGACGCGCTCGCGGCGAGCGGCGCGGGGCGCATTCTGCGACGCTATCCGCTCATCGGAGGCATCGATCTGGCCGGGACGGTCGAGCAGTCGCAGGTGCCCGAATATCGGCCGGGCGATGCGGTGCTGGTGACGGGTTGCGGCTTGTCCGAGACGCGCGACGGCGGCTACGCGGCCTTCGCGCGGGTGCCGGCCGAGGCGGTGGTGCCGATGCCGGCCGGCCTCACGGCGGCCTCGAGCATGGCGATCGGCACGGCCGGCTTCGCCGCGGCACGCGCCGTGATGCGCATGCAGGCCAATGGGCAGACACCCTCGCTCGGGCCCGTGGTGGTCACCGGCGCCAGCGGCGGGGTGGGCTCGCTGGCGATCGACCTGCTCGCCGGACTCGGTTACGAGGTGGTCGCGGTCAGCGGCAAGCGTGCGGCGCAGGACTATCTGCGCGAGCTCGGCGCGGCGCACGTGCTGCTGCGCGAGGAGCTGGTGCTCGGCACGCAGCCGCTCGAATCCGCGCGCTGGGGCGGGGCGATCGATAATGTCGGCGGAGAGACGCTGTCGTGGCTGCTGCGCAGCACCCGCGAGCAGGGCAATGTCGCCGCCGTCGGTATGGCGGCGAGCGCGCAGCTGGCGAGCTCGATCATGCCCTTCATCCTGCGCGGCGTGAGCCTGTTGGGCGTGAACAGTGCCTCGCTGCCGCGCGCGCCGCGTCTGGCCACCTGGGCGCGCCTGGCCACGGATCTGAAGCCGCGGCACCTGGAGCGCATCGCCGCGCGGCAGGTCGGCCTCGCGCAGCTGCCGGGGGAGTTCGCGGATTACCTGGCCGGCCGGGTCACCGGGCGCACGCTCGTACGCCTGGGTCCGGGCGAGTGAGCGGCACCGGTGATGCGATGTGCGCCGCGCCCGCCATGCCCTCCCGGTCGCAGCTGCGGCTGCTGTGCGATGGCGCGCGGGGCCTGGGCGTGCCGCTCACGCACAGCCAGGCCGTGGCGCTGCTGCGGCTGCTCGATGAGCTGTCGGCGTGGAACCGCGCCTATAACCTCACGGCGATCGATGAGCGCGGCGCGATGCTGCGTGCGCACCTGCTCGACAGCCTCAGTGCCTGGCCTTACCTCTGCGGTACGCGCATCGCGGACGCCGGCACCGGCGCCGGCTTTCCCGGGTTGCCGCTGGCGGTGATGTGCCCTGGGCGCCACTTCACGCTGATCGATTCGGTGGGGAAGAAGATCCGATTCGTCTCGCACGCCGCGCGCCGCCTGCAGCTGAGCAATGTGACGCCGCTGCAGGCGCGCCTGGAGCGGCTGGCCCCCGAGGTACCGTTCGATACCATCGTCGCGCGCGCCTTCGCGGCGCTGCCCGAGCTGCTCGAGAGCATCCGCGGACTGAGCGGCCCGGCGACGCGCGTCGTGGCCCTCAAGGGACAGCGGCCCGACGCCGAGCTGGCCGCACTGCCGGGCGGCTGGCGGGTGCAGGCCGTTCATCCGGTGAGCATCGCCGGGCTCGCCGCCGAGCGTCACATCGTCTGCCTGACGCGCGGCGGCGCCAGCAGCTAGACTAGCCCCGCCATGAAGCGCGTGATCGCGATCGCCAACCAGAAGGGGGGAGTGGGCAAGACGACCACGGCCGTGAATCTGGCGGCATCGTTCACCGTCATGCACCGCCGCGTGCTGCTGATCGATATCGACCCGCAGGGTAACGCGACCACCGGCTGTGGGATCGATAAGCGCGGCATCGCCCGCGGGGCCTGCGAGATGCTGCTCGGTGAGTGCAGCGCCGCCGACGCCATCGTGCAGCTCGCCGCAAGCTCGCCCGGCGTGCCCGGCAGCGCCGCCGGCGCCGGCACCGATGTGCCGGCGGCTGCGGACGCGGCTGTCGACGCGACTCCGGTCCGGCATCCGCTCGCCATCATCCCGGCGAACCAGGACCTCACCTCCGCGGAGGTGCGCCTGCTCGCGCTCGGGGCGGGTCGCGAGCAGCGGCTGCGACAGGCGCTCGCACCGATTCGCGACCGCTACGATCTGATCCTGATCGATTGCCCGCCGGCGCTCAACATGCTGACGGTCAACGCGCTGGTGGCCGCCGACAGCGTCGTCATCCCCATGCAGTGCGAATACTACGCGCTCGAGGGGCTGTCCTCGCTGGTGGGCACGATCGATCAGATTCGGGCGAGCGCCAATCCGACGCTGCAGATCGAGGGGATCCTGCGCACGATGTTCGACCCGCGTAACAATCTGGCCAACGAGGTCAGCGCCCAGCTGATGATGCACTTCGGGGATCGCGTGTTCCGCACGCTCGTGCCGCGCAACGTGCGCCTGGCCGAGGCGCCGAGCTTCGGCAGACCCGCGCTCGACCACGACCCCAACTCGCGCGGCGCGCTCGCCTACCTGGCGCTCGCCGGGGAGCTGCTGCGCCGCGAGGACGAGCTGCGCGATGGCACTGCACCGGCGCACGAGCCGGGGCACGAGCCGGCACACGAGCCGCGCGCCGGCGCGGTAGGCGCGGCCTTCTCCGGCGGTCTGTGAAGGATTGAGACATTGATGCAGAAGCGGCCGACACTGGGACGCGGACTGGC
>Ga0335074_10006891_pt1 | contig 15783 bp, 19 predicted proteins | sample Lox_Sample_23_FD_206715 | JGI IMG/M metagenome (GOLD analysis project Ga0335074, IMG submission 206715) | Soil microbial communities from Loxahatchee National Wildlife Refuge, Florida, United States - Lox_Sample_2.3 | ecosystem: Environmental > Terrestrial > Soil > Wetlands | place: USA... | reverse complement strand
CTGGGTGGAGAGCCAACGCGGAGGCCATCGTGCCGCTTGACACCGGCGCTACACTCAGAAGTGACATAGGAAAAGGCAGACGAGCCAACCTCAGAATGGAGAGGAAAAGGATGGCCCGTAGCCAATATCAGAATGGTTGTCTGTTTATTCGTGGTAAGCGTCGGAAAGTGTGGGTCGCACGATGGAGGGAAGACGTGATTCTCGCTGATGGATCAGCCGACCGGGTGATGCGCTCGGTTGTGCTCGGTCCCGTGAGTGAAATCGCAGGCCGTCGTGAAGCTCGCAGACTACTAGACGCTCATCTCAACCCCGTTAACCAAGGGCAGTACCGTCCAGAGGGCACGATGCTGTTTTCGCAATTCATCGCGGACTGCTTTGAACCCGGAGTACTGCCAACACTCAAGTATGCGACGCGGGAGATTTATTCGCTCCTGCTGCGGAAACACTTGATTCCAAGGTTTGGTGGCCATCGCCTGTGCGACATCTCCAGAGTCGAAGTTCAGCAGTATCTCTTGGAGAAACTCAAACAAGGGTTCGCATGGGAAACCAGCAACCATCTGCGACATCTCCTCAGCAAAGTGATGGGAACGGCTGTCAATTGGGACTACGTCCTGAATAATCCCGTGCGCGGTGTCAAGATGCCAGAAAGGACGCTGAAGCGTCCCCACAGGTTTCTTACGGCAGAAGAAGTTCGACGACTCATAGCTGCGAGTAACGAACCTCTCCGCACGATCATTATTCTTGCGACAATGACCGGCCTGCGGATCGGTGAAATCCTCGCGTTGCGCTGGGGACGAATCGATCTGCTTCGTGGGACATTGCGCGTGGCAGAGACCTGCTACAAAGGGCACTTCGGTTCGCCGAAAACACGAGCAAGCCGACGTGAAGTTCAATTGGCTGCCGCGGTTGTGCGTGAACTGAAAAGCCTCTACTCTCGTTCGACAGAAAACTCTCAAGAGGCATTAGTATTCTCTAAGAGCCAAGGCCTTCCGCTCGCGGCGGATAATCTCAGAAAAAAAACACTACGAACCGCGTGCAAGAGAGCTGGTCTGCAACGAATCGATTGGCATACCCTCCGTCACACGCACGGCACATTGTTGCATTCGCAAGGAACTCCTTTGAAGGTTGCACAGGCTCAGCTTGGACATTCACACATGGCGACAACTCTGGACATCTATACACACGCCAGTGGGAGTGCACAAAGAGACGCTGTGAACTTGCTCGAAGAGCAATTGTTCCCAAATGTTCCCAAGTTGGAGAGTTGCGGAAGTATTGCGGAAACGGAAAGTCAATTAGTTCAGTGAGTTAGTGGTCGGGGCGCCCGGATTTGAACCGGGGGCCTCCTGCGCCCAAGGCAGTTGCAAAAAATCTATCTTGTTGGTTCGTCTAGCTTTGTTCTGCGTCATGGTACACGGTTTTGGACCTAATTTGGCAGTTGTTGGACCCAAGTTGGACCTAACTTTTTTTCACAACTAGGCAGACGGTAGGCAGGCGCACAACGACCCGGTCGATCAGTCTGAGAAGGGTTGACTCCTAGGAAGCATTTGCTTACCGCTCGATCCACAGCGGCTGCCAATCTGACAGACTTGTCCCGAGAAGCCATGCCAGGCGGACAACCCAGATTTGTATTCGTCGGCAAGGAACCGCTCGTGCTGTGGATCGTTGTTTCGCTGCTCTTTGCAAACACGGTTCTGATGCTGTTGCCGGAATCCAGCGAAAAGTACTTGTTTGCGCGGGTCGCGCCCGAAGTTGCCCCCTGGTACGTGGACCATTTAATCGCGATCCAGTTTGCCCTTCTGGCACTGCTGGCTTCCGTTTTCTTCGTTTTTCGGAAACGAGTTCATTATGTTCGCCGAAAATAGGCCAAGGTCCGATCTCTTGGTACCGACGTGGACAAAAGCTACCGATGAACCGCAAGGATAAGCTCTTGAAAGACGCAAGCCACGCGATCGGCGGACTCTTCTTGTCGTTGCTCATGGGAATTGTTGGCGGCGGCATTTGTGGGACTGCAATTCTTGTTTCGGTGGACTGATAGGCAGGAGTGGCACAACTGGGACCGAATATTTTGGCTACTAGAGCGTTGACTTCATTTGGCTCGGCGTAGTCTATGGCGGATTCTTCGGTGCGTTCGTCGGTCCGATTGCGTATCCGTTCTTGGTTCGGAAGATCGGCTTTCCAAAATCCATCCTGCCCGCGTTTCTAGGGACAATTGTTGGCGGATTCGTTGGAGCGGTTGCCGCGCCCCCGTTGCGGTCCTGACGGGAATCTGCGGATTCTTTCTTGCGCTCGTTTGGGCAAGAATCAAATTGGCTAAGACCGACCTTTCCGAAAATCAGTGAGCTATTTGCGCCACCGTTCGCCACGGATCGCGCTCCAACATCGTGAATGAGTGTCCGGTATATTAGGCGAGCCAGCCTTTCCCCGCGTCGAAAAACCTTCCATTAGGTAACGAAAGTAAAGTACGCTATCCTTTCGTTGCGAGATTCCTAACGAAACGATCCTTTCGCGATGGCGACGCCAACGAAACCCGATAGCCGTCTCGGGACTTACGTTGTTAAGTCCTTCAAGGACGAGTCTTTCCGAGCATATGTGCCTCCGCCGTTGCCGCCGGACCCACCGCTAGGGCTCCAGCAGCTCTTGCCGCTGCTGGAGCAGGCGAACCAAGCGCTCGGGCGCTTGGACGGGCTCGCGTCCATTCTGCCCGATCCCTCGCTTTTCATTTACCTCTACGTTCGAAAGGAAGCTGTACTCTCCTCGCAGATTGAGGGCACGCAATCGTCGTTTTCAGACCTGATGCTGTTTGAAAGCGCCGAGGCTCCCGGCGTCCCGCTGGAGGACGTTCAGGAAGTTTCAAATTACGTGGCGGCGATGAATCACGGGCTCCGCCGACTCCGCGAGGATTTTCCGCTGTCTTTGCGGCTAATGCGGGAGATTCACAAAATTCTTTTGTCTAAAGGGCGCGGCAGCCAGAAACGTCCGGGCGAATTCCGCGAGAGCCAAAATTGGATTGGAGGCACGCGGCCTGGGAATGCTGCGTTTGTTCCGCCGCCACCCGATAAAATGATGGAATGCTTGGATGCGCTGGAAAAGTTCCTACATCGCGAACACGAAGACTTGCCGATCTTGGTAAAGGCAGCCCTCGTTCACGTACAGTTCGAAACGATTCACCCGTTCCTGGACGGCAACGGAAGACTTGGCCGCTTGCTGATTACATTCTTGCTATGCATTGCTGGCGCGATTCGTGAGCCGATTCTATACCTCAGCCTGTATTTCAAGATGAACCGGCAAAAATATTACGAACTGCTTGACCGCGTCCGCACGCATGGAGATTGGGAAACTTGGCTCGAATTCTTTCTCACAGGTGTTAAGGAAACCGCACAACAGGGGGCGGATACCTCGCGGGAGATACTGGCGCTCATTGAAAAGGATCGCCACAAAATCGAAGAGCTTGGCCGTCCCGCTGCGTCCGTTTTGCGCGTTCACCAACATCTTCAACGCAAGCCCATCATCACAATTCCCGCGACAGCCGAACAACTTTCCCTCTCTGCTCCCACCGTGGCGAAGGCTTTGCAACACATGGTCAAGCTCGGCATGGTCCGTGAGACCACCGGCAAACAGCGCCACCGCCTCTTCACATATCATCGCTATCTGGAAATTCTCAACCGAGGCACTGAATTGCCCAATGCAAGCCGTTGACAAACCCTGCGCAAGTCTGACCCGCAAGAACAGAACTGAAAACGGCCCATGCCTTAATGTGGCAAGCCGTGACAATCGGCTGTGACGAACGAGACGATGTTTAGATTTTTCTCCGACCGCTACTTGAGTCCTCGCCGCCGTCTCATCGTGATGCATCTGACGCGATATACTTATCACCAACAAAAGAAAATGCCTCGGTCGACGACGTATTGGCATTGGATCTCGAAACGGTTTTCTTTGTCGTTTGGATATCAAAGTAGGCGGAGTTCGATCTCGGCACGAAGTGGTACTGGACCGAATAACGGATGCAGGACTCGTCGTTTGCTGGGGCGCGAGCGCATAGCGCGTCGTTTGGATCGTGATGCGTGGTGAGCGTGAAGATCGGTCTTATGGTATTCCCGTTAGTCGCTACGATCACAATCCAATCGGTCTCAAACCCTTGGGCGAGATCGCTGTAATGCATCACGATGCCAAATCTCTCGGGTCCGATCTTGACCAATTGGCATCTGGGCTTCTGCCCAAAGGACGCGCCTAAGATCAGATATTTCTCCTCGCTCTCGATAGACCACTGGTTGTTACGCCTCGAAAACACAACAGCGCTCAGAAGCGGCTGACATACATGGCAGTCGTAGTTTTCACCGACAGGCTTGGTCCAGGTGAGAACAAAGTGCTTATCGAGTCCCAATTCACGATATCCCGCATCAAATGCGACCCGAACTGTGCCGCTAGAAATCCCCCGGAAATTCGCCAGGTCTGGCCGGTTCGGAACTACAATCCCATTCCATGGAGCGGTATCCGACTGAGGATCGTAGCTCCCGTACAAAGCCTCTAGTGCATTCTGAATCTGGAAATTATCATTTGATGGTTTGCTGATTATGGGGTCGCCGCACGCTGCGCTTGCCGCCGCCGTTAGAATTGGACTTTCAGAGAGGAGAGATGCGCGGGGATCTTCAGGAATGTCTGCGTGCACGGTCCCGTCTGGATTGTACGAGGTACCACCGACACCGCGAAAGTTGTTAGAACAGTCGCTAAAAACCTTGAGTATCGCGTACTGTCCGCTAGGTTGCTGGCTGATAAAGGAAAACGTTACGCCATCCTCGGTCGATTGCACCGAGTGTAGGTCAACAAAGCCCGCTTCGGTGCCGTCAGACCCAACATAGGTGTAGCCAGTAAAAACTTGCTCTTTTCTTTGACAGCCGCACACCGCGACGAACACTATCAGGAGACCGATAAGCGAATTCCACTTAAGTATTCTCATGTTTCACGCCGCCGCGCGATTTGACCGCGTGTTGCGTTCGATGGCGAGCAACACGAGTATCAAAGAAAAAAGGGCGATCAATATCAGAATTGCAACCGTAACTTCAATGGCCTGCAATCGCTGAGCATTCAGTGCTTCCTTGCGACTCACGATTTCCTGCTGGCGCTCAGATGTCAATTGCATGTACGTGTAAATCGCATTGCCACCCGGAGCAAAACCGTTTTTCTCGGCCTGTTCAATAACCGCAGAAAGATTCTGGATGTAGCCATCCCGCTCATCGGGAGGCAAGCTCGCAACCTGCGCCAAGAGCCTAGAACGACTCTCGGGATCGCTGAAATATCTCTGTATGTTGAAAGGCAGCTTTAGAGAAGAGAGTTCGGAATCTTGCGTTTGCGGGACTCCGCCAGTTGGCGGTCTTCCCGTTTGAGGTGCAAGCCTGGCGAATACGTCTTCTGGTTCTGGATAGCTGCGAATCGGTGCGAACGTGCCGAACGCGTCATATACGGAAATCCCTAGCGCAATCAGCAGGATCAAAATGACGCAGACAGAAAAGGCTCGCGTCAGCCTAAATAAGATCGCAGTTTCCAATCTCTCAAGAAAGCGCACTTAGCCCTCCACATTCGCAAATCCCGAACGAGGATCACTTTGTATCAAATATGCGCGCAAGTATCCCGTTTTTTGAGTAGCTCTACTTGCGCGACTTCTTGGGCTTGCGTGTTTTCAGCAGCCTGGCACACTCTGCCTCAATGTCCTTCGCCAATTCCTTCGGGTGCAGAACGTGTGCGTCCGCGCCGTAGCCGATCAGCCAGCGTTTGATTTCCCAGAGGTTCCCGACGCGCATCGTTAGGTCCAGACTTCCATTGGCGCGTTTGTCGATTCTTTGACTCGGATGCCAGGTCCGCTCCTGAACGTAAGGAGCTTGCTCACGCGAGAAGCGGATTTTCACTTCCTGTGGTTGACCCCAGATGAGATTGAACGCAGTCTCGGTGAGCTTATCGAAATCAAAACCAACGGGAACTTCAAATCTTCGATTCGTTGCCCTAGCTGACGCGATCCTCTCGACGGCGAACGCCCTTATTTGGGCGCTGCGATGATCGTGTCCAATGAGGTAGATTCCGTTGTTCACGTACCAGAGGCGATACGGATCGATCTCACGCTCGATACCTTTCTCGAATTGCACTGTGCGGTGATTGACCCGTGTCGTGAATTTATGCCGGACGCACCGGGTGAGAACATCCAACACGTCGCGGGAGTGGCTGTAGTCCTTGAATCCAGCCGTTCGCACCGAGACGGTTTGGTCGAGACCTCGAAGAAATTGAAAGCTCTGAGCGGGCAATGCAGCCCCGATTTTCTGCAAAGCAGAATCAACCGAACTGTAAATCGGAGTGCCTTCGAGGGGCCTGAGCAGGCGTTTGCTGAAATAGAGCGCCATTTGCTCAGCCAGGGTCAGCGATACTGGCGCTTCGACGTGAAATCCTTCCATGAAGTGCCAGCGGACAGTCCCGTTGTGAGTCTCAGAGATAACTGGAAAGCCTGCGGATTCTAATGCTGCAATGTCCCGACGGACCGTTCGCTTGCCAACCCCAAGTTCAGCTTTGAGTTGCGCAAGTGTGCGCCCGACGCGGCCTGACAGCAGCCGTACAAGATTCCACTGCCGTGCGAGTTGGTTTCCACGAGCCATCGTGAACTGCCGCACTCTTGGAGCAAGAACCAGTAGAAACTAATGTTCTGGCTCTCCCCATTTTTGGTTGGTCATAAGTCCTTCCGAGAGAATCTTCATCATCTTTTCTCGAAGGACCAGTTCAACCGGAACGTCAAGTTCCGTCGAAAGTTCGTCGGCGGTTTTACGCCAATCGGCAGACGCCTTGTCAGCCGTCGTCATTACGACTAGGCACAACAACTTTCCTTCTTTGCTGTAGCGATTGTGGGCGGTTCTTAGCTGCGTCAATACGGCGGGTCCTATCTCGCCCTGATAGTTTTTCACCTGAACGACGATCAGCCACGGCAATTCACCAAAAGGATTTGGTATCTGTACGATGACATCGGCGCCGGATTCTCGGGGGCCAGCCACCCAGCGTACATCGGCTTCCGGATAGAGACGCTGGAGGACCATCTTAATTGGCTCTTCCCACTCTGCGGCCTGAAAGCGTGAATCTAACTCTGGTCCAAGTCGCTCCCGGAGCGCACTTACGGCGTGAAACAATGCCGTTTCCCACGCTTTCGCCAGTCGAGCTTCACCTGATTTCGGTGTAGTGACATCCGTTCCAGCCTTGTATCTTTCCAGAAGCCTTTCGAGCGCCTCTCCGCAATAGTCGATGTTCCACATTCGCATCGGCGTCTTGAGTGTGCTGCGGATGTGCGCGTCTACTTCGGCAGCGTATTTATTGATGCCTTCCTCTGTCAGCAAACGCACCGGCAAGATGTGTCCATAGTCCCGACCCAGCCCGTTAACATCATGGTCTTTGGACAGCGTTAGCGGATCATACTGGTATGCGCCGACAACTTCTGCGATAAGGAATTCGCCATGCTCGGGAAGATTTGGAACAACAATCCAATCCCCTGGCTGAACGCTATCTTCAGTCGAGGAGAGCATTCGGAGTTGTGGAAGTACCTCCTCCTGCGTGCTTGACAAACGCTCCCACCAATTCCCACCCTTCGCAATCTCAGCCTGAATTAACCGAAGATCCTGATTTGGCTCCTGTCCCCATCCTTGCCTAAGGCGTCCCTTACGCAGTTCATCGAGAAGCAGTGCTTTATTGTCCTTGTCAGTTCTTATCGCCCAGTATCGGCGGGGCGTTTTGGTTTTTTCCATGTTCTAATCCTTTCTACATTCGCCACAAGTACTCGATAAACTGCCTCGCTTATAGCAATTGCCACGCTACGCGTGTGCATCGCTCGTGGGTGCAACAAAGCCAGTGCCTCTTTCCCCGAGACGACCGCCCGCGCCGTTCGCTGCATTTCGCACGCCCCCGATGCCTTGCATCATGTCCTCGCTGCAAATATGCTCGTCTCCGCGTTGAAAAGCACACTGGCCAGCCATAATGTAAGCTTCACGAATCTGCGCGAACGAGAAACCCTCTGACATTTTCGCGGTCAGCGAGACGCCATCATAATCCAACAAACCGTCCGTCAGCTTTGAGAGATACTCGCGGCGTAATTCCACGGTCGGCGTTTGGAAAGGTACAACACGGTCGAATCTTCCAGGACGCCGGAGAATCGCCGGATCGAGCCTCTCGGGATGATTTGCAGTAGCGACGACGATCGTGCCGTCCTTGCTGCCCAAGCCATCGAGACAGTTCAGGAGGTGCTGCAACGTGATCCTGGTTCGATTCTGACCTTCTTCCTCGTTACCGTACAGCCGCTCCAAGTCTTCAAGAATGATGAGCGAGGGTGCCCAGTGAGAAGCAGCTTCAAAGAGTTCGGTAAGCGCATCGTTGCGTAATTCCTCGTTCGAAAAGTCGAGGCTGAAGGCACGAATACTCGGATGCGCCGCCAGAACTCGAACGACACTCGTCTTGCCGTTTCCGGGAGGGCCGTAGAGAAGATAACCTCTGCGGAACGGAAGCCGGAACCTGCGGAACCAGGCTTCACGTTGTAAAAAGAAAGCGAAGTCATCCTTTACCAGGCGGATGACCTGCGCATCAAGGACCAACGAATCCCAACCGCATCCTTCACTTGACAGTGGAATGTCTCTTCCTCCGATCATGCGGATGCGCCTGGGACCGTCAGCCAAGAGAGGCCCGAGCAGGTTGAGCGCAGCGCTCACCTCGTTGCGATTTACAAACAGCCAATCCTGCCACTTGTGGCGCATTCCATCCGCGAAAGACACGTAGGGGATGGATGCGGAAACTAGGGCTTGCTTCAAGCCCTTGCACCAAAGAGCGACGGGAGTTTCCCGCCAATGCGGGTCCCAAGCCCACCGCTTGGCTGTGATGGGGGAGTGCTGTTCGTGCGAATAGACGAGCTCGATTCGCGGGCTCAACCCCGACGGCAATTCCCAGCGGAGCACTTCGGCGCGTAGGGCGTCGGCTCCGAGCAGGCATTGGCGGTCCAGCGTCACCCCTTTCAGAACGTCCTCAGCGACAAGTTGTCCGAACGGAACCTCAACCTCGAAGGTGACCGAATCCGAGGTAGAGCAACCTAAGACACTCTCAATCCATTGACGGTGTGGCTCAATGAACGCATTCATCGCCGCCACCGATGGTGCCAGCCGAATCTCCGAGTAACCAATCATTTGACCGCCCTCCCTTGATCCCGCACGTGCGGGTCCCCGTTAACCGTTGAAACTGGCTCTCAGGGTTGTTGCCGGTCAAAGATAATTCAGGGGTATGTCAGATGAGGTCACACCAAGCGATTTATTTCTAGGGTTCATTCCTACGTCAGAAAGTGACCAGGTGGAACAATTTTTGCCTTGAGCCAATCTTCGGGGAAGTCTTTCGGATTCAAAGTGACGATGAAATCAGCCTTGCCATGTTCAGAGCAAAGACAAAATGGATCATCCTTGGGGTCGGGCGAAATTTCAACGGTGGAGCGCGCCCTGACCTCTTCGGCCCGCTCTCGGATCAAGTTGATGACCGTTCCGATCAGGTTTGAACGAACACGGAGGCGTTTCAGAACTTCCTTGTACTCATCCAAGATGTCTTCCGTTACGAGCCAGACGAAATTGTTGTCCTCTGCCCATCTGTGGAGTGCATCGGCACTCGGATTCCTACCGAGAACAAACGGCTCTCTGAAGCCCGATATGCCAGCCACAAGCACGCTCGTGTCAATGACGGCCCTGGGCTTGCGTTTCCTAGTTTTCGGCGGCAACTGTGATCTCTGGCGCACGTCTCTCTTTACGATAGCTGCGAACCGTGCGCAAGATTTCTTCTTCGGAGACCTCTCCGATGTCCTTTGCCGCCTCGGTCAGCGATTCCAGAAATTCCTTCTTCCAGCCCCGGCGCTTTTTCCCACGCGGCAGGTCCTTGTAAAGATCAGCCCGACTCATTCGCTCCTCAATTTGTTCCCCCAAGGCTCGAAACGGCACTCCTAGCTTGATTGGCTCCTCTTCCGCCGTGAGCCTACAGTTGAAGATGATGTACTTGGGATTCTCCGACTTGAATGTTTCTTCAGACGCCGAAAATGCTTCCATGAGTTTCGAGAGCACACTCGTCCGCGTGCCCAAGGACTCCTTTAGGTAGGAGGCGACCTTGGCCACCATGAGGGCGCTCGTGTCGAAGACATATGTTCCCTCTAATCGTCGAGGCTTTACGACGCCGAATTGGACAAGATTCTGCAATTCCTTCGGCTCTATCTGAAGGACCGCGCTGGCCTGCTTTAATTTTAGTCCCTGCCTTGGCATGTCTCCTCCAATTAACATCTAAACATTAGACTGTAATTGGATACTTGTCAAGAGAACCGACTATGCGGGCAGACTACCGACAGCCTAGCATGGACCTCTTAAGCGGTCTATAGGTAATCTATAGTTGACATATAGACCGTAATAGGATACTATTACAGCTAGGAAGGAGTCACGCCATGACAGACCAATCGGAGGTTCGGTCCCTCGGCAAACGACGCAGAACTGCGCTGCGCGTGTTTTACGGCTTTGTGGTCGCTGCAATTGCCGCATTCACCCTGGGAGCCCGCGCAAGCAATTCGCAAGGCGTAATGACGGCAATGGGGATTCTCCTCGCGGGCGGCGCGCTCTGGAGCTTTGTTCGCTTCCTCCGAGCCGCAGACGCACATCAGAAACTCATCAACCATGAAGCGACGAGTTTTGCCTTTGTTGCCTCTCTGCTTCTTACGCTGGTTGTCGGTCTCCTCCAGCGGTTCGGATTCCTGTCCGGTGCCTCTCTCCTAGTTCCGGCATTGATGATCGCGTTTTGGAGCATCGGCCTCATTCTCGCTTCCTGGCGGTACCAATGAAGACCCGGCTCCGTGTTTTGAGGGCAGAAAAGGAGTGGTCGCAGGCCGAACTCGCAGAGACTGTCGGCGTGACCCGTCAGTGCATCAACGCGATTGAAACGGGCAAATATGAACCTGGCCTCGACTTGGCGTTTAAGATCGCGCGCGTATTCGGCAAGAACATTGAAGAAGTCTTTATCTATACAGAAGGAGAGCAAGGCTCGCTGTCTTCTTGAGGTCTCTTTGAGGTACGAAACACCGATGTCCAGCAGTTCGCATTTCCGACTTCCCCGTTTTTCTCCGCAGTCGAATTTTGTTCCTGTCGCATTGAGCGCAACGGAGTGCCGTCATGTCCCGAGGCTTTGACGGATTCGAAATCGACGACTTTCGCGGTCCCGGTTCCGACTCTGGGCGGGATGTAGGTCGAGGTTCATCTTCCAACTGGAACGCTCGGACCCGTCTTCACTACATCCACCGAGAGGAAGACAGAGCCGACCAAATCGACCGCGAGGGACGGCAACTCTCGCGCGGAGAGCGTCCGCCGCTGGCTCGCGAGGAACGCGTCGAAACAATTCTCTCTCACCGTACACGAAGCAAATACACGGACCGGGACAAAGACTATTCCTTGCGGGATTCCGAGATTCATACGCTTTCGGAAGTTGGCAAGTTCCGCGTCGCAGCCACGAAGGACCTGGCCGAACTGGCTTACAACGGCGACCGTGCCCGGATAGAGAGCGATGTCGAGAGCCTGGCCCGTCAGGGCCTCGTCAAAGTCACGAGCATTTCAGATACCGAGCACAATCCCATGCAGGTAGTGACGCTGACGAAGGACGGCCACCAGTTTTTGTCTCGCGGGAAGATTCTTCGCCCGGACCAGGTTACCTACTACGGACTCAAAAAGCCCAAAGAAGCCATTCACGACGCGGAACTCTACCGGCTCTATCACAAGGTTGCTGATGAGATCGAAGGTCAGGGCGGCACGGTGCTTCGCGTCAAGCTCGACTACGAAATCAAGCGTGAACTCTACGCCCGTCTCGCCCGCCTTTCGGACGACAAGAGCCACGCCCCGGAAGAAGTGAAGGAGGAAGTCGCCGCACGGTATCACCTCAAGGTTGTGTCCGGTCAGATTCCGATCCCTGATTTGCGGGTCGAGTATGTTCGCGAGAACGACGGCGAAATCCAGCGGCGCGACCTAGAACTCGCCACGGACCATTACCGCCCGCGCGGGCTGGCACAGAAGGCCCGCGCCGGCTTCCAAATCTACGCCCGGCGCGGAGACACGGATCGGCTGCGCCGTATTCGAGACGACCGAGAGTTGAGCGCGGCGATCTTTAGTCTATAACCCATGAGCGTTTACGAATCACAACTCGCCAACCTCTCCGCTTTCGGCTACACGCAAGCCGAAGCGCGGTTTCTCTACCTTGTGGCAGCGCATTCCGGCTATTTCACGGTGCGGCAGTTCCTTGACTTCTGCCATGCCCGGAGCGGCAAACGGAACGCCCGCTTTGTCGAGAAACTATTTGCCTTGGGCCATGCCTCGGCCCAGAGATACATGCGGCGCAGCCTCGTTTACCACCTCCGTTCTCGCCAGATTTACGAAGCGATTGGCAAGGCCCATCTCCGCAATCGCAGGGAGCACGAACTCGATTACATCAAGACGCGGCTCCTGGCTCTTGACTTCATCCTTGCCGACCCGGAAGACCGCTATTTCGAGACGGCGGAAGAGAAGCGGCGCTACCTGATCGAACGGTTCAAACTCAGCGAGAGTTTGTTTGTTCCATCCGGCGAGCATGGCAAGGCCATCACGTTCTCCGAAGCATTTCCGCTCTGCGTAGCCTATCCCGCTCCCGATTACATGCCTGTGGTGACTTTTACCTATCTTGATCCCGAGCACCGAAACCTTGATCGATACATCGCGCACTTGCGTACCTATCGACCTCTATTCCGGCAGCTTTCGAGCTTCCAATTCATCTACATTTCGACGGCAGCGGGCCTCCAGCAGGAAGCGGGCCAGCTTTTCTCATTCCTTGTGGAGGGCAGGGGCCTCTCGGATTTGACCCGCTACTTCGATATCCAAACCAAGTGGGATAGCCGGAAATACAGGCTTGTCACAGAGGATGACATGATCTTCCGGCACCAGGCCGCGAAGCGCTTCAACGGCGAGATATTCGACACTCTCTTCCATCTGTGGAGGCGAAACCAGTTGCCGAATGATTTGCGGGCTGAATCCGTGGCGACTACAACGAAACAGCAAAAAGTCCTATTCCGAGCCGTCACCGTGCCAGGCCAGGAAGCTGTATTCGGGGACAGCAGCAAAAGATGGGGTGACGGCTGGCAAATACGCTGTGCTTCAGGTGCGGCTTCAGTTCCAAAGTCACCCACAGTCCAACCGCAGATTCCTGAAAGAACGGCGGATGCGTAAATGAAACAGGTGACATCTGTACGCGGACAAAACACTAGGATGGGCGGGAGCGACCCCACTTTGTGCGGCTTTCAGCCGCCCAAAACGTCGTGGGGTCGCTCCCGCCCGTCACGCCTGTTGCGTGACCGTGTTTTGTCCGCGTGCAGAGATCGGAGCAAACAACTTGTAATGCAAGCCGTACTACACCGCGAAAGAGGAAAGGAGCAAAACAGTTGCCACTGCTGAAAGCACCGTCGAAGCAACCTAAAACCACAACCCTTCAGGTTCGCTTGGAGGAAGAAGTCAGACACAGCCTGGACAGATACGCCGAGTTCATCGGCGCAAATGTGTCCTACGTCGTCAGCGAAGCACTCAAGCTGCTGTTCAAGCGGGACGACGAGTTCAAGCGTTGGCTGAGCGAGCATCCGACCAACATCAACCAAGAACAAACCAGAGGAGACGCTCTTACGAAGACCGCGTAACAGACATGAAACTTCGTTCAACCCAATCCGGTATGCGCGAGAATACAGCGTCCTCAAGACAGCATGCCCCGCGCTCTGCAATGCGCTCGACCCCGAATCAATCCCCGAAGCCGTCAGACATCTCACAGGAAGAGGCACGGCCCATACCGGTATCATTCGCTCAAACATCCTCCCTTAGCTCTCCGAACAATGCCGCGCCCATCGCGGCCACAGAGGGAGAGGAAAGCCACGGAAGGCACCTTCTGACGGTTCACGAAGTAGCTGACTTATTGCAAGTCCCTGTGTCTTGGGTTTACGGACGGACACGCAAACGATCCTTGGAGCGGATACCGAGTTACCGGCTTGGAAAGTATTGGCGCTTCCGTCAGGAAGAAGTGTTGGCTTGGGTCGAATCCCAACGGCGAGGCTCGCATGCTGCTTGACATGCGGACTACACTCAAAGACGACACAGAACAAGCTGGACGGGCCATCCATGGAGGAACGATGGCTCGAAGAGGTTTCCAGCAAGGATCGCTTTTCCGACGCGGCACTCGGAGGAAAGTTTGGGTGGCGCGTTGGTGGGAGGACGTAATTCAAGCAGACGGCACGCTCGGCAGACTGAGACGGTCGGAAGTGATCGGGACCGTCGCCGAATTTCCGACGCGCCGCCTTGCAATGCAAGCGTTGTCTCAGAGGCTTGGGACAATCAACACCGGCAAGGCACGACCGCAGTCTGTCCGCACATTTGGCAGTTTTGTCAAAGACGATTGGACGCCTGTGGTTTTGCCAACACTCAAGTACGCAACCCAGAAGCACTATCGGTACATGCTCGACGTGCATCTCATTCCGTCCTTCGGCCAGAGGCAGCTTCGCGAACTCACGCGGGAAGAGTTGCAAAGCTTTCTCAGCCGAAAGCTCAAGGGTGGTTTGTCGTGGGAAACTGTTCATCACTTCAAGTGCGGCCTGAGCAAGATTCTCAGTGCAGCCGAGGAATGGGGCTATATCGCCGAGAACGCGGCTCAGAAAACGAAACTTCCACGACGGCAGAATGGAACGGAGAGAACTGTCCTCAGTCCGGTCCAGGTACGGAACCTTGTTACCGCCTTAAATCACCCCGCACGCTCCGTCACGTTGCTGTTGGTGCTGACTGGACTACGCGTTGGAGAGTTGCTTGCGCTTCGCTGGGGAAGTATCGATTTGAATGCTCGCATGCTGCGTGTTTGCGAAACGGTGTATGACGGGCATTTCGATCAACCCAAGACGAAACGCAGTGCGCGAACCATTCCGATTGGAACGGAGACGGCAGAAATCTTTGCTGCCATCCGTCCCGCCGTTGTTGATGCAAGAGCCTTAGTATTTGCCACGCGCGAGGGATTGCCGCTGGAACGATGGAATCTCTTGCGCAAGCACCTGAAACCCGCAGCGAAGAAACTAGGGCTTCCTGGTGTCACGTGGCATCTTCTGAGACATAGCCACGCGACGATGCTCGATTCCGTGGGTACGCCAATAGGGACGATGCAATCGCTCCTGGGCCATTCCACGCCGGATATCACGCGCGCAATTTATTTGCACGCGATCCCGGAAGAGCAGCGTCGCGCAGTAGAGAGCGTCGAGAGGCTTGTATTTGGACCCAAATGGACCCAAGTTCAGGCTCCGGCGCAACCCGCATCAGCAAGAGTGAATTGAAAAATCAGGAGTTAGTGGTCGGGGCGCCCGGATTTGAACCGGGGGCCTCCTGCGCCCAAGGCAGGCGCGCTACCAGGCTGCGCTACGCCCCGACAATGGCTGCTTTATTCATTCTAAAGCACTTCCCAACTTTACTCCTAATCAGCATGGTCATTTTTGGCCCCATTGTGCCAAAACTGTGCCAAATACTTTTACTGAATCGTGGCTGTGCCAGATTCCAGCGGCATCTCGTTGGCTTGGCGGTTCATTTTCTCTAAGGCCTCTCGCTTCATCTGCAATTTCATCTGCGAATACTTCTTGAAGACCTTTGCATCGCCCTGTCGAAGGAGCTGTGTAACCCACTCGTCGGCGACGCCGCCTGCACTGAGCCTCGTCGCATACGTGGAGCGCAGGTC
>Ga0335074_10006890_pt1 | contig 15785 bp, 16 predicted proteins | sample Lox_Sample_23_FD_206715 | JGI IMG/M metagenome (GOLD analysis project Ga0335074, IMG submission 206715) | Soil microbial communities from Loxahatchee National Wildlife Refuge, Florida, United States - Lox_Sample_2.3 | ecosystem: Environmental > Terrestrial > Soil > Wetlands | place: USA... | reverse complement strand
AAACGACGCGGGATTCCCACTTTCCCCCAGCCACGACGGCGGCGATCCGTCCTCCGTCGTCCTGGAGGTTGAAAGCCAAACCCCGAGTGCTAACTTATGACTGGACCAAAAACGGGGGGCAGGTCACTGGAGTGAAAGGGTTGCCACGATACTTGAGGGCCGCGTGCCAAGGCACCTCGTCCTCATTCGTTTTGAATATTCGTGAAACTTCAGCTGCATACCAGTCGTAGAACTCTTGCGCGAAACGAAGACATGATTGCTCCTTACTAGGCGAGGACCCCTGTGCGTGCAAAGGGAGCGTCGCCACGGAGACCGCGACACACGCTAAGGCAGTAAGTTTTCGCTTTGGCGTCGTCATTTCGAGAACCTCCTCTTCACTTGCGGCGATATATGACGAAGTTCGTCAATGAGCCGGAATACGCCGTTTGATTTCCGAAGGCATCGTATGTGTAGGTCTGCGTTGGTGAACGACTCGAATTGGTCAAGGAGGTTACGGGGCCGACGCCGTCTTGCTCGTAGTAACTGACAGTGGTGCCACGCCACATGACCAAACGTTCATCGACACTGGGACCTTGCGTATAGCTCTCGACCTCGCTGCCCGAGGCATTCGTTGTCTCGACCAGATTGTTGCCGTCATACGCAAAGATGGTCGTCGCGGTGGGCGAGATTTTCTCGATGCGCCTGCCGAACGGATCGTATCTGAAGGTTACCGGATTTGGCGGCATTTAATTGTCGAGAGCCTCGCCAACATTTCATCCTTCAATCGCGAGGCGTCTGGCGCAGCAATTTGTGTGTGCTGGAGTATTAGGATCAGCTGCTTCTGCTTTGTCTCTAGTTGGCACGGAGGGGCGTCATACCAGGTAAACGACAGGTATGGTAATTCCTTCAACCAATCATCGAACTCGCGGGGATGAGCAGCCATTGATACGAAGAAAGCCTGCGGATTCTCCTCCATAACGAAAAGGAATGCGTTAGACAGATCCAAATTACCCGCTCCAAGCGTCTGACGTTGATCCCAGAGCTTCATGAGGCCTGGCATCGTCTCAGTCTCTATGAACTGAGTGTTACCCAAGCTTAGTGCAGCTCTTCCGATTAGGGTATTCAGCTCGGAATCGAACGCTTGATTCGCTCTCGTTGCGGTATCCCCGTTTGACTGCCGCGCAAAAGAACACGGGGCGAAAACGAGGAGTAACAATCCCGCTAAGCCGATCACACACCTTGACGCAGCACTCATTGGATCACCACCGTTATAGTTGTCGGCTGACCATCGCTCGACTCGTTCAACGTCATCTAATCACCCAAATTAAACATGAGCACCAGAGAGAGTGCCATCGCGCACCCGAAGTTATTTACCACAGTCGCGGTAGGTTGCTACTGGCAATCTCTGATGCCCAATGGCGTCCCTCAGGAGACCGCCGTGCCCAGCGCGAACATCACCGTCCTTTCCTTCGGGCTTCGGGGCGCAGGCAAGGAGCCGTCGGTGGGTCGGAATTGCGTGCTTAAAATGGCCTTAAATGTGGCGTTTTGCATGTCAAACAGGCTTATTTGGCGGCCATTTCATGGCTGGTTGATTGAGCTGTGACGCCGGGCTGTTGACGACGCCAGGGGTCAATCGCCCCTCCGGGGCTTTATCTTTCGGGGCGTATGGTTCCCGACATTCCGCTTCGCTGCATGCCGGGCTAAGTACAATTGCCCCTGCCTACGGCAGGCGGGCTCCGGTGCTCTCGCGCTGCTGCGGCAGCTGGTTGCCGACGGTGACGAGCTAGAGTGCTGGCCACAGAGGCTGTTGCCGCGTTGGATGGATCCGGTGATTCTGGGGAACTCGGTCGCTTCGATTGGGGCGGCCGGCTGACGGCTCTGATTGCGCATGGGGCTGAGCGCTTGGGTGGCAGGGCGGTTTATTCGCGACTGTTCTAAAGGCCAGCGTGACTGATTGGAGTAGCACTGTCCTGCTTCGCCCCTTGGCCGTATCCACACTGTGGCTTACTACGGTAGCTGTGAGGTTACATCCGGCTGCCCTCTTTTTACCGGGTATCTTCAACGAAGCCGGAGATCCTCAACGAAGGAGTGCCTATGCGAAGAACATTCTTTTTGGCCGCGGCCCTGTTTTTCAGCGTTTCGATTTGTTTGACAGTTGGCGGGGAACTAGCCGTGGCGCAGGGGCCTGCGGGGAACGGCGCGTCCGCAGCCGCGCAGGAGAGCTCGCACAGCGCGGATTCCCTTAACCCGGTGAAGTGGCTCAAGAAAGATTCCAAGGATTCCGGCGATGCGGCCGGAAACAGAAGCGAGGAAGAAGAGAAGCTCACTCCGGTGCTGCGAGCCCATGGGGTGCTAGCCGCCGACGCTACCGCGAGCGACGCGTGCGCGCCGTTCACGGCATTGGATGGATGCCTCGCTGCCCTTCACGCCAGCCACAACCTCAAGATGGATTTCTATTGCCTCCGCGCCGACGTGACGGGCGTGAACAGCGGTGCGGATCTCTCCGGCTGCAGAGTCGCTAGTGATGGGAAAGCTCAGAGCCTGAACAAGGCGATCCATCAGCTGCAGCCCGATGCCAACGCCAAGGCCGCCGCAAAGGACGCCGAACAGCAGGCCAGCGACGACCTGAAGCAAATTGGAGGCTAGCCGCGAACGGAGCAGCGGTTCGCTCGCATGGCGTTAGTTGGCGGAAGAGCGGTTGATGTGGTCGATGACGATGACCTGGTTGTAAATGCCATGTCCCGCGGTTCGCGGCTCCTGCGTCCTGGGCTTCACATGTTCGGTAACTGCGATGGCGGGCGATAGAGCCGAGCGAACAGGAGGAAGAGGAGGATGAGGACGAGCCCCATAGCCCAGCTTGCTTCGGGGCCGAAGGCGCCGCCGGTGAGCCAAGCGGGACCGGTCCAGGAGGTTTGGAGCAGGTGCCCTGCGGCGAATTTGCCAGCATCGCGACCGGAATAGAAAAAGGTGAGAGCCCAGTCGAAAGCAGCGTGAAAACCTATGATAAAGGCGAGCGAGCCGGTGCGGCGAATCGTCAAACAGCCGAAGAGCGCGAACAGGGCCGCGCCGAGGCAGACTTGCCAGTTCCCGTAGGGTTTGAAATACAGCGCACCAAAGCCGATGGAGATGAGCACGGCAGCAGGCCAGAAGTGAATTCCATCAGCGAGAGTCCTTAGCAGATAGCTGCGAAAAGCGACTTCCTCGGCGAGTCCGAGGGCGAAGGCAGCGAGGAGCCACCAGAGAGCGGAATAGGCGAGCGCGCGTCCATGGACGGCAAAGCCAGCGACATGGTAGCCGTGAAGCGCGGCGATAAGTGCGATGAGGAGGGAAACGGCCAAAAATCCCCAGAGCAGGCCTTGCCAGAAGAACCGGCCGAAAAAAGTTCGCGTGGGAATGTAATAGTCGCGCAAGCTGAGGTGTTCGGCGCGGCCGGCGATGAGAGTGGCGACGACCACAGCTGCGAGAAGCGCCGCGCTGCCGACGATCAGCCAGCGGGGATCGAGGAAATGGGATTTGATGGCGTTGAGTTGGATTGGGGTGACGCTGATCGCCAGCGCGAGTACGACCTGGACTCCTAGAACGATCACAAGCCAAGAGAAAAGACGCCAGCCGATGCGGAAGCCGCGGTTCCTGGCGAATATTGCAGCGGCGCTCATGAGACTTGTCCCCGGGCACGATAGTACACCCTTACGCCATCAATGGGACTGCGTCAGTTCGTAGACGGCTTTTCGATGTGGTCGATGATGACGATCTGGCGGGTGCCTTTGGCGGCGGTGAGCTTCAGTCCGAGCTGCTCCTTGATCGCGGTGAGGAGGGTCGCTTCCGGCTGAGTGTCCGCCGATTGGGAGGGGGCATCGTCGGCGGCCGTGAATCCGGGAGTAGTGGCGCCGCCGGGGGAATATTCGAGGCGGATATCGTACTTGCCGGTGAGCCCGGTCTTATCGACGATCGTACGGCCGGTAACTTTGTAGAGCCATGCGGAAAACGAGTCGAGGGTCATGGCGCGCGTTTCGAGAAGGCGGTTCGGCCCGTCATTCAACATGAGAATCAAATGGCATGGTTGTCCACCGGCGGGCTGAGGGGCGCGGAAGTGGCCGTCAGGCGCAAAAACCGGATTTCCCGTGGCGGGGTCGCGCGGAACGTCTGCAGGCGGCACATCAATCGCGCAGCTGCCGGTGGCGGGCTTTAATTTGGAGCCGCCTTTATCGACCGTGAGCTCATAGGCCGGGCCGCTTCTGGTTTCGCGATGGATTTTCAGGTGGAACCTGTCTTCGAGCAGCGACTGCATCATGGGCCCGAGCATCATCGGCTGGCCGGGAGTGCCGTCCGCTCTGGCCTCGATCGTATAACGGTCCGAAGAAACCCAGGACGGGGCCCCCTCGATTGGCGGCGCCTGAACCGCGAGCGCGCGCTGCTGGCCGTCTGCAAAGGTGATGTAGGCGTCCTGGAGCAGCGTCATTACGGTGACGCATTTTTTGATCACGAGATTGGGCGACGGCCCGGTGTCTCCCAAGCCTCCCATTTCGCGAAGAGGCGCGGCTACGTTTCGATCGCAAGGATGGATGGCAGCGACTTCGAATTTCCCAGCGGGCGGCGCCGGGGACTGAGCCTGGAGCGCCGGGACGTTTGCGGCTCCGATCAGCAGACCGATTGCTACCGGAATAGCCAGCGCGGCTGCTGCAACGGCTGCGAGCAGAAGCTTCTTTGCGCGACTCAACCGCGCGAAGCCGCGATTTAACATGATGGCCTCGATCCTTCGCCGGATGCTCGCACCCGATACGCCGGACGCGGCTGCGAGCGGCGATTGCGCGTAGAACTTGCAGACGTTGAGGATCGCGTCGGCATAGATTTCGGGTTGGCTGCCCTGGCGCAACACTTCTTCGTCGCAAGCTTGCTCGCGCTCTTCCACGAGCCGCGCGCCGATCCACCAGACAAGGGGATGGAACCAGAAGGCCGCTTCGACCAGCATGTGAATCGCGGCAAAGAGATTGTCACGACGGCGGACGTGGCAGAGTTCGTGCGCGAGAACGGTCTCCAGTTCCAGTGGTGTGAGCCGCTCGGTAATTCCCTCGGGGAACAAAAGGACAGGACGCAAGATCCCGACAACAGCCGGCCCCAGATGGCGTGGAGATACGCGAATTTCTACCGGCTGAGGAATACCCGTGGCGTTGCTGGCGCGGACTGCCGCACGGATCCTGAGCCAGCCGCGGAATCGGATGAATGCGACCGTAGCGAATCCAGCGAGCCAGAGCGCAAGGAGAGCAATGGGAAACCAGTGGACGTCACTGGTTGCGACAGCCGCGGAAGTCGATTGCGGGAAGGGCGGGGCGACCGAGGGCCCGGTAAATTCCTCGACTGTCCAGGAGACGACGGGCGAGGTGATCTGGCTTGCGACCTGAGCGGCGGCAGGCATCAGGGTCTCCAAATAGCTTCCCAGGTCGAACAGCAAGGCGAAGGGCACCAGGAATTTGAGGGATGCGCTCAGCCACAGCCAGTAACGAACCTGAGCGCGATTGCCCCGGAAAGCCGCGGTCATCAAAGCCGCCGCGAGGGCAAAGAGGGTCGATTGCCAGAGATGTCCCCAGAGATATGCAGAGAGTGCCTGCGTCATTTGGGTTCACCCTTTCCTTCCAGCCGGCGCTGCGCCTTCAGTTTTTTGATGGTTTTCTCGAGTTCGCCAATGTCGTTTGGGGTGAGTTTGCCGGCGTCGGCGAGTTGCGCCATCATGGGCGCGGCCTGGCCGCCGAAGAAACTGAGGACCTCGTCAAGGACGCGGCTTCGGGTGACTTCGCGGGCCACGAGCGGCTCGAAGATATCGGCCTTGCCGATCTTGCGGACGCGGCGGAGCGCGCGCTTCGTTTCCATGCGGTAAACAATCGTCTGGACCGTGGTGTAAGCCGGGCGCGGCTCGGGGAACGCTTCCTGGATCTCGCGGATCGAAGCGCTGCCGTGAGTCCAGAGGGCTTCGAGAATGCGAAGCTCGAGCCTGCTGAGTTTGGGATGAGGCATCCGATCTCCTCTACTACTTTGTAGGTGGACATTACTACGGTGTAGTTTTGCGAGTCAAGAGAAATTCTGCGCCACAACTTTGGTGCTGTATGATTCGCACAGAAACAGGGCCACCGGGCGGGCCACTTGCCATCGAGACAAAATAGAGTGCGCTGAGATGACCGGAGGGCCGGAAAAAAATTATGATTGAGATGACGAGGAGGACGCTTTTGACACTTGCCGCTGCGGCCGCGATTCCCGTGCAGACAAGCTATCGCATTATCGATTCGCACGTTCACGTGTGGAAGCACGATCCGGAATATCCGTTTGCGCCCGGCGCCAACGTGCCCGCGCGCGATGCGACGCCAGAGACGCTGCTGGCGCTGATGAAGGCGAACGGCGTGGCGAAAACGGTGATCATCCAGGTGATCCACTACAAGTACGACAACCGCTATGCGCTGGCCGTGCTGAAACAGTATCCCGGGACTTTTCGAGGCGTGTGCCGCGTGGATCCGCTCGATCCCGCGGCGCCGGACCATTTGTCGTATTGGACCGAGCAGGGATTTCATGGGGTGCGGATCAGTCCGGCGGGAGACGCGTCTGGCGATTGGTTTCGCGGAGCGTTGATGCCGCCGCTGTGGAAGCGATGCGAGGAGTTGAAGGTGCCGATGACCGTGCTGGCGCCGATTACGCGCATGCCGGATGTGGCGCGGCTGATGGACCGGACGCCGGATTTGACATTGGTGATCGACCACATGGCGGATTGTCCGATCGATCAGCCCGAGCAGCTGGAGAAACTGATCGCGCTCGAGCGCTATCCGAACGTGTTTGTGAAAATTTCGCACACGTGGTCGATTTCCAAGCAGCCGTATCCGTGGCTGGATGCGCAGCAATATGTGAAACGGCTCTACGACGCGTACGGGCCGCGACGGCTGATGTGGGCGACCGATTGGCCGATCCTCGAGACGTGGACGACGTATGACAAAGCGTTGAGCGTGGTGCGGGACGAGATGAAATTTCTGAACGCGGAAGATGAGGAATGGATGTTGAGCAGGACGATCGAGAGGGTTTGGCCGTTTCCGGAGTAAACATTCGCGGCGCCCATTCGGCCGGGAATGTCATGCGCTGACAAGATTCCATTCTCCATATAGTCTCGGATTGCCTCGTGAGGAAGGTTATCGTAGGCTTGCGGGGTGCTTTCGGCCCGCTTGCGCCTATATACCTCAACCTGCACCGCCGCGGCACCTTCGACGGCGGTGAACGAAGCTTCTTATTGATGACTTTGTTCGAGCCAGACCGGCCGTCCCACTCGATCGTTCCGCGCTTACTCGGCTACGGATTATCCATTGTTTTTCTCGTGTGGGTGCTGCACGACTTCCACGTGGTGCGGGCGCTAAAGGATATGGCGAACGCGGACTGGAAGTGGGTGATCGTGGGGATGGCGTGCGACGTGACGAGCTACGTGGCGCAAGCCTGGCGCTGGAAGCTGCTGCTCACACCGTTTGGCAGAGTGCGGATGACGAAATCAGTGCGCGCGATTTTTTCGGGGTTGTTTGCGAATCTCGTGTTGCCTTTGCGGCCGGGCGAATTCCTGCGAGGGTATCTTCTTTCGGGTTCGGAAAATATCAAACTGGGGCTCACGCTCGGGTCGGTGGGAGTAGAGCGGCTGATCGATCTGGTGATTGCGACGTCTGCGCTGGGCGTGGTGTCGTTGCTGGTCGATCTGCCGCCGCGATTTCGGCGAGCCGCGGATATTCTGGGAATCATAACTCTGGTGATCGTGACGATCATCGTTGCGCTGATCTTTTTCCTGGAGACGAAGATCGGAAAGAATGAGGGTCCGCCGCCCGACCCCACGCAGGCCGGGTTGAAGGGAAAGATAATGGCGGCGCTTTTTTCGCTGCATGCGATGGGGACGGCGCCGAGCTTCTATTCGGCGGTGCTGGCTTCGCTGCTGGTGCCGGGATTCCAGATCCTGGCGATGTGGGCGATTATGACGTCGTATAGCCTGCACTTGTCATTTCTGGTTGCGGTGGTGGTGACGGTGGTGATCAATCTGGGCGTGTCGCTGCCCAATGCGCCTGCCAATGTGGGGTCGTATCAGTTTTTTTGTGTCTTGGGATTGAGCATTTTCGACGTGGATAAGACAACCGCGACCGGGTTTTCGATTTTCGTATTCATCGCGTTGACGCTGCCGCTGCTGTTTTTGGGGATAGCCGCGCTGGTGCGAAGCGGTCTTTCGCTGCGGACGATGCGGGAGCGGGTGGCGCACCCTACGGAAGCGCCGCCGCCAGCCGCGGCGTAAGGCTGTGACGATAATTCGTCATCTTGCCTCATTCGACTTCGACCAGGGGGCTGACTCCGGCCGCGCGGCAGGTGGAAACCTGCAAACAAAGCCGGGATTTCGCCTCATGCGGATGGAGTAAGCCAATCAGCAGACTACGGGGTTCGTCTGATGCCGGGCGACCTGGGCGCTAAGCGAAGCTATATGTGCCCAAGCCGCGGCCCCATAACGCTTCAGCAAGGAGGAACTATGAACAAGGTCAGGTATCTTTTACTCGCAGCCGTTATTGGATTTTGCTTCACGTTGGGCTCCCCCAAGATAGAAGCTCGCCAGGTGAGTGTGGGTGTCAGCATCGGGCCGCCTCCCGACTGCCCATACGGGTATTACGATTACGCGCCGTACGCGTGCGCCCCTTACGGCTATTACGGCCCGGAATGGTTCTCGGGTGGAGTTTTTATCGGCGCCGGCCCGTGGTTTCACGGTCCAGCCGACTTTCACGGCCACGTGAACAACCATTACGACGTCAAGCACGGCTATAAAGGCCCGCTGCCGAAGCGCGGCGCCAAGCCCGAGGAATCAAGGCGTCCGGGCAATCAGACAAACTTCAAGGGCAACGAAATGCGTGATGGGCGCGGCCACGTAGTCAACGGAAAGCATTAAAACTGACTTGGCGCGGGCGGGCGGCGAACGGACGTTCGCCGTCGCTCGCCAGGGACCGCGCAGCTCCAGGCAGGATGCGGCGGAAGGTGCCGTTGGAACCAGCAAGGGAACTGATTCGGCTGCCTGACAGGGGCGGTGAGTTCATGGCTGACCAGCGCTCGCCGCGGGCTGATTCACAGTGGCATTTCTTGAGGGGCAGAGAGGGATTTGCTGGCATTGGAACACCGGCTGATTTCGCTTTAGCCTTCGGTTCGGCGCCGGGTTATATTGGCATTTAGCCCTGTGCGCTTACGAGGACGGCGGCCTTTGCTTTTTAGCCAGGTTTTCGGCTACAGAGGCAGAGGCCGGCCGGGCAGGCTCTGCCCACTGTGCCTCGGGTGCGAACGGCCCAAATCGAATGGCTTCAGACATCCAGAAACGCCTAGAACGCGCGCGCCGCAGCCTTGAAAAGAACAAGCTGCGCGAAGCCGTAACCGAGTATCAAGGCGTCCTCGAAGAAGTTCCTTCCCATCAGGAAGCATTGCAAGCGCTTGCGGACATTTACACGCGGCTGAACGAGCCGGCGCTGGCGGCGCCTTATTACGGGTTGCAGTTTGACCGTCTGCTCGAGGTGAGCGACGCAGCCAAAGCCGGCGCCATCTATACGCGCTTCCTGCGGCCATTTCCGCAGCCACCGGACCGGCTGATGCGTTATGCGGCGCTGCTCCAACGGCAGAACCGATCGAGCGAGGCGATCGAGCAGTATTCGGCCGCGGCGAACACTTTCCAGGAACAGAAGCGGGATATTGAGGCTCTGGCCTGTTACGAGAGCATCGCATTGCTCGACCCGGAAAATCCGGCGCGCCACGTGGCGCTGGGCGAGCTTGCGGAAAAGCTGCGTCATTCGGATCTGGCGGCGCGAAGCTTTGTGCGTGCGGGGCAACTGACGCAAGCTGCGGGAACTCTCGACCAGGCCATCGAATATTTCGAGCACGCGCATCAGCTGGCCCCGACCGATCGCACGGGAGCGCTTTTGCTGGCCGAGGCGCGTTTGCGCAAGGGCGACGCGGAGGGCGCAGTCACGCTGCTCGATCCTTTTTCGCCGAGCGAGAAGGATACGGCGTTTCTGGCGCTTTTCGGCGAAGGGTTACTGCGTACCGGGCATCTGGATCGCGCTTGCGAATGCTTTCAGGCATATTACCGGCAGAAGCCGGATAACTTCGGCAAGCTTTTCGAGACAGCTGCGGCCTACCTGAAAGAGCGGCAGGAGGACAAAGCCGTAGCGCTGGTGGAGCAGACGAAGGACTGGATGCGCAGCATGCGCAAGGAAGCCGAACTTTGCGCTCAAGTCGACCGGCTTGCGGAGTCGTATCCCGCGTCGCTGCGGTTGGCGGAGATGGTGGCGCACCTTTATGAAGAGCTGAATCGCGAAACGAAATATTTCGACGCGCTGATGAAGCTGTTTGATCTATACGTGATCGCAGGCCGCATGCGCGAGGCCTGCGACGCGCTCGACCGCCTGGTCGATATCGATCCATACGATTACCGCAACCAAGAGCGGATAGCGCAGCTGGAAGGGAAGGTCGATCCGGCATTTCTACAGAATGTGCTTTCGCGGGCGGCGAAAGCGGCTACGGTCTCGACGCGGACGGAGGGCTTTACGGGCGCGGGATCGAGCGCCACTACGGCAGCACCTGCTTCGGAAGAGGTTCGCGCGCAGCAAGCGCTGGAAGACCTGATCGTGCAGGTGGAAATTTTTCTGCAGTATTCGCTGCAATCGAAGGCGGTGGAGCGGCTCGAGCGGATTGCGCAGCTTTTCCCGGCCGAAGAGGAAAAAAACGAGCGCCTGCGCGCGCTTTACGATCGCGCGAACTGGTGGCCGGCAGGCTCGGCTAAGCCCGCATCGGCGAACGGATCGCAGGCGCCCGCTCCGAAACCCGCGCAGCCTCCGGTTGCCGTGGCGCCGCCGGCTCCGACACCCATGCCAGCTGCACCGCCTGAACCGCCTGCGGCGCCCGTCGTCGCGCCATCCGCTGCGGATACGCATCGTGATCTTGCGGTGATTGCGGAAATTAACCGGCTCATGTACCGGCAATCGACGCCGCGCGAGGTACTCTCGACAACCGCGGCGCAAGTGGGCAAGCATTTGGGCGCGGCGCGATGCCTCGTCTCAGTGGGCGGGTCTCTCGATGGCGGGCATTTGACCGCGGAATATTGCGCGCCCGGAGTTTCTCCCGCTTCGGTGGCGCACGTGCCGGCGCTGGTGCACCTGGTGACGACGGCGCCGGCGGATTCGCTAGGCGGAGTGGAGCTCCATGGTGCGAATGCGCCCGCGCTGCGCGAATTGGGGATGGAGTCGGCGCTCGGAGTGGTTTTGACGGACAAGGAAACGCAGGCTGTGGCCGGCACGCTGATTATAGGAGATCCGAGCGCGAGAAAATGGAAGCCGAATGAAAGCTTCTTCTTGCAGGCCGTAGGCGACCAGCTCGTGCTTTCCGTGAACCACACGCGGCTCCGGTCGCTGGTGCGGTCGCTGGCCGTGGCGGACGAACGGACGGGCCTGCTTAGCCGCGGCGCCTACCTTGACTGCTTGCTTGTGGAGGCGAACCGGTCTCGTGCGCAGAGCTCGCGGCTTTCGCTGGTGATTTTGCATCTCGATCACGGCAACGAGATTTTGCGCCAGCACGGAGATGTGGCCGTCGATCGCTATATGGAGCAGCTTGCAAAGGCGCTTTCCTCGACGATCCGGCAAACGGACATCGCGGTGAAGTATACGGCGTGGTCGCTCGCGTTTATTTTGCCGGATACTTCGCTGGACAACGGGCGGATTCTGGCCGAAAAGCTGTTGAAGGCCGCGGCGACGGTGCGCCCAACGTGGGACGGAAAAGGGGATGGAAAAGACTTGACGGTGAGCGCCATTGTCGCTGAAGCTTCTGCGCGCCCCGGTGACGAGACTGAGGACCGCGTAACGGAATGGATTAACCGCGCGGAGTACGGCCTTGAGGATTTGCGGCAGGCGAGCGGGGGACAGTTGATGGCGCTCGCGACGCCGTGAGAAGCAATGAGCCAAGGAGGCAGAAGATAGAGAGTAAAGGAGAACGGCGCGTGCGCGCGCTCCCGCAACGGCGGGGGGACGTGCTTGGCTCCTCTTCGCATTCCTCTCTTCCGTGCCGCTAAGCGGTTCGGATGAAGTAAGATTCCTTTCAGCGGTTCTGATCGAAATTAGCAATGCAAACTAACCGGGGGTATTGGGGTGGGCGAAGAGTCTGTGCGGCGCAGTCTGAAGCCTGCGGAGATGCGCGGGGAATGGAAGGGCGAGGGGCTGCGTTTTGGCATTGTGGTGAGCGACTTCAACCGGTTTATCACGGACCGGTTGCTGGCGGGCTCGCTGGATGCGATGGGGCGCGCGGGCGTGAGCGAAGAGCAGATTCAGATCATCCGGGTGCCCGGATCGTTTGAGATTCCGATCACGGCGAAAAAGCTGGCGGGGACGGGGAAAGTCGATTCGATCATTTGCATCGGCTGCATTTTGCGCGGAGAGACGTCGCACTATGACTACGTCGCGTCCGAGACTTCGCGCGGAATTCAGCTGGCGCAGCTGGATACGGGAACTCCGATGATTTTCTGCGTGCTTACGTGCGATACGCTGGAGCAGGCGATCGATCGCGCCGGGTTGAAGGGCGGCAATAAGGGATACGAGGCCGGCGTGGCGGCGGTGGAGATGGCGCAGATTTCGCGCAAGTTGAAGATCGATACTCCTGCGAATGCCGGGACTAAAACGGGCGGCAAGGGCCGCGCTCGGCGCCGTTAGATGACGACCCTTCGTCATAAATCGAGGGAATTCGCGCTGCAGATGCTGTTTGAATGGGATATGACGCGCAAAAAGCCAGCGCGCGTGAAGCAGCATTTTTGGAAGTCCGCGCGGGCCACGGAAAACACTCGCGAATTCGCGGACCAGCTTTTCGAAGGCGCCGTGGCCGAGGCAGACACCGCCGATAAGATCGTCAGCACACTTTCGGAGAATTGGAAATTCGAGCGCCTGGCGGCGGTTGACCGGAACATTTTGCGGCTGGCTATTTTTGAGCTGCGATTCGGAACGGCGCCCGTGAACGTGGTGATTGACGAGGCGCTGGAGCTGGCCAAGAAATTCTCCTCCGAGGGATCTCCGGCGTTCCTCAACGGCATCCTGGACGCCGCGAACAAGTCCCTCGAAGCAAAAAGGAAAAAAGGCGCTTCGACCGGGGCGTGAGCCGCGGTGCGGCGCCGACTGCCCGGAAAAAAGCGGTCGGCGCCGTCCGCCGAGGTCAGACCTTCAGCGCGTGCAAGTAGTCGTAGCTGACTTTGATGGCTTGCAGCGGCGGCATCTCCGAAAAGGGCGGCTCCTGTTCGACGAAATAGTGCTGGATGTGACCGCCTTCCTTCGCGGCTTCGAAGACCGCTTTCCAATCGATCTTGCCTTTGCCGACTTCCGTGGTGGGCGCGCCGCCAAAGCCGATGCTCGGCGGATAGCCGGGCTTTTCGTCTTTTATGTGGAGCATCTTGATGCGGTCGGGATATTTCTTCAGCATCGCCACCGGATCATGGCCGGCGTAGACGACCCAGCCGCAGTCGAGTTCGTAGTTCACGGTGCCTTTTTCGGAATTCTGGATAAGAACATCCATGCCGGTTGAGCCGTCCGGGAAGTCTTTAAATTCCAGCGCGTGGTTGTGATAGGCAAACTGCATCCCGGCTTGGTTGATGCGCGCGCCGACCTTGTTGAAGACTTCAGCGGTGCGCTTGAAATCATCAGGCGTGAGGGCGTCGAGGCGCGCTTTGGCCGCTGCCATGCGCTGCTCTCGCGTGAGCCCGGCCTGCGGCGGTCCCGCGGGAGGACCGATGGGCGTGGTGGCGCAGACCATATATTGGAGCCCGAGGTTATGGCAGAAATCGATGAGCTGGTCCATTTGGTCGTCGGTGAGCGTGGTCTGCACGACGTGAGCGCTGGGGCAAGTGAGCCCTACGTCCGAGAAGGCTTTGCGCAAATCGGCAGGCGATTTGCCCTGGAAGCTGGCGAAACTCGCGCCCTCGACTGCTTTGTAGCCGATGTCCGCGATGGTTTTGAGCGTGCCGTCAAAATCTTTCTGCAGGTCGGAGCCTACCGTATAAAGTTGCAGACCGATCGGCAGGCCGAGCGGATCAGCACGCAGCTCCAACAATGCACCTGCAAGGCCGGTTGCGGCGATTGCTCCCGCAGTAGACTGCATAAAACGACGCCTTGAGACGGATTTCATCGATCCCCCCCGGGAAAACGCGTTAGATTGCGGCATTGTCGCCGAGCATGCGCAAGCCGCTGCGGGCAGCCCCACAGAGGCCGTCCGCGTACCGCTCTATCTAATGCAATCGCCGCGACTGGCGCAAGCGAAATTGTATACGTTTGCTTCCGGCATTGCCGGTCTGGCGAAGCCAATCGTCGAGGCGAGGAACGCGGCCTCGAGTCCGGCGGATCGGAGAAAGCAGCGAAAATCCCGGCGCGTGCAGCCATTTGCCGTCACCTCCACGCGGCGAACCTTTACGGAATCTTTATAGCCTGCTTATCTCTTGTTTAGCGGTGGCGGTGTAGGCTTTCGCCATCGAATCACTGCCGGACCTTTCGCGCGCCCTTCCCCCCACTCCACCACGGCGCGCGAAAGGGACCGGCCGAGTGAATCGAAGCGAGCGATGCTCCAACCAATTTTGCGCAGCGCGACCGGCTGCAACGTTGGGTGCGCCTTTGCAGCAGGGTCTTGTTCATGTTAGGACCGCTGAAGGTTAGCGACCGGCTAGACCGGTTTCGCATACAAGCGCTCGTCTCCAAGGGCGGGATGGCGTCGATTTATCGGGCGCTTGACCTTTCCACGGGCCTTACGGCGGCGATAAAAGTGCCGCATCCGGAACTCGAGTGCGATCCTCTCTTCTACGATCGCTTTCACCGCGAGATCGAGATTGGCAAAAAGCTGGAGCATCCGGGCGTGGTAAAAGTGCTGACGGTGGAGGATCAAAGCCGCGTTTACATGGCGATGGAATGGGTGGAAGGGAGGCCGCTGCGCAAAATTCTGGATGAGCAGAAAAGACTCACGCAGCAGGAATCGCTCCAGATCGCGCGAGCGACACTCGACGCGCTTGGTTACATTCACGGGCATGGCGTGGTTCACCGCGACTTGAAACCGGACAACATTATGGTCGACGGCGACCGCATCAAGCTGCTGGATTTCGGCATCGCCCGCGACGCCGCGGCGCGGCGGCTCACCTTCGGCAAGTTGACGAAGGCGATGGGCACGCCGGACTACGTTGCGCCCGAGCAGGTGAAAGGGAAGCGCGGCGACATGCGGACCGACCTCTACTCCTGCGGCGTGATTCTTTTCGAAATGCTCACGGGCGAGCTGCCCTTCCGTGGCGAAAACCCGCTGGCCGCGATGAATCAGCGGCTGCTGGTGGATCCTCTTCCCGCGCGGACGTTCGATCCGGGCATTTCGCCGGAGCTTGAGGAAGTGATGCATCGCGCCATGGAGCGCGATCCGAAGTACCGCTACGCGAGCGCCGCGGATTTTGCGCATGATTTGGCGAATCTGGAAAAGATAGCCGTTGAAGAACGCGCGGCGGCGCGGGCTGCGCAACGGGGTCAGCCGCCGCGAATGAAGTGGCCGTGGGCGTATGTGGCCCTGGCTTTAATCCCCGTCGTAATTTTTGGCTTGCTGCTGATCGTGGCGCATCAGAAGTAGACTTCGCGTGCGGCCTACGACGTGAATTTGGAATGCTGCGGCCGAAACCCCCCCGACGATTTTCGATCTCGCCCCTTTAGAAACCCGCTAAACTTCTCCTAGGCCCACAGATACACGGCCGGCAAACGCCGTGCCGCCGGTGCTCGATGGATTTTCAG
>Ga0335074_10006889_pt1 | contig 15785 bp, 10 predicted proteins | sample Lox_Sample_23_FD_206715 | JGI IMG/M metagenome (GOLD analysis project Ga0335074, IMG submission 206715) | Soil microbial communities from Loxahatchee National Wildlife Refuge, Florida, United States - Lox_Sample_2.3 | ecosystem: Environmental > Terrestrial > Soil > Wetlands | place: USA... | reverse complement strand
CGACGGCGTCGAAGTCCGGCGCGATCTCGTCCTTCACTGACGACGCGATCACGATGGTCGACTCGTCCGGGACGACCGAGGCGCAGCCCGGAGCGCTGAACTCCAGCGGCAAAGCGTTCACCGACACCTGGAAGGCCAGCTCGTAACTAGCTGTGGCAGCTCGGCGCGGTGCGCGCTGTCTGGCGATCTCGACGTCCTGGCGGGCAGTGATCACCGGAGCGCGCACCCGCGCCGAGGCCATCGACCGCCAGCGCGGTGAGGCTAGCCCCCGCTCAGGTCCGGAGGAAGCCTCCATTGGCCGGGGCTGGCTCCGCTGGCACGCTGCTTGTCATGACCACGACATCTGCTGCGCCGCCGCGTGCGACCCAAGACGGAGCGGTCCCGGTGGAGCTCACCGAGGTGACCAAGCGCTACGGGCGCGGGCGGGGCGCGGTGATCGCGCTGGACCGTGTGTCACTCTCGTTCCCCGCTGGCTCGTTCACTGCCGTGCTCGGCGTCTCGGGATCAGGCAAGTCGACCCTGCTGCAGTGCGCGGCCGGGCTTGAGCGGCCAACCTCTGGCCGCGTCCACCTGGCCGGATCGGACCTGACCAGCCTGTCGCGCCGGCGGCAGGCCGTACTGCGGCGGCGCCGGGTCGGCTTTGTCTTCCAGGATCTGAACCTGGTGCCAGAACTGTCGGTGGCCGAGAACATCGCGCTGCCGCTGCGGCTGGACCACCGGTGGGTGGGGCGGGGAGACATCCGCCAGGCGGCATCCCGGGTGGGACTCGACGCGAGCCAGCTGCGGCGGCTGCCTGCTGCTCTCTCCGGTGGCCAGCAGCAGCGTGCGGCGATCGCCCGCGCGCTGATCACCCGCCCGGAGGTGATTTTCGCTGATGAGCCGACGGGTGCGCTGGACCCGTACACCGGAGCCGGAGTGCTGCGGCTGCTGCGGGAGGTCGCGCACGGGGCCACAGTTGTGGTGGTCACACACGACCCGCAAGCGGTGGCCTTCTGCGACCAGGCAGTGTTCCTGCACGCGGGCCGGGTGGACCGGAAGCTGCCCGAGCCCGATCCGGCCACTGTCGCGGCGGTACTGAACGAACTGGGCCAGCGGGGGCAGGGGTGATGCGCGGCTTCGGGCAGCACTGGATGATCGCCGGACTGCGCCGCAATCCAGGGCCGGTCATCGGCACGCTTGTCGCGGTGACGGCGGCGGCCACCCTTACAGTGGCGGCGGCATCGATTGCCGGTGCGCACGTCCCGGATCCCCCGGGAAGGCTGGCTAGCGCCAGCGTCGTCGTGGCCGGCCGCACCGAACTGGACGTCACGATCGGCAGCGGCCAGAACGCCCAGCCTGAGGGAATGCCGCTGCCCGTGTACCGCGGGGTTGACGCATCGCTGGCGCAGCGTCTCGCCCGTGTGCCCGGTGCGGCGTCCGCAGTCGGCGAGTCGGGCTTCCCCGGCGGTGTGGTCCGGCCTGGTGAGGTGGACCTGATCGCGGTGACTGCGCGGCCTGGTGTCGCGCCTGGCCTGCTCGCCGCGCGGATCACTGCGGCGCTGCACGGCGGCAAGGGGTACACGATCGCGACCGGAGCGGCGCGCGGCGACCTGGCCAACCTGAGCATCCCGGTCGAGCAAGCCAATGGTCAGGCACTGGCCGGGGCGATCCTTCCGGCGGTCATACTCATCGCGTTGTTCGTGCTGGCAGGCACGGCAGCGCTGTCGGTGAGCGTGCGCTGGCGCCGGTTCGCACTGATCCGGGCTGTCGGCGCCACCAGGGGGCAGGTCCGCCGCGCGGTCCTCGGTGAACTGGCCCTGCTCGGGGTGGCTGGCGGCGCACTGGGCTGCCTGGCCGGCGTGGTCCTCGGCGCGCTCGGCACCCGCGCGCTCGCCGCTCACCAGTTGCTGCCGGCCGGGTCAACGGCATGGCTCAGCCCCTGGCTGCTGCTGATCGCCTGCGGGTCCAGCGTGATCACTGCTGCGCTCGGCGGATGGTTCGCTGCCCGCCGGGCGGGCCGGACCAGCCCGGCGCAGGCGCTGCGGGAATCGCGCACCGAGCGCAAGTGGCCGCACCCGGTCCGGGTGCTGTTCGGCCTGGCCGCCGCAGGCGGATCGGGCACGCTCACCGTATTCATGCTGTCTCAGAAGGGGCCGCAGGACGAGCTGGCGCTGGCGCTGCCGCTGCTGCTCGCGTGCATGGTGGCGGTCGCGCTGCTTGGGCCGCTGCTGGTGGCGCTGGCCGCCTGGCTGGCCAGGCCGCTGCGCGGCGTCGGCGGGCCGTCAGCCCGGATGGCCCTGGCCGCGATCTCTGGGCAGCCGCGCCGGACCGCCTCGGCGGTCATCCCGGTGGCTCTTGCCGTCGCAATGGTCGGCAGCGTCTATTTCGCCAACCAGTCGATCACCCACGCGACAGCCGCCCAGCAGGCGGACACGGTCACCGCGACCCGCGTCCTGTCCGGGAACAATCTCACGAGCGCGACCCTGCGGCAGGCCCAGGCTCTGCCCGGAATCCGTGCGGCCACCGGGCTGGCGCCGGTCACCATCGGTGCCACCGATCCGAACCTGGACCAGGTCTACGGCGAGGCCGTGACCGGCGGGCCGCTCACCCAGGTGCTCGACCTGGCTGTCACCTCCGGCAGCCTGGTAACGCTGGCGCCCGGCCAGATCGCGGTGAGCACGCTGGAGGCAGGCGCAGGCGCCATGGGCGTGCGCGTGGGCTCCCGGGTGACCGTGTACCTGCCCGACGGAACGCCCTACCGGGCCACGGTCAGCGCGCTGTACTCCCGCTCGCTGGCAACCGGTGACGTGCTCATCCCCGGTTCGGTGGCCGCCGGCCACACAGGCACCGAGCCCGGGTTCACCGAGATCCTGGTGAGCGGGGGCAGCGCCAGCGGCATGGCCGCGATCGCGGCAGCGAACCCGGGGACCCGGGTGGAGAGCCCGCAGGTGTACAACGAGCAGTCCGACGAGGCCACCGCGCAGAACGGCTTCGCCAACAACCTCCTCTTCGGTGTGCTCGCGTTGCTGGCCTCGGTCGCGCTGGTCAACACCATGGTCATGGCGACGTTCAGCCGTCGTCGCCTGGTGGCGCTGCTGGGCCGCGTCGGCGCGACCCGCGGTCAGGTCGCCGCGATGTTCGCCTGGCAGGCGCTGTTCGTCGCGGTCACCGGCATCGTCGCTGGCGTGGCCGCCGGGCTCGTCACCTTGCTCGCGGTCACCAGGGTTGTCACCGGGAGCTGGGCCCCGTACATCGCGCCCGGTGACGCACTAGCGCTGATCGCCGTCGTGACCGCGCTCACCGCAGGCGCCACCCTGATCCCGTTCCGGGTGATGACCCGCACCCAGCCGGCACTCGCTGCCGGATAACCCGCGTGCCCAGCCGAAGCCGACGGTAGCGTCCTGGCTGTGAAGGCCAAGAGGATCTTAGTCATCGCTGCGGTCGCTGTGCTCTTGGCTGTGTTCCTCGTGGCCGGGGACCATCTCCTGCACAGCGAGACGGCGCCGACTTCCACAGCGGCCAGCGAAGACCTGGCCGCGCCCACGGTCAGGCACTGGCTCATCGAGGAGTACGCCGCCACGGAGCTGAGCCGTACCCCGGTAGGGGCACGGTTTGTCCGCGGGATCGACAACCCGTCCACCTATGAGATCCTCACCAGGAACGTTGGTCCCGACGTACTGCCCAAGGCCACTCACGTCGACGATTTCGACAGCTACCAGGCGATCAGCGCTGCTTTTTCCCGGGGCGCAATCCCGGCCAGTGTGCGGGGCGTCTTGTATGACGACGAGAGGTGGCCCGGGACTCCGCTGATCGAGCAGCAGCATCCGTTTTCCTATGTGCAGCAGGCAGCGGCGCTCGTACACGAGCATGGCCTCATCTTCATCAGCACCCCGGCGCCTGACCTCAATACCTCGATAGACCCTGCGCACCACGGCAACTACAGCGGCTACCTCAAGGAGAAGCTGGGCAGCCTCGCCCGCCGCGCTGACGTCTTCGATGTCCAGGCCCAGCACGCGGCGACGGTGGCCAGCTACATCGGGTTCGCCAAGGCTGCTGCGGCCCAGGCGCGGAAGGCGAACCCGCACGCGGTCGTCCTTCTCGGGATCACGACGAACGGGGAGACGTCGCCGGATCTGATCGCAGAGGTTGACGGCACCCGGGCGGTAGCCGACGGGTACTGGCTCAATGTCATAGGCGGCAGCCCGGGCGTCGGCACCGCGGTTCCCCTCCTGGTGTCCCTGGGCTATTAAGCCGGGCTAGCCGCGGAGGCTCCGGGTCACGCGCGCGTGCTCGCGCATGGTCTCGGTGCCGTCCGCGCCCGGCTGACGGCCGAAGCCGCAGTACAGAGCGACGCCAAAGTCGGAGAGGTAGCGCGAAGCGGTCGCGTGCCTGCGCCGCAGCCCGGGGGTGCCGTCGATCGGCAGGATGATCCCGAGGAAGACGCGCGCATCACCGGGCTCCAGGTCAACCAGCGGGCGGAAGAACGAGCGGTCCTCGCTCCGCAGGTACCGCGGGCCGGCCAGGTGCACCCAGTCCACGGTGCGGCCGGACTCAGCCACAGCGAAGTTCGCCATCCTGACCAGCACGCCGAGGTCGCGGGCCTCGTACATTGGCCATTCCGGGAACGTCCCGTAGCAGAGGTGATAGCCGACCAGCACATCGTCCGGGATAAGCCTGGTCAGCCGGGTCACTGGCCCGGCGAACCGCTCCCAGGCTCCTTCAGGCGTCCAGGCGAGTACTCGCTCGATGTCCTGGACCTCATAGGCCAGGTCCCACTGGATCGCCAGGTCCCCGTGCGGGATCGCGGCGGTCAGCCGCTCCAGCTCGCGGGCCACGAGATCCTCGAATCCGCGCTCGGCGACCGGGTAGTCGGCAGCGAAGTTGGCCTTGAACGCGTTCAGGGCACTGGACGGGAACGGGAGCCCCACCTGGAACCGCAGGTTCCCGGGGATCACGCCGTCCGCGCGCAGCTTGCTGAACGCTTGGTAGCCAGCGATCGCGTCGTCGATGCGCGGCCAGGTGTCCCAGTGCAGCTCGGTGACCCCAGGCCGGATGCTGAAGACCGGGGTCTCATACGCATGCCGGGGCCGCCCCGTCGGTGATTCGGTTTCCTGAACGACAACGACGTCCGGATTCGGCCGCGCCAGCCCCTCCCGTTCATAGCTCACCCAGGCCGACCGGGGTCCTGTCTCCCCGTCGGGCAGCGCGAACACCAGGTCGCCGAAGAACCCGGCCGCCGAGCGCAGCGCCGAGTCGGTCGAGTCCGCCGGCAGACTCCCCACCAGCAGAAGATCGCTGTTCACCCGCCGTGCCATCGCCGCCTCCTCGCGCCCGGAACGAACCTGCCATTAGTTGTCCTACACCTGGCATAGACGTGAATGCTACGGGCGCCCGGCAGGCTAGCACGGGGCAGCGGAGCCTGCTCTGACTGAGATCGGCTCTGCTCCCAAATGGAACATGTAGGAAGAGGAGAGTGTCTATGCGGACGCGTAAGCGGAGCTTCCTGGCCGTCGCCGGCCTGGCAGCACTCGCTCTCGCTGCCTCGGCATGCGGCAGCAGCAATTCCGGTTCCAGCAGCGGCCCGGTCAGTCTGAACAATGGCTTGCAGGCTCTCAACCCGGGGACGGGTGCCGCGGTCAAGGGCGGGACCCTCAACATGCTCGGCATCGGTGATGTCGACTTCATGGACCCCAACATCAGCTACTACTCGATCGGTGAGCTCGCCCAGCGAATGTGGATCCGGGGCCTGTACGCCTACCCGGCAACTCCGGGACAGACGACGAGCCCAGCGCCTGACCTGGCCACCGCGATGCCGGTGGTCTCCAACGGCGGGACGACCTACACGGTCACGATCCGCTCCGGCGCCCAGTTCGACACCACTCCATTTACCCCGGTCACTGGAGCTGACGAGCTCATCGGCCTGAAGCGGTCGTGCAACCCGGCAGAGCCATGGGGTGGCCTGCCTGACTTCGAGAACCTGATCGTGGGCATGGCCAGCTTCTGCGCCGGCTTCGCCAATGTCTCCCCGACCGCAGCGGCGATGAAGGCCTACATCGACACTCACCAGATCTCCGGCGTCACCGCAGCGGGCCAAACTGTCACGTTCAACCTGGTGCACCCGGCGTCCTACTTCGCTGACGAGCTGACGCTCGACCCGTTCTACCCGACGCCTGAGGCAACCCTGAACTACATCCCGGGCAGCGCGCAGGAGGCGCAGAACACGATCGCTGACGGCCCGTACAAGGTGCAGTCCTATGTGCCGACCAAGAAGATCGTGTTCGTCAGGAACCCGGCCTGGAACCCGGCCACTGACCCGATCCGCAAGGCGTACGTCAACGAGATCGTGGTGACCGAGACCGGCACCCAGACCACCAACCAGCAGATCCTGCAGACCAACACGGCATCTGGGAGCATGGAGTTTGACAGCTTCCCGCCGGCGGCCGCCGAGCCTGGCCTGGTGGCGCAGATGAAGGCCGGGAGCAAGGACTTCAACCTCGGCCCGACCTACTCCAGCAACCCGTACGTGATCTTCAACACGGCATCGCCGAACAACGGCGGCGCCCTGGGCAAGATCGCGGTGCGGCAGGCGCTGAGCTACGCGATGAACCGCAGTTTCCTGGTCCAGGACGCCAACGGCGCGACACTGAGCCCGCCGCTGACGCACATCCTGCCAGTCGGCACCAACGGCGCGCAGGACGTGCCAGCCAACTACAACCCGTACCCGTACAACCCGACCAAGGCCAAGTCGATGCTGGCGTCGGCGGGCCTGTCGCACATGACGCTGACGCTGATCTACCGGCCGTCCAGCTCGCTGTCGAGCAAGATGGCCCAGACGATCCAGGCGAACCTGGATTCGATCGGTATCACGGTCAAGCTGCTCGGCGTCCCGGACGCGGACTTCTACACCAAGTACATGGAGGTGCCGAGCGTCGCCCAGCACGGCACCTGGGACCTGGCCCTGGCTGGCTGGAGCCCGGACTGGTACGGCGACGGGGCCACGTCATGGTTCGGCCCGCTGTTCTCCGGCTCGTCCGCCTTCCCGCCGTCTGGCAGCGACTTCGGGTTCTTCAGCGATCCAACGGTGACCAACCTGACCACGGAGGCGTCCTCACAGGCCAGCGCGTCGACCGCTGCCTCCCTGTGGGCGCAGGCGGACGAGGACGTCATGAAGGACGCGGCGATCTACCCGATCACCCAGCCGCTGCAGCCGCTGTATCACGCCAGCTACGTGCACAACGCCGTGTACGTGCCAGCGATCCAGCAGTTCGACCCGACCAACGTCTGGCTGAGTTCACCCACCGGCTGACGGGTTCCGGCGGGTCGTCCCCCCGGGCCAGTCTGTTCCCCCGAGCCATCCTCCAGGCTCGGGGGAACAGCTCCCGGGGCCTGGAGTTCGTCCCTCCGGCCAGGTTCCGCCCGGCCGTCTCGCCGCAGCAAGCAGACAGCTACAGCGAGGCGGCCGCGGCCGCGGTTTTCCTGGGGCCGAAGCCGCTCGCCGCTGCCAGCCTGGCGCTGACCTGGCTGGCGTCGGGGTGCCCCAGGTCGTCGAGGATGGCCAGCGCCTGGTGCCACGCTTCGCGGGCCTGGGGAAGCTCGCCAGAAGCATGCCGGATGTCGCCGAGGCGGGTAAGCACGCACGCTTCAGCGGGCAGGTTGCCGAACTCGCGGAAACCGCTGAGCGCGCGCAGATAGCAGGTGGTGGCCTTGGCCAGGTTACCCAGGAGGTGCTCGGCGTAGCCGATGCTGTCCACGATGTGTGCCTCGATGTGGCAAAGGCAAAGCTCAGAAGCCAGGGTGAGCGCCCGTCGGCAGATCGTTCGGGCCTGCTGGTAGTTGCCGAGCTGGATGTGGATCCAGCCGACGTTGTTCAGCAGCAGGACTTCTCCGCGCCGGTGGCCAGCGGCCTGGAACAGGCGCAGCGCCCGCTCGCAGTGACTCAGTCCATCGGCATAGCGTCCGTGGCCTTCTGCTTCCATGGCGAGAGCCTGCTGGACCCTGGCCTCACCGACACGGTCGCCGAGTTGCTGGTACAGCTTGAGGCTGGCCGCGAAGTCAGCCTCGGCCTGGCTGTCATCGCCTAGCTGTGACCAGGCCTGGGCCAGGTGACGGAGAGACGCGGCCTGCCCGGCCTTGTCATCCAGACGCGTGGCAGCCGCGAGAGCGGCGGTCTGGCTGGCCGCCTTCTGCTGCCAGCGGCCGTGCCGGTGCAGGAAGTCCGCCATCGTCCACGGAATCTGCCAGGCGTGGACGTCGAACCCAGCCGATTCGGCGAGTGTGATGGCGGCCAGCAGGACCTGGTGCTCAGCTTCGAGCCACGCCACTGCCTCCTGATGACCGGCCAGGTCCTCTGGTATGACGCCGGGGCGGGGTGGGAGGGTGATGATCGGATCGAGGGACTGGTTGATCAGGTTGGCCGCCCTGTGCGCCGTGTGCAGGTAGTGATCGAGGATCCGGCCGGTGGCCTCGTGGCAGCCAGTGCTGTTGTCGGTGGCGCGGGCCTGGTCGGCTGCGTACGCGCGAAGCAGGTCGTGGAAGGCGAACCGGCCAGGGGCGTGCTCGGCGATCAGGTGAGCGCGGGAAAGCTCGTCCAGGAACCGGCGGCCCTGGGCAGTGTCGGTCGCTGCCAGGCTGGCGGCGGCTGAGACGGTGATCTCCGGGCCGGGGTGCAGGCCCAGCAGCCGGAACATCCGCGCGGCCCCGGCGGTCAGCTGCCGGTAGGACCAGGAGAACACCGCGCGGACACATGAGCCAGGGTCACCGGCGTCCAGGACGTCCAGGCGGCTCCTGGCCTGCCCCAGCTCATCGGCCAGGATCGTGAGCGGGAAACGGGGGGGGGTGGCGGCGCGCGCGGCGACGACCGCCAGGGCCAGCGGCAGGCACGCGCACAGCCGGGCGATCTCGCTGACGGCGTCCGGTTCGGCAGCGGGCCGGCGGCCACCGAGGCGGGCCGTCAGCATCTGGCAGGCCTCATCATGCGTGAGGACGTCGAGGGTGAGCAGCCGGGCCCCGTCAGCGGCGGCCAGGCCGCTCAGCTGGCTGCGGCTTGTGATGATGACCAGGCTGGCCGGGCTGGCCGGGATCAGCGGGCGGACCTGCTGCTCGTCGCGAGCGTTGTCGAGCAGGATCAGCATCCGCTTGTCAGCCAGCAGGCTGCGGTACAGGCCTTCCTGGGCCTGCGGGCTGGGCGGGATGCGCTCAGGTGGCACGCCGAGGGCATCGAGGAAACCGCGGATCACCTCGGCCGGCGAGATGGGGTGGCAGGCTTCGTCGAAGCCACGGAGGTTCACGTACAGCTGCCCGTCCGGGAAATTGGCTGCGGCCTGATGCGCCCAGTGCAGGGCCAGGGCGGTCTTGCCGACGCCGGCTGTGCCGCCGATCGCGCTGACCGCTACTGTTCCGGGCCCGCTGTTATCAGACTGCTGGCCGAGTGTCTCGGCCAGCGCCGCCAGCTCCGGCACCCGGCCGGTGAAGTTCGCAGCCGCGGCCGGAAGCTGCCGCGGCACCGCCACGGCCGGGCTGGCCATTACATGAACCGCGGGCGCATGAGCGGCTGGCTCGGGCAGATCCAGGGCCGGGTCGGCGGTCAGGATCTGCTGGTGGATCTGCTGCAGCTCGATCCCGGGCTCGGCGCCGAGTTCCGCCACCAGGTGATCCCGCACCTGCCGGTAGGTGGCTAGCGCATCAGCCTGCCGCCCGCACCGGTAGCACGCCAGCATGAGCAGCGCGTGCACGTGTTCGCGCAGTGGGTGCGCCACCGCCAGCCGGGCCAGCTCGGCCGCTGCCTCGGCGTGCCCGCCCAGGTGCAGCGCGCCCTCCAGGTGCAGCTCGGTTGCCTGCAGCCGCAACTCGGTCAGGCGGGGCACCTCCCGCACCGAGAGCGTGTCCGACTCCACGCCGGCCAGCGGCTCACCGCGCCACAGCGCCAGCGCCTGCGCCGCCATTTCGGCTGCCTGCTCCCAGCAGCGGCTGTCAGCTTCGGCCCGGGCGCTGGCGAGCAGGCGCTCGAACCGGGCCAGGTCCAGCTCACCTTCGCCTGTCTTGATCAGGTAGCCGCGGGCGTCGGTGACGATCCGCTGCGCCCCGGCCGCGCCCAGGGCCAGCCGCAGCTGCCAGATGTAGTGACGGATCAGCACCGGCGCTGAGGGCGGGGGCTCGGCCGACCACAGTACCTCGGTCAGCGCCTCAACCGACATCACCCGGCCGGCCTCCAGCAGCAGCGCCGCCAGCAACGCCCGCACCCGTCCCCTGGGCAGGGCCAGCTCGCTCTGGCCGCTGCGCACCACCAGCGGCCCGAGCACACCAAACTCGAACTCCATTGGTAAACATCATCGCCATGTAAAGATCACGGGAAAAACATCGCTCAGGCAACATCACGGGAACGGCCCGGTCCTTCCGCCGGGCAGCATCGTCCTTCCGGCGACCAGCCGGCCAGGGTTACGCTCGGGGCTGGCCGCCGGGAGGTAAGACGCGATGACGGTGCGGTTCCCTGAGGAGCCCGGCTTCGCCGGCAGGTTCGCGCCGATGCGGCTGGAGGGGGAAATCCGCGGCCTGGAGGTGACGCAGGGCGCGGTACCGGACACGCTGCGCGGGACCTACTACCGAGTCGGCGCCGACCCGGCCTGGCCGCCGAAACTGCCGCGCGACTTCTACTTCAACGCTGACGGCATGGTGTCGATGTTCCGCTTCGAGAACGGTTACGTCGACTTTCGCTGCCGCTATGTGCGGACGCCGCGCTTTGTGGCCGAGCGGGACGCGCGGCGGTCACTGTTCGGCGCCTACCGCAACCCGTACACCGATGATCCGTCGGTCGCCGGGATCAGCCGCGGGCTGGCCAACACCAACGTCTACTGGCACGCCGGCCGGCTGCTGGCCTCCAAGGAGGACAGCCCGCCGGTCCAGATCGACCCGGACACGCTGGACACGGTGGGCGAGTGGACCTGGGAGGGCGACCTGGGCAGCCAGACCGCCACGGCCCATCCGAAGATCGACCCGGTCACCGGCGAGCTGGTGTTCTTCGGCTACGCGGCGAAGGGGGAGACGACCCCGGATATCGCCTACTACGAGGCCGACCCGAGCGGGCGCATCATCCACGAGGCGTGGTTCGAGGCGCCGTACTCCAGCATGATCCACGACTGGGCGGTCACCGAGCACTTCGTCGTCTTCCCGATCATCCCGCTCACCAGCGACCTGGAGCGGCTGAAGGCGGGCGGCCCATATTACGTGTGGGACGGCTCGCAGGACGTGTACCTCGGCGTGGTCCCGCGCCGGGGGACAACAGTCCGCTGGTACCGGGGCCCGAACCGGTTCGCCAGTCACATCATGAACGCTTTCGACGACGGCCGGCACATTCACATCGACACGCCGGTCGGCGCGAAGTCCGCGTTCCCGTGGTTTCCCGACATCGCTGGCGCACCGTTCGACCCCGAGGCATCCCGCGGCTACCTGTCCCGGTGGACGATCGACACGATGGGGGAGGCTGACGGATTCACCCAGGAACGGCTTACCGACTGCGCGGGCGAGTTCCCGCGCACCGACGAGCGCCGCGCGACGCGCGGATACCGGTTCGGCGTGATCAACCTCACCGACGTCCCCGGCCGGCCGCCACCGCCGGACGGCATTCCCGGGTTCCGCTGGCTGGCCGCCATCGACCCGCAGACCCGGGCGATGACCATGCGCTATGGGGGCGACGACAGCACCGTTCAGGAAGGGGTGTTCGTTCCGGGGAGCGCGGACGCCGCGCACGGCGACGGTTACGTGCTGCAGCTAGTGGACCGGCTCGCCACGGCAGCTACCGACCTGCTGGTCCTGGACGCCGGGCGGATCGACGGCGCGCCCGTCGCCACGGTCCGCGTGCCGATCAGGATGCCGGGGGGCTTGCACGGGAACTGGGTGACACGCGAGCAGCTAGCCCGCCGGGCCGCCTGAGCGGTCCCGCCGGCGCGCGCTCCGACAACACTGACAGGAGGGGCACATGACCGACGGTGTCGCTAACGACGGTGCCATGAACCACGGGGACCGGCTTGCCGACCTCGAGCACCGGCTCGGCCTGGTCGAGGACGCGCTCGCGATCCGCAACCTCCAGCACGCCTACGGGTACTACCTGGACAAGTGCCTCTACGACGAGGTCGTCGACCTGTTCGCCGAAGACGGCCAGGTCATCTTCATCGGTGGTGTGTACAAGGGGCGGGCCGGGGTGGCCCGGCTGTACACGGGTCGTTTCCGGGAGAGATTTACGAACGGAATCAACGGGCCGGCCCGGGGTCGCCTGCTCGATCATCCGCAGCTGCAGGACATCGTCCATGTGAGCCCGGACAGGAGCACCGGCTACGCCCGGTTCCGGACGCTGATGCAGGCCGGGACGCATGAGAGCGCTGGCGAGCCGCGACAGTGGTGGGAGGGTGGCCTGTACGAGAACACCTACGTCCGCGAGGACGGCGTCTGGAAGATCAAGGTCCTCTTCTACCGGCCGTTCTGGCACGCCACGTTCGAGAAGGGGTGGGCGTACACCCCGCCGGACTACGTGCCCAACGCATCCGTCACCTATCCCGAAGACGCGAACGGCCCGGACGAGCTGCTACCGGACCCGCCGCGGCTCTGGCCCGACACCACGATGCTCCCGTTCCACTACCGTCACCCGGTAACGGGCAAGGAAGTGTAAAGAACAGGTCGAGAGCGGGTATATCGGTATCGGCCCGGTTGGCCGCTTTTGTCTGGCACAATCGGCCCCCATGGGGAGATTCCTATCTTTGATGCTTCTGCCAGTGACCGTTGCCGGACTCGTCGTCACGGCCGGTACGCCAGCGTCAGCCGCTCCGGCGGCCGCCGCCAGTGCGCCCGCTTCGCTCACGGTCTACATGGCGCCAAGCTCGAAGGGCGGGTCGGACCGCCACACTGGGCTTACGAGCTCGAGTCCGGTCCTCACGCTGGCGCGGGCGCAGCAGGTACTGCAGCAGCGCAAGCCGACCGGTGACGTCACGGTCCGGATCCAGCAGGGCACCTACGTCGCAGGCCAGACCAACTGGTCGTTCTATGTGCCCGGCCACACGATCTCGTTCATGCCGGCCAACTACGTTCTCGGCCATGGTCGGCCTAGCGGCGGGGACCCGGCGTTCGTGGACGCTTCCAGCGGCGGGCACCACGTGGCTGGCTGGTGGTTCCACGCCGAGCTACCTTCGGCCCCGTCCCCGCTGCACGACGGCGGGAACACCGGCCTGCGCTTCCATTACCTGCTGATCGAGGACTACACCAACGGTCTCTCGCTCGACGGCCAGACCGGGCACTCGTACCACAACAACGCCAGCCCCCCGATGTACGTCAAGCCCAGTGCCGGCCTGAACGACAACGACGTGTCCGGCATGACGTTCAGTGACATCGGCGACGCCTACGCTCCGGGACAGACCGGGTACGGCGCCATCTTGTTCACGGACTCCTCTGGCGATGAGATCGCCAACAACACCTTCGACAACCTTTACAACACCGGCGACACCGACGAGCTTCACGGGCTGTACATCACGCACTTCAGCTCGTACAACACCATCGACCACAACCTGTTCGAGAACACCAACGGCGAGGCGGTCAAGGTACGCGACCGCAGCAACTTCAACAACGTCTCGGACAACCGTTTCGACCACACCGGCGGCGTCGCTGCCTACCTGGACATTTACTGCAACCTGCAGTGCGCGCAGCAGAACCCCACGGCAGCGCAGCGCCAGTGCGCCAATTACGGCAACCGCTTCGCTGACAACACGGTCGAGACCGGCGCCATCTGGGACATGATCCCCAGCGGGGAGACCAACGCCGGCGGCTCTGGCTGCTCGATCCCGAAGGGGGACCAGCGCCTGCACACTGCCGGAAACAGCTGAGGCAGGGCCCGCGACGCTCCCCGGCACTAGACCTGCAGCTGGGGAGCGCCGCGTCACCCTCCGGTAGTTCTGCGTGAGGCCCGTTCGCGTTCACGTCGCGTCCGGCAGCTGATTTACCAAAGCCGGCGAAACTTGCATCATGGAGGATTGCTGCGGCTTTAGCCGCCGAGACTTCTTCAGGATCGCTTCGGCCGGGGTGCCTGCCCCCGCGGCAGGCCCGGAGCTGAGCACAGTGTGGGCGGCCGCCCCCAGCGGTGCGGACGGCTCGGGACTGTACGTGCGCGACCTCGAACTGGTCACCGTCACCGATACCAGCTTCATCCTCACCTGGCACACCGCCGACGGCCCGCAGCCAGCCATGCCCTATCACCCGGCGCAGCAGCCGGCTCCGGTGGTCACCGACGGGCTGGTCAGGTACGGCACGGACCCCGGCCGTCTCGACATGCAGGCGCGGGAGCAAGGCGATGGCACCGCGTACCACTACGTCGAGATCACCGGCCTGCGCCCGGGCACTACCTACTACTACCAGGCGTTCTCTGGCGGGGTCGCCGCCGCGCCGAGGCTCTACCCGCGGCTGACGTTCCCGCCTGGCGGTCTGGTCATCCCGGCCGACCCGGCGGACCCTCGGCTGGCGGAATGTGTCGCCGGGCTGCTCTCGTCTGGCGTTGTGCTTTCGGCATCTCCCGGGTCGGTCACCACTCTCGTGCCGCCGCCCGGGAACCTCCTGTTCACCGTGGCCCTCTGCAACGACGTGCACATCGGCGAGACCGTGAGCGGCCTGGCCGCGGGCGACTTCCCGCCAGGGTTCTCGCAAGGCTCCGGGCTGCCGCCCTACCCGGATGTGATGGCCGATTCGATGATCACCGACGCCAAGGCGCGTGGCACCGACATGCTGGTCGTGGCGGGCGACCTGACCGCTGCGGCGCTGCCCGGTCAGGCCGTAGCCTCCCGGGAACTGCTCGACCGCTTTGGCAGGCTGACCCGCTCCGGCCTGCTAAGCCCGGGTGACTACGTGGTCGCGAGGGGCAACCACGACCAGCATGCCGGGTCCGTGCTCGCGGGCAGCGCCGGCAGCCTCGACACCGTGGCCGCGGTCTACGGCCTGCCGCACCAGACGCTGACCGCGACCGAGGTCGGCGGACTCAGGCTGATTGGGCTGGACACCACCACGGGCAGCACAGCGGGTGGCGCGATCGGCGACGCCCAGTTCACCGCACTGCGGACGGTGCTGGCCGGGCAGCCTGACCAGCCGACGCTGGTGTTCGGCCATCACCCGGTTACCGAGGAGTCGGCGTGCACGATCGTCGCCGGTCCGTCGTTCGGCCTCGGCCGCGACGATGCGGCCCGCCTCGAAGCCCTGTATGCGCAGACACCGGGCGTGTTCCTGCACCATTCCGGGCACACCCACCGGAACCTGCGGACGTCCTCGCCGGCCGCGGCCGGGGTGGAGTTCCTTGAGGTGGCCGCGACCAAGGAGTACCCCGGTGGATTCGCGCTGCTCCGGGTGTACCAGGGCGGCTACATGGTCAACTTCTACAAGTCCTCGGGCGACCTGGCCCGCCAGTGGAGCCAGACGACCAGCGGCGAGTACCTGGGTCTCTATCCCGCTTACACCCTCGGCTCGCTGACCGACCGCAACCACGTGGTCATCCGCGACTTCGCTGCCCTGTCCCCCCTGTCCAGCCGCCGCAGTTCGGCAGCAACGCCGCTTTCTGGCCAGCCCGCGACCGCACTCCAGGGCTGATCATCTCTGTGCAAGCGGGTGGATTGGGCGCACTGGGCTGCCCACGGGCTTTCAGCTAGCTGAACTATAGTTACTATAAGTGTAGTAGGGCTACTGGGAGGTGGGCGCTGGCTCGACCTGCTGTCCGGGACTAGGGCGCTACGCGGCCGGGCCGCTCTTGAGCTGCGAGTCCGGCCGTTCGACTATAGAGACGCGCGAGA